>Ga0247727_10017114_pt1 | contig 11585 bp, 11 predicted proteins | sample WisWelCaveWW1625_FD_202498 | JGI IMG/M metagenome (GOLD analysis project Ga0247727, IMG submission 202498) | Biofilm microbial communities from Wishing Well Cave, Virginia, United States - WW16-25 | ecosystem: Environmental > Aquatic > Deep subsurface > Groundwater > Cave microbial mat | place... | reverse complement strand
AAACATAACAGCCCAGTTCTTGTTGGATGCAACCACGCTTGATCCAGCCAAAATTTTGTATAGGATGAATTCGATCGTTGCTGGCATGTACAAAGATACGCTCGCATCTTTGACGAATAGAGACACTAATCTATTGAAGATGATTGGAAGGCGAGATGATGAAGTAGATCGCCAGTACTTTTTACTTGTAAGACTTATCAGAAGTGCAATGATGGATCAGAAACTCGCTGGTAAATTGAATCTCAGCAATATAGATATTCTAGACTACAGAATTGCGGCAAACTTGTTTGAAAGTGCAGGAGATGGTATTGTCGAACTTGCGAAGGCAATTACAAATGTCGGCCAGTTGAAAAAATCTGGTGACTTGAAGAATGCGGGAGAGTTGATTGAGCCAATACAAGAGACCGCTGTCAGCGCATTTGCGAAGAAGAATAGGGTAGATTCCATACGAACTATAAAACAGTATAGCAAGTTCAGTGATTTGCTTGACTCTGCGAAGCATAACGCACCTGTCAATATGTTGAATATAATTTACGCAATGGATAAGATTGCGAGATGCTGGCTGGATGTTGTTGATCTCGTAAAACCGCTTCCCACCGCCTAGGAATCATCCATTCACAATAGTCCTTTATCTTGGTTGAATATGAGTTCATTGGATCCAGCTAGTAGGCAATCGCATTCAGTTTTTCTTTTATTCAAGGACATATAGGGACAATGATATAATACTAATCATGCAGGTGATTATTGGAACAGCCAGGTATGCAAAATAGAGCAGATCTGCGCATACACTATTATCTCAAGTGCTATTATTATCTATATAGTACACGGGTGTAATTATTCAACTTTTTATTTTGTAATCATAGTGCTTATTACCATGCTATAATGCTTTAACGACATTGAAGTGGAGAATAATTGCCATAGTGGCAAGTGTAATTCCATTAATTATCATAGGTGCACTACTGAATGTTGGACCTGATGACATTCTGTCTGTAGGTATAGTACCGTTTGTTTTGGCTAGTGCAATAGCATTTGCAAAATTGCTGGTTCAGTGTATGCGTTACCATTATTTTGTTAAAAGTTTTGTTGGCCCTGTTGCAACTATGCGTCACAATACTGAAGTTAGAATTGCAAGTGAGTTTGTGACTTTAACGACTCCGGCGTTCATAGGTGGAGAGTTTGTTAGAGTTGCATGGTTGAACAAAATAGGTGTACATCCAGGCAAGGGTATGTGGATAATAACTGCAGAAGTTATCAGCGATGTTCTAGTCGGCAGTATATTGGCCTTTATCGCAGCGGGTCTGGCATTCGCGGCCCAGAACTATCTTATCGCTATTGGAATCGTTGTGATCGCAGGTCCAATATTTGCCGCTTACATGTCCCTGCTGATTCTATCCTCCAAAACGATCTTGCAGTTACCAGGATTTAGTCTGTCATTATTGGCAAAAATCTTCGGTCCAATCAAAGCTGAAAAATGGATTAACACTACGAATGATATATTGAAAGGACTATGCGAGATGTCCAGAGAAAACTTGCGTTCTTCATCGTTTAAGGTATTTGCAATTGGACTTGCACTTACGTTCGTAGGAGCGTCATTACATGCTTTAACTTTCATGGTTATTGCCAATACAACAGCGGCTAATGTAGGATTCTTCGAGTCATTAATGGCAGTTGCTGCCTCTGTTGCGATAGGAACCCTGCCTATCAGTCCAGGCGGTTCGGGCTTGAGCGAATTTGGTATAGGATATTATCTTACGACTTTTGGTATAGATCCTCTCTTGTTTGGCAGCGTAATAATAGCTTGGAGGATTGCCTCTTATCATGTCATCTTGGCTATATCGTGGGTTGCTCTGATGAAGCTCGCAGTTGGTAAGGTCGGCAAATCCACAGCCAGCACGAAATGAATTGGTAACTTTTGCAGAGCAGCCGCAAACATAACTAATCTTCAGAATCATCTTCAACAGCTATAGGAGCTAGATCAGATTCTACATCAAGCAATTGTAATGATTCCAGTTCAAACTTATAGACGCCGTCCATATCCATACTGAGGCTCTCCTTTAGGAATGTAACGAGCTTACTGCTTAGAGGCGCCTTCATTATCTTTACCTTATACCCATACACAAAACCTTTCATAAAGTCACTCATCTTTATGCTCTTGGGCATTTCGAGTGTTACGATATGCTTCCCGACTGGTAATTTCTCGTAAAACTGCACATCAGCTCTTCTGTTTTGTTCGTCTATGTCAAGAAAATAGCCAGTTCCCTCATAACTTTCTATATGCTCGAAGGAGGAATCTGTTATAGAAGTTATCTCCTTCTCTGCCCATTCTGGAAGTTCGCTGCTCATACGCTGCCTAGGAAAAATAACTACTTATACATTTTCTATCTATGATAATTAACAAAAATATTGAAAAATAGCTCAGCTTTTCTGTGAAGATTTCTTGCCAGAAAGCCACCACTCAAGATATTCGTCTTCCTTGCTCTTCTTCTTCTCTGGGTTTAATTTATCTTTGATATCGGATAACTGCTCCCTGGTAGCATAGAGGCCGCACTTTTTGCATATAAAATGCTTGGTATTAGGTTCGTAATGTAATTCTCCACTACACTCTGGGCAGGCGTTTGTCACTTCATTGAAAGCTCCTTTGAAACTATATAAAATCGTTCCCAATGCGATGTTGGACAACTAAATTATTGGATCATGTAGTACAGAAGACGCTTGATCTCTTCGTGATGAGTGAGTATATCGTCTGGTGCACGGACTTTTATCATCATCCCTTTTGGGTCCGTTCGCCCGTCGAAACTGCCGTGCACCAGAGCAAGCTAATTTAAGCAAATTGCAATTAAAAGCATTCGTATGCAGATCAAGGATATGAAGGCTGAGATAAGAAAACATGTATGGGATGAGCTGGAGAGTAAAGATATAACTACATTTCCAAGACCAGTTTTTGGAAGAATCCCTAACTTCAAGGGTGCGGATGATGCTGCGAGGAAGTTCGTGGAGCTGGACGAATTTGGGAGTGCCAAAACGCTGAAAGTAAACCCAGACGCACCTCAACGGAGAGTAAGGTATCTAACACTCATTGCAGGAAAGTTGCTTGTTACTCCCCCACCTAGACTGCGCTCCCAGCTTAACTTGCTGGATCCAAGTACGATACCGAAAAATGCACTGTACAAGGCATCTACAATATCAGGGGCATTTTCTTATGGCAAACCGTTGGATCTTGATACAAAGATAAAGATCGATTTGGTGGTAATAGGTTCCGTTGCGGTATCAACAACTGGGGCACGTTTGGGCAAGGGTGAAGGATATGCCGAGCTCGAGTATGCTGTATTGAAGACAATTGGAGCAATCGATGACAATGTACCTATTGCAACTACCGTGCATGAAGTGCAGATCGTTGATGGCATACCATCCGAGGATCACGACGTGCCACTGGACATGATCGTAACGCCGACCAGGGTCATAAGAACAAGAACAAAGTTAACTAAACCCAAGGGTGTCATATGGAATAAGGTTACAGAAGAGATGCTTGAAAAGATGCCCATCCTTCGTGAAGTGAAGAATTATGTTTGCAAATAGAATGATACAATTGTAGAGTTACTTTTCTGCAATTTCTATCAAGCCATTAACTGCATCTACCTTAACGGTAGAACCTGATTTGATCGCAAATACATTACTCTCTGGACTGTCAACTAGAGGTATATTTGCAATTGCACATCCTGACGCTGTGGCTATGTCTGCCTTGCCGCATACAATAGCTTTTGGAGCAACATTGTTGATCTTTAGTGCATAGATGGAGTACGCACCTACACTGCTCCCAATCGAATTTGGGAAGACTAGTACCTTGTTCGCAATATTTTGTTTGTAGAGTTCGTGTCTATCATCGTTAACCACGCCAGTCTTCAGATCCACCATGGTAAGAAAGTTTATTGCCTGTCTTGTAACCAACGTTTCTCCATCACCAGCACCTCTGACTATAGTTCTGCACTTTATTCGCATTCTTCCTTCACTATATCCTTCAAACTCTTCAAGCATACACCGACCTTATTCCAATTATTGAGATAGTAAGCACCCTTAATGCTGTTCGTAATAACGCCATCAACTTCGTTGCGGTCTATCAAAGGTGTTAAACAAGTGCAGCAGTCGCACAAGATCTCTCCTCCAGCTTTCTCTACTGTTTCTGTATAGCCTAACTTTCTTGCGCTTTCATATGCAGCTCTTGCACAAAAGATCAGGCATCTCTTCTTGAACTTCTTGCCTTGGACGATACTTGCTAGCATCCACAGATCATCAACACCTAGTTGTGGACTGCCCAAAGTGATAACATCTCCTTTCTCGCCGGTATGCAATTCGTCCCTAACTTTTCTAGCCTCTTCTTTTCCAAAATCGATCGTTTCGGAAGCTTTCCCAAGAGCAAACATTCCGCAAGAACCAGAGGTACCTATGGCAGCAGAAAGTGCCTTCGCATTTCTTTTTGTCAGATAATCAATACCGTCAAAAGCAACAGTATTATCTGAAACCTTACCAGCAAAGTATCCTAACAAACCATAATCCAACTCGCCGTCAAGTTCATCATTGACTCTTATGCACTTGTTTGGTTTCCTAAACTCCTCGATCCTTAACTCTGAATAAGGTGCCTTTCCAGTTAACGAACTTGCCAGTGCACTTACGGCACTCTCCTTGTTCGTCCTCAATCCTGCAACTGAATTTGCATAAACAGCCGCATTGCTTTCTGCAAAGCTTACATCTGTTCCGATGTCAGGCAGGTCAAAGACCTCATACGGTATGCACGTGAATGATTTTGTCACACCCATGCGTTCATAAGCGTCAATGATTCTGTTCTGTTTGGCGACAAATTCTTTGCTCAGCTTTAACGAGTTAATCTTTACGGGATCGAAACCCATAGGATTGATAGTTGTCTTCACTGCAACCTTGGCATCGCTGCTCAACTGCTCCAGAAATTCAACTCCTGAATCGCCAATGGTGTTATAATTAACACCCGAAACATGGGCCCAATCTACTGGCACAAGCTTCTCTGCTTCTGTAGCCTTGCCTATAGCAAGCAAGATCCTGTATGCAGTGGCAAGTGCCTGTCCATTTTCACCGTTTAGCGCCTTCTCCTCATCTTTTGTTAGTTGCAACGGTCACAGTTGGTCTACTGACAATAATAATCTTTCATGAATATGCAAAGAATAATAACAATCATTCTGCTTTGTTACTCGATGGAAATTCAGAAGATGCTTGACACAATGTTGGCTACAATAAACAAGGTAAAACCTCCTAGGTTAACCGCATTAAAAGAGCTGCAGGAAGAAGAAAGCGGCGATCCTTTGCAGATACTGATAGGAACAATACTCTCAGCTAGAACGAGGGATGAAAACACGACAGTAGCTGTTCGTAACCTCTTTGCAAAATACAAGACCATCAAGCAGCTCAGAAATGCTGACACAAAAGAGATTGAAAAATTGATCAAACCTGCTGGTTTCTATCGAGTCAAGGCAAGAAGGATCAAGGATGTGGCGAACATGCTTCTGGAAGAATATGCTGGAAAAGTGCCTGACAATATAGACGAATTGCTTACACTACCAGGTGTTGGAAGGAAGACAGCTAACTGCGTACTTGTTTATGCGTTTAACAAACCTGCTGTGCCAGTTGACACACATGTTCATAGGATTGCAAACCGCTTGGGTCTGGTAGAAACAAAGACGCCTGAACAAACTGAAATCGAATTAACCTCCAAGATAGATAGCAAATACTGGACGAAGATCAATGACACATTCGTAATGTTCGGACAGACCATCTGTAGACCTGTTGGACCGCTTTGTCAACACTGCTTGCTGAAACGAAGCTGCAAGTATTACAGACAGCTCAAGTCCTCTTCTTGAGCTTCAGCAGTGTTAAAATTGTGCCACCTGCGGCGGCAGCTAGAATGGCAGGAAGCATCATTATAGGATTCTCTAGAGGATTACCAGACACTACATCGAATACAAGCTGTCCTCCAACTGTGTTAGTAGGGGCATCGGCAGAATCCTTGCCGTATACTTCAACAGTATTAAGAATGAATGGCCCTATTTTGAGACGATCGACCACATTTCTAATGCCGTTGCTTACGCTCAACCTTTCGTTCTGAATGAACGATACCATTACAGGCTTATCGTCAGCCCAGGAGTTTTGATTTTCGTAAAGGACAGAATATCCTATCTCGTCATTAGCAAGAGCAAGCCAGAATGTGCGCGACGGTGCGCCAAACATCGCTACCTCAACATAATTTTCACTTGCGGGTTCTTCCTTTAAACGAACAACAATCTTTGCTTCTTGATTGTCAGTATTGTATACAAGCTCGTTGCGTATGGTCAATATCCAATCGCCTATGTGCTGTGATGGAAATGAGTAATGAATAGGGTTTCGTTTATCCATATTTGCTGCCGTATATGGTATCGTTATGCTCTCAACTTTTCTACTTTCCTGCTGCGCGTAAGCAAAGTTTACAAGAGATATCAGCAACAAACTCATCATTACAAAACCAATTAACTTCATACAACAGACACATTAAAAGTCAGTAATAAAAACCTAATTTGAGTATCATTACTGACGGTTATCGATCAGCTGTCCTTTAACGTACCAATTTCGCCATCAGATCGGTAATTCGCTGTAACGCAGGTGATCTATCGTTGGTATCTAATCGTACGTCCAAGATACAGAAAGCTTCCTTGTATCTACCAGCCACTTTTAGAGCGTCGTAGAGTTGTTCTTCGTTCTCTATAAGAAAACCCATACCTCCACCAAGTATTTCTGGAATACGACTATACTCCCAAGGTAGTACGTCATTGAAGGGGCCGTCTAACATAACTCGTTCAGTTCCATATCCGCGATTGTTTAGCACAATAACGATCGGATTCAAATGATATCGCACAGCGGTAGAAAGCTCCATCCCCGTCATCTGAAAGGCTCCATCACCTACCAATACTAACGGACGGAGTGCTGGGTTTGCCATTTGGGCTCCTATACTGGCAGGTACCGCAAAACCCATCGAGGCATAATATGCAGGTGACAAAAACTCTGTTCCCTTGTGGATAACCAAGTCAAGGGCTCCAAACAAAGCGTCTCCTGGATCTGCTGTGACAACCACGCCCGGATTTAAAAACGAATCAATACACTGAAACAGACGTTGAACTGTGATCTTCCGTCCTTTTACAGGAGAGAAAACTTCAGGAGGCTCAGGATGCGGAATGTCACTCCGCCACTCCATTGGAGCTTCATTGTATGGTAAGGAATCCTTCAATCCCCGCAGGAAATCTTCTATGCGTACATCCTCGTACTTATGATAACGTATCGAAAGTTCCTCACTTGTTATGTAAATCGCCCGCCCTTGGTCGATTTGAGCAGTGAACATGCCAAGATTCACGTCGCTCATAAGCGCACCCAGTATAATCAAACAGTCACTGGACTCAACGTATTCACGCACCGAATCATTGCCTATCCCACCCGCATATACTCCTAGATACAACGGATGATACTCGCTGATCACAGATTTGCTTAGAATTGTTGCGGCAACACGCATGTTGGTTTTCGTAAGGAGTTGCAGCAACTCGTCCCGCAATCCAAATCGCTGTATCTCTTCACCCGCAATTATGACAGGCTTTTTAGCTGAATTGATCATTCTGACAGCTTCTTCAAGGGCTTCTTTAAGAGCATCAGGATCGCTCTCTTCCGGAATTTCCTGAATGTCATGATGTATGATGGCTGAGGTAACCATATCGCGTGGAAGCTCAATATAGACGGGACGCTTGTAACGCAAGGCAGCAGATAAGACGCGATGAATTTCTGATGACGCTCTTAGTGAATTGTTTAAAACCGTGGAAGCAACCGTTATCTGCTCAAACACTTTGAGTTGTGTATCAAAGTCTCGCACCTTATGATGAAGCAGTGGATTTTTCACTCGTTCTTTGGTTCCCGGCGCTCCACTTATGACAACAACAGGAGATTTTTCCGCATAAGCCTGTGCGGTCGTATTGACCACTTTCAAGCCGCCAACACCGTAAGTAACACAAACAACTCCCAATCCTTGTATACGAGCATAAGCGTCTGCCGCAAATCCTGCTCCCTGTTCGTCACATGTAGTGATGACTTCGAGTTTACTATGAGTAAGCTGATCGTAAAAGCCTAATACATAATCACCTGTGACTCCGAAGACATGACGAACTCCATGATCATAAAGTTGCTGAATAAGGTTATTACCGATACTATCTGCGGTTTTCATAATTCTAGCTCCTTAATCTTGTAATAGAATTCATGCTATTAATAAAACTCTTGTCAAAACGCGAAGTTTCTCATTATTAATAGCTGGCATTAATCTGATTTTATGTTCGTTCTTCGAATCTCCTAACGCAAAATCATACATTACAACCCCAATGTAAAACCTAATTTAACTTACAAACGGATCTTTCCAGTTGATTATCATGTCAGCAATTTCTGGTCGCATCAAAAGCTCTGATGGTCTTTCTCCGCTAGTTACCATTTGTCTAAGCTTTGTGCCACTGAGCTCCAATCGGTGCTGTCCATCATGCGGGCAGGTTTTCTCGCTAACAGTACTCATGCAAATCTTGCAGTAGAAGAATGCTGGAAAGAAAATAGGTTTTATTTCAAGGTCAGGATAGTCCTTGAATATCTCCTGTGCTGCAAACGGTTGGTAATAGTTACCAACACCAGCATGATCCCTTCCAACAATGAAGTGAGAACATCCAAAGTTTTTGCGCATTATTGCGTGAAGAATCGCTTCTCTTGGTCCAGCATATCGCATCTCTGTATGCAGTGTTACAAACATCACGCTTTGTTTAGGGTAATAACCGTCAATCAACTTCTCATACGTACTGATTATAACCTCATCTTTGAAATCTCCACTCTTCTTCCTTCCTATCAACGGATTGACAAACAGACCATCGAAAAGATTCAGCGCAGCTTTCTGCAGCATTTCATGCGCAAGGTGTGGTATGTTCCTCGTTTGAAATCCAACGACAGTCTTCCACCCACGCATTCTACATTCGTCTCTTGTTAATGCGGGTGAAAGTCTATGTTTTCTGAGTTCAGTGCCATCTGTTCTGTCTATCAGATCAATTCGACCTCCAACCAGCATATCACGCATGTTCATTGTCTTATCAACACCAGGATGTTTAGTATCATCTGTTTGGTAAACAGCTTTGGCCATCTCCAACTTGTTGAACCTGAAGATATCTTCAACATGCATTATCGCAAATACTCTTTCGGTTTCATCTTTTATGGCAACATCATGCGAGTCCTTCATCTCCTTCGCAGTTTGCTCATCAACATCAAGGACTATTGGCACCGTCCAAGCAATTCCATTTGAAAGCCTTCCACGCTTGAGCACATCCGCAAAATCGTGGCTTAACATGAACCCCTCCAACGGACTAAAGATACCATCCGCAATATTCTCTATATCATTAACAAGATCACCGTCTACACTGATGCTCATCAAATCTTTTGTATCATTCCGCGCTCTTTCGAGCGCTTTTCCAGACAATACTCTATTTACTAGCACCCCACCGTGGGGTGCGGGAATTCCACTGATCTCACTCAAAACAGATCACTTTTTCTTCAGAGGATTGAAGTGCAGTCCACATTCCTTGTTTGCATCTTGTTCCCACCACCATCTGCCGGCTCTAAGATCCTCTCCAGGCCTTATCGCCCTTGTGCAAGGCTCGCAGCCAATACTTGGAAATCCCTTATCATGTAACTTGTTATATGGAACATCGTTCTTCTTTATGTAGTCCCAAACCGTCTCCCAGCTCCAATCCGCAATAGGATTTAGTTTTAATATATTACCATGTGCAGAGTCGATCTCAATTTTCTTAGTAATAGCTCTGGTAGCAACCTGATCCCTTCTCAAACCAGTTATCCACGCATCAAGCTTGCTCAAGGCTCTGTTCAACGGATGTACTTTCCTTATCTCGCAGCAAAGTTTCCTATTTTCAACAGTATTATAGAAAAGATTCAGACCGCGTTCTCTAACCATCTCTTCGACCTCCTTCTGATCCGGGAAATAGATATCTATTACAATATCGTATTTGTCACGTATGGCGTCCATAACATCGTATGTTTCCTGATTCAAGCGGCCAGTATCTAGAGTGAAGATCTTGGCATCCTTTCTTAACTTGACCATAAGATCTATCATAACAACATCTTCGGCACCGAAACTCGACGCAAGACCAATTTTAGGATGGAAAGTGTCCATTGCCCACTTTAGAACCTCCTCTGCGCTCTTGCTCTCCATACCATCAGAAATCCTCTGCACTTCTTCAGCACTTATCCTGAGCATGTATATGTCAACTCCAGCTGGGCTTATAATTATTGCTCTTCTTGCAACGTTTATCAAGTTTGCGAATGCGTGATTTGCCATGCTGGAAAGCAGGGTGTCGAGAAACAACAACGAGTTCAATGTTCCATATGGCAACGATTATGGATACGAATCTATGTACTTTGGCGTCAACCTGATACTGATGATTGACTACAGGTTGTCATTTGATGTCAATGTGATGGAAGGCGATGATATTGAAGTGCTGATAGTAACAAGGAAGAACTTTGAAAATTGGAAGAATAATGACAATGTACAAACTGTTTACCAGAAGAAAGATCCAAGGATAAATGATATTTTTATTCCTAATGCAAGTGATTCATACGTACTCATACTTAACAACAGGTACTCTGATAAAATGAAAAAGGTGAACATAGCATTAACACATGCATGGAAACAGCATATAACACCAGATCAAGATCAAGGATAGACACGTGTAATTGTCCTTGGGAACAGCGAAGTCGCTCTGATGTGTTTAAGACCGCATATCCATCTTACCGATCTTTCTACACCTATTCCAAAACCGGCATGTGGAGGCATTCCATACTTGCGCAGATCGACATACCACTGAAATGATTCTGTATGTAATCCCTGTTGCTTCAACCTTTCAACCAAGACATTGTAGTCATGTATCCTTTGCCCGCCAGTTGCTATCTCTCCGAAACCTTCTGGGGCAATCAGATCTGCTGATAATGTTATCTTATCATTATCAGGCTTCGTCATATGGTAGAAACTCCTTGCACTCAGCGGATAATCAGTCACGAAAAATGGTTTATCGAACATCTTTGAAACCAATCGTTCAGCTTCTGTGGGTATGTCTTCTCCCCAGTCAAAACTGATTCCGTTCTTGCCAGCTGTTTCTCTGACTTCATCATAAGTGATCCTTGGAAATGGTTTTTCTGGAACAGTAAACTTTCTTCCAAGAATTTCCAATTCTCCGCTCCTTTTTTCAACTATACTGCTGCAGATGTAATTAACAAGATCCTCCTGCAGTTTCATGTTGTCTACCTGCTCATTGAATGCAACTTCGGCCTCGACCATCAAGAATTCTGTCAAATGCTTGGATGTTTTCGATTTTTCAGCGCGGAACGCTGGCTGCATTATGAAGACCTTACCAAATGCACAGATGGCAGCTTCTTCATACAGCTGTGCACTCTGCGTGAGGGAGGCCTTCTTGCCAAAGTAATCTATACTAAATAGAGTAGAGCCGCCTTCTACA
>Ga0247727_10017113_pt1 | contig 11586 bp, 8 predicted proteins | sample WisWelCaveWW1625_FD_202498 | JGI IMG/M metagenome (GOLD analysis project Ga0247727, IMG submission 202498) | Biofilm microbial communities from Wishing Well Cave, Virginia, United States - WW16-25 | ecosystem: Environmental > Aquatic > Deep subsurface > Groundwater > Cave microbial mat | place... | reverse complement strand
CGCGGCTATCGTGAGGACCTGGTGGAGGCCGCGATGGCCACCCGTTTCGAAAGCCCTTATGAGGCCTTCCGCCGGGCGCATGAGATATCCCAATTCGCGTCCAAGCCCTCGTTCGTGAACGCCTGCAAGGTCGTCGAACGGACCCACAATATCCTCAAAGGCAACAAGGAACAGCTACCAGGGCGGCCTGACAAGGGGCTCTTCGCCGAGCCGCTGGAGGGGGCCGTGATGGAGAAGCTGGAGCGCCATGAAGCGGCCATCGTCCAGGCCAAGCAGGAAGGGGACCTCGCCCGGGCGACAAGCTTGTATGCCGAGGCCTTTTTTGATATCCTAAACGAGTTTTTTGACAAAGTTTTTATTAACGCGGAGGATTTAAGCGTCCGCAGGAACCGTCTTTCGCTCCTGAAGGCCATTAAGGAGCTCTATACGAGCGATATCGCGGATCTGTCCAGGATTCATGTCCATTCAGGGGCCACAAGCCCGGTCATCCAGCCAAAAAGGGAGAAATAATGAGCGTGGCCACACAAGACAATAAGAGGAAAGAAGGAAGCCCCGCCCTGACGAAAAAATTCGTGTACTTCTTCGGCAATGGAAAGGCCGAAGGCGCGCGTGACCAGCGCACGCTTTTGGGCGGCAAAGGCGCCAACCTCGCCGAGATGACGAATCTGAACATCCCGGTCCCGCCGGGTTTCACCATCTCGACCGTCGCCTGCAAGGAATTCTACGCCCTTGGCACGAAATGGCCGGGCGGCCTTCTGGAAGAGATCCAGGAGAATATGAAGAAACTGGAAGCGGCTACGGGCAAGGGTTTCGGCTCGAAGGACAACCCGCTGTTGGTCTCCGTCCGCAGCGGCGCGGCCGTCTCCCTGCCGGGCATGATGGACACCATCTTGAACCTCGGCTTGTCCGATGAGACCGTGAAGGCGCTCATCAGGAGATCCGGCAACGAGCGTTTTGCCTACGACGCCTACCGTCGCTTCATCCAGATGTTCTCGAACGTCGTGCTCGAGCTCGAACACCATAACTTCGAGCACATCCTGCAGGACATGAAGAAGAAGCGCAAGGTCACGCAGGACACGGACCTCAAGGCCTCGGACTTAAAAGAGCTCGTGGCTCAGTACAAAGCCTACGTGAAGAAGGCGAACAAGAAGGATTTCCCCCAAGACCCGGCGGAACAGCTCAAGTTGGCCTGTAACGCGGTGTTCCGTTCCTGGAACAACGACCGCGCCATCACGTACCGTAATCTGTCCAAGATCCCGCATGATCTCGGCACGGCCGTGAACGTGCAGTCGATGGTGTTCGGGAACATGGGCGACACCTCGGGCACCGGCGTGGCTTTCACGCGCGACCCGGGCACTGGCGAGCACAAATTCTTCGGGGAGTTCCTCATCAACGCGCAGGGCGAGGACGTCGTGGCCGGTATCCGCACGCCCAAGCCCATCAGCGAGTTGAAGCGCGTCATGCCCAAGGCTTACGCCCAGCTGGAGGAGATCTACCAGAAGCTTGAGAAGCATTTCCGCGACATGCAGGACATCGAGTTCACGATTGAAGATCACAAGCTTTTCATGCTGCAGACCCGCAGCGGCAAGCGCTCGGCCGCGGCGGCCGTCAAGATCGCCTGCGACATGGTGCGCGAAGGCCTCATCAACAAAGGGGAGGCGCTTCTGCGTGTCTCGCCCGACCAGCTCGACCAGTTGCTGCATCCGATGATCGATCCCAAGGCCAAGGTCTCGGTGCTTGCGAAGGGTCTTCCGGCTTCTCCGGGAGCCGCGGTGGGTCAAGTCGTTTTCAACGCCGAAGACGCGATGGCATGGGCCAAAAATGGCAAAAAAACCATCCTTGTCCGCCAGGAAACCTCGCCCGAGGACGTGGGCGGTATGGCGGCGGCCGAAGGTATTTTGACAGCCACCGGCGGCATGACCAGCCACGCGGCGGTCGTCGCGCGCGGCATGGGCAAGTGCTGCATCGCCGGCTGCGGAGCCATCCACATCGAAGGCAGTGTTTTTTCCGCGAAGGATAAGAGCGGCAAGCTCGTGAAGGTCAAGCAGGGCGACTTTTTGACCTTGAACGGCTCCACCGGCGAGGTTATCCTCGGCCAGGCGAAGCTGGTCGACGCGGAGTTGGGAAATGATTTCAGACAGTTCATGGAATGGGCCGACAACGTGCGCCGTCTCAAGGTGCGCACGAACGCCGATACACCGGAAGACGCGAAGATCGCCCGCGACTTCGGCGCCGAGGGTATCGGTCTTTGCCGCACCGAGCATATGTTTTTCGGCGAGGGACGCCTGAAGCCCGTGCGTGAAATGATCCTGGCCGAGGACCAAGCGGCGCGCGAAAAAGCGCTCGCTAAACTCGAACCCCTGCAGAAGGGCGACTTCAAAGGCATCTTCAAAGCGATGGCCGGCTTGCCGGTGACCATCCGTCTGTTGGACCCGCCGCTGCATGAGTTCCTGCCCAAAGAGGGCAAGGAGATGGCCAAGGTTGCCAAGGAACTTAAGATCTCCGTGAAGGAGCTTGAGAAAAAAGTCCAACAGCTGCACGAGGTGAATCCGATGCTCGGCCACCGCGGCTGCCGCCTGGCGGTCACGTATCCCGAGATGTACCGCATGCAGGCGCGCGCCATATTCGAGGCAGCTTGCGACCTGGCCAAGGACGGCCTGCGCGTGGTGCCTGAGATCATGATCCCGCTGGTAGGCATGACCGGAGAGCTCGTGCTGACCAAGAAAGACGTGATCGAAGTGGGCGAGGAAGTGATGAAGAAGCGCAAGGTGAAGATCGATTATCTCGTCGGGACGATGATCGAGATCCCGCGCGCAGCGCTTATCGCCGATGACATCGCCAAAGAAGCAGAATTCTTCAGCTTCGGGACGAACGACCTCACGCAGATGACCTTCGGTTTCTCGAGGGACGACGTGGGCAAGTTCCTTCCGTTCTACATCGAGAAGGGTCTTTTGAAGGTGGACCCGTTCGTGTCCATCGACCAGACGGGCGTCGGCAAGCTGATCGAAAGCTCGGTCAAATTAGGCCGCAGCGTGAAGCCCCAGCTCAAGGTCGGTATCTGCGGCGAACATGGCGGTGATCCTTCGTCGGTTGAGTTCTGCCACCGGGCGGGCCTGGACTATGTCAGCTGTTCGCCGTTCCGCGTGCCGATCGCACGACTCGCGGCGGCCCAAGCGGTGCTCAAAGAAAAGAAATAATGGATGCATTAAAGCTCTACATCAAGGACATCCGCCACATCCCGCTTCTTTCCGCCGAGGATGAGAAGAAGGTCGCCATTCGCGTCAAGAAGGGCGACGCGCAGGCGCGGCGGGTCATGGTGCGCTCGAATCTGCGCCTGGTGATCAACATCGCCAAGCAGTATTCGCGCTACGGGGTGCCCCTGCTCGACCTCATCGAGGAAGGCAACCTGGGCCTGATGAAGGCCGTCACGAAGTTCGACCCCAAGCTCGGCTACCGTTTTTCCACCTACGCAACCTGGTGGATCAAACAGCATGTGACACGCGCGCTGGCCGACCAGGGCAAGACCGTCCGCATCCCCGTGTACATGGTCGAGATGCTGGCCCGCTTCCGCAAGGTGCAGGAAAGACTGATGCATCGTCACCGCCGCAAGCCCAAGACCTCCGAGCTGGCCCGCGCGATGAAGATGACGACTGGCAAGATCAAGCAGATCCAGCAATACGACCAGGGCACGACGTCGCTTGACCAGCCGGTGGGAGAAGAGGGTGAAGCGTCGGTGATGGACCTGATCGAAGACACCGGCAGCAATTCTCAGTCGCAGGTCGATGACCTTCTGCGCGGTGAACGCATCGCGGGACTCCTGGAGTCGATGAACCCGCGCGAGCGTGAGATCCTCGAGCTGCGCTTTGGCCTGAAAGACGGCGAGATCCACACGCTCAACGAAGCGGCCAAACGATTCAACATCACGCGCGAACGCGTGCGTCAGATCGAGATGGCCGCGCTCAAAAAACTCCGCGTCATCGCCACCAACCAAGAACGCTAGACCCTTCCAAAAAAGAGTGCCCCAGGACGGAATCGAACCGTCATAGCAGGTTTAGGAAACCTGTGCTCTATCCATTTGAGCTACCGGGGCAAAGTTAGAATTGCCTCTTACCCGGAGAAGGCGGAGGCTTGGGCGCTGAAGGAACTTTCGGGACGGAGGGGGGCAGTTGGATCTTTGGAGCTGAGGGGGCGCCGACGAGATAGCCCTTGTTGGGGTTCGGGGGCGCGCTCGGGGCGGATGGGACGCCGGGCATCTGGGGGACCGGGTCCGCGTCGACGAGGTTTGGCGTCAGTGCCGGCGGTTCGGGCATGCCTTCTTTTTGGATCTCGGAAAGCGTGATCCCTTCTGAAACCATACGTTCTTCGACGGGTTTTTCAGGTTCGGGCTCAGGAAGCACAACGGGAACAGAGGGTTCTATCTTAGCTGTTTCTTTCACCACTTCTTTCGGGGTCTCCTTAGCCGCCTGCGTCTTGCGCGAACGATGAAAAAAGGAGCTGGGGCTCGTTTCTTCCGCTTGAGCGGGGACCACGCTTGTAGAAAACAGCACGCAGAAGAGCGCAAAAAAGAAGATTTTTTTCGTCACAGACAAAGTGTAGCATGGCCGGTTGCATTAATCCATACCATGGATTAGACTAGGCGGATGCAAACTCCGCCAAAACACGCCGACAAGCTCTGGTACGTCATATTGGCCGCCAGCCTTCTTCTGAACGCCTATTTTTATTTCAATAAAAACGATAAAGCCAAGCAGGTATTGGCCTCCGTCGAGGGCCGCTCCTTCCGATGGGGGGATGTCTCCGAGAATTCCAGGAATTCCTTCCGCCAGCTGGACACAGCCTACTACCAGTTGCTCAAGACTGAAGCTGAACAGTGGGCCGCCAATTATGTGTTGCCGAAAGAGGCGCAGTCCAAAGGCGTGTTGATCGAGGAGCTGCTGAAAACCGAAGTTTCTTCCAAGGCCCAGGTAAGTCCCGAGGAGGTCCAGGAGCGCTATGCGCATTCGCCCTCCGCAGACAGCGCCCCCTGGCCCGCGGTCCTCAAACAGATCGAATCCGAGATCACAAATGATCGCTCCCGTGCTTTGAGGGAGCAGTATTTGGCGGGACTTTTTACAAAATACAGCGTGCGTTTCCAGATCAAGCCTCCCGCAGGGATGGAGCCCGTCGAACCGGCAAAGGCATTCACGCGTTTCCCGCTTTACCAGACGCCTTCCGACCCGCGCTGGCCCTCCCGCGGTTCTGAGACAGCGCCCCTGTGGGTCGAGGTCTACTCGGATTTTCATTGCCCGTTCTCAAAGAGGTTTTTTTCCACGCTGAAAGAAGCCGAAGATCAATATCCGGGCCAGATGCGCGTGGTCTTCCATCATTTTCCGCTGCCCATCCATCCGGAGGCCGGGCGGGTCCATGAAGCATCGGTCTGCGCGCAGGACCAGGGCAAGTTCTGGGAATTCCATGACCGGCTGATGACCACAGCCGACAAACCTTCCAAGGAAACTCTTTCCGCGTGGGCTTCGGAGCTGGGGTTGGATAAAACGTCTTTTGATGCGTGTGCAGAGTCCGGTAAGCACAAGAGCTGGGTGGCGCAAGAGGTTTCGCGTGGTGCGTCGCTGGGCGTCAATTCCACGCCTGGATATTTCATCAATGGCCGCCCGATGAGCGGCGCGCTTCCTTTAGAACAATTAAAGCCCATCTTGGACTGGCATTTGAAACCCAGCGGGCAGTATCCGCTCGCCGTCCAGCGTCCCTCTACCCAACGACAGGCGCCGTCGGGCCCGCGGCTGGACCCGTCAAAAGTCTACTCTTTCGATCCTCAGTGGCTGAAAAAGGGCCCCTCCAGAGGTCCGGAGAATGCGCCGGTGACCGTCGTGGAGTTCATGGATTACAACTGCCCATTCTGCCAGAAGGGTTCGGAGATCTTTGACCAGGTGGAAGCCGCCTATCCGGGCAAGATACGTCTGGTCGCCAAGAACCTGCCGCTTCCGATGCATCCGAACGCGGCCAAGGCCGCCGAAGCCTCTCTCTGCGCGGACGAGCAAGGCAAGTTTTGGGAATTCCGCAAGGAGCTTTTTGGAGGTTCTTGGGGCAAGCAGACGGTGCAGGACATGAAGGAGATCGCCAAAAAGACGGGCTCCAACGCGGCGCGTTTCGCCGAGTGCCTGGACTCCTCCAAGATGAAGCCCGCGATAGACGAGGACACGCGCGTCATCAACGCGCTGGGCATGGCGGGGACACCGACTTTCTTCATCAACGGCAGCCCGGTGGTCGGCGCCCAGCCGGCCGAGAATTTCAAAAAGGTCATCGACGAAAAGTTGGCCGCCAAATGAGCCCCTCCGCCACTCTCTCATTCTCGGAGCTGGTCAAAGCTATGAAGAAACTGCCCTTTGATGAGATCCGAAAAGAGCAGGAGGGATACTTCGAGATCGTCGTGGTGGTGACGGACCTCCCCTTGGTCTACCCGCTGCTCGAAGGTTTCTACGGCTCTCAGTTCAAACCGCCGGGAGTGGCCGCTTCGTCCAAGGCAAAAAAAGTCGCGCAGAATTACGGCGGCATCCAGACCCAGCAGACGCTCTACTACGTGAATCGCAACGATGTCTCGGATTGCGCCATGATCTGGCCCTGGAATGACAACAAACACGCCACCATCAAGATGGCGCGTGGCCGGGCAGGGGAATAGATCTAGATTTTTTTGGCGGGTGGACGCGCGGCTTCTTTACGCGCAATGTATTCTGCAAACGGTCCTGAGGCCGCCGCCGAGACGGGGTCGACGACCAAAAAGTCGAGCTTCGAGATCTCAAGCACCCGCCGGACCGCCAGTTGAGGATCATAGAGTGCGAAGGCGGACTTAGTCTCGCGGCTTTTCTTGAGCAATTGGATCAACGCGCCCAGACCCACGCTGGAAAGATATTTGACGCCTGATAGATCCAACAAAAGGTCCGGGACCTGTGTTCTCTCTTCCAGGAATTTTTGGATGCGGTTCTGAAACTGTTCGCTCGTGGCGGTATCGATCGCGCCCTGAGGCAGAAGGACCCAGCCGCCGCCGGAAAGGTTCTGTTGGCTCATGCGCAGGTCCTGGGAGAATACAAAATCACGTTTCATGGATTGATTATACCCTTCTAAATGGGATTTTCCAAACGCGCCTCTTTTGACGCCCGCCCGAACCCGCTGACCCTCCTTTTGGAACAAAAGAGGTCTGCGAGCCTGCGTGTGCTCGATCTCACCGAATCCAATCCCTCCCATTGTGCCTTCGGGGCGCTTGAAAGTTCTTTGCTTGAACCTTTCAAGGACCCGGCGAACCTTTGTTATGAGCCTGATGCCCGTGGTCTATTGCGGGCGCGCGAAGCGGTTTGCGCCTATTACGCCTCTCATGGGGTGACTGTGCATCCGGAGCGTATTTTTTTGACCAGCGGGACCAGCGAAGCGTATGCGCATCTTTTTCATCTGCTCTGCGACCCGGGCGACGAGGTGCTTTGCAGGACGCCGGTGTACCCGCTCGTCGATCACCTGGCTTCGTTCGCAGATGTGCGTTTGCGGCGTTTTGCGGGCCGCCCCGAGGGCGCCGCAAAGGCGGTCCTGTTCGTGAATCCCGCCAATCCCACCGGCCGCTACGCGGACAAGGCCGAATGGGAGGCGATGGAGCGGTACTGCGTAAAACAAAACGCAGCGCTTGTTTCGGATGAGGTTTTTTTCGACTTCAACTGGAGCGGAAGGCCGAAGATAAGCGGCGCTTCGCGCACGAACGGTCTGCATTTTACGCTGAATGGTGTCTCCAAAATGCTCGGTCTGCCGCAGATGAAGCTGGCATGGATCCTCGTCAGCGGACCCGAAGAGGAAGCGGCCCAAGCCTCCCAAAGACTTGAGTTTCTGGCCGACTCCTATCTATCCGTCCACACGGCCTCACAGAACGCCTTGCCGGCATGGCTCAAAAGAAAGGATGCTTTTGTGGCGGAGGTCCTCGAGCGCGTGAAAAAGAACTTCGAATGCCTGCGGGCGCACGGGTTGTCTCCACTGGAGCCGGAAGGAGGATGGTACGCGCTTCTCCCCCTTGGGCCGGGCAGGTCCGACGAAAAAACGGCACTGCATCTTCTTCAAGCAGAGAATGTCCTGGTGCATCCGGGTTATTTCTTCGATCTGGAGGACGAGTGCCTGGTGGTGAGCCTGCTTCCCCAACCACCTCTCTTTCGCGAGGCCACCGAGAAATTGGCGCGCGGCCTGGCCGCATCCTCTGGTATAATCACAGCCCATGGCACTCAAAGAAATCCATCAGTGGAATCAGCAGATTTTTGAAGAAAAGCTCCGCTCCGAGCTCTTGCCGGAGGAGGAGGCTGAAATCCGCCGTTTTGAGGTGGAGATCGCCCGCCTCGAAAAGGGGGCCTTGGACCCTGATGACTTCCGCCGCTTCCGCCTGAACAACGGCGTCTACGGCATCCGCGGTGCCGAGAACCGCCACATGATCCGCATCAAGATGCGCTGGGGCAACATGAACGCCCTGCAGCTGGAACGCATCGCGGACATCACCGAAAAATACGCGCCGAACAAACTGGCGCATGTCACGACACGCCAGGCCATCCAGTTGCATGAGATCCTGCGCACCGACGTCCCGGCCCTCTTAAGAGGGTTGATGGAGGTGGGCCTGACCACGCGCGAAGCCTGCGGCAACACCGTGCGCAACGTGACCTGCTCTCATTATGCGGGTATCTCGCCGAGCGAAGTGTTCGACGTCATCCCGTACGCGGATCTTTTGAGCCTTTATTTTTTGAGAAATCCCATCTGCCAGAATCTGCCGCGCAAGTTCAAGATCGCCTTTGAATCAAGCCCCAAAGAAGATTGGGCCAAGGTCGGCATCCACGACTTAGGTTTTATCGCGCAAAAGAGAGTGATCGACGGCAAGGAAGTGCGCGGATTCAAAACCTTTGTGGGTGGCGGGCTCGGTTCGACGCCTTTTCCGGCGCAGCTTCTGGAAGAATTCACGCCGGTAGAGCTCCTGCTTCCGACTGCAGAAGCCGTGATCCGTCTGTTCGACCGCAACGGCGAGCGCAAGGACAAGAACCGCGCGCGCATCAAATACCTGGTTGCCAAATGGGGCATCGAGACGTTCCGCCAGGAGTTTTTGGCCGAGCGCCGGCAGGTCGCGATGACCGGTTCGGGCCGTGAGGCGTTCTGGAAATTGAACCTCGAGGAATACAAGGCTCCCGTGCTCAAGGCGCCCGCGCCGACGGAAGCGTCGGCTGTCCTTCCCGGTTTTGACGACTGGAAAAAGACGAACACATTCGAACAGAAACAGAAGGGTTACTGGGCTGTCAATGTACGCTGCCCGCTGGGGGACATCAATCCCGAACAGATGCGTGCCCTGGCCAAGATCGCGCGTGCTTTCTGCGGCGGCCATATGCGCACGACGATCTCGCAGAACATTCTCTTGCACTGGATCCCTGAAAAATCGCTGAAAGCCTTGTTCGTGCAGCTATCGCCGCTGGGCCTGGCGCTTAAAGGCGCCGAGACGGTCACGGATATCACGCGCTGCCCGGGAGCCGACACCTGCCAGATCGCGATCACGCATTCGAAGGGCCTGGCGTTCGAGATGAGCAAGATCTTCACCAACGGCTATGGTTCGGACCCAACCTTCCGCGACATCACCATCAAGATATCCGGCTGCACGAATTCCTGCGGCCAGCACCATATCGCCAATATCGGTTTTCATGGCGCGTCCAAGAACGTGGACGGCAAATCGGTGCCGCACTACCAGCTCATGATCGGCGGCTACACGTCGACCGAGGGTGTGGCTGTTTTCGGCAAACGCATCGCGCAGATACCGGCGCGCCGGACGCCGGAAGCGACCAAGGCCATCTTGGATGCGTTCAAAAGCGGCAAGCAGCCCTCCGAGACGTTCCTGCAATGGGCCGGACGCGTGGGTGCGCCCCAGCTCAAAACGATCGTCGAACCCTTCGTGACCGTGCCTTCCGACGATCCTCTGATGTACGAAGACCTCGGGGACCCAGGCAAGCCATTCAAATTAGAGATGGGCAAAGGGGAGTGCGCGGCTTAATGAGCGCGCGATTTACGGAGTCCGCCAAAGGCGGACGACGTCAAATCGCCCGCGCGAATTAATACCAGGAGGCCGCGGCTCAGCGGCCGAGTGGTCCAAATCCTCTAAATGGCGATTTCTGACGTCCAGAGCCGCCTACACCGGCAAGGAAGAAATCGCCATTTGTTAAACACTCTTGATATAATTGACCCGTCACTCTCAACCATGAGCAAATTGTGATAGATAAGAAGTTTTTCAAATCAAAACTCATAGAGGTAATGAAACAAGATATTCACTTATTGGATTGGGATCAAAAATTACTTTATACAAAGGAAATATTGGTTGAGCTTGACAAAGAACATGCTCATGAGCAGTCAAATAAAGGAAATCCTTGGGCTGATAATGAGTTGCGCTTGGTTCTTCAAATGGAGCCAACAATAGAAAATATTATGCGCTTGGCCAAAGCTTTCAAACGTGGATATGGAAGTATCGAACAAATTTACCGATGGGCAGCAGAGGACCAAAAGTGTATTGATGAAAAACATCCGGAAGATAAATTTATTAAACAAATAAAGCGAATAGCTTCAGAAGTCGGCTGGCGAGCAACTTAGATAAATCGCTTAATTTGTTAATTACCCTCCTTCCGAGTATAATTGGGGTGGTTGAAAACATGGTGAGAAAATGGGCCCCATAAAATTAAGTGAAATATTAAGACCCTTTGAAGGCAAGTGGGTTGCTTTGAACAGGAAAAGAACTGCGGTTTTGTCCTCTGGGGACGATCCACGGGAAGTGTCGAATCTGGCGAAACAAAAGTCTGCGGAAAGACCCATCCTTATGCTTGTGCCCGCGTTTGGTATGGATTTTGTTGGTTAAGTGAAGTTTCCTTACCACGAACTGCCGCGCAATCCAACTCCCGCATTTCCAAAAGAGAACGGTCGGCTTGTCCCGCTCATCCCGGTTATTTTAAGACACGGTGATAAAGAATTTGAGATAAATGCGCTGGCGGACTCGGGCGCCAGTTCGTGCCTGTTTGCCGGAATGTTGGGCGTAGGATTGGGTTTAGATGTACAGAAAGGTCCATCCCAAAAGATATATGGTCTAGGAAGGGGCGAAGTAACGGCCTATTACCACAAAGTTACTCTTCAGATCGGTGCTGTTATCTGGGAGGAGTATGTCGGTTTTTGCTTAGACAACTTTCGCGTCGACGGCCTCTTGGGGCAAAAGGGTTTTTTCAGCAATTTTCGCGTCGCTTTTGACCTTCGGGCTGGATGTATCACTGTCAACAAACGAAATATTTTTCAAAGACTTTTGACAGGCGCAGGACTTTAGCAGACCATGAATATCTCTCCCGAACCCATCGCAAAGCTCGAAAATCCGTGAAACAATACCTCGATCTTCTTCGTTGTATTCAGCAGAACGGCGCCGCCAAATCCGACCGCACCGGCACCGGAACTAAGAGCGTCTTCGGTTATCAGATGCGCTTCGACCTTTCGAAGGGTTTTCCGCTCGTCACGACGAAAAAGGTCCACCTCAAGGCTGTCGTCCACGAATTGCTCTGGTTCCTCAAGGGC
>Ga0247727_10017112_pt1 | contig 11586 bp, 13 predicted proteins | sample WisWelCaveWW1625_FD_202498 | JGI IMG/M metagenome (GOLD analysis project Ga0247727, IMG submission 202498) | Biofilm microbial communities from Wishing Well Cave, Virginia, United States - WW16-25 | ecosystem: Environmental > Aquatic > Deep subsurface > Groundwater > Cave microbial mat | place... | reverse complement strand
AGCAGCTGATCGGGTTCGTACGGTCGGAATGTCTTCATGCGGCCAGTTTCCACATCGGCCGTCACGTGTCAATGACAAAACGATTACTCGGACGGACTCCTAGGGCGGGAGCTTCGCGGCCTGGTTCGGCCCCAGGCCGAAATCGTCGGCCGGGCGGTCGGGCGCGGGGGCGGCGGGGCTCCGTTTGAGATAGTCGTCGTCGCCGGCGGGGTCGGCCGGGGGCGGTGTCTCGGCGGCGACCCCCGAGGCCAGCAGGAGGAGGACCGCGGCCAGCGCCGCGCCCGCGGCCGGGGCAGCGAATCTCACTCGGGCCATCGATGGCTCCAGTCCGGAAGGCGAGGATCGGCGGGGGCGGATGCGGCTCCCCCGGAAGCTCCGGCAGGGCCGCATTATACGGCCACCATCGCCGTGTGCCCGGGGTTTCTCGGGCTTGGCAGCCGCGGCACGGGGCGGGCATAGCTGCGCCGCCCATCTCCACTACCCCGTCCATTCCGGCAGCGGCCGCTGCGCACTGTGTGCCAGCAAGCAGCGTATACTGGCACGCAGAATCCCTCACCGCCCGCCTCAGGGTTAGGGAGGGCTTAGATGGGTACGGCCGATCCCGACAAAGGAAGGATGACTATCCTAAACATCTCGGACGAGGATGTCCGGGGAGGTAACGTCGCGCACCTTGTCAATCTGCTGACCGAGATCTCCTCGACTCCCAAAGATGCCAAGCGCCTCCGCGGCCGGCTGGTCCTGGGCTTCCCCTCCTTCGATGCCGACCCGCGCCCTAACTACCAGATCCCCGAGATCCGTGCATTCATGCGCGCCCTCGATGCGGGTGTGCCCCACGCGCCCTACTTCTTCGTCCAGGATCCCTCGCTGGGCTTCATTCAGCTCTACCTACTCGCACTCACGGATGGTGTCGCAGACGGGTCCGGCGCCATAATGCCTGCCGACTACCTGGCGACTCTGACCGCCAAGGCGCGGACCATCCGCGAGTTCTGCCATCGCATCTTCGACGAGCCCGAAGATACTGTCGAAGGGCTCGTCCTGAGCCTTCCCACTGCAATTGCGATGCAGATCCCTAAGCTGCGCAAGGAAGTCCTTCGCGCGATGCGCCCCGTGCTCGAGGCTCTGCGCAAGGACTTGGCTTCAGGCGGGGAGGCCGTGGCTGCGGGTGTGACCAGTGAGCAGGCTAAAGCCTTCCGTGACGGCATCCTTGACCGCGCTGCAGCGCTTTCCGGCATCATGCGCAGCACCACCACCGGCGGCGACCTCGAGTTCCTCGATTCGGTGCTGGCCGCGATCTGAACGATCGAGGAGGAGCGGTAAAGCCGCGGAAATCGGCGATGAGTGAATCGGTGGCGCATCCCGACCCTCGCTTCAACGAGACGGCCGAGGCTTTGGCGAAGTCTTGGCAGATCAAGGCACTGCCCGTCGTCGTGATGGAGGAGGATGATGCCCGCGCCTTCGTCTGGTGGATGACGGGCCTCGTTGGGGGAGCCATCATCCAGACCTCTGGTCCTTACCCGGCCACATCCTTCATCGAGACGCTCGACCGCCTCGCCTACGCCATGGTTTTCGTCGACGGCGGTCTTCCTGACGATCTCTACCTCATGCTCCGCGACTACGCACTCGACCACGAGTCGCCGCTGCGCACTCGTTTTGGTGAGTATGCGATCCATCCGGAACACCGGGCCGCGGTCTTCATTAGCCACGAAGATCTGGCCACGCTTTCGCCCGACCTCTCGCGGGTGCTGCTGGCCTTGGGGACTGTGCGCCACGTGCGTTCCAACAACGCTGGAAACGACGACACGCTCCCCGACCCGCGACACGCCACACACGAGGGCTACCAGCTCTTCGACGACATCGAGGGCCTCATCGCCTGGTGCGATCGTTACTACGGCGGGGCCGGCTTCCTCTTCCGAGGCCAAGCCGAAGACTGGCCCCTTGACAGCCCCCTGGCCCGCCTCAAGGAGCGGCCGCAGGCGGAACTGGCTTCGAAGCGAACGCGGCGATTTCTGCAATGGGCCCGGGACCACGCGGAGTTCGCGCCCTTTGCGGGGTCCGAGCTCGAACTCCCGGCAGTTGCGCAGCACTTCGGCCTCCCCACTGGCCTCCTCGACCTGACCCGGACCGCGCGCGTGGCCGCTCACTTTGCTGCCACAGGTCGCGGGAACCCGGACCGCCACGCCTGCGGAGTCGTGTACGTCTTCAGCGAACACGAATTGCGCAAGTTCCTCGGCGCCATAGGCGGCGGCCCGCATACCGCCGAGGTCGATCGCCTCCGCCGCATGCGCCATCAGCAGGGCCTTTTCGTGAGCTGCCACGGCAACACGCTCACCGGTTGTTTGCTCACCAAACTCTTCTTCCGTCACGTCGAAGGTGAAGATCGCCGGAGCGAGGCCATCCTCCTCCCCCGCGAGTTCATCTTCCCCCCCTATTCGCCGCTTGAGAAGAAAGTCCAGTGTTACCTGCTGGCCGAGAGCGCCCGCGCTCTCATCGAACCCCGCCCGGATGCGCATCGCGCGCACGCGCCGGGCCCCGCGCTGTCGGTCGACCCTTCCGGCTGGGTCATCCGGTCGTACCTCGACCAGACGCCGTTGGCTCACGGACAGCCAATCCCAAACCTGTTCCAGAACCTCGATGGTAATTACTCAATCCTCTCCCTCGCCTCCTCCTACCTGGTCATGCACCAGGATGCGATGTGGCGCGCCTTCGCCATGTTCGGCGCGTCCGTGGGCCGCACACCTGGCGACGCTGTCGCTCTCGGCAAGGCGCTGATGCCGCTACGAGACCTGATGTCGGAGTTCAATCGCCCCCGGGACGCAGACGTATCAGCCAGCCCCGCGCAGCAGCTTTCGATCCGCGATCTCGTCGACGGTCTCGCCACCTACTACACCGTTCGTCAAACCATTGTCGATCCAACTCCCGACAAGGCGCAGCGGGCATTCTCCAACTCCACCCGCCGCCTCTGGAACGCCTACTCCCTGGCGGACACCATCCTTGGCGATGAAGCTTGGACCGCCTTCGGGCCTGCGGTCGCGTTCGCGATGTGCTGTGTCGATCCGGTGCGTGCATTCGTCGCTGCGATCGCCGAAATTGGACGCCATGGTGTCACGCGATCACGCGATCATTCGGCCGCCGCGATCCACCGCAACCTGGCGTTCCGGACGGGCCATGAGCCTGTGAGTGTGGAGGATGCGGTTGCCGAGTTCCCCCTGATCGATATCATTGCGCTCAGACTCGAACAGGCCGCAGCCGTGCGCGGCGACCATCCCGAGGTGAACGAACTGATTGCAGGCGCCGTCCATGACATCCGGGGTGCCGACATCCTGCTGCACCTCATGGCGCCCATGCAGCGGCACCCAAACGGGAGCATGGGGATCCAGCACTGGGCCCAGCAGCACGCGGAAGCCATGGCGAGTATCGAAATGGTGAGATCTGTTGCTGAAGGCTTGGTCGGCCACGGTTCCACCATGCTCTGCCCACACGGTGACTGTCCCTATCACGCGCTGCGTGTCTGCGGCCGGGTCTCCGCAATCCCCGCGTCGTCCGATACGTGTCGTTACCGCACCAGACTGAGGGACTATAGGTTGACCCCCGAGACGTTGGCCGAGGTCAGTGTGCCTCTACACATCGAGGCAACCGGCGCTCCATCGCCAAACCGAGGCTAGGAGGCATCGAGGCAGGGTGGACGTGCACGCCAAAGCTTGCGCCCGAGCGAACAAATTCAGGTGGCCATGACACGATGCTGGAAAAGTCCGCATTCGCTATTCATCACTACGACCCGAAAACCAGTACCAAGCCCTCCAAGGAGCGGCCCCCGTCCTTCCTGTTCCCCTCCCGAAATCCGTCCCCAGTTTGATAGAGGAATCGCTGGAGTAAGTGCCTGTTCCCAAGCGCGGCGAAGGCCGCGATGGGGAGGGCGAGCTGAAGATCGGCGACGGGTTCGGATCGCACACGCTCAAGGTCATGGAGGTGGTCGGCATCGCGTCCACCGAGCGCGGGTTCTGGAAGAAGATCGACGGGTCGGCGAACTGCAGCCTCAGCGCCACCGTCCGATTTCGAACCAGGAAGAAACTGAGCGATTCCGATCTCGATTCCATCTACGCGGCCAGGAGGATGGTGACTCATAGAGTCAACGATATGCGAGCTTTGGGCAGACGGGGTCCTGACGACGAAGAACCGTAATATCTTCATGTTGGCCCAGTTGCAGTCAGACCCGGATCAAGGATACAGCCTGCGAACGGACCTAGGCGGTGGCGTCGGGAGATCCCTCGTCGACACCAACCACGAGGTGCTCAATCTCAGCGCCGGTCTGGTCTACGATCGGAAGCAAGGCACGGCATTGAGGCAAGTGGACAACAGTGCGGATTGCTCGGGCTCGAGTTCGCAACCTACCGGCCTGGTGGTCTCAGGAGCGTCATTATGCTCGCGATGAACACCTTCACCAACGTGACCGACAGTCCGCGGGTCAGGGCTCAACTCGACATCAAGGTGAGCCGGGGAATCATCAACATCTTCGATTTCGGCCTCAGCATCCTCGAAAGCTACGACACGAGGCCACCCACCACGGATGCCGCCGAAGACGACCCCAGCCTCGTCACCACGCTCGGGTATTCGTTCGAAGCACGCTACTTCGTGAAGCGGCCGATCCAGTCGAGCACCGTCTCGTGCCAGAAGACGCTGTTGCGCGCCTTCAGCACCCAGTGGTTCTCGTCGGGGAAGTGGACGAACTTCGACGGCACGCCACGACGCTGCAGGGCGGTGAACACCGACATCCCCTCGGTGTCGACCAGGCGGTAGTCGCGGCCGCCGTGGATGACCAGCATCGGGGTCTTCCATTTGTCGACCGATCTCTCGGGTGAAAACTTCTCGTAGATGTCGCGCCGCTCCCACGGCGTCCCGCCGAGCTCCCACTCGGGGAACCACAGCTCCTCGGTCGAGTAGTAGGACGACGTGATGTCCATCTCGCCGTCGTGGCTCACGAGGCACCGGAACCGGTCGGTGTGCCCCTCGATCCAGTTGACCATCCAGCCGCCGTAGGAGGCGCCAAGGGCGCAGGCGCGCCCGCCGTCGGCGAAGGGGAAGCTGGCGAGCACGTGGTCGAGGCCCTTCATGAGGTCCTCGAACGGCCTGCCGCCCCAATCCATGCGAATGGCGTCGGTGAAGGCCTGCCCGTACCCGGTGCTGCCGTGGAAGTTTATAGCCACAGTGACGTACCCGGCCGCGGCGTAGATCTGCGGGTTCCAGCGGTAGTGGAACTGGTCGTGCCAGGCGCCTTGCGGGCCGCCGTGCACAAGAAACGCGATCGGGTAGCGGCGCCCGGTCTCGAAACCGACCGGCCGCAGCAGCCAGCCGTGCACGCGATCGCCGCCAGCGCCCGCGAACCAGAACTCCTCCGGCGTGCTCATGCGGACCGCTGCCAGCCGGGCCGCGTTGACCGCGGTCAGGGCGCGCGTGTCGCGGCCGTCGAGACGCGCGCTGTAAACCTCGGCGGGCGCCGTCATCGACTGGCGCAGGAAGACCAGGCGATCGCCGCGGGCGACGGCGACCGCGGAGTGCGAGCCCTCCGATGCTACCGTCGTCACCCGTCCGTCGCCCTGGCCGGCCGCGCCGCCCGTGGCGTCGATGCGGAAGATCCGATCGCGCCCCAGGTCCTCGGCCGTGACCACGACGCCGCGCCCGTCCGGAAGCCACGCGATCGAACCGGCCGATCGATCCCACCCCTCGGTCAGGACCCGGCGCTTCCCGGAAGCGGGATCGAAGAGAACGACGCGCCGCCGGTCGGCCTCGTAACCCGGCCGCGCCATCGCCAACCAGGCCACGATCTTTCCGTCGGGGGAGAAGGAGGGCTGGCTGTCCTCGGCTTCATTCGACTCGGAGAGACAGCGGTGGCCGCTGCCGTCGGCCGCGGCGAGGTAGATGTCGATGTCGGTCGACCAGGCCGGCTGCGCGACCATCTTGGCGGCGAATACGATCGACCGGCCGTCGGGCGCCCAGCCGAAATCCTCGGTGCCGCCGAACGGTTTGGTCGGGCTGTCGGCATCGGCCCCTTTCACGATGTCGACAGGCGCGCCGCCGGCGATCGGCCACACGAAGATGTGCCGCCGCTTGCCGTCCTCCCACTCGTCCCAGTGGCGGATCGGCAGCCGGTCGAAGACCCGGGCCGTGACCGGGTCGGCGGCGCGCGCCTTGTCGCGCTCGGCGGTGCAGGCGAGGTCGGGGCAATCGGGATAGACCTCGGCCGAGAAGGCGATGCGGGCGCCGTCGGGCGACCACTGCACGTGATCGACATCGACCGGGAAGCGGGTGAGGGGCGCCGCCTCGCCGCCGGCGGGGTCGATGGTCCAGATCTGCGACGCGCCGCCGCGGTCGGAGACGAAGGCGATCGTGCGGCCGTCGGGCGACCAGCGCGCCCCGCCGTCCTTCGCCGCGGCGGTGGTCAGCGGGCGCAGCGACGAGCCGTCGATGCCGACGAGCCACAGATTGATCGTCGTCTTGTTGGCGTCCCAGTCGTAGGTGCGGCGCGCGAAGACGACCTGCCGGCCGTCGGGCGACGGCTGCGGGTCCGCGAGCCGCTCCATCCGCACCAGGTCGCGCGCCGTGAACGGCTGCGGTCCGCTCGCGGCCGCGCCGGCGCCGCCGTCGGGCGCTGCGGCGGCCGCGGCGGTGGCCGCGAAGAGCGCGGCGGCCCCCGCGACGGCCACCAGGGCCACGAGCGCGGCGAGGGCGAAGGCGCTGTGCAAAGCAGGGCGGCGGTCGGCAGCCGTACGCATCATGAATCCTCCTCGCAGGGTCCCGGTCCTGAGTGAAGGGCGGTTGTATCGTCCCGCCGCGGGGCTGTCAAGGTCGCGAGGGGGTGCGGATTGACACCGGGCGATGACGCGGCCTACAGTCCCGGCCATGCGGCCGCCCATCCTCATCGTGGCGCGCCAGTCGGCCACACTTCTGGGACTCGCACAGGCGGTGCTCAAGTTCGGGCATCAGATCGTCACCGCCTATCCCGAACCCGTGGAGGTCGAGCGCGCCGAGCGCATCGGTCCCTCGATGGTGATCGTCCGGCCGCCCGCCGAGCCCGAAGCCCGCAAGCGCTGCCTCGAGCTGATCAGGGCGCGCTTCCGCGAGCGCGGCACGCCGGTGATCGCCTGCGTGGCGGGCCCCGACGAGGAGCGGGAAACGCGGGCGATCCTCGGGACGATCCCGATCCTGGTCGGCAGCCCGCTGCGGCTGAACGAGCTGTACCTGCGCATGAGCGAGATGTTCGATCTCGCCAAGCGGCGCGAGCTGCGGATACGCGCCGAGCTGGCGGTGGCGCACCGCGAACCCGGCGTGTACTCCACGGATTACTACCATTACGACACGATCCGGTCGCTGTCGCTCGGCGGCTGCTTCATCGAGACGCAGACCCCGTATCCCGCCGGCACCGCGATCGAGCTGGTCTTCTGCGTCGGCGCCGGATCGCGCAGCCTGAGCCTCAAGGGGAAGGTGATCCGCGTCGGCAAGGGCGACACCGGTTCGGCCGACGGGATGGGGGTGAGGTTCGATGCGCTCGCCGATGAGGCGCGCTCCGCCCTCGAGTCGTTCCTGATGAGCCACCTCGGGACGATCGACCTCCCGGCAACCCTCTAGCGCGCCGCGTCCCTGAGGGGCGCAGCCGCCACGGCGCGCGGCAGGGCGCCGAAGAGCGACGGCGCCACCACGAACGACAGAAAGACAATCGACGCGACGCCGAGCGCCACGATCTGGACGATGCGCAGCGCCGCGATCATCGGTGTCCGGCGCGCGCGGGGCCGCCTTGCCGCGACCTCACGCGGGTTTCACCCGCACCCACTTGCCGGGGTTCCCCTCGAGATGCGATCCGGGGGCCGGACGCCACAGGGCGGCTTTTTCGATCTCCTTCGCCAGGGCGAAGTCGCGCTCGGTGATCCCGCCCGAGGAGTGCGTCTTGAGGCGCACGTAGACCTTTCCCCACGTCACCTCGAGGTCGGGGTGGTGCCAGGCCGCCTCGCTGAGAAAGCCGATGGCGTTGACGAGCATGAGGGTGGTGGGCCAGCCGTCGGTGTTGTACTTGCGGCGCAGCCAGCCCTCGTCGAGCGTCCAGCCCGGCAGCTCGCGCGCCAGGCGCTCGACGATCTCGGCGTCGGGCAGGACCGGGAGTCGCTCGGGCATCAGAATTCCCACCGTCCCTTCTCGGCGCTGTAATACATGTGGCGCGGCTTGCGGCGGTCCTCCTTGAGAAGGTCCTTGATCGTCGGCCGCCCCTTGAGCGCCTTCTCGATCGCCTCCTTCATCGCCGAGCGGTTGTTGCGATACAGCTCGTCCCAGTCGGCGTCCTTCATGCCGGAGAGCCGCGGGTCGACCCACACCATGGCGATGATCGCCCAGTCCTCGACCCTCGCCTTCGGGATGAGCCCCGCCTCGACCGCGTCGAGCACACCGTCGGCGATCCCCGCCTGCACCGGCCCGCCGTAGACGTTGACGTCGGCCATCTTCTTGAGCTGCACCTTGGGCACCATGAGGGTCGCCGGCTTGACCATGCGGCCGCCGTCGACGAGGCAGAAGAAGCGCGAGAACCCGGCGGTCTGGCCCATGAGGTTGGCGATCGATGCGCCGACCGGGCCGTCGATCGGCCCGATGGCGATCTCCGGCTCCGTCCAGAGCCAGTCCTGGGTGCCGGCGCCCATCGCCTCGCCGAAACGGATCGAGAAACGCTTCGCCATCGGAACCTCCTCTTGGATGAATGGAGCGGAATGCTACCGCACTTCGGGCGCCGCCGCGCCGAGGACGCCCGGCTCGGCTCGACCGCGAATGCCGGACTTGCGGACACCTCACTTGACGGTGCGACGGACCTTCAGCCAGAGTCGGGCGCATGAGAAGAGTCTGGCGGATCGGGTTCGCGGGGTTCGGGAATGTCAATCGGGCGCTGCTGAAGCTGCTCGAGGAGCGGCGGGGGGAGCTTGCGGACCGGTGGGGGCTCGAGTTCAAGGTCACGATGGCGGCGACGCTGCGGTGCGGGGCGGTCTCCGGTGGCGCGGGACTCGAGACCGAACGGCTGCTGGCGTGTGAGTGGCCTGCGGGGCCGCCGGCACTGCAGGCGATTCGGGAGGCGCCGATCGATCTTCTGTTCGAGGGGACGACGCTCGACCCGGTCGCCGGCGAGCCGGCGACCGCGCACGTGCGCGCCGCCCTCGAGCGCGGCGTCTCGGTGGTCAGCGCCAACAAGGGGCCGGTGGCCTTCGCGGCGCGCGACCTGATGCGTCTCGCGCGGCGGACCGGCGCCGGCTTCCGCTTCGAATCGGCGGTCGCCGATTGCCTGCCGATTTTCGATCTGGTCGAAGCCGCGGTGCCGGCCGGCCGGATCACCGCCTTTCACGGGGTGCTCAACGCCACCAGCAACATCGTGCTGCACGCGGTGGCGCGCGGCGCGCCGCCCGCCGACGCGGTGCGCGAGGCGCAGCGGCGCGGGATCGCCGAGGCCGATCCCGCCAACGACCTCGACGGGTGGGACCAGGCGGTCAAGGCGGTCATCCTGGCGAATGTCCTGCTGGGGCGCGACCTCGTCCCCGCCGATGTCGAGCGCACCCGGCTGGCCGACGTCGACACCGGATGGCTGCGGGGCGAAGCGGCGGCGGGACGGGTGGTGCGGCTGGCGGCGGGCGGGGGGCCGACGGGACCGGTGCGGGTCGCGGCCGAGGCGTTCGAGCCGGGCTCGTTCCTGGCGACGCTCGGTGAGGCCTCCCTCGGCCTGATCCTCGACACCGAAATGGCGGGCGAGATCCGGGTCGCCGGCACCGACCCCGGGGTGGCGCACACCGCCTACGGAATGCTCACCGACCTCGTCGCCATCCACCAGGGTCGGCGGCTGGTGCCATCGCCGCTTCTCGACTAGGCCGTGTGGACCAGCCCGCCGGGTCGGCGCCGGACCGCATGCTACCATCCTCCGCCCATGCCCGTATTGCTGCGCCGCCTTCCCGCCGCCCCGGTCGCCGCCGCCCCGGTCGCCGTCGTCCTCCTGGCCACGGTCGCCGCGGCCGCGGTCTTCCTCTCCTGCGGCGCGGGCGCGCCCGCGGGCGGCGCGGGGGGCCGCACGGCCGGCGCCGGCGCGGCCGGCCGGCGCCCGAACGTCGTGCTGCTCACCGTCGACACGCTGCGCCCCGACCATCTCGGCTGTCTCGGCTACCCCCGCGACACGAGCCCGCACATCGACGCGCTGGCGCGGCGCGGGGTGATCTTCCGCCAGGCGATCACCGCCGCCGGGCGCACGGTGCAGTCGTTCCCGTCGATCCTCACCGGGGTCTACCCGCCGGTGCACGGGCTGCGGCACGAGGGCCAGGACAGCGGCGTCATCGCGGACCGCCTGACCCTCACGCGGGTCCTGAGGGACAACGGCTACGACACGTTCGCCGTGACCCAGGGGCTGAACGTCGGGCTGCACCGCGACTTCGATCACTACGACCCCGACATCTACATCGATCCGGACGGCAGGAAGGTCTACCGCCCGTCGCGCGACGATCGCGACGCCAGCGTCAAGGCCATCGCCTGGCTGCGGAGCCGCCGCGGCAGCCCGCGCCCGTTCTTCCTGTGGATGCGCTACGACGCGCCGCACTGGCCGTACGCGGCGCCACCCCCCTACGGCGAGAAGTTCGACCCGGAGTACGCCGGCCCGCACACCTTCAACACCGGGCAGAAGCCCGAGCCGCGGCGCGGCGACATGATCTTCGGGATGACCCGCCTGCCGCCGCGCGAGGTCGAGCACGCCGTGGCGCACTACGACGGCGAGGTGGCGTTCTCCGACCAGGCGATCGGCGACCTCATGAAGGCGATCGACGCGATGGGGCAGACGGCCCGCACCGTGGTGGTCGTCACCGCCGACCACGGCGAGGGGCTCGGGGAGCACGACTACTTCTTCGAGCACGGCGCCTATCTGTACGAGCCGATCGTGCGCGTGCCGCTGATCGTGACGGCGCCGGGACTGCTGCCCGAGGGAAAGGTGGTCGATCCGGTGGCGCGCACCATCGACATCATGCCGACACTGCTCGACCTCGCCGGACTCCCGGTTCCGGAGGGGCTCCAGGGACGCAGCCTCGTGCCGCTGGCGCGCGGCGACGATCGCGGCCCGGCGCCGCCCGCCTACAGCGAGTCGGGGCGCAACTACTTCAAGGAGAACCCGCGCCAGTACATCGAGGGGACCGCCGGGAAGTGGCGGATGATGCGCGACGATCGCTTCAAGTTGATCCTGATCCCGCGCGACCCCGAGCCGGTCTGGGAGTTCTACGACCTGGCCGCCGACCCCGGCGAGACCACGAACGTCATCGATCGCTTCCCGGATGACGTGGAGCGGTTGCGCGGCGCCCTGCTCGCCATCGTCGCCGGCGACCCGGGGCGCGACGACCGCGATGAGCCGCCGGTCCCCGACGACCTGGAGGAACGGCTGCGCTCGCTCGGCTACGTCGGCGGGGGCGACCGGCCGTGATCGGCCGGCGCCGGCCGGCGCCGGCCGGCCGGCCAGCGGCCGCGGCGCCCGCCCGCGTTCCGTCCGCCCGCCGCGCGGCGCGGGCCGCCGCCACCGCCGCGCTCCTCGCCGCCGCGCTCGCG
>Ga0247727_10017111_pt1 | contig 11588 bp, 10 predicted proteins | sample WisWelCaveWW1625_FD_202498 | JGI IMG/M metagenome (GOLD analysis project Ga0247727, IMG submission 202498) | Biofilm microbial communities from Wishing Well Cave, Virginia, United States - WW16-25 | ecosystem: Environmental > Aquatic > Deep subsurface > Groundwater > Cave microbial mat | place... | reverse complement strand
CGGCGCCTACATCCTGGCCCTCGACCGCGTGGCGCAGGTGTACAAGCAGCGCGGGCTGTTCGCGTAGAGCCTTCACCCGGGAGCGCCAGGCTCCAGCCCGGCGCCGTTTCTTCCCTTCTTCCCTCCTCGAGCAACGGAGCCGCAGAGCCGCGCCCGCTGAGCTACTCGAGCGCGCCCTCGCCCGTAGAGCGCACGTGGCGCAGTAGTTCGAGCAAGAACCGGAGCGCCTGCAGCACGAGCACGGTCCCGAGCAGGATCCGGCCGCCGTGCGCCAGCACCGGATGGTGGGCCGCGACCACGCCGCCGGCGGCCCCGAGCATGGCGCCGAACGCGAGCGGCAACCCGAGCGCGTAGCTGACGTTCCCCGCGCGCGCGTGCAGCCACAGCGAGCGCAGGGCCGCCACGGCTCCGGCAGCGAGTGCACACGCGCGCGCGCCGCCGAAGCCGAGCTGTCCGATGCCGAGGAACAGCGCCGGCACCATCAGCACGCCCCCGGCGACGCCCAGGAGCGGCGTCAAGAATCCGCCCGCGACGCCGATCGCGAGCGCGATCAGGGCCGAGGCGGTGGGCGCGACGACCTCTGCGCCGACCAGCGCGCCCGAGAACAGGGCGACGCGCACCCCGGCCAGCAAGAGGATCAGCGCGAAGACCCCCTTGAGCGCGCGCTCGTCGATGCGCCGCGAGGCCGCGAACCCGAGCTGCGCTCCGATCAGCGCGCCCAGCGCGAGCGGCAGGACCACCGGCCAATCGAGCTCGGAATCCGCGCGCAGCACCTCGGACACGGTGGACGTGGCCGTGGTGGCGAGCACGACCAGGATCGCGCTCGCGGCCGCGCGCTTGAGCGGCACCGCTCGCACGGCGTGCAGCAGCGGCCCGGCGAAGATCCCGCCGCCGATGCCGCACAGCGCGCCGGCGAAGCCGATCACGACGCCGGCCGGCACGAACCACGGACGCGGGCGCTCGTCCGGAGGCGCCTCGGTCACGCGCCGCCCTCGCGCGCGAGGCGAGTGGAGAGCGCGCTCGAGGAGTGCGCCTTCGGGTCGCCGCAGATCGCGATCTCGATCCCGAGCGCGAGGTCGACGGCGCGCTCGGGCACGCTCTCGGTCGTGTAGTCGGTGCCCTTGGCGTGCACGTCGGGGCGCAACAAGCGCAGCGTGCGCTCGAGGGTCGCCTCCGCGAACCAGGTCACGAAGTCGACGCAGCGCAGCGCGGCCACGAGCTCGGCGCGCTCCGCCAGCGGCAGGAGCGGCCGGCCCGGCCCCTTGGCCGCGCGCACGGACTCGTCCGTGTTGAGCGCCACGATCAAGGTGTCGCCGCGCGCGCGCGCGTCCTCGAGGTAGCGCACGTGGCCGACGTGCAGGAGGTCGAAGCAGCCGTTGGCGAGCACGATGCGCCCCAGGCGCGCGCGCTCCCGCGCCAGGCGTTCCGCCAGGGCGTCGCGCGCAAGGAACGCGGCCCGCGGCATGCCGGTCGTCGCGCTCACGCGGGCAGCGGCTCCTCGGCCCGCGGCAGAGGCGCGTTCGCGAGCGCTGAGCGCAGCTTGTCGAGCGCGCAGGCCGCCGCGCCGTGCTCCATCACCACCACGCTCGCGGCCGCGTTGGCGAGCCGCAGGGCGCGCGCGCCGTCCAGGCCCGCCGCCAGCGCCAGGGTGAAGGCCGCCGCGGCCGTGTCGCCGGCGCCGCTCACGTCGAGCGCCTCGCTGCCCGCCGCCGGCACGGAGAGCGGCGCGGGCTCTGCACGCTGGAAGAGCTGCATGCCGCGGTTCCCGAGCGTCACGAGCAAGTGTTCGGGCCCGAGCTCTCCGAGCACCACGCGCGCCGCCCGGGCGAGCTCCGCGCCGCTCGCGAGCTCCTCCGGCGCGCGCCGCGCGGCCCGGGCCAGCTCACCGAGATTCGGCGTGATCGCGCTGAGGCCGTGGAACGGCTCGAACAGCCTGCGCGGATCGAGCACGACCACGGCGCCCGCGGCCTTCGACGCGCGCGCGGCTTCGGCCAGCTCCTCCCCGAGCAAGCCGTAGCCGTAGTCGGAGAGCAGCACGGCGTCGACGTGGTCCTCGAGCTCGACCAGGCGCGTCGCGAGCCGCACCCGCACGGCCGCGGGCGGCGCACCCTCGGGCTCGCGGTCGATGCGCAGGACGTGCTGGCGCGTGCGCCCGGGCTCGGCCCCGAGGATGCGCGTCTTGGTGGGCGTGACCCAGTCCGCGCTCGTCTCCACGCCGCTGACGTCGATGCCGTCGCGCTCGAGCAGCTCCAGGAGCTCGCGCCCGTTCCGGTCGCGCGCCACCACGCCCAGCGCGAGCACGCGCGCGCCGAGCGAGCGCAGGTTGCGCGCCGCGTTGGCCGCCCCGCCCGCGCCGAGCTCCTCGCCGCGGTGCCGCAGCACCATCACCGGCGCTTCACGAGACAGCCGCGTGGGCTCGCCGAAGAGGTAGTGGTCGGCCACGAGGTCGCCGACCACCGCCACGCGCAACGCCGAAAAGTCCGGCACGACGCTCACGGAGTGCCTCTCCCTGGGACCGCCAGGCTCCAGCCTGGCTCTTCTCTTCTCTTCTTCTCCTCCTCCGACCGGAGCAAGAGCCAGGCTGGAGCCTGGCGGTCCCAGGGGATCCCGGACTCCATGACCCTCAGCACACCTCGTCGGCCGCCGCCGCCAGCGCGAGCGCCTTCAGCCGCTCGGGCACCGGCTTCGCCGCGGCCGTCAGCCACTCGACGCCGGCCTCCTCGGCCAGGAAGAAGTCCGAGCGCACGCCCATGAACGCGTTGTAGCGGATCGAGTAGTGCAGCTCGCCGGCGCGTGCGGCGGCGCGCGAGAGCTCGCCGTCGAGCTCGCGCACGCGCGGCTTGAAGCGCTCCCAGCCCGCGCGATCGAGCGCCAGGACCTCTGTCACGTGGGGCTGGTAGCGCCGCGCCGCGGGGAAGTCGTGGTAGCGCGCGGCGCGCGTGTTCACGAACCACGGCATGCAGGCGGCCAGCTTCTCGATGAACAGGTTTTCTCCGGCGCCGAAGTCGAGGCACGAGCTCTCGGTGAAGTCGGTCAGCGTGCCGGCCTTCGCCGGATCGACGAAGCCGCCCTGGATCGAGAGCGCGTGGCTCTCGGTGCCGGGGAACGGGAAGAAGATCGAGGTGCGAAAACGGCCGATGAGCGCGCGCGCCAGGAGATCGACCGTCGCCCAGCGCTCTTCGTGCGACTCGTAGGGCAGGCCGACCATCACGAAACCCGAGCTGTGCAGCCCGACCTCGTCGGCCACGCGCACGGTCTCGAGGATGTCGTCGTCGGTCATGAAGCGCTTCAGGATCTCGCGCCGCACGCGCTCCGAGCCCGACTCGATGCCGAGCTTCAGGATCTTACAGCCGCCCTCGGCCAGCGCGCGCGCCATCACCGGATCGAGCCGGTTCACGTGGCTGTTCACGACCCACGGGATCTTGAAGCCGGCGGCTTTGTAGGCGTTCGCGAAGGCAATGGCATGCTCCGCGTTCAGCGTGAAGAGATCGTCGTCGAGGATGAACGTCCCGACGTCGGGGTAGCGTGCGAGCACCCAGCGGACCTCCTCCACCATCTTCTCCGGGGGGCGGAAGCGGAAGAATCCGAGCTGCGAAGTCCCGCGCCCGAGCTCGTCGCGATAGCGGTCCACGATCTTGTGGTTCAGGCAGTACGTGCAGCGATACGGGCACCCGCGCGAAGTCATCAGCCCGAACCAGCCGTGCTTCTGGGCCGTGATGCGCGCCGTGTCGAAGAGCTCGTAGTCGGGCTGCGGCATCGTCGCGAAGTCGGGGAATTCGCCGACGTTGTTGCGGATCCAGAGCGCCTCGCCCGCGGACGCCTGGTCCGCCTCCGCCGGCCGCCGTCCCCCCTTCCACGAGAGGAAGTTCGGCACGTCGCTCACGAGCTCGCCGCGCTCGACCCGCGTCACGAGCTGGAGCAGCGCGTCCTCGCACTCCCCCACCCCTACGTGGTCCCACACGCCATCGCTCATGACGGACTCGGGCACCATCGTCGGGTGCACGCCGCCCACGACCAGTGGCGGGAGGGTGAAGCCTTCGGTGCGCGCTGCCGCTCGCAGCAGCTTCGCGATGCGCACCGCCTCCGTGTACTGCATCGTCAGGCACGAGAAGCCGATCAGCCCCGGCCGCCACTCGCGCACCAGCCCGACGATCTCCGCGTCCTTCGGCACCGGCGGCAGATTCTCGTTCAGGTTGACGAGCCGCGTCTCGTGCCCCGCGCGCTTCAGCACCGCCGACAGCGCCGCGAGCCCGTGGTTGAACCCCATCTGCGTGTAGAGGTTCGGGTAGACGAAGAGGACGCGCACGGGGAGGTCTGGGGAGCCGGTCAGGCTACCGGAGCGACCTCGACGAACAAAGCTCGGTCGGACTCGACGGGATCCGACCGAGAGGGATCGCCCGAGGCCGGTGTCCCCTCAGCGGCGCGACTCGACGCCGATGCGCCAGGCGAGCAGGCTGCACGGTCCGGTCGCGCCGGCCGGGAGATCGGGGAGCGAGACGTCTATCGCCAGGTAGCGCGTGCCGTCGCACTTCGCGGAACCCTGCAGGAGCCCCGGCAGAGCCAGCGAGCCATGCGAGACCCGAGCTTACTCGTTCCTGCGCTCTCCAGACTCGATGGATGCGACGATCGCGTTGCCTTCGACCTCGAGCTCGTCTCGTTCCGGCCCGTGGGAGGAATACCACGACCACATCCAGAGAAAGCTCCCGATGACGAGGACGTGGATCCCGGTCGACACGAGAGGGCGCACGAGCGATCTGGACCGGCAATAGATGCCGGCGCCCAGCACGAGCATCGCGGAGAGAGCGAACCTGCTGCGATAACGGTCGGCCCATATCAGGCTCATCCACGTGAGGCCGTTCCAGATCCCCGCGAGAGCAAGCAACACCGTGTTGATCAGGCGGGCCGCGGCCGCGATGCGGTCCGAGGAGCCACGGGCCTGTCCCCTGTAGGAGCTCATCGCGCGAGACCGAGCTCGGTTTCCCGAGAGCTGAACAGCCCCCGAGCCGTGCGCAGCTGTTCCGATCCGGAGACGAGCTTGGCGGCGCGGTCGAGATCGTCCTGGGCGCGATTCAGCGCTTCGCGCACGTCGCTCGTGCGTCCGAGTCCTCCACAGAGCTGCGCCCGCTCCAGCGCGACGAGCGCTCGGTCGCAGAGGGCCGGAACGAGCTCGGAATCGATGGTCAGGGCGTGGCCGATGTCCTCGGCGGCTCGATCGAGCGCCGCAAGCGCTTCCGTGGTCTTGTCCTCGGCTTTCAGGCGCGCCGCACGGCGCACCTCGCCGATGGCGCGCAGGGCGTAGGCGCCGGCGGTGCTCTTCTTCTCGGCCAGGCGCGCGGCCCAGTCGGTGAAACGGCCTGGGATGCCGTCGATCGTGAGCGTGGCCTCGTCCCCGGCGGCGCTGCACTGGTGCTGGCGGATCGCGCGCGCGGCGGCCTCTTCGGGGGTGTCGGGCGCGTCGGCCGTCTCGGAAGCGGCGACGTAGGCGGGCGCGAAGCCGCGCGCGAGGTCGACGGCGCTCATCGCCTGGCGAAAGGCCTCGTCGGGGTCGCCCTGGGCGAGCGCCAGCGCGGCGAGCGCGGGCGGAGCCTCGAGGTGCGGCGCGATGCGCGCCACGTCCCGGTACAGGCGCTGGGCCTCGTCCGGGCGGTCCTCGAGGCGCGCGCTCTCGGCCCGGGCGAGGCGCACGTCCACCTCGCGCAGGGCATGCGACCTGCGCTCGGCGACCGCCAGGTCCGCCAGGGCCAGCGCGCGCATGGCCTCGAGCTCGGCCGAGCTCTCGCCGGCCGCGCGCCGCGCGCCCACGAGGTAGGCGCGCAAGAGGCCGCGCTGCACGAGCGCCGGGGCGTAGTCCTCGTACTGGGCGAGCGCGCGCTCGAAGGCGAGCAGGGCCTCCTGGTGCTGGCCGCTCTCGCGCAGGAGCTCGCCGAGCTTGAGCTCGACCTGGAAGGTCTCGGGGTGGCGCGCGAGAAACGCGCGCGCGCTGGCGATGCCCTGCTCGAGCTGCTCGCCCATCGCGCTCGGGCCCTCGCCCGCGCCGAGCGCGCGCGCGTTGTCGAGCTTCAGGTTCAGGTCCTCGACCAGGTCGAGCGTTTCCCCGATCGCCGCCGTGGCGGCCCGCTCGGTCCAGTTCCAGACGACGGCGCCGAACGTGACCAGCGCGAGGAGGACCGCCGCGGCGACGGCCGTGCGGTGGCGGCGCAGGCCCTTCGCGAGGCGGTAGCGCCGCGACGGCGCCTTCGCGAGCACCGCGCGACCGTCGAGCCAGCGCTCGAGGTCGTCCGCCAGCTCGGCCGCGCTCGCGTAGCGACGCGGCTTCTCCTTCTCCAGACACTTGTGCACGACCAGGGCGAGGTCGCGCGGCACTTCCGGTGCGATCACGCGCAGCGGAGCGGGCTCGTCCTCGACCACCGCGCGCAGGAGCGCCACGAGGTCCTTCTCCACGAAGGGCGGCCGTCCAGCCAGCCGGTCATAGAGCGTCGCGCCGAGCGCGTACACGTCCGAGCGCGCGTCGACCTCGCGCGCGCGGCCGCCGGCCTGCTCGGGCGGCATGTAGGAGGGTGTGCCGAGCACCGAGCCGGAGAGCGAGAGCGAGGTGTCGACCGCGAGCTCCTTCGCCAGGCCGAAGTCGGTCACGACCACGCGCTCGCCCGCCACCATCAGGTTGTGCGGCTTCAGGTCGCGGTGCACGATCCCGTGCTCGTGCGCGTGGTGCACCGCGCGCGCGGCGTCGCGGATCCAGGCCACGAGCTGGCGCACCGGCGGTCGCGCGACGTCCGAGAGCGGCTGCCCATCGACGAACTGCATCACGATCGCGTCGGCGTAGGCGTCGTACACCGCGGCGATGTTCGGGTGGTCGAGTCGCGCCGCGGCACGCGCCTCGCGCAGGACCTGCTCGGAGAGCCCCGGCCCGACCGCGGCCGGGAGCGCGAGGCGCTTCACGGCCACGCGCCGGCGCAGGGCCACGTCCTCGGCCTCGTACACGACCCCCATCCCGCCGCGCCCGAGCTCGCGCAGGAGGCGGTAGCGGCCGTGCAGGAGCTCGACGCTGTTCCCGAGCGTGGGCTGGACGAGCGCGCGCGCGTCGGCCAGGAGCCGGGCGCGCGCCTCGGGCGGGAGCTCCGCACTCACGGCCGCTCCTCCGTCACCAGCCAGGCGAGCTCGTCGCCCAGGTCCGACGGGTTCGCCACCGTGTCGAGCACGAGCGCGCGCAGGTGCTCGCGGTAGGCGTTCTTCGTGCGCTGCAGGTAGTTCGACACGTCGGTGGTCGTGAGGCCGTGGCGCGCGGCGAGCGTGCGGTAGTCGGGCTCGGGTCCGCCCGCGAGGTAGTAGTCGCGGAAGACGGCGAAGGCGAGGCCCCGCTCGCTGCGCTCCAAGGCGAGGCGCGTGCGCTCGAAGGCCGCCTCGACCACCGCCGCGCGCCAGGCGGCGTCGAGGGCCTCGTCGGGCGTGGGCGTCGCGTGATCGAGGACCTCGGGCGCGTCCTCGCCGTCGAGCGACTCGGTGCGCGCGCCGCCGCCGCGCTTCGCCGCGCGCTCCTTGCGCAGCTCGTCGGTCGCGAAGTTGCGCAGGGCGACCTTCAGGAAGGCGCGGAAGCGCCCGCGCTCGGGCGCGGCCTTCGCGAGCCAGTCCGAGGCCAGCATCCAGGCGAAGAACTCCTGAAAGAGCTCGTGCGCGCGCTCGCGCGGGAGCCGCAGCGCAGCGGCCAGGTAGGCCTCGGCCGGCGCCTGGTAGCGCTGGGCGAGCGCGGCGAGCGCGGCCTCACGGGCCTTCCCGACCGCGCCGCCGCGGCGCACGTCCGACCAGAGGGTGGTGGGGAAGATTCCTGCGTCCACGGGCGATGAGCGCGTGCGGCGATTGCGTACCGGAGAACGAGGCCCGCCGGGCCCCGCGACTACCATACCCGCCGAATCGAGCCCGAGAACCATGCTGACCCTCACCCTCCTCGCCCTCGCCCTGTGCCAGTCTTCCCTGCCGGATGCCGCCGAGCTGCTCGATCGCCGCGAGGCGAAGCTCGGTCCGCTCGAGAAGCGCAGCGCCGCTCGTGGCCTCGTCGTCACCGGCACGCTGGACATGAAGGGCTGCCCGGCCGGGACCACGTTCGAAGAGCTGCACCGCGTCGGCCCCGGCGAGGAGCGCGTGCGCTTCACGCTCACGATGGAGGAGTGGGGCACGACCTCGCAGGGCACCGACGGCACGGTGAGCTGGACGACGGACCCCTCCTTCGGCGTCTCGGTCCAGGAGGGCGTCGAGCAGATGGCCGTGCGCCGCGTGTGGGCCATCCAGCGCAGCACGCCCTGGCGCGCGCTCTACCACTCGGCGCAGACGATCGGCGAGGCGGAGCGCGACGGGCGCACGCTGCTCGAGCTCGAACTGACGCCGGGCGAGGGCAAGAGCGAACGCTGGTTCGTGGACCCCGCGACGCTCGAGCTGGCGCGCGTCGCGGTCGTGTACCCGAACCCGACCGGCGGTGCGCTGCCGATGGAGTGGACCTTCGGCGACTGGCGGGCGGTCGACGGGATCCTCTACCCGCACCAGCGCGGGCAGGTCGTGCAGGGCGGGGTCGCGCCGGCGGGACCGGACAAGTCGGACCCCCTGGCCATGCGCTTCACCTACACCTGCACCTCGATCCGGCACGAGTCGATCGAGCTCGCGCGCATCGCGCCCCCGCCCGACGTCGCGGCCGCGATCGCCGACCCCAAGCTCCGTGCGCCGGCGCCCCCCGAGGACCCGAACGCCTGCGCGCTCGAGACCGTCGGCGCGCTGCACGCGGCCACCGTGCGCGTGACCTGCGACGTCGACAAGGTCAGCGCGACGCTCGCCGCGATCTTCCCCGAGGTCATCGGCGTGATCCAGTCGCAGGGTGCCGAGATGACCGGCCCGCCCTTCTCGCGCTACCACGTGATCGACGTCGAGCACGGCAAGATCGACCTCGAGGCCGGCATCACGGTCAAGGCGCCGATCACGCCGAGCGGCCGCGTGAAGCCGAGCGAGCTCCCGGCCGGTCGCACCGCCATGACCTGGCACGTCGGCTCCTACCACCAGCTCCAGCAGAGCTACGACCGCCTCGCCGCCTGGATGAAGGGCGAGAAGCTCACCGCCCGCGGCGGCTTCTGGGAGATCTACTGGACCGACCCGGGCCTCGAACCGGACCCGAGCACCTGGCGCACGCAGCTCTTCTGGCCGGTGGATTGAGCTCCTCTGGAACGCCTGCAGTCTCATGGCACCCTGCCGTGACTCGAGCCGGAATGCGGGCTGCCTTCCTGCATTCGAGCGGGCGCGCCGGACGATAGAGCGCGCGCACCGATGAACCTCGCACTGCTCGCACTGGGAGGGGCGATCTCCGTGACCAACTTCGCACTGTCCTTCGTGCGCATCCCGCTGCTCCGCGCGCGCGGCGTGCCTCGCGAGCGTATCCGCTTCGTTTCGGGTTTTCCGGTGCTGGGCTCGGCCCTGGTCGCGGCCGCGCTGGTGCTCGGGCTCGAGTCGCGGGCCGCGCGCGTTGCGGCCTGGATCCTGATCCTGATCGACACGGGCGGACTCCACTGGTTCGCCGCCGTGCTGCTGCGCCAGACGCTGGGCGCTCGTGGCGAGAAGCCTTCGGCCTGAGCGCAGGCCCGCGCCTGCGATGCTCTACTCGACCTCGCGCGCCTGGTGAGCGGCCGGACGCTCCCGGGCAACGGACCGAGGCCCGTAGGTCCGCTCGACGGCGGCGCGGAAAGTCGCCTGCATGCGCTGGTAGGCGGCGCTCGCGAGCGACTCCGGCTGGATCGGCTCGCCCTCGAAGGCGACGAGCTCGCGCGCGAGGGCGTCGAGCGAACCGCCCCGCGTGATCCAGGCCGCCTGGAGCGCGGCGCCGAGCGCAGCGGACTCGGTCTCGGCGAGGCAGAGGACGCGGGCGTCGAGCACATCGGCGAGGATGCGCGCCCAGAGCGCGTTCCTCGCGCCGCCGCCGACCAGGCGCAGGTCGTCGAGCACGAGCCCGAGCGCGCGCAGGCGCGCGACGCCCCAGGCGATGTTCAAGCTCACGCCCTCCAGCGCGGCACGGAACACCCGTCCGGGCTCGAGCGAGCCTGGACGGATGCCGAGCAGCGTCCCGGTCGCCTCGGGCAGGTCGGGCACGCGCTCGCCCTGGAGATACGGCAGGAAGAGCAACCCGTCCGAGCCGGGCGCGACGCGCTCGGCAGCGCGCGTCAGCGAGTCGAGGTCGTGGCCCGCGAACGCACGCGCGACCTCGTGCAGGACGCCGGTCGCGTTCATCACGCATAGGAGCGGCAGCCAGCCGCCGGTCGAGTCGCAGAAGGGCGCGATCAGGCCTTCGGGATCGAGCACCGGCGTGCGCGAGTACGCGAACACGGTGGCCGAGGTGCCGAGCGAGAGCACGGCCACGCCCGGGCGCGTCGCGCCGGCGCCGATCGCGGCGCACATGTTGTCGCCGCCGCCGGGCGCGATCGGGATGCCGGCGGGCAAGCCGAGCTCGCGCTTGGCCTCGTCGTTCAGGCGTCCGACCGGCTCGTCCGGCGCGACCAGGCGCGGGAGCTTCGCCTCCAGCCGCTCGTCGATCGCGTAGCAAGCGCGCGCGTCGAAGCGGCGCGTCACCGGGTCGAGGAGCGCGGTGCCCGAGGCATCCCCCGCCTCCATGGCGAGCTCGCCCGTCAGCTTCCAGTTGATCCAGTCGTGCGGCAGCAGCACGTGCGCGAGGCGCGCGAAGTGCTCTGGCTCGTGGCGCTTCAGCCACAGGATCTTCGAGGCCGTGAAGCCAGCCGGGACGTGGCGGCCGAGGACGCGCGTGAGCTCGCGCGCCTCGGCCGCGGTGCTGGTGTCGCACCAGAGCTTCGCGGGGCGGATCACGCGCATGCCTGCGTCGAGCGCGACGAAGCCGTGCTGCTGGCCCGAGACGCCGACGGCGCGGACGCGCCCGAGGTCGAGCTGCTTCCCGAGGGCGCGCGCGCACTCGCGCACGGCGTTCCACCACGTGTCGGGGTGCTGCTCGGCCGCGCCCGGCGGCAGCCCCCCGATCAGCTCGTACGAGCTCGACGCGCGCGCGACGACGGTGCGCGCGTCGACGTCGACCACGAGCGCCTTCGTGCCCTGCGTGCCGACGTCGAAGCCGAGGTAGAGCTCGCCGCTCACGCGCTCGCCTCGCCCGGGCCCCAGCTCGAGCCCTGCTTCCTCCCGAGCGAGCCGTGGACGTGCGCATGGTGGGGCGAGAGGATCGCGACGTCGGCGGCCCGGAAGTCGTCCAGCACGTTGGCGTGCAGCAGCGAGAGCACAGCCGGCCGCTCGGCCGGATCCTCGGGGACCGCGCGCAGCTCGTACTCGATGAAGAAATCGGACAGCGCCGTCTGCAGCACGCGCGGCTGCGGCTCCGCGCGCAGCCCCTCCGTGCGGCGCGCCGCGCCCAGCAGGAGCTCGTGCACCCTGCGCCAGGGGATGTCGTAGCCCAGCGTCAGCTTGGTGGCCAGGAACGTGCCAGGGTCCTTGTTGTAGCGCGAGTAGTTGATGGTGGTCGCGGCGGTGAAGACGCTGTTCGGCACGTTCACCTCCTCGTTGCGCGGCGTGCGGATCTTGGTGGCGAGCAGGCCGAACGC
>Ga0247727_10017110_pt1 | contig 11588 bp, 8 predicted proteins | sample WisWelCaveWW1625_FD_202498 | JGI IMG/M metagenome (GOLD analysis project Ga0247727, IMG submission 202498) | Biofilm microbial communities from Wishing Well Cave, Virginia, United States - WW16-25 | ecosystem: Environmental > Aquatic > Deep subsurface > Groundwater > Cave microbial mat | place... | reverse complement strand
CTTTTTGCCTATTGGAAAGTAACATTTTCCCTGATGCAACGATACTCCCCAGAGTAACATTTCCCCTGATGCAATTCGCTGCCGCTCACCGTGTCGAAGTATCGAATATAATCCACTCTGCCATGCTCAAAAGACTTTTCAAACAAACTGATATTCCGCCCGAATATCGGAATAATTTTCATCATCTCTATTTCGACATCGCCTGGTTTGGCGTGTTGAGCGGTTCTGCTGTTAATTTCTTAAACGTATATGCCACGCGCATTGGGGCGACCGGTTTTCAAATCGGGTTGATCGGCGCGATGTCTGCCGTGGTCAGTCTCTTTCTTGCGATCCCGGCGGGCAGGTGGCTTCAAAAACGAAGCACAGTCAAAGCCATATTTTGGACTTCCGTTTTTTATCGCGCAGGTTTCCTGCTCTTCATTTTTCTGCCTTTGTTTTTAAACGAATCTCGGCAAATCATCGCAATCATTATCATCACGTTTATTATGGCGATCCCTCTTACGCCGTTGGGCGTCGGTTTCAACGCGCTCTTTGCAGAGGCAGTGCCGAATGAGTACCGCGCGCACGTCGCGGGCATCCGCAACGTCATGTTTGCGCTGATGTTCATGGTTACGTCCATCGTCAGCGGAACGATCCTAGATCGTGTCCCCTTCCCCACCGGTTATCAGATTATTTTTGCGATTGGCGCGTTTGGCGCGGCGATGAGCAGTTATCACATCTTTTTCATCAAACCCCTGCAAGCAGATTCGCCCCCGTCCCCCTCCCAGCCGACACTTGATTCCGTTTCGCAAGCGTCCCCTCCCCGAAACGTTTCATCCGTCCTCCGTCTGGATATTTGGAGGACCCGATTCAAAAACGTCCTACTCACACTATTTGCATTTCACTTCGCGCAATATCTGGCGGTTCCAATCTTTCCCATCTACAACGTGCGCGTCCTGCAATTGACTGACAATCATCTCGGTATCGGCACTGCTTGTTTTTATCTAACCGTTCTGATCGGTTCGACGCAATTACGAAGGTTTGCCCACAAAATAGGCAACAAGAACCTCACAGGCTGGAGCGTGGCGTTGATGGCAGCGTATCCGTTTCTTCTCTCCATGTCTTCCGAAGTATGGCATTTCTACGGTATATCGTTGATCGGAGGCTTGGGCTTTGCCATGGTGTCCGGTTCTTACGCAAATTACATGCTCGAACACATCCCAGCCGACGACCGCCCCTCTCACCTTGCCTGGTACAACGTCATCTTAAATGCGGCGATCCTGATTGGTTCGCTTGTCGGTCCGGTTATTGGTGACACCATGGGGCTTTCGCAGGCGCTTCTGGTTACAGCCGCTCTGCGCTTCTTGTCGGGGCTATCCATTTTGAAGTGGGGATGATTCGATTTGCGATTTGCGAGCAGTGGCGCGAACATCACGCGCCACGTATCGAGACCTGATTTACGATTCGCCCTGAGCGGAGTGAGGAGCGCTCGTTGCGACGAACGCAGTCGAAGGGTTGTGGTAATATAAATTTATGCCTGAAGAAATAAAAGTTGTTGCAAACAATCGCAAAGCAAGTTTTGAATATTTCCTGCTTGAAAAATTTGAGGCGGGTCTCGTCCTGCAAGGGAGTGAGATCAAGTCAATTCGCGCCGGGCAGATCAGCATCCAGGAATCCTACGTGGATATCGAAAACGGTGAGCAAGCCTGGCTCGTCGAGGCACACATTGCCCCCTATGCACAAGCAAACCGCTTCAACCACGACCCCAAACGGAAGCGAAAACTACTCCTACACAAGAAGCAGATCCGCGAACTGTGGAATAACGTCCGCATCAAGGGGATGACGGTTGTGCCGACGCGCGTCTACCTCAAGGATGGGCGCGCGAAAATCGAGATCGCCCTTGCAAAAGGAAAGAAGGCGTACGATAAACGCGCCACCATCGCCAAACGCGACGAAGCCCGAAGCGCGGAACGCGAGACCAGAGTTAGGTAGTCACGTGGTCTGATTGTCTTATAGTCATTCCAACAATAGACCATGAGACTAATAGACTAGGCGGCTAAAAGACTATGCTCCCCTCAACCATCGGCGGAATCAACAAACTTTCTGATGCTGAAAAACGGGAAATTTACTCCCGATATATTCCGCATGAATTGATTGAAAAATTCAATCTCGACAATCTGGCAGGCAGCAAAGATTTGTTGCAATTTCGCTTCGCAGAAGGCTCCAGCGACGTGGAAATGATGCTCTATCATCAAGTCAACTTCTCTGATCCCATTCTGTATGCCCATCTGGCAGATTCGATGAACGGTCAGATCTTCATCCTGCTCTACATTTTGAATGACCCCGCCTCTCCACGATTCAATGTGGATAAGATGCCCGATGGAAGCCCAACTCAATTTGGTATTCGCAAACGGAATCTTGAAGCAGAGAAAGCCGCGTTAGAAGCCGGGTTATCCCCCGGGCAAATCAGACGAGGGTTACGCTCGATGGGTCATGCCATCAGCGCATTTGAAGAGTTTGTCACCACGCTGGGGCATGAGATGTATTACATCGAACCGTTGTATTATCACAACGCGACCATCTTCGAGCGGTACGGATTCAGTTATCAGATGGGGCGCCGTCTAATGAATGAGATTCAGGCTGGGTTTGCGGAGGGAGGCGATCTGCGTCAAAAACTGGATGGTTCGAATCCATTTCGTTCACCCAACGCTGCGAACAGCATCCGCTTGAGATCGTGGGCAATCCACGATGGGATATTGGGCGAGCCATTCACCAATGTGACGATGTACAAGCATGTGGGGAAGTCAGCAGGCATCAACACAACGCCGGGTTGTGAATGGTAAATAAAAAAGATCATGACAATATCATGATCTTTTAGTAGCGGGGCAGGACTTGTGCGAAGCGTGCGACCTGCAGGTTATGAGTTCCAACCCGATTACCGCCAGATTTTGCGAAAAGTTCGTGTTTTCCCATGGTTTTTGGGTTTGTGATTAAAACTCACCCGAAGAACAGTTATTGGCTAATTTGAAGTATATCAACCCACTAAATGATAGTCAAATCATTTGTAATAAAACAGGCTGTCTAAAAGTTATTATCAAAACCGATTCGCTGATGCTAACGCATTGAAACGATGCGGTAATAGCTGTCTGCTATCTTAAAGGAAAACAGCGCAACACACTACAATTAGATCGCTTTCATTGAATGCAATGCACCAATTACATGCGTGGTGATAAGACCTTACTTTCCGTGAGGTGTGTGGGAAATCGACTGGAGTTATAACACCGGGGCGTGGGGGCGCTAAGTAAAATTGCTTAGAGGGGCACAGGATGCGCTGCACGTTCTTTTAAATTGACATTTATCCCGCGGATAGCTTGTTGTGTGTAGGAGAACCTTGCGATGCAACGTCCCTGCCGATGTTCGCCATCGTCTTATCCATTGCTCCTTGAATTTCTTTTAAATAATCAGATGAAGGGGTATGGACTATGATTGTTCCAGTTCTCTCCCATTGCCCTTATTGTTCAATCACTCAGATGGTTGAGGACCCGCTCATAGTCTTCAGGGGTATCCACATCAAGAGGCAATACGGCGTCGATATCGACTCGCAGAATCTTTTCTGGATACGCCTCGATCAGTTTCCAGACCGCCTTGTCCCCATGCAACCTACGAAGCTCGTCAAAGGCCTTCCGTGCAAACATCATGGGATGGCCAAACTCTCCCCGGTATGAGGTTACGGATGCCCAAGGACTCTCCCGGCGCCAAGCGAAGGTTACCTTATTAATAAACTCCGTCGTGACCCCGGGCTGATCCCCCAGCAACAACATGATTGCGGCGCAGTCGCTGGCCGCATCCAACCCAGCCAGCAGGGAAGAGGCGCAACCGGCTCCATAGGCTGTGTTATCGATGGCTATTGCCCGGCCAAATTCAATCGATTGCCGCAGTTCGTCGGCTGCCCGGCCTATCACAACCACTACCTGCTCCAGGTTTGAGGCGTTTGCATTCCGCACCGCCTGACCCAGGAGGTTAGTGTTTCCGAAAGGCAAAAGTTGCTTGGCCGAGCCAAACCGCTTCGATTCGCCAGCTCCCAAAATGATCCCGACTATGGTCTCGTTTTCCATGTGCTCTCTTCGCCTTCAATGTTGCTGCTAGGCGCTACTCTCGACTTTCGCTGCAAATGTCCCATCTGACTTAAGTTCACCTAAAGGCCCGTTTCGGGCAGCTACGATCTGTGCCATCACTGCTAATGCAATCTCTTCAGGCGTCCCCGCGCCAATTTCGAGTCCAATGGGGCCATGCAAGCGATTCAGTTGAGCGTCGGTGAGTCCATCATCCAGAAGTCGCTGTCGGCGTTTCGCTTGTGTGGTTTTGCTTCCCAATGCGCCCACGTAAAACGCGGCACTAGGTAATGCAATCTTCAATGCGGGATCATCAAGTTTAGGATCGTGCGTGAGCATGGCGATGGCTGTGGATCGATTTGGTGGAATTTGTTGAAGCGCCTCATCGGGCCACAATTGAATGAGTTGATCCACATGCGGGAATCTTGCTTCACTGCCAAATGCGCTGCGCGGATCAACAACGATTGTGCGATAGCCAAGCGTTTTCGCCAATGCCATCAAAGCAATCGTGATGTGGACTCCGCCGACTGCGATAAGCGTGGGCGGAGGCAGGATCACTTCGAGGAAGATTTCAATGGACTCGTTCAACATCCTGCGTTGCGATGTGCCATTGGATAGAGTCTCTCTCGCCAATTGCAACACTCTTTCATCCAACTCGTTACTAATTGTCCCTGTCACATCCCTGTCATCGCGCAATAAAATCTCACGACCTAAAATATCATCGGGTCCACGTACGACAGTAATAATAACCCCCGTTTCTTCATCCATTAACACAGAACGCAAAGACTTGAAGAATCTTACATCAAGCGGTTTCACGAAGATATCAATGCTTCCTCCGCACGCCAGACCCACCTCCCAGGCAGTTTCATCAGCCACGCCAAAATGCAGAAGTTGCGGAGTGTTTGATTTCAATACCTGGACTCCAGCCTCGAATACTGCTCCTTCCACACAACCACCGCTTACTGAACCGGTGATTTTTCCATCGGGCGTGAGCGCCATTTTCGCGCCAGCGCGACGCGGCGATGATCCCCAGGTTTGAACGACTGTCGCGAGCGCAATGGATTGATTGTTATCCGCGCGCCAGTTGTCAAGATCAGGCAGGATATCGCGCATAAGTGCCTCCGTTGGGGTGACTGTTTATATCAGCCAGCCGATCCGCTAAATCTTCGAGACTGGCCAGGTTGTGTACCGGCAGGAAGTTATCAATATTTGGCAGGGCGGCTTGTATGCCTCGCGTAAGTGGTTCGTAATCCGCCGCGCCGAGCAATGGATTCAACCAGATCAGGCGATGACAATTACGCTTCAAACGCGCCATCTCGCGTGTCAGAAGTTCCACGTCGCCGCGATCCCAGCCGTCGCTGATGACCAACACAACCGCGCCGCGTCCAAGCACGCGCCGTCCCCATTCAAAGTTAAAGGTTTTCAGCGATTCGCCGATGCGCGTACCGCCCGCCCAATCGCTGACGAGGTCGCCCACGTTTTTCAGAGCCAGGTCCAGGTCACGGATTTGAAGCGGACGCGTGATCCGTGTGAGACGCGTACTGAAAACAAAAGCCTCCACAGGCTGGCTGAGCGCGGCTTTCATTCCATAGATAAAGTGAAGCAGGAGACGTGTGTATCGTTCCATTGAGCCACTGATATCGGCGATCACAACCAGCGGACGAGGCTTGGATTTCTGCTCACGATATGCCCAACTGAACACCTCCCCTTCGGAGCGTAAACTGCGGCGGAGCGTGCGTCGCAAGTCAATCAGGTTGCCTTTGCCCGGACGATGACGACGCGTTCGGCGTTCGCTTACTTTCCAAAGGAGATGCGATATCATTTGCTTGACTGCTTCTGATTCTTCGGGATTCATCTCGGCAAAGTTTTTATGGCGCAATATTTCGCGGTCGCTGTACGTGCGAGTTATCTCGATAACGGTCATTGGTTCTGCGGATGCTGAGTCAGAATCATTCGTCTGCGGCGCGGCTTCTTTCAATGGCGGATGTGTGACAATCGGTCCCGGTCGTTTCCTGCGGCGCGTCAGTCCCTGCCATTGCGCAATCCAATTCGCTTCTGCAGGTTTGCGCCAGAACAATTCAAACGCTTCATCAAACAGCGGCAGGTCTTCGCGTTCGTGCACAAGTAACGTGCGCGCCGCGTAAAAAAAATCAGACTTATTTCCGATCTCGATATGATCGAGCCCGCTAACCAAATCCATCATGCGACCCGGATTTACATCCAGCCCAAGCCGCCGCAGGACGCGCCCGAAGAGTAAAAGGTTATGCAGAAATTGACCGCTCAACCAACCTCCACATTCACGCGCTCAAGGATGACACGCGTCTGTTCGCCCTTTATCTTGTCTACGTCATCCTGATACTTTAACACCGCTCCAAGCGTTTCATCCACAATGACAGGATCGAGGGCTTTCTGATCCAATGCTACAAGAGCCATAGTCCAATCCAATGTTTCGGCAACGCCCGGCAGTTTATATAAATCCATTTCACGCAAGGCTTGAATAAAACCAGTAATTTGCCGCGCCAGTTTCGCCGGGGCATCTGGCAATTGCGTTCGCACGATTTCCAATTCCTTATCGAAGGATGGATAATCAATCCAATAATAAAGACAGCGACGCTTGAGCGCGTCATGCACTTCACGCGTACGATTAGATGTGATGATGACAACAGGCGGATTCGATGTTTTGATCGTTCCAATCTCAGGGATGGTGATTTGAAAATCTGAAAGCACTTCGAGCAGGAATGCTTCAAATTCATCGTCGCTTCGGTCGAGTTCGTCAATCAACAGCACGGCTGGTTTCTGACGCGATGGTTCAATGGCTTGCAGGAGCGGACGGCGTAGTAAAAATTCAGGACCAAACAATTCCGCCTCATTTGCCTTTTCACCGCGCGCTTCGAGCAGGCGGATGTGCATCATCTGACGCGTGTAATTCCACTCATAGACTGCGTGATGAACGTCCAAGCCTTCGTAGCATTGCAGGCGGATCAGATCGGTATCCAACAGAGCGGCCAGGACTTTCGCCACTTCTGTCTTGCCAACGCCCGCCTCACCTTCGAGAAAGAGCGGACGGCTCAGTTTCAATGCAAGATACAACGATGTTGCCAGTCCGCGTTCGGCGATGTAATGCTTTTCGCGCATGGCGGATTGGAGTTCGTCAATTGAAGTGAATTCCAAATTAGCCTCTTAGTTTATTGGTTCGCTCAAGCCGCCGTCCCCGGCGGCGTTTTACAAGTAATTCCTGCGCCGAGGACGGCGCAGGGAGCCTAGCCAGATACAACGATGTTGCCAGCCCGCGCTCGGCGATGTAATGCTTTTCGCGCATGGCGGATTGAAGGGTGTCAATGGAGGAGAAATTCAATGTAGCCTCTTTGTAAGTAGTTAGTCGAACAGTGCTCGTCAGCCGTCCGTCAAAACGGGACATTGCCTAGGCATAGTGTAAATCCATTTTAGCGAGGCGAATCCCAATCGTCCCACTACACGCGATGTTCGTTCGGCTGTGTTTAATCTGAATGGGATACTCTTACTCCTCGATCCTGAATATATTCTATGATGATCACTTCTTGTTTTTTTGGTGAGCTTTCAATGCATTCACCTGACGCTTAAGTTTTTGAAACTGTTCATCTCTTTTCTCTTTTTCTTCTAACTTCTCTTTTCTTCGTTCTTGCCAGACTGTATACAGCCACGGAAATGTGAGCGACGAACTGAAAAAGGTGCCAAGGTAAGTAAGCAATTGTGCCTGATATGCTGTCACGCCCAGAACATTTGTGACTATGATCCCTATACTACTTCCCTCCCTTCCACTACTAATCCATATTTGGTAAGTACCAGTTTCTCTGGGACTTAATACCCATATCACTCTAATAGTCTCCCCAGAAGCCAAATTGAAAGTCTGTGACTCTTGTTGAGGACTAATATCAAAATTAGGTGAATAGAGTTCAACAGTGGCTTCGCACTCCTGTGTTGAGCGATTAGATAAGTTTACACCAATAATAACTGTCTCTTTTTCCGTAATGGTCCTTCTGTCAACTTCTATAGTCATTTCTGGATAATCACAGGGATCTCCTGCAGTTAGTACTATTGAGCCATATCCTATAGGAAAATCTAACAACCTTGCGACAAGTTCACCAGATATGAGAAATACTGCAAACCCTGCACTAACCAAAAGACCAATTATTCCTATCAAAGATGATGTCCTTGCTAGAATTCCCGATTGCCTCCAACGATTGAATACCAAAGGTACAGAAATTGATGACCTTACCAATTGATCTGTTTTCAGCAAATTTGCTAATGCAATACCTGTACACGCACCAGCTATTACGCCAGTAATAGCTCCAAAGATTGCAAAGATACTAATGAAAACCGCGAGAATAATGCTGGTCTCACGCGCTGCAAAAATGCTAGTTTTTATGTATGCTAGCAAAGCCGTGACCGTAACCAAACCAATAGCTGATCCTAAAGCCCAACTCACTATACTTACTGTTATCCAATGACTCGCTCTATGAACTTGGCGACCTAAGAAAATTGATTGCATTAATCCAAGTGTAGATCCAACGCTTGCACCCAAAATGCCTCCAACTAGGGCAATGAGTATCAATACAGCCAAGCCCAAGCCTGACCCTAGAATTCTCAGGGTCTTCTCAATGACTGATTCGTTTAAATTCGAAAAGAGCCAGCTAGCAAGTGCACTGCTAAAGGCTACAAGAAAGCTTACGGCGACAATCAGGCCAAGTACCCATCCTAAGATAGTCGCATATATCCACCAACTTCCCTTCTGAATATACCTCCGCAGAACAATCCATTGTGCTAGTCCAATTACCGCCCCACTTAAGACAATAGGAATAATACTGACAAGAATGCTCTCCATGTATGTGAATATAATTAAGGCTGAAGCAGCTATCCCCATACCATAAGCAAAGCCAAAAGTCGTTGCAAGTGTCCATTCAAGCCTCAGTTGTGTATAGGAACTCGATTTCTGATTGGCTAGCGGATCACTCATACTTGCTCCTACTATAATAAACCACTTCAACTTGCCGCCCAACGAAAACAACTAGGGACTATATAGCGGCACGCAAAGCGTAGCGGCGTTCAAGAAGACCCTAAAGGTTTTCCCTGCTGACTCTCGTCACGTTATGCCAGAGTGTCGCGCTAAACGTGTTGAAAGTTAACGAAGGAAACCTTTAGGGTCTATTGTCTTTGGAACTCAGACCGCGGCGCGCTCTGCTGCCAGCTTGAGGGCGCGCTTTGCCATCACTTTCGCCAAATGCGCTCGATATTCGGCAGAAGCGTACGAGTCACCCATCGTGGCTTCGATGTCCATCATATCGGCGGCGGCTGTGATGTTCGCTTCGGTTGGTTCCATGCCCGCCAGCGCGGACTCGACCGCTACGGCATGCATTGGGTTCGCGGTAATTCCGCCCACCACGACGACGGCGCGCGCCACCTTGCCATCAATCAAACCGACCATTGCGGCGACTCCCACCACCGCATAGCTCGAAGCGGGATGACGATGTTTGAGATACGCGCCGCCCATGCCTTGCATATTGCCATACGCGGGGACGAGGACAGAGGTCAGCACTTCATCGCTTTTGAGGGCGGTGGTGAACAGGTCTTTGAAGAACTTGTTGGCTTCGATCTCGCGTTCACCTTTGGAACCTGTGATGGAGAACGTCGCGTCCAATGCCAGCATCAGCGTGGGATAGTCAGCGGCGGGGTCGGCGTTGGCGAGACTGCCGCCGATGGTGCCGCGGTTTCGCACTTGCGGATCCGCTATCAGCGCCGCGGCTTCCGCGAGGATTGGGCACGCAGTTTTGAGGTCCGCGGAAGAGGCGACGGCGGCATGAGTCGTCAGCGTGCCGATTTTCACTTCCTTCTTACCGGCTTTGATTCCACTGAGACTCTTGATGCGTCCAATATCCACGAGCAGGGTCGGGTTTGCCACGCGCAGTTTCATCGCGGGGATGAGGCTATGCCCGCCAGCCAATAACCTTGCGCCCTTGTTCTTTTTGAGCATACTCACAGCGTCAGCCACTGAGGTCGCGCGATAGTAATCTACATTTGAAGAATACATGATAAGCCTCCTCTATTAACTCTTCTGAGCGGACTGGATCGCCCGCCAGACTTTTTCAGGAGTGAGCGGCATATCAATGTGCCGAACACCCAGCGGAGCTAACGCATCCATTACTGCATTCACGACAGTTGGTGTTGAGGCAATCGTGCCCATCTCACCGACACCTTTTACGCCGAGTGGGTTATGTGGCGATGGCGTTTCGGTGCGGCCTGATTCTATGGGCGGGAACCCGTGGGCATGAGGCATGGCATACTCCAGCAGGTTCGATGAGATGAGTTGACCGTTCTCATCGTATTTTCCATGCTCCCATAACGCCTGACCAACGCCCTGTGCGACGCCACCGGAAACCTGTCCCTCGACGATCAGCGGGTTGATGACTTTACCTACATCATCCACTGCGTAATATTTTTGGAGCTTCACTTCACCTGTATCGCGATCCACTTCAACTTGCGCGATGTGTATGCTATTCGGATATGTGAAATTTGCAGGGTCGTAGTAGGTGTCTTCTTCCATGCCCGGTTCCAAACCTTCGGGCAGGTTGTGGGCAGTATAGGCGGCAAAGGCTAGTTCGCCAAAAGCTTTGGCTTTGCTGGGCACACCTTTGACATAGACCTTGCCCAACTCGCGGTCATAGACCATTTCCTCGAGCGGCGCTTCGAGCTGGTGAGCCGCGATCTTCATCATCTTTGCGCGAACTTTTTCAGCAGAACGAACCAGCGCGCTGCCACCGACCGAAGTGCTTCGGCTTCCATAGGTTCCCATACCGTTTGTAATCACAGCAGTATCACCATGGACAACATCAATGTCGTCAATGCTGATCCCAAGTTCGTCCGCCACGATTTGCGCGAACGTCGTCTCGTGACCCTGTCCATGAGAATGAGAACCGGTCAGCGCGGTCACCTTGCCAGTGGCATGCACACGCAGTCCGCCGCTTTCCCAGAAGCCGGTGACTCCGCCCAGCGCGCCAGCCACTTTCGACGGCACAGGCCCGCTGGCTTCGATGCAGGAGGCGATGCCAACGCCAACGAGCCGGCCTTGTTTGCGAGCTTCTGCTTGATCAGCGCGCAACGCGGAATAATTCGAAAGTTCCATCGCCTTATCCATAACACCGGCATAGTTACCGGAATCATATTGCAAGGCAACCGGGGTTTGATATGGAAACTCATTAGCCGGGATGAAATTCTTGCGGCGGAATTCCACCGGATCTATTTTCATTTCACGTGCGGCAACATCCACCAAGCGTTCAACAACATAGGCCGCTTCGGGTCGTCCCGCGCCGCGATAGGCATCCACCCAAACGGTGTTGGTGAGCGTGCCCCACACCTCGCCATAGATGCCGGGGATTTTATACAAGCCGGAGAGGAGTGTCACGTAGAATGCAGTTGGAATGAGCGAAGCAACAAGTGAAAGATATGCGCCGTTATTCGCCCAGG
>Ga0247727_10017109_pt1 | contig 11589 bp, 10 predicted proteins | sample WisWelCaveWW1625_FD_202498 | JGI IMG/M metagenome (GOLD analysis project Ga0247727, IMG submission 202498) | Biofilm microbial communities from Wishing Well Cave, Virginia, United States - WW16-25 | ecosystem: Environmental > Aquatic > Deep subsurface > Groundwater > Cave microbial mat | place... | reverse complement strand
CGATCAATCGCCAGGTCGATGGCCAACGCCCTCTTTGGTCCATGACTTGGCAGGCCGGTGCCGGGGCTGCTCGGACTTCTACCCCGCTGCCGATGTCAGTCACGGCGCCGGCCCCAATCTGCTCTCGTTGCCCTCCCAGGTAGGCCTGCGCTGCTTGGAACCGCGCTGGCGAGCACTGGGCCTCGAGTCGCACGGCAAATCCGCACTGCGTGTTCCGGCCGCATGGCACAGCCTCCCATCTTCAAGAACAGGAAGGCGACGGAGGCACTGCCGGTGTCGAACGCACGGCAGCTGGCGCTATTTGATCTTCGCCTCTTTGAAAACGACGTGCTTGCGCGCAACGGGATCGTACTTGCGGAAACTGATTTTGTCCGTCGCGGTCCTCGGATTCTTCTTGGTCACGTAGAAGAACCCCGTGCCCGCACTGCTGAGCAGCTTGATCTTATCCGTTTTTGGTTTCGCCATGGGTGCCCGGCCGTTTGATGCTGGTCAGAATTGTTTGTTGCGGTCGGCACTCTATCCACTCGACTTCACGAGTCAAGGCGTGTGTCCGCACTGATAAGGTCGCGGTGGAAAGTTCCGTTCCGGCGGTGGTAGAACGGCACAGGGAGATCGCATTTTTGCAGCGCGCCAGCGACGATGCGCTCGCCAAGGTCTTCCAGCACAACCCGTGTAATGTTGGGCAACTCCAGGCTGCGCGCCTGTTCGATCGAATGCCACTCGAGATCGCACAGCTCGCCGTCGGCCGCTGCTACCCTGTGAACGACGGCCTCCGCTGCAACACAGAAGAAGCGTGTATCGAATCGCCGCGGACGACCTGGCGGCGTAATGGCACGCGCGAAAAACGTCAGCTGCGTCAATGCCGGGCGATAGCCGTGGGAAAAAAACTGGTGCCATACCTGCGCCTTGGGCGGTGACCCCGCCAGAGTGGGTGTCCCAATCAGCAGGCCTGCCTCCTCGAACGTCTCGCGCACGGCAGCCAGCGCTAACGCCCGTGCGCGCCGCGGGCTTCGATTGCCCTTCATGGCCACCATCAGGTTTTTGAGATTGCCCGGCTCCAGATCGTGCTCGACGGCTATATGCCGATCTGCCGGATCTACACGGCCGCCGGGAAAGACATATCGGCCGGGCATAAATACCAAGTCCGCGCGCCGTCGTCCGAGAAGCACGCGCGGCTCGCCGCCGACTGTATCGACGATGATCAGAGTTGCCGCATCGCGCGGTCGCAACGCCTTGGGAGGCTTGGCGGCGGTGCGAGCATCGGTCATGAGGGGCTCAAGGCTGGCTTCGCACGATGCGTCTAGCGACGGCGCCAGGCACGTCAAGCGCCGAGGGTTGCCCCCCGCCCGTGGTTGGCGGGACGCCGTACATTTCAGCGACTCCTGTTGCGCCGGCGCAAGTGCCTCCGGCCCCGGACAACTCCGGCAGTTTCGCTGCCGCCAGACGCACCGGGCGAGAGCATCTCAAAGCGCAGGGCGCCCGCGCTCGGGATCGCCTCGACGAGACGCACCGTCACCTCGTCTCCCAATCGATAGACCTCCCCGGTGCGGTCGCCGACCAGGGCGCGCGCCGCTTCGTGATGTCGGTAGTAGTCGTTCATGGTGGCGGCGGGCACGAAGCCGTCGGCGCCGATACCGTTGAGGCGCACGAAGAGGCCGGAGCGTGTAGTCCCGGAAATTCGCGCGGGGAACTCGGCGCCCACCCGCTCGGCAAGATAGCCGGCGATCAGGCGATCGACCGTCTCGCGTTCAGCCGCCATGGCCCGCCGCTCGGTATCGGAAATTTCTTGCGCGATATCTTTCAGCAAGGCGGTCTGCTCATCCGTCAAGCCACCGGCGCCGAGACCCAAGGCTCTGATAAGCGAGCGGTGCACGATGAGGTCGGCGTAGCGGCGGATTGGAGAGGTGAAGTGCGAGTACCGGGTGAGGTGAAGACCGAAATGGCCGACGTTGTCGGCGGCGTAGACCGCCTGGGACTGCGACCGCAGCACCACCTCGTTGACCAGATCGGCGACCGGCAGGGCACTGGCGCGCTGTAGGACCTTGTTGAAGTCCCCCGCCCGTAGCGTCCCTGCGCCGGGCAACCTCAGGTCAAGGCTTTCGAGGAACTCGCGCAGGCTGTCGAGCTTCTCCTTTGAGGGAGCATCGTGGACCCGGTAGATCACGGGAGCGCGCTTGACCTCCAGCGCTTCGGCTACGGCAACGTTGGCCTGAATCATGAACTCTTCTATGAGGCGATGCGCGTCAAGCCGCGCAGGAACGACAACGCGCTCGACGCGGCCGTCACCGTTGAGCAGGACCTTGCGCTCCGGCAGGTCGAGATCGAGAGGCGCACGACGGTCGCGTGCGGCCGCCACCGCCGCGTAGGCGGCCCAAAGCGGCTCCAGCGCAGATTTGAGCAGCGGCTGGCACTTGGCGCTTGGGCGTCCGTCAACCGCGGCCTGCGCCTCCTCGTAGGACAGTTTTGCGGCGGATCGCATCATGCCGCGCATCACGATGTGGCTCTTCTTGCTGCCATGCCTGTCGAAGGCCATGCGGACGGCGAGGCAGGGGCGCTCCTCCCCCTCCTTCAGCGAGCACAAATCGTTCGATATCCGCTCGGGCAGCATCGGCACGACGCGGTCGGGGAAATACACGGAATTGCCGCGCCGCTGCGCCTCGCTGTCGAGGCGCGTGCCGGGCCGCACGTAGTGTGCCACGTCAGCGATGGCGACGTGAACGATCCAGCCACCCTTGTTGCCGGGATCGGTGTCCGGGGCGGCATGCACCGCATCGTCGTGGTCGCGCGCGTCGACAGGATCGATGGTCAGGAGAGGGAGTGATCGTAGATCCGTGCGGCCGGCGAGCTTCGGCGCGCCCAGCGTCTCGACCTCGGCCAGCACCGCGTGCGGAAACTCATCGGGAATGCCGTGTGCATGCACGGCAATCAGGCTGATCCTGCGTTGGTCCCCCGGGTTGCCCAACGCCTCGACAATGCGCGCCTGTGGCATGCCGTAGCGGCCGGAACGGGCAAGATCGAAGCGCACGAGATCGCCATCCCTGGCCTTGCCTTCGTCGCCTGGGGCGATCGTCCATTCCTTCAGTTCCTTGCGGTCGACGGGATCAATGACGCCGCCGCCCTTGGCACGGGTGCGGAAGATGCCCAGCTGGCGGCGCTTTTCCTTCGGCAGGCGCTTGATCGGTTCCGCCTCGTAGCGATAGCCGGACGCATCTACATCTTCCAGACGCGTCAGCCGCGCCAGGATGCGGTCGCCCTGGCCCAGCGCCGGTTCGCTTGAACGCGTCGAACCGCGCGGCGCCCGAACGAGTACGCGCACGCGCTCGCCGTCGCTTCCTTCCCAACTAGCTGGTTCGGCAATCAACTCGCCGTCGGCATCGCGCGCGACAATCTCGAGCACGGCTACAGGGGGCAGAGCGCCCGGCTGCTTGAAGCCCTTGCGGTTGCCGGACAGAAGGCCCTCATCGGCCATTTCCGCCAATAGCTGCTTGAGTGCGACGCGGTTGCCGCCCTTGACCGAGAAGGCGCGCGCGATCTCGCGCTTGCCAGGGGGCCCGGCAGCTGCGGCCTTGATGAAATCGAGGATCGCGTGCTTGCTCGGCAGCCCGGTGCGGACGGCGGGTTTGGGTTTGCGGGCCACCTTCATGCGTGCCTACTTCGCGGCCTCCCGGCTTCGCGCACTCTTGCCCTTGGCCTTGGCCTCCGGCAGCGGCGTCGCATCACGCTTTGGCTTGGCTGCCCCGCCGCGCCTGGGTTTGGAGGGACCCTTTGCGACCCGTTCGGCGATGAGCTGGACCGCTTCATCGATGGTCAGTGCTGCAGGCTCCTTGCCGCGCGACAGCGTCGCGTTGACGTCACCGTGCTTGACGTAGGGACCGTATCGACCCGACAGAATCTGCAGCTTGCCACCTTCGCTGGGGTGGTCACCCAGCTCCCTGAGCACCGTCGGCGCCGCCCGCTGAAAGCGGCCTTTGCCACCCGCCTTCTTCTCGGCCAGCAAGACGACCGCGCGATTTATACCGACCGAGAACACCTCTTCCACGGCCGGCAGGTTGGCGTACACGCCGTCATGCAGAATGAAGGGCCCATAGCGGCCGAGCCCGGCCGTGATCGGCTTGCCTGTCTCGGGATGGTTGCCGATCAGGCGGGGCAGAGACAGGAGCTGCAAGGCTCGCTCCAGGTCGACGGTATCGGGGTCGACCCCTTTGGGTACCGAAGAGCGCTTCGGCTTTTCCTCCTTCGAGCCCTCACCGAGCTGAACGTAGGGTCCGAACCGCCCGGTGCGCAGCGTGACGGCCAGACCTGTGTCTGGATCATAGCCAAGCAGCTTGCCGTCGGGAGTGGAGGCTTCGGCTGGGCCATTGCTCGGCTGCGAGAGCTGGCGCGTGTAGCGGCAATCGGGATAGCGCGAGCAGCCTATGAAGGCGCCGTACTTGCCGCTGACCTTGAGGCTCAGGCGTCCCTCGCCGCAGTTGGGGCACTGGCGCGGATCGCCGCCGTCGTCCCTTGCAGGAAAGACGTGCGGCCCCAGGATCTCGTTCAGCGCCTCCAGCACCTCGCCGACGCGCAGGTCCTTGATCTCCCCCACGGCCACCATGAAGTCGCGCCAGAAATCGCGCAACACGTCCTTGTACTCGAGCTTGCCGTCGGAGATGAGGTCGAGCTTCTCCTCGAGGTCGGCGGTGAAGTCGTATTCGACGTAGCGCTTGAAGAAGCTCTCCAGGAATGCCGTGACGAGGCGGCCCTTGTCCTCCGGGACCAGCCGCTTCCTGTCGATGTGGACGTACTCGCGCTCCTGCAGCACGGCCAGCGTCGAGGCGTAGGTGGAGGGCCGACCGATGCCCAGCTCCTCCATGCGCTTGACGAGCGTCGCCTCGGTGAAGCGCGGCGGCGGCTCGGTGAAGTGCTGCTTGGCCTCGATGCCCCGGTCCTTCAGCGCGTCGCCCTGGACCAGCGGCGGCAGGCGCCGGCTGTCGTCTTCCTCCTCCGCCGGCTCGGCCTTGCCGTTCCTGGCCCGATCATCACGGCCCTCCTCGTAGAGCTTGAGGAAGCCGTCGAACAGTAGGACCGAGCCGGTGGCCCGAAGCCCATAGGTCTTGCCGTCTCGGCCCGGCACCTCGATCTCGGCGGTCGTCTGCTCGAGCTCGGCGGAGGCCATCTGGCTCGCCACCGCGCGCTTCCAGATCAGCTCGTAGAGGCGCGCCTGGTCGCGCTCCACGTAGCGGGCGACCTCCTCGGGCTTGCGCTGCGCGTCGGTGGGGCGGATCGCCTCGTGCGCCTCCTGCGCATTCTTGGCCTTGGCCTTGTACTCGCGGATGAAGGGCGGAACGTAGCGCTTGGAGTAGTCGTGCTCGACCAGCTTGCGGATGGCGGCAATCGCCTCTGGAACGATGGTGACGCCGTCGGTTCGCATGTAGGTGATGAGGCCGGTGACGTCGCCGTCGAGCTCGACGCCCTCGTAGAGACGCTGGGCCACCTGCATGGTCTGCTTGGCCGAGAAGCCGAGCTTGCGCGAGGCCTCCTGCTGCAAGGTCGAGGTGGTGAAGGGGGCGTACGGGTTGCGCCGCACCGCCTTCTTCTCCACCGAGATGACCTTGAAAGCGCCGCCCTCGATGGCGGCCTTGATGGCGTTGGCGGAGGTGGCGTCCTTGAGGTCGAGCTTTTCCAGCTTGCGGCCGGCGATCGCCGTCAGCCGGGCGCCCAACTGCTCGCCTTTCGCAGTTGCGAGCAGCGCCTCGATGGTCCAGTACTCCTCGGACTTGAAGGCCTCGATTTCGCCTTCCCTGTCGCAGACGAGGCGCAGCGCCACCGACTGCACGCGGCCGGCCGAGCGGGCGCCCGGCAGCTTGCGCCACAGCACCGGCGAGAGGGTGAAGCCGACGAGATAGTCGAGCGCCCGGCGGGCGAGATAGGCCTCGACCAACGGGGAGTCGATGCCGCGCGGCTCCTTGAACGCATCGAGAACAGCCTGTCTGGTCACGGCGTTGAAGGTCACCCGCTCGACCGGCAAGCCTTTCTTGAGGGCCTTCTTCTCCTCCAGGATGCGCAGGATATGCCAGGAAATGGCCTCGCCCTCGCGGTCGGGGTCGGTGGCCAGGATCAGCTTGTCGGCCGTTTTGACGGCCGCCGCGATCTCTTTCATCACCTTCTGGGACCGGCCATCGACGTCCCAGTGCATCGTAAAGTCCTTGTCGGGTTCGACCGAACCGTCCTTGGAGGGCAGGTCGCGCACATGCCCGTAGGACGCCAAGACCTTGTACTTGGAACCCAGATACTTGTTGATGGCCTTGGCCTTGGCAGCGGACTCTACGATGACGATGTTCATGAATGCCCTGCGCGGCGCCCCCGCCGGTGCCCTCTGGAGCGGCCGCACGTCCTTTGTTGCTGGTAACTTCGCTCTCCGGCGCGCGAGAACATGGTGGACGAACGTTGCCGTGTCAAACCGGCCGCAAACCCTGGTTCGGGAGAAAAGTAGGCCCGAATGCATTTTTTTTTGGCATTTTGTTAGATGTTGCCGCGGCTTGTGGCGCGCGCGTGCCGATTTGTAGGTTGAATGAACTCCAGTCGATCCCCTCATTCATGCATGACATCTTGCGGAGGGATGGGAGGCGGCAGTTATCTCCCATTTCGGGGAAATCGTTTCTTTGCCGCCTGGCGAGGCCAAGGATCGCTGAAAATTTGGCGGCTACCTACTTCTCCGGCCCGGCGGCGAACGCCATAGGAGGCCCGCCTGGCGTCACGAGACACGGCATTCTGGAAGCGACCGCTGGTTTCTGCTGTGCAATGGGCGCCAGGCGCCGAGTCGGCCCCCGCCGCTCCCCTGGATCGACCTACAACACGGCAGCCGGATCAATCCGCCGTTGCACGCCAGCAGCCGGGTAGCGCCTCACCTCTTGAGTGAGACGAGTTGGTGTCCGTGACGCTCGATGCGCCCCGCCAGGGCCAGCTCCAATAGCGCAATCTGGATGGCCCGCGCCGGAAGCCCCGTTGCCCGCCCCAACTCGTCGATGTCGACCGGGGCAGGTCCGAGCGCCTCGACAAGCCGCGCCCGGTCTGCCTCCCCGACCCGAGGCAGCTCCGTCACGTTGTGCGCGGCCGTCATCGCCGGCACCGGCTCCCGCGCCGCCCTGCGGGGAACAGGCGCTGGAGCCTCGCGCAGCAAGGGCGTCAGGGCCTGCAAGATATCATCCGGTTCCGTGACCATGGTTGCACCGGATTTGAGCAGGCCGTTGGTGCCCTCGGCGCGTGGGTCGAGCGGATGGCCTGGAACAGCAAAGACCTCGCGGCCCTGCTCGCCCGCCATCCGCGCGGTGACCAGCGTGCCCGATCGCCGGGCCGCCTCGACGACCAGCACGCCCAGCGCCATGCCCGAGATGATGCGGTTGCGGCGCGGAAAGTCCTGGCCGCGCGGCGCGAAGCCTGGAGGGTTCTCCGTGACGAGACAGCCGCGCTCTTCGATATCGCGCTGCAGCTTGGCATGCTCGGGCGGATACACGTTGTCCGGGCCACCTGCCAGGACGGCAACCGTTCCGGTGTCCAGGGCGGCCTCGTGTGCCGCTGAATCGATGCCGCGGGCGAGCCCGGAGACGATGACGAACCCCGCCGCTCCGATGCGGGACGCGAACAGGCGCGCCAGCTTCTGGCCCGCTGCTGAGCCGTTGCGGGCGCCGACGATGGCGAGCATCGGCCGGGACAGATGGCCGACGTTGCCCTTTACGTACAGCAGGGGCGGCGGAGGATCGACCGCTGCCAGCGCCTGGGGATAGCCGGGCTCACTCGTGAACAGAGCGCGGGCGCCGATCTCCGCGGCGGCTTCCAGTTCGGCCTCGGCAACCTCCCGCGGGCAGATGCGAATGGACTGGCGATACCCGCCGCGCCGGGACAGCTCCGGCAAGGCTTCCAGCGCTTCCTCTGCGCCGCCGAAGTGATTGATGAGCTCGCGAAACGTGACGGGGCCGACATTTTCGCTGCGGATCAGGCGCAGGCAGGCGAGGCGCTGCGCGGCGCCGAGAGGCGCCTGCAGCGGGGGCGCAGACCCCGCGCGCTTGTCACGACCGTGCCCCAATCTTGCTCTCCCGGCCTTCCAGCAGGCGACGGATGTTGGCGTGGTGCTTGAGGAAAATGAGCGCCGCCATGGCGAGGATGAATGGCAGGCCCGCCCAGCCGGTGACGAGGTAGTAGAGCGCCACGCCTATTGTCGCGCATAGCGCGGCCAGCGACGAATAGCGCGTGCCGAGCGCGAGCCCGATCCAGACGAGCCCGAACACCAGCGCTGCCGGCCAGTGCATGCCGATCAGCACGCCGATGAAGGTCGCCACGCCCTTGCCGCCCCGGAACCGCAGCCACACGGGATAGATGTGACCGAGAAGCGCACCCAGCCCGGCGATATGGCTGTAGTGGAGGGCATCGGCGATGTGGCGGTGAGCGAAGACAGTAGAGCTGCTGAAACCGAGCGCGACATCGTAGACGATCAGCACTGCCACGGTAGCTTTCAGCGCGTCGAGCACCAGTGTGGCGGCGGCGAGCCCCTTGTGGCCCGTGCGCAGCACGTTGGTGGCGCCGATGTTGCCGGAGCCTATGTTGCGCACGTCGCCGAGGCCGGCCGCCCTCGTCAGCACCAGCCCGAACGGGATGGAGCCCAGCAGATAACCGGTGAGAAGCGCGAGAAGGCTGTAGAAAGAGAATAGCTGGCCCATGGCCGACGCTCGAAAACCTGCGGCTGGAGCTAGCCGCGCTCCCCGCCAGCGTATTCGTACACGGGGTTGCCGGCAACCATGGTTAACAGTACCCGCCCTTGCATCTTGCTCTCGTCGAAGGGCGAGTTCTTGGAGCGGGCCCGGATCTGCGCCTTGTCGACCACCCATGGCTGGCCGAGGTCGACGAGGATGAGGTCGGCCGGGGCGCCCTTTTCGAGACGCCCGGAGGGCAAGCCTAGCAGCTTGGCGGGGTGGATGGTCATGGCCTTGAGGAGGGGCATGAGACCAATTTCACCGTTGTGGTAGAGGCGCAGCGCGGCGGCGAGCAGCGTCTCGAGGCCGATCGCGCCGTCGGCGGCCTCGGCGAAGGGGTGGCGCTTGGTGTCGGCGTCCTGCGGATCGTGGCTGGATACGATCACGTCGATTTCACCGGCTGCCAGCGCCCGCACCATGGCCGAGCGGTCCTCCTCCGAACGCAGCGGCGGCTTCAGGCGAAAATAGGTGCGGTAGGGCCCAATGTCGTTCTCGTTGAGCGTCAGATGGTTGATCGAGACGCCGCACGTCACCGGCAACTGCCGGGCCTTGGCCGCGCGGACGACGGCCAGGCTCTCCGCACAGCTGATCTGGGCCGCGTGATAGCGGCCGCCGGTCATCTGCACGAGGCGCACGTCGCGTTCGAGCACGATGGTTTCGGCGGCCTTGTCGACGCCGGGCAGCCCGAGCCGGGTGGCCACCTCGCCCGAGTTCATGACCGCACCCTCGGTGAGGTGCGGGTCCTCTGTATGATGCACGATCAGCGCACCGAAATCCTTGGCATAGAGCAGCACGTTGCGCATGACCCGGGTGTTGGCCACGCTCGACTTGCCGTTGGTGAAGGCGATGGCGCCGGCCCGTTGCAGCAGGCCGATCTCCGTCATCTCCTGGCCCTTGAGGCCTCGCGTCATGGCCGCCATGACGTGCACGTTGACGACGGCGTTGTCGCGGGCGCGGCGCTGGATGAAATCGACGAGCGCCACCTGGTCGATGACCGGCTCGGTGTCGGGCATCACCACCATGGTGGTGACCCCGCCGGCTGCTGCCGCCTGGCTGGCCGTTTTCAGCGTCTCCCGGTGCTCCTGGCCGGGTTCGCCGGTGAAGACCTGCATATCGATGAGGCCCGGACAGAGCACGTGGCCCCTGCAGTCGACGATGCGGGTTCGATCGGGTGCGTTGCGCCGGAGGTGGCCACCCAGGTCAGCAATCACGCCATCCTTGACGAGAAGACCGCCCGGCTCGTCCTTGCCGCTGGCCGGATCGATAAGACGCGCGTTCAGGAAGGTGGTTGCTTCCTGCGTCGCGGTTCCGTTCTTGCGCATGAGGAGGCCACTCAACGGTTGGGCAGTTGTCGCGCCATGGCTTCCAGCACGGCCATGCGTACCGCGACCCCCATCTCGACCTGGTCGCGGATGACGCTGCGCGAGTGGTCGGCAATCGTGGAAGCGATCTCCACGCCGCGGTTCATCGGCCCCGGGTGCATGATCAGCGCATCGGGCTTGGCGCGCGCGAGCTTCTCCTGATCGAGGCCGAAGAAATGGAAGTACTCGCGGCTGGAGGGTACATAGGAGCCTTGCATGCGCTCGCGCTGCAGGCGCAGCATCATGACGATATCTGCACCCTCGAGCCCCGCTCCCATGTCGGTGAAGACCTCGATGCCGAGGCGTGCGGCCTGGGGCGGCAGCAGGGTGGATGGTGCCACGACGCGCACGCGCGCGCCCATGGTATTCAGCACATTGATGTTCGAGCGGGCGACGCGGGAGTGCATGATGTCGCCGCAGATTGCCACCGTGAGGCCGGCGATGCGCCCCTTGGCGCGGCGGATGGTGAGGGCGTCGAGCAGCGCCTGGGTCGGATGCTGATGCGCGCCGTCGCCGGCATTCACCACCGAGCAGTCGACCTTCTGGGCCAGGAGCTCGACAGCGCCCGCCGCGTGGTGTCGGACCACGAGGATATCCGGGCGCATCGCATTGAGCGTCATGGCCGTATCGATCAGGGTCTCGCCCTTCTGCATGGAGGAGGCGGAGACGTTCATGTTCATGACGTCAGCGCCCAGGCGCTTGCCTGCCAGCTCGAAGGAGCTTTGCGTGCGGGTCGACGCCTCAAAGAACAGGTTGACCAGCGTACGGCCACGCAGGACATCGCGCTTCTTGTTGATCTGGCGGTTGCTTTCCGCAGCCTTGTCGGCCAGGTCGAGCAAGGCATCGATCTCGCCCGCCGTCAGATCCCCGCAGGTCAGCAGGTGGCGCCGCGTGAACGAGGTTTGGGGGAAGGAACCGGTCATTAAAGCCGGTGCTATACGCTCAAGACAGGGGGCGCGCAAGCGGCCTCGGCAATGGTAGTGGGTCCAATGGTAGTGGGTCAGTTTGAGCGGATCGTTCGAAAGACGCGATAAGCTAGGAGAACTGACATTAGCCGCAACACGTTCAGCCGTGTGAACCGGCGCAGGTGCATACGCATGGTGAGGTTGTTGCGCTCAACGTAGCTGGTCGAAATGTGCCGGGGATCCGGGTTGGCTTCGAGCACCGCGGTTTCGCCGATGCACTCGGGCGGGCTGTAGCGCTTCACGTCCGCAACAGGGAAACGCATGAATGCCCACCCTTCCTCAGGCCATGCGTTCCCGAATTTTCGCGCGGGCGCAGGTCTCAAGCCGCCTTGCGCGCCTTCAGCGGCTTGACGGCGATCCGCTTGGCCCGCTCGGAGTGCTCGGCATGCCACAAGTCGTACTGCATCTGCAGGGCGATCCAGAACCTGGCGCCGTTGCCGAAGGCTGCACCCAGGCGCCTGGCCATGTCGAGCGAGACCGATCGGTTCTCGTTCACCAGCCCGGACAGGGCCGCGCGGCTCACGCCCAGGTGGGCAG
>Ga0247727_10017108_pt1 | contig 11589 bp, 11 predicted proteins | sample WisWelCaveWW1625_FD_202498 | JGI IMG/M metagenome (GOLD analysis project Ga0247727, IMG submission 202498) | Biofilm microbial communities from Wishing Well Cave, Virginia, United States - WW16-25 | ecosystem: Environmental > Aquatic > Deep subsurface > Groundwater > Cave microbial mat | place... | reverse complement strand
GTCGAGTGGCTCAAGGCGCGCGGCGTCACGACCATCGGCCTCGAGACCATGCCGCGCACGGTGGACAACATCGGCTTCTACAGCCGGCTCGGGTTCACGCCCGGCCACGTCACGCTGACGATGACCTGCGAGACCGGCACGAAGGGACGGCGCCCCGCGCCGCCCGTGTTAGGCAGTCTGGAGGGCGCGGACCGGCGCGCCCGGGCGGCCGAGGTGGCGGCCCTGGTGCAGGAGCTGGCGCCGGGGACCGACTTCACGCGCGAGGTGGATCTCACCCTCGAGCTCGGCTTGGGCGACGTGGTGCTGGCCGAGCGGAACGGCGCGCTCGCGGCGTTCGCGCTGTGTCACGCCGCGCCGCTGGCCGAGGGCGGCGGCCGCGACGAGGTACGCGTGCTGAAGCTGGGGGCGCAGGACGTGGCGGCGCTCTCCGCGGTGCTCGAGGCCGCGGCGGCCTGGGCCCAGCGCCTGGCGATCCGGCGGCTCGCGGTGCGGTGCCAGACGGCCTACCCGGACGCCTACCGGGCGCTGGTGGCGGGCGGGTTCCGGGTGCGGTGGTCGGATCTCCGGATGACCCTGGCGGGCTATCCTGAACGGCAGCCGGGGTCGGGGGTGATCTGGTCCAACTGGGAAATCTGAAAGGCGTGATGGGTGATGAGGTGATGAGGTGATGAAGACCTTCCTCTTGATCGTGACGCTGGCTGGTGTCGCGGTTCCCGCGGTGGCGCAGCAGCATCAGCACCCACAGCGTGCCGACAGCGCGGCGAGCGACAGCGCGTTCCGCCAGGTGCAGGCGCGGGGGCGGCGGACGATGGGCGTGGACCAGACCGCGTCGAAGCACGGGTTCGCCGACCTCGGGGACGGCGGGCGGATCGAGCTGGTGAGCGAAACGGGCGATACTGCGGACGTGCGCACGATCCGCGCGCACCTCCTGGAGAGCGCCGGGCAGTTCGCGCGCGGCGACTTCACGGCACCGTTCCTCACCCACGCCCAGGTGGTGCCGGGCACGGCCGTGATGGCCGCGCGCCGGGCGGCGATCCGTTACACCTACCGCGACCTGCCGCGCGGCGGCGAGATCCGCATCACCACGCGCGATCCCGGCGCGCTCGCCGCAATCCGCGAGTTCCTGGCGTTCCAGCGCGCCGACCACCGCGCCGACGCGCACTAGCCTTCGACGATCGCCTCGGCCTCGATCTCGACCAGCATCTCGGGATCGATCAGGGCCCGCACCTCGACCATCGAGGTCGCGGGCCGGATCGTGCCGAACATCTCCCCGTGGGCACGGCCCACGGCCTGCCAGTCGCGGGCGATGTTCACCACGTACATCCGCGTGCGGACCACGTCGGTGAGCCGCGCGCCGGCCTTCCCGAGCGCGGTCTCGATGTTGCGGAGGGTCTGCTTCGCCTGCGCGTAGGCGTCGCCGGCGCCGACCAGCGCGCCGTCCGGGGCGAGGGCGGTCGAGCCCGAGACGTGCACCACCGCGCCGACCCGCACCGCCCGTGAATAGCCGACGAGGGGCTCCCACGGTGCGCCGCTCGAGATGTTCTGCCTAGGCACCGGCGGGCTCCGTGTACACGGCCGACTCCCGGTAGCGCGCCCAGGCCCGCGCCGCGAGCATCTTCACCAGCACCGCCAGCGGGATGGCCAGGAGCAGGCCGACGAAGCCGAGCAGGCTGCCGAACAGCGCCAGCGCGATCATCACCCACACGGGGTTCAGCCCGACCGAGTCGCCGACGATGCGCGGCCCCGTGATCGAGCCGTCCACGAACTGCACGACCGCGAACACGGCGCCGAGCTTGAGCAGGTTCGCGAGGATGGCGCCGGAGACGAGCGCGAGGAACACGCCCGGGACGACGCTGATCCACAGGCCCACGTACGGGATGACGTTGCAGATGCCCGCGAACACGCCGATCAGCAGCGCGCCCGGGAACCCGAGCGCCGCGAGCCCGCCCGAGGTCAGGATCGCGACGATCGAGGCCTCGGTGAGCTGGCCCCGCAGATACCGCCCGAGGGCGCGGTCGTACGCCGTGGCGAACCCGCGGACCTCGGCGCGCCGGGCCGGCGGCACGGCTTCGTGGAGCTTCGCGGTGAAGCGCGGCCACGCCTTCAGCAGATAGAACGTCACGACCGGCGTGATCACGACGTACCCGAACACGGTGAACAGCACGCTCACGCCCTTGCCGATCCCGAGGAACGCGTCCCAGGCCCGGCGCGCGATCTGGTCCCAGCGCTGCGTGACCAGCCCCGCGAGGTCGGACGTCTGGAGGTTGCGCAGCCACGCGGCCTGCTCCTCCGTGAGCAGGCCCGTGGTGAGCAGGCGGGTGCGCTGGGCGAGCGCCCAGTCGGCCAGCCGCCGGGCGGCGTCGGGGATGCGGCCCGTGAGGTCCACGATCTGTCGCTCCAGGGCGGGGACCAGCAGCACGGGCAGCACGACCATCGCGACGAGGAACGGGGCGAGTACCAGGCCGATCGCCAGCGACCGCGGCACGCGGCGCGTGCCCATCCATTCCACGGCCGGGTCCAGCAGGTACGCGATGGCGAGGGCGAGCAGGAACGGCGCGAGCAGGCCGCCATTGGCCCACAGGAACCACACCATGACCAGCAGCCCGGTGACGGCGAGCGTGCGCCCGGCCAGTGGCTCGCGCCGATGCGCCCACAGCAGCAGGCACAGTACCGCGTACGCGACGAGCGGAGAGAGGATGGTGCGGACTTCCCAGAACAGGAAGCCGAGCGCCAGCGCGACCGGCGCGACCTCGACGGCGAACCGGGTGGCGCGCGCCGGCGCGCCGGGCAGCGGGCTCGTCACGCGGCTACGCTACCACGCTTCGGGTCCGGTCACAACCCGCCGCAGCAGCAGCAGCACGCCGAGCGCGAGCAACAGGTGGACCCAGCCCGCGCCCACCGGGATGATGAAGCCGAGCACGATCCAGGCGGCGAGCGCCGCGAGGCCGAGCGCCAGCGAGGGGTTCAGCGGTCCGATGCGCATCTGGCCCGTCCTTTGCTCGCGCGCGCTGTCAAGGGCGGCTCGCCCACGCTTGACGCCGCCCGGTCGAGGCGCCTATGTTGGCGCCAGACATCGCAACGGGAGCGGAGAGACAAATTATTGAGCCAACATGTCCGGTTGTGGTTCCATATACGCCGGTGGACGTCACGCCCCCGCAAGGGGGAAGACGGAAGCAGACGCGCGGGACCAAGAATTCCAATCGGGCTTCAATAATCCTCGACGCTCCCCAGTTCTCACGAAGCCCCGGCCCCGGCCGGGGCTTCGGGTGTCAGGTGCCGCTGCGCTTCGCCCGCCGCCGCGCCCGTCCCTCGCGGAGCACCTCCACGAAGACGCGCGGTGCGGCGCAGGGCTGCCTCCCGGTGACGAACAGCACCACCAGGTAGGCGCACCACACCAGGTACAGCACCGCGATCTCCTCGCGCCACGCGGGTTGCAGGAACTGCGCGAGCCACAGCACGAACAGGCTCGACGCGTCGAGCGCGCTGAACCGCATGTTGAACAGCAGGATCATGGCGAGCAGCGACTGGGCGACGGTGAGGGCGATCTCGGTTACCTGCTCGCCGTCGAACGTGAAGGCCGCCCACGTGCCGGTGGCGCGCCAGTGCGACCACCCGTACACCAGCGGGATCATCGCCGCGAGCACGGTCCACTGGTTGATGTTGCTCGACACCATGTTCATCAGCGCCATGGGCGCCTTGGTCACACGCCGCGCCCAGTAGAACGCGGAGAGCTTCTCGGGGAACTCCGACAGGAAGGGCGCGACCCACTGGACCAGCACGAACTCGCTGACGCCCACCAGCGCGGCCACCGCGAGCATGGATTCGAGGAACGGGTGCGCCGTCACGTACAGCAGCACCCCGCCCAGGGCGAACAGGCCGAAGATCGCCAGGGTGCGCTTCGCCCCGCCCAGGCCGTACGCCCAGCGCGACACGACGGGCGCGTCCGACAGCTCCTCCTCCTCCCGCGGCGGGCACTGCCACAGGACCCAGAGGTACGCCACGTACAGTGCCAGCAGCACCCCCACGTCGACCAGCCCGAGCGACTGTTTCCACCACACCACGACGAACCACAGCAGCGGCGGGGCGAGGCCCATCACCTCGACGGCGTGCTCGCGGTCCAGCTTGATCTCCGGCAGCCGGCCCCGCTCCTTGCGGCCGAACCACGCCGCCACGAAATAGATCATCGGCCAGCCGAGACCGATGAGCAGGCGGATCGCGCCGGTGAGGTTGGCGATGGCGAGGTGCGAGCGCGACGGGTCCTTGCCCGCCTCCCACGCGATGACCGCCTCGACGGCGAATTCGGGCAGCGTCTGGAGCCACGCCAGCATCGCCAGGGCCAGGCCCTGCGAGATGAGGAACTGCGCGGCCTCCGCGCCCCAGGCCACCAGAAAAGCCGAGAGCAGGATGGACGGGAACGTCCACAGGGCCGCCACGGCGCCGCCGGCGGCCGCCGATGCGCGTAGCGCGAAAGCGACGATTGGCTTGACGATCATCGGCACGGGCGCCGAAGTTAACTGATGGCCGAGGTCATCGTAACCCGCCGCACCCACTTCAACGCGGCCCATCGCCTCTTCAATCCGCGCTGGTCGGAGGAAGAGAACCGCCGCGTGTTCGGCCCGTGCGCCAACCCGAACTTCCACGGGCACAACTACAACCTCGACGTATCCGTGGTCGGCGAGCCGGACCCGGCGACCGGCTACGTGGTGGACATCAAGACGCTGAAGGACCTCGTCGAAACGCGAGTGCTCGCGAAGTTCGACCACAAGAACCTCAACCTCGACGTTCCGGAGCTCGCCAACGTGATCCCCACGGCGGAACACATCGTGCTGGTCTGCTGGCGGCTGCTGGCGCCGGCGATCCCCCCCCCCGGGCGGCTGCATCGCCTGGTGCTGTGGGAAACGGAGCGCAACCTCGTCGAGTACACGGGAGGCTGAGTGGATCTCACGCACGTCGCCTTCGAGGACCTCGTGAAGGAGATCCTGGCCCGGCTCGGCGAGGACCCCGCGCGCGAGGGCCTCAAGCGCACGCCGGAACGCGTCGCGGCCTCGCTCACGTGGATGACCCGCGGCTACGCGATGGACCCGATGGAGGTGCTCCGCAAAGGCGTGTTCAGCGAGAAGCACGAATCCATGGTCCTGGTGCGGGACATCGAGCTGTACTCGCTGTGCGAGCACCACATGCTGCCGTTCTTCGGCAAGGCCCACGTGGCGTACATCCCCGACGGCAAGATCGTCGGGCTGTCGAAGATCGCCCGGCTGGTGGAGGTCTACGCGCGGCGGCTCCAGGTGCAGGAGCGGATGACCGACCAGATCGCCGACGCGATGCAGTGCATCCTCGTGCCCGCCGGCGTGGGAGTGGTCATCGAGGCCTACCACCTCTGCATGATGATGCGCGGCATCGAGAAGCAGCACTCGCGCACCGTGACGAGCGCGGTGCGCGGCGTCTTTCGGGAGGACCCGAAGACGCGCGACGAGTTCCTGCGGCTCGTGGTGGGCGGCTCGGGCCCGCTGTGACCGCGCCGCCGCTCGCCGGGCGCCTCGCCGTCGTCGCGGGCGCCTCGCGCGGCATCGGGCTCGCGATCGCCGAGGCGCTGCAGGGCGCCGGCGCGCACGTGGTGCGGCTGGCCCGCTCGCTGGCCGACGCCGAGGCCGACCGCCGCACCGACCTCAGGTGCGACGTGACCCGCGCCGACGACGTCGCGCGCGCGGCGGGGCGCGTGCTGAAGGGCCGCGGCGCGCCCGACATCCTGGTCCACAGCGCCGGGATGTTCACGCTGGGCGCGGTCGAAGCGGTGAGGCCGGACGACCTGCGCGGCATGCTCGAAGCCAATCTGGTCGGGCCATTCCTCGTGCTGCGCGCCTTCCTCCCCGCCATGCGCGCGCGGGCCGCCGGACACATCGTGACCGTGGGCTCGGTCGCCGACCGCGTGCCGTACCCGGGCAACGCGGCCTACGCCGCCACCAAGTACGGCCTGCGCGGGCTCCACGAGGTGCTCGCCCTCGAGCTTCAGGGCAGCGGGATCGCCGCGACCCTGGTCTCGCCCGGACCGACCGACACCGAAGTGTGGGACCCCGTGGATCCCGACAACCGCCCGGGCTTCGTGAAGCGCCGCGACATGCTGCGTCCCGAGGACGTCGCGGAAGCGGTATTGTTCGTCGTGACCCGCCCGCCCCGCGTGCACGTCGCCGAGCTCCTGGTGGTCCCCCGGCTGTGAGATGTCCTGTGCGAGCGGTTTGGCTCCGCGCGGCCGCCCTCGGGGGGGGGGCGGCGCTCGCGACGCTCGCGGCGCTTGCCGCGATAGCGGTTCCCCGCGCCGCCGCCCAGGGCCGGCCCCGCGGGCGCCCCACCCCGGGGGCGCCGACCAGGTCCATCCGCCCGCTGCCCCCGCTGCCCGACGAGACCCGCTGGGGCACGCACGTGCTCGCCCTGGCGCGCGCGCCCGACGGGACCGTGTGGGTCGGCACCTACGGGCAGGGCATCTTCGTGCTGCAGCCCGACGCGCGGGAGTGGACCCAGATCCGCGCCGCCGAGGGCCTGGCGTGGGACTTCGTCCACGCGTTCGCGTTCAGCGGGCGCGACGTGTGGTACGGCACGATCGGCGGCGGGTACGGCGTCTCGCGCGACCGCGGCCGCACCTGGCAGAACTGGACCGGCGAAGAGCTGGGGAAGCAGTTCCTCTACGTCACCCCCAACGGCATCGTCACCAACGGCGACAGCGTGTTCGTCGGCACGGCCGACGGGATCCGCTGGTCGGCGGACCGCGGCCGAACCTGGCGCGTGGCCAACGACAGCACCGGCCAGCTGCCTAACCGGTACGTGCTGGCGATGGCGCCGGCGCGGGGGGGGAGCGGCGCGTTGTGGGTCTCCACGCTGCGCGGCGTGGTGCGCTGGGATCCCGCCGGCACGTTCCGGCGGGCGAACCCCGACCCCGCCCCCACGATGGGGCGTGTGCGCGCGCTGTTCCCGGTCGTCGCGCCGAACGCGCTGGTGCAGTTCGTGCCCGGCGGCGAGACCTGCGTCGGCACGTTCCGGCCCATGAACCCGCGGATCCGCACGTCCACCGACCGGTGGGACTGCATGAGCCTGTTCGTGCGCGCCGGCCGCTTCGCCGCCATCCGGCAGCTCGCGGGCTGCGACGGCGTGCTGTGCGCAGCGGCGACCGGCGGCGGGGCGTTGCTCGGCAGCCGGGTCGGCCTGGCGCTGCAGTCCCGCGGCGGCACCGCGCGCTCGCGCGACGCGTACGCCGTGATGCCGCCGCCCGACAACGCGCTGGGCGACACCGTCGTCGGTACGGCGTGCGGCTTGAGCGGCCAACTGCCCGACACCTGCCTCGCCGGCGGCGACAGCCTGGGCGTGCGCGCTCCCGTGGCGCCGCTGCACACCTGGTTCGGCCGCCCCATCGCCGCGGCCGACCAGCCGTATATCGACCAGACCTACCGCTACGGCTCGACCATGGGCGGCAGCTTCCAGCAGCACCAGGGCGTCGAGTTCAACAACCCCGCGGGCACCACCGTCCTGGCGGTCGAGGCGGGGACGGTCGTGCACGCCGGTTACGCCGAACGGAACGCGCTCACGGTCGCCATCCGGCACGACTCGGTGCTCACTGGGCCGGCGGGCAGGTTCTTCGTGTACAGCGTCTATTACCACAATTCGGCCCTGCTGGTGCGCCCCGGTCAGCGGGTGGCGCGCGGCGCGCCCATCGCGCGGGTGGGCAGCACCGGGCGTTCGACCAACGACCACCTGCACCTCGAGATCCACGCCTCCCCGGTGGATTCGGCGATCGCGATCGTGGACCCCGCGAACCGGTTCCCCGCGTTCACGCGCAATCCGGAGCTGTGGATCGAGCCGCTCCCCGGCACCGGCGTCGTCGCCGGGCGCGTGGTGGATGCCGAAGGACGCCCGGTGCCGCAGGCGCGCATCTACGGCCTGGTCAAGCCGGAGCCCCAGGAGACGCCGTTCAGCTTCGCCGAGACGTACGGGGACCGGGCCCACCCCGACCCGGCCTACGACGAGCACTTCGCGGTCGGCGACGTGCCGCCGGGCGAATACGTGCTCGGCGTGGACATCGGCGGGACCAAGGTGTTCCGCCGGGTACGCGTCGAACCGGGCCGAGTGACCTGGGTGGAGTTCTGGCCGTAGCCTGCCCTTGTTCATCGAGCTGACCGACATTCTCCGTTGCCCCCGCGCGCACGAGGAGGCGTACCTCGTGCTGGCGCCGCACGCGATGGAGGGACGCCGGGTGCTTCGCGGCGTGTTAGGGTGCCCGGTATGCCAGGCGGAGTATCCCATTGTCGAGGGGGTTGCCGAGTTCGGTGCTGCGGCGGCTAGGCGGCTAGGCGGCCAGGCGGCTGGGGCCATTGACGGGCGTCCCGGTTTCCAGCCGCCCAGCCGCCTAGCCGCCCAGCCGCCTGCCTATGACGCCGACGCGCTGCTCGTGTTTTTCGACCTGGCGGGGCCCGGGGGCTACGTGTGCCTGGTGGGCGGCGCCGCGCGCCACGCGGCCGGCCTCGGGGCCGCGGCGGCCGGCGTCCATGTGGTCGCGGTGAACCCGCCCGACGCGGTGACGCCGTCGGAGGCCGTGTCGGTGCTGCGGGCCGCCGACGCCCTGCCCATCAAGGCACGGCAGGTGCGCGCCGTGGCGCTGGGCGCCGACCACGCCGCCGCGCCGTGGCTGGACGAGGCCGTCCGCGTGCTGCTCCCGGGCCTGCGGCTCGTGGTCGAGGACGATGCGGCGCAGCCGGCCGGTACGAGCGACCTGGCCCGGGGCGCGGGACTGCTGGTGGCCGAGAAGTCGAGTCGCGGCTGAAGCGCTGCTATACTGTAGCATGCTGCTGAAGCGCTTCTACGATACCCGGCTCGCACAGGCCAGCTACCTGGTCGGCTGCCAGGCCACGGGCGAAGCGCTCATCATCGACGCCAACCGGGACGTCGAGCAGTACCTCGCGGCCGCCACGGCCGAGGGGATGCGGATCACCCATGTTACCGAAACGCACATCCACGCCGACTTCCTGTCCGGCGCGCGGGAGCTGGCCGCCCGGGCGCGCGCCCGGCTGCTGCTGTCCGACGAAGGCGGCCCGGACTGGCGCTACGGCTTCGCCGGCGATGCGGGCGCGGCGCTCTTGAAGGACGGCCAGACGTTCGCGATCGGCAACATCAAGGTCGAGGCGCTGCATACCCCCGGCCATACGCCGGAGCACCTGTGCTTCCGAATCACCGACGGCGCGGCCACCGACCGGCCGATGGGCATCTTCACCGGTGACTGCATCTTCGTCGGCGACGTGGGCCGGCCCGATCTGCTCGAGCGCGCCGCGGGCCACGCGGGCACCATGGAGGCGAGCGCGCACACGCTGTTCCGCACGTTGCAAAAGCTCAAGACGCTGCCCGACTACCTCCAGCTGTGGCCCGCGCACGGCGCGGGCTCCGCGTGCGGCAAGGCCTTGGGCGCGGTGCCGCAGACCACGCTCGGCTACGAACGGTTCGCGAACTGGGCGCTGACCACCGGCGACGAAGACGCGTTCGTCCGCCTCGTGCTGGCGGACCAGCCGGAGCCGCCGGCCTATTTCGCCCAGATGAAGCGGCTGAACCGCGACGGACCGCCACCCCTCGCGGGGAGCGAGCGCCGCCGGCCGGAGCGCCTGGGCGCCGAGCGGTTGAGCGAGATTCTGGCAGGAGGTGGCGGGTTCGTCGCCGACATCCGGCGCACCGCCGACTTCGCGAAGGGGTTCGTGCCGGGCACCACCAACATCCCGCGGACCACGCTGCCCACGCGGGCCGGCATGCTGGTGCCGTACGACCGGCCGCTCTACCTCCTGGTGGACGATGGAGCGGACGAGGGAGGAGGGGCGCTCGACGAGGCCGTGCGCGACCTCGGCATGATCGGGCTCGAGGTCAAGGGCTGGTTCGGCGCCGACGCGCTCGCGGCGTGGGCAAACGGCGGCGGCACGCTCGTCACAATGCCGCAGGTACAGCCCATGGAGGTCGTGGAGCCGCTGGCGTACGGCACGGTGATCATGGTGGACGTGCGGGGCCGGAGCGAGTGGGACGCCGGACACCTGCCGGGCGCCCGCCACATTCCGCTGCCGGAGCTGCCGCGGCGCCTGGCCGAGCTGCCGAAGGACGGCCAGCTGGTGCTGCACTGCGAAAGCGGCAGCCGGTCGGCGGTGGCGGCGAGCGTGCTGCACGCCGCGGGGTTCCGGAACGTGGCGAACCTCGCGGGCGGGATCAACGCCTGGAATAAGGCGGGACTGCCGATCGAAAAGCCCTAGCCCGCCGCCACCTCCGCGTGGTGCTCCTTCTCGCCGTCCGCATACAACGCATCGATTTCCCGCTGGAGCTTCTTCTCCACCACGCGCCGCTTCACCTTCAGCGTGGGCGTGAGATCGCCGGACTCGATCGTGAAGTCGTGCTCGAGCAGCATGGTTTTCTTCGGCATCTCGTAGCTGGCGAGGCCGGTGAGCACGCTGAGCACTTCCTGCTCCATCTTCTGTCTGACCTCGGGCAGCCCGATCAGCTCGCGCCGGTCCTTGAAGGCGAGGTTCATGTCGCGCTTGGCCCAGGGCTCGAGATGCTCGTACTGCGGCACCACCAGCAGGATGCAGAACCGCCGCTTGTCGCCGATCATGACCGCGTTGGCGACGAACTTGCTCTTCTTGGCCAGGCCCTCGATCGGCTGCGGCGCGACGTTCTTGCCGCCCGCCGTGACGATGAGGTCCTTCTTGCGGTCCGTGATCTTGAGGCAGCCGTCCTCGAAGGTGCCGATGTCGCCGGTGTGGAACCAGCCCTGCGGGTCGATCGCCTCGCGGGTGGCGTCCGGCTTGTTGAAGTAGCCCTTCATCACGTTCGGCCCGCGGCACAGGATCTCGCCGTCCTCGGCGATCTTCACCTCGACGCCCGGGATCACCGCGCCCACGGTGCCCAGGCGCATCTTCTTCGGGCTGTTCACGGCGATGACCGGCGAGGTCTCGGTGAGACCGTAGCCCTCGTAGATGGGCAGGCCCGCGGCGTAGAAGAACTTCGCGATGTCGGCCGCCAGCGGCGCGCCGCCGGAGACGAAGAACCGGAGCCGCCCGCCCACCCGCGCCCGCAGCTTGGAGAACACCAGCTTGGAGGCGACCCGGTAGGCCAACGCGAGGCCGCCAGGCGGCTCCCTGCCGGCCAGCGTGTAGTCGGCCCACCGCTCGCCGACGTTCTTGGCCCAGAAGAAGATCCGCTTGCGCACCGGCGAGGCCAGCGCGTTCTCGAGCGCGCGCGCGTACACCTTCTCGTAGACCCGCGGCACCGAGCACACGATGGTCGGCTTCACCTCGCCGAGGTTCACGACCAGCGTGTCGATGCTCTCGGCGTAGGCGATCGTCACGCCCGAATGGAACAGGGCGTAATCCACCATCCGCTCGAAGATGTGCGACAGCGGCAGGAACGAGAGCGCCGAGTCGGTCTCGACGACCTCGAGCTGCGGGATCGCGTTGACCACGTTCGAGTAGATGTTGTTGTGCGACAGCATCACGCCCTTGGGGTCGCCCGTGGTGCCCGAGGTGTAGATGATCGTCGCGAGGTCGTCAGGCTTCGCGGCGAGCGCCTCGTCCTTGAAGC
>Ga0247727_10017107_pt1 | contig 11590 bp, 7 predicted proteins | sample WisWelCaveWW1625_FD_202498 | JGI IMG/M metagenome (GOLD analysis project Ga0247727, IMG submission 202498) | Biofilm microbial communities from Wishing Well Cave, Virginia, United States - WW16-25 | ecosystem: Environmental > Aquatic > Deep subsurface > Groundwater > Cave microbial mat | place... | reverse complement strand
TGCTCGGCCTTGATTTCGATCTGGAAGCTTTTTACGAAATGGCACAAAGCGATCCCGTATTGCGTTCCATCACGACAACACTGTACGGCCTGCGACCGACGCTGTGCGGCGATCTCTTGGAGATGCTGATCACCTCAATCACAGCGCAACAGATCAATCTGCCATTCGCCTTCAAAGTGCGCAGCCGCCTAATACGCCACTACGGTGCGCCGCTGCTTCATCAGGGAAAGAAGTATTTCACGTTTCCCACGCCGGAAAAATTGGCGCGCGCCCGCATCGCGACGCTGCGGCGCATGCAATTCACCCAACGCAAGTCGGAATACATTGTGGCGCTGGCGCGGCGCCTCTGCGAAGGTGACTTGCAACTCGACCATCTAAAAAATCTTTCCGAAGAAGAAATTTATGAGCAACTAGCCCAAAGCCGCGGCATTGGCCGCTGGACGGTGGACTGGTTTTTAGCGCGGGGTCTGGGAAGAGCCTCGGCCTTTCCCGCCGGCGATTTAGGCGTCGCCAAAGCCGTGCAGCATTTTTATTTCGATGGCAAGCCTCAGAGCGAAAAAGTGTTGCGCGAGTTCGCCAACCGCTGGGAAGATTTCCGAAACCTAGTTGCGCATTACTTGCTGGCGGCGTACTATCTTAAAAAATGAAATCGAGCTTATTAATTTTCCCACGGATTGAAGAAGCCCACAGATAGAAGTTTAATCAGTGGGATTTTTGAAGCAGTGGGGAATAAACATGATTTTCCATTTCTGACTTTTGTTTCTTTAATCCGTTGGGCTAAAAAATTGCGCGTAAAATTGTTGATAACGATGGTTGTGTGTGCAACCTCGCTCCTTAGTCAAGAGCGCGACCACGATTGGCAGCCGCTCTACGAATCGTTGAAATCGCCGCGCCTGGCCGACTCTGCATGGACGGTCGTGGATACCGTCGCTTGGCGCTTTCCTGATTTTTCGGTGGATTTGTTTTCCGGCGAGATCGTTGCGTTGCAAGCCGAAAGCAGCATCACCGGCTGGCTTTTTGAAGGCGAAGCGCGCATTCGCTTCTCACCGCGTCACCGACTCGAACGACAGCAGTTGCAACGCTTCATCGGCGACACCTTGCTGGTTTGTTCGGCGCGCCGCGTGATGCTGCGTTTTGCCTCGCCGCCACAATTACCGGACCGTGCTCTTGCTCTCGGTCTGAATAAACCACCCGCCGAGGCTGCGACCTTCAACGAACGGCTGCAGTCGCTCTTGCTCCTGCAGCATGGCTATAATTTGCCGGCGCGATTGCTGGTCGAGCAACTTTCCGTGAACAAAAGCGCCTTCACGGCGTGCGCCTTCATTCCCTCCTCACCCGCCGACTTTTCGCCGCCGCTTTACATTTATTTTTTTGATGCTTTGCAGCACGAGTCGATACGATTCTATCAATCTTATGAGCAACGCAGCGGCAGCCCATTTTATACCCTCTGTAGTTATGCTTTGGAAGACACCTATGAAGTGCCGTCTGATTCGCTGCAACCGCGTGCACCATATCTCACCCAATACAATGGCTGGGTGGAAACCCGAGCCGCCCAGTCCGGCGACATCTGGGTCGACATGGGCTGCGATATTTTCCTGAATCGCCGACCGTTGCCGATTCTACAATTGGACATCGCTCGCGAATTTACGGTGCATACGATCCGTGATGAGCAAGGCGATACCCTGAGATTCATTCAAGAGCCGGGCGAGTCCGCCTTCACGATTCTTTCACCGGCGGTCGAGCCGCTTGACAGCTTGCGACTGCTGATTTCTTATGAGGGGCGCGGCCTCAGCGCCGCTGCAACCGGGGATTTCTACCTGAGCGATCCAATCTATTGGCTGCCGCGGCTCGGCTATTTGCGTCGCGCCGTACACAAAATCGTGGTGAAATATCCGGACGGGATGCGTCTGGTTGGCGTTGGCAAAGCGTCGGCGCCCTGGCGAGGCGATCGCGGGCACATGTTGCAGTATCTCCACGCCGACACGCCGGCACGCGCATTTACTTTTGCCGGTGGCCGATTCATCAAAGACTCGCTGCAAGTTGATGGGCGCATTCGATTGCAAGTTTTCTCCACTCCGGAGCACACCGCCACCGCCCGGCAGCGCGTTTTGGATGACATTAGCGCCAGCCTGCGCTTCTTTGAAGATCGACTTGGCCCTTATCCGTTGCCGCAGCTCGAGGTGCTCGAAGCGCCGGGCATCGATAGTCACGGCCTGCCCGGATTGGTGATGCTCACCTGGGTGAGCTTTCGATCGAATCTTGAAGGGGTAATGGAAATGCTGCGCGGCCACGAGGTGGCGCACCAGTGGTTTGGCAACGCGGTCGGCTGGGCGACTTACCACGATCAATGGCTCTCCGAGGGCATTGCTGAATACCTGGGCGCCGCGTTCATGCAAATCCCGCCAGGGCGGGACGGCGAGAAAAATTTCAAGCGCGTGCTGGCCGCTTGGCGCGATGATTTGATCAGCGGCCGGCGTCTGGCGAAAAGCACGAGCTTGCGGCGTTTTGGCCTGCCGCCCTCAACGCTTGCAAAGAGCGAAGGCCGCGCTGCCGGGCCGATCTGGATGGGCCTGCGTCTCGGCGAAAAGCACGGCGTGGATTATTATCTACAAGTCTATGAGAAGGGCGCCTGGGTGATGCACATGCTGCGCCGGCTGCTCACCGATGACGCCACCGGCAGCGACGCGGCTTTCTGGAAAATGCTCGCCGACTTTTACACAACCTTCGCGCAAAAAGATCCTTCAACGTTTGATTTCCAAAAAGTCGTCGAGCGCCACGCCGGCATGCCGATGGATTGGTTCTTTAAGCAATGGGTTTTGGGAACGGAAATTCCCAGCTATGAATGGAATGTTCGGACCGACAAGATTGGCAAGGAAGATTTTGTTGTACGTGGTGTCGTGCGACAAAAGGGAGTTTCACTGGATTTTCGGATGCCGGTGCCGATCGCGTTTGAGTTTGGCAAGAATGAACGCCGCGTTGAGAGGGTGTGGGTGATGGGTGATGAGACGATCTTTGCCTTTCGCATCTCTCAGAAGCCCGATAAAATTATCTTCAATGACGATGAGGCAGTCTTGTGTGAGGCCGAAAAACTAAACTTGCCGATTTTCGCCCCGGCGCTGCCTGATTCTCAATAGCCGTGAGATGCAGCCCAACTGTTGCATTAAAACAACTTGACTTTCACAAGATAGCAAGCTATCTTGCGCCGTCCGCAAGAAAGACCTTGCTGTTTTTTAGACGGGAGTTTTTTATGCGCTGGGATGCAAAAATTCCCGACACCGCTGCTGTGAAGTTTATGCCGGCTGAAAATGAGTTTGAAAACAGAAGGCCCGACTACACTCTCAAATGGTGTGTTCGGGCCTTCGTGCTTTTTAGGCTTGTATTGAGGTGAGGACTGTCATATCGCAAATGGCCCTGTCACATTATCGAGTGGCAACCTCATCACCGACTTTTTATGGAGGTCATTCCCATGTTCGTCCGACGCGTTTTCTTCGCTCTTCTCCTGGCGGGCGCCTTCATTCTCGTCGCGCGCAGCTCGAGCCAGGAACAAACTGCCGCCACCCGGCAAATCGAAGCCACTCAAATCGGCGCTGTGCATTCTCTTCCCTCCCAGTTGCTGGACGTGATCGGCAGCGTCAAGCCGGGCGAGCGCTACGTCTTGCTCGCGCGCTCCGGCCCCGATTGGTACAAGATCGATTTTCACGGCAAGATTGCCTACATTCCCAAAGCCATCACCAAATTGGTGCCGAGAGAAAGCCTTCCCGGCAAAGCCGCGGCAGCCTCGGCTGGCAAAGCAGTAGCTGAGGTTCGGCATGAATCGGAGGCGACAGAGCCGATCGGCGTGGTTGAGCCTCGGGAAGTAACCGCGAAACCGGAGGCGATCGAAGTCACCGCGAAATCCGGCAATCGGACCTTGACCTGGCTCATCGCCGGCGGCGTGGTATTTTTGTTGATCATTTTCATTCTGGCGCGTTTTGAAAGACCGCAGGAATCCCCCGAGGAAATGCTGCACGAGCGGAAGAGTTAGGGTGTCAGATGACAACGGAAGGAGTGCGCGAGGGGTGGCGTTCCTTCTTTACTCGGCGATAGAGCCGCTCAAGTAGATAAGCAACGATTGGGAGGGTCAGATCGATACCGGCAATAGTTAGCATGACAATCTCGAAGGCATTATCCATCGGACTTCTCCTCTGGTTTCTTTCGAAGCAAGAGAAACTGGGCGACGGTGAACCACAAAAAATAGGAAACGGAATTTATAAATGAAGAAGTGATTTCCCTCTCAGAATTCATGTGAGATTTTTCATATCTACATTTTCGCACCCCCGGTAACTCTGATCCTATTCACGAACCAGCCCAATTCAAATTTCAGTGGCTTCGCTGCTGCTGCAACCCTTCTTTCGCGCGTTGCGTTTCTTCGCTGCCATTCGTATATTGCCCACCAACATTCAAACGGACATAATGCATTCATCGCATGATCCACATCAACAATCTCCGCAAGCAATTCGGCCCGCAAGTCATTTTCGAAAACGCCTCGGCGCACATCAAGCCCAACGAGCGACTTGGCTTGGCCGGCCCGAACGGCGCGGGAAAGACCACCCTGCTGCGCCTGATCATCGGTGATGAACACGCCGATGGCGGCGAAATCGTGATCACGCGCGGAGCGCGCGTCGGCTATCTCCGCCAGGAAGTGTGGGAAAATCCCGAACGCTCGATTCTTGCGGAAACCCTGTTTGGTTATCCTGAGCTGCAAGAGATGGAGCAACAGCTTAATGAAATGGAAAAACACTTGGGGGCGAATCATGATGCGCGGCTGCTCAAGCAGTACGGCGATTTGCGCCATGAGTTCGAGGCCAAAGGCGGCTATGAGGTCGAGCCTCAGGCCAAAGCGATTCTCAGCGGCATGGGTTTTCGCCCCGAGCAATTGCTGCTGCCGCTGCGTCTTTTTTCCGGCGGCTGGATGATGCGGGTGATCTTGGCGCGGCTGCTGCTCTCCAAGCCCAATCTGCTGCTGCTGGACGAGCCGACCAACCATCTCGATCTTGAAGCTGTCGTCTGGCTCGAGGGATTGCTGCTCAACTATCCCGGCAGCATCGTGCTCATTTCGCACGATCAAGTATTCATGAATCGCATCGTGCAACGAGTCCTTGAAATTTCTCAGAAGCGCTTTGTCAGCTACACCGGCAGCTTCGAGAGTTATTTGCAACAAAAGGAAGTGCGGCAAGAGCAGCAAGAGGCGGCGTTCAAGAATCAGCAAAAGCAAATCGAGCAGACCGAGGAGTTCATCGAGCGTTTTCGCTACAAGGCGACGAAGGCGCGGCAGGTGCAGAGCCGCATTAAAATGCTGGAAAAGATGGAACGCGTCGAGGTGGAGAAGACGGCGTCCAAGTCCATGCGTTTTCGTTTTCCACAGCCGGAGCGCTCGGGCCAGGAAGTCGTCCGTCTCATCAAAGTCAACAAGCGCTACGGCGAGAAAGTCGTCTACGAAAATCTTGATTTTCTTTTACAGCGCGGCGAGAAGGTGGCCTTGGTCGGTCCCAATGGCGCCGGCAAATCGACGCTTATCAAAATCATCGCCGGCGCGACCGAAATTCAAACCGGGCAGATTTTGTTTGGACACAATGTGACCGTCGATTATTACGCGCAGCATCAGTTGGAAGTCCTCAATCCCAGCGCGCGGGTGCTGGACGAGCTGCTGGCTGTGGCCGGCCATTTGCTTCCCGAGCAGGCGAGGACGCTGTTAGGCGCATTCTTATTCCACGGCGACGACGTCTTCAAGAACGTTGCGGTTTTATCCGGCGGCGAAAAAGCCCGCCTAGCGTTGGCTCGTCTGCTTTCCCATCCGGCGAATCTGTTGGTCATGGACGAGCCCACCAACCATCTCGACATCGCGTCGTGCGCGGTTTTGGAGAAGGCCATGCGCGATTATGAGGGCACGATGATTTTCATCTCGCACGATCGGCATTTCATCAACCGCATCGCCGATTGCATCGTTGAGATTCGCGATGGCCGGCTGCGTTCTTTTCCCGGGAATTATAATGACTACATGGAGAAAAAAATAGCGCAGGCGCAAACACCAGCGCCGGCGGCTTCCGTGAATCTTCAGGCGACAAACTCCGGCGCCATAAGCAAAAAGGAAGACCGCCGCCAGCGGGCGGAGAGGCTGCAGGAGAAGCAAAGAGTGCTGCGTCCTCTGAAGGATAAAATTGTGGAGCTCGAAGCTGAAATCGCCGCGCTTGAGAGCGAAAAAGCGCAGTTGCTCGACGATATCTGCAATCCGGAAATCATCGTCGATCAAAAAATCTATCCACAAAAGGTCAAACGCAATGCGAAAGTGGAGCGTCAACTAGGTGAGGCGTTGGCGGAATGGGAAAAAGTTTGGCAACGGCTTGCGGAGGTGGAAGCGCAATTTGTAGAAAGCACGGAGGACGGTTAGACTTTGAATAAATCACCGATACTCACCGAATTTGTATCGCTGAAAGTCACTGAAAAAGAGAAAAACATGCTTGCGTAAAATTCTTCTACATAAATCAATCGCCACGGTCGGCCCGCTTTTGTCGCTGGTGAGCGGCCGCATTGTGGCGAGCCAGCCGAGCTTGGACATCTTCCGTTTGCCCGACATAATACTTACCGGTTTTCTCGCTTTGCAAAATGTAGACGAAGTGCATTGTCACTCCCAAAAACAAAAGAGCTACCTGTATGATGAACAGTAGCTCTTGAATGGAGCGGGGTCGACGGGACTTGAACCCGCGATCTTCGGCTTGACAGGCCGACGTGTTAACCAGGCTACACCACGACCCCGTAAAATTTCTTCTTGAACCCGCGATCTCCCCGTCAGGACGGGGCGGGTTCACCAGGCTACACTATGATCCGTGGGAACGGCAATTTGCAAGAGGCAAAAAAACGAGAACACTTATTTTATTTTTGCCACTTGCAACTTGCCCCTTGCTTCGTGGGCGATAGTGGGCTCGAACCACCGACCTCCTGCTTGTAAGGCAGGCGCTCTGACCAACTGAGCTAATCGCCCGCGCTTTTGACTGGCCCGGCGTTTTCCCTCTTCTGATAAAGAATCGCGAAAGGAATGACCACGCAGTAGCCAATCACCAGCAGGATGGGAGCAAGCATCAATGACCAGAAACTATCCGCCGGACCTTGTGCGAGCGCTAGATAACCCGCAAGAATAATAACGATGCCGACGGCGAAGATTTGATAGTTGCCTTTGGTGAATGGCAACTGATTCATCAGGGCGGCGCGCTTTGACTTCTTCAAGGTATCCTTAATTCATTTTCATATTCGTAAGCAACGAGAGCGAATATAAGCAAAGGCATTTAGTTTGTCAATGAAAATATCCCTTCACTAAGCCAAAGATCACAACCAACTTACGTCAACGCTGCTTCACTTAAGATGACCAACAAAGTGCGCTGGCACATCTTATGCTAAATCAACCAAAGAACACTCAGTAAGTTTTTAGGATGAACATCTGTGCAGCCTTTTGATGCCTAAAGGTTTCCGCAATTTCCAGTGTAGACTGTAAATTACAATTGAACAAGATAGGGAATGTCACGGTCTGAATCACCGGGGCACGTGGAACTTATTGTTAAAGGAACAAGGATGGCCGCCTGCCGCTAAAACACCGAATTCGTTTTAACTCCTCTTGAGCAACCTTGGCAATCAACTTTGGAGAAATCAATTTCCATTTTTTGGCCTTCACTGTTTTTTGAGACGATCTCAATAAGGACCCTCTCATAATAACGCACGCCTTAAAGAGCAGTCACTCCATCGGGTATTGCGCTCAGCACTTGAATCATTTTGCAACGGGAAAAGCAGATGCCCAAGCTCCATCGAATTACCTTCTTCATCACTTTGCTCGCATTCGCCCCGGCCGCGCTCGCCGGTTCGCTTACTTCGGTTAGCCTGGCGCCGAACAGTCCGCAAGCCGGGCAAAACGCCGTGTACACGGTTTCATTTACCACGTCGTCAACCGGCAATGGCAGCGATGTCGGCCTACCCGACGACGGAAAGATCATCATCACCTTTCCCGCCGGGTTCAATGTTTCCGGCGTGAACACGGCGAGCGCCGTCGACGGTGTGACGGGAGGCTTCTCTTCCGCGAGCGGCTCGGGAAGCGTGGTGACGTTGGTGCGCGACGGCTCAGGCAACGACGTGCCGGGAGACACCGAGGTGACCATCGAATTTCAAACCGTCGCCAACGCCACAACCGCGGGCACATATCAAGGCAGCGTTGAAACGAGAACCGCCGGCGACGTCGCCATCGACAACGGCACGTCGTCGAGCTTTTCCATTACGCCTGGCGCGCTGGATCATTTCGTTTTCAGCGCCATCAGCAGCCCACAAATCGCCGGCAATGCTTTCAGCATCACGATCACCGCACAGGATGCTTTTAACAATACCGTGACCAGCTTCTTCAGTACGGCCAATCTCAGCGATGACACCGGCACCATTTCGCCAAGCGCCACCGGCAATTTTACCGCCGGCGTGTGGGCCGGCAACGTGACGATCACGCAAAGCCAAGCCGGTGTTCAAATCACTGCGACGAGCAGCGGCAAACCAGGGCAATCGAATGCGTTCACCGTCGATCCCGGCGCTCTCGATCACTTTGGCTTTGCCGCCATTGCCAATCAGACTGCCGGGGTGGCGTTCGGCATCACCATTACCGCGCAGGATGCCTTTGATAACACAGTGACCAGCTTCACCAGCACCGCTAGCTTAATCGACATTACCAATACCATCATGCCGAACACGACCGGTAATTTCACTGCCGGCGAGTGGACCGGAAACGTCACCATCACCGTCAGCCAAACTGCAAATCAGATTACGGCGACCGGCGGTGGCAAACAGGGGCAATCGAATACGTTCAATGTCAGCGCCGCCGCACTCGACCACTTCACGTTCGCATCGATTTCCAATCAATCCGCCGGCGCCGCGTTCAGCATCACCATCACTGCGCAAGACGTTTTTAACAATACGGTGGCCAGCTTCACAAGCACGGCAAGCCTGAACGACGTGACCGGCACCATCTCTCCTACAACGACCGGCAATTTCACCGCCGGAGTGTGGACCGGCACTGTCACCATCACCAAGAGTCAAATCGCAGACCAAATCACTGCAACCGGCTCCGGCAAACAAGGGCAGTCGAATACCTTCAACGTCGTCCCCGGCGGCTTGGATCATTTCAGCTTTGCCGCCGTCGGCAATCAAATCGCCGGGGTGGCGTTCAGCATCACCATCACCGCGCAAGACGCTTTCAATAACCCCCTTCCCAGCTTCGCCAGCGCTGCCACCCTGAGCGACATTACCGGCACGATTTCACCGACGACCACCGGCAACTTCATCGCCGGAGTGTGGACCGGCGTGGTCACCATCACCAAGAGCCAGACCGGCAATCAGATCACTGCGGCCAGCGCCGGCAAGCAGGGGCAGTCGAATGCGTTCGATGTCGGTGCAGCCGCTTTGGATCACTTTGCCTTCGCGCCCATCAGCAGCCCCCAGACTGCCGGCATCGCTTTCGCTATCACCATCACGGCGCAGGATGCTTTTAATAATACCGTGCTCACCTTCTTTGACATTGTCAATTTGAGCGACAACACGGCAACGCTATCGCCCCCCGTCACCGGCAATTTCACCGCCGGGGTGTGGACCAGCAACGTCACGATTACCAAGAGTCAATCGAGCGTACAAATCACCGCCACCGGCGCCGGCAAGCTGGGGTTGTCGGGCATTTTTACGGTGACTCCCGCAGCTCTTGATCATTTTATCTTTGCAACGATTGTCAACCAAACCGCCGGCACGCCGTTCAGCATCACCATCACCGCCAAAGACTTCTATAATAACACGGTGAGCAGTTTCACCGGCACGGCAACTCTGAGTGACAATACCAACACCATCTCGCCCACCTCTACCGGCGCGTTCACTGCCGGGGTGTGGACCGGCAACGTTACGATCACGAAAAGCCAGAACAACGACATGATCACCGCGACCGGCGGCGGCAAACCGGGTTCGTCCAACGCCTTCAACGTGATCGCCGTGCTCGACCGGTTTATTTTCAGCGCGATTGCTGCGACCCAGACCGCTGGCGCGCCGTTCACGATCACCATCACGGCCAAGGACGGTTTCAACAATACGGTGACGAGTTTCAACGGAAAAGTCGACCTCAGCGATAGCACGGCCTCCATCGCGCCCGACAGCTCGGGAAATTTTGCTGCGGGCACTTGGACCGGATCGATGACCATCACCAAAAGTCGAAGCAACAACCGAATGATGGCGACCGCCAACGGCAAGACCGGGCAATCGAATCTGTTCACCGTGGTTCCTGCGGCGCTCAATCATTTTGGCTTTGCGACCATCGGCTCGCCGCAAACCGCCGGGGTCGGTTTTACGATCACCATTTACGCTCAGGATCTCTATAATAATACCGTCACGAGCTTTTTTAACGTTGTGACATTGAGCGAGCCGACCAACACCATTTCGCCAACGGTTACCGGCAATTTTGTCAACGGCGAATGGAGCGGTAGCGTGCTGATTACAAAAAGTTATAGCAGCCTCGGCATCTCGGCAACCGATGGCGTAATCGCCGGCGCTTCCAATCCTTTCGACGTGGTTGCCGGACCGCTCGATAGATTCGTCTTCGGCAGTATCGCCAGTCCGCAGACCGCCGGGACGCCGTTCTTGGCAAGCATTACCGCGTTGGATGTCTACAATAACATCGTCGCCGCCTTCGCCGATTCGGCGGAGCTCCGTGAGCCGTCCAATACGATTTCTCCTCGCAAAATTGGCGGCTTTGCGAATGGCGCATGGATCGGCAACGTCACGTTGACGAAAGCCGACTCGGCGATCGCGATTACTGCCAGCGACTCAGGAAAGACCGGCCTCTCCAACTCGTTCAGCGTCGTGCATGCGGCATTGGATCGTTTTTCCATCGACCTGATCGGCGATCAGACCGCGGGCTCAGCGTTTCCGATTTCGATTATGGCGCAAGATCCATACTTGAACACGGTGAGAAGTTTTGCCGAGGCCGTCACCTTGCAGGATGAAAGCGGAACCTTGACGCCGGCCACGAGCGGGACGTTGGCGGCAGGATTTTGGACGGGCAGCGTTTCCATCACGAAAAGCCAACAGACCAGCGTCATCGTGAGCGGCGGCGGCAAGACCGGCCAGTCGAACTCGTTCTTTGTTGGGCCAGCGGCGCTGCATCATTTTTCCATTGGACCAATCGGCGATCAAATGGCGGGCGTGCCCTTCCCCATCACCATCAAGGCGAGCGACGTTTATGAAAACGTGGCCACCGGCTTCGCTGCGGAGGTGACGCTGAGCGATCTGACCGGTTCGATCTTGCCCAGGGCCATCGACGGTTTTCAGTCCGGGCAGTGGAGCGACATCGTCATCGTCATTCAGCCGATGCAGAACAACTTGATTACCGCGGCGCGCAATGGCGGCGGCGAAACCGGGCTCTCCAACAGTTTTACTTTGGCGCCGCAACTCAACATTCTCGCGATTGACGCCAGCCCGTCGAGGGTCAATCGTGGGCAACAAGACAACCTCGCCACCATGGCGATTGAAAACACCAGCAGCAAAACCATCA
>Ga0247727_10017106_pt1 | contig 11590 bp, 12 predicted proteins | sample WisWelCaveWW1625_FD_202498 | JGI IMG/M metagenome (GOLD analysis project Ga0247727, IMG submission 202498) | Biofilm microbial communities from Wishing Well Cave, Virginia, United States - WW16-25 | ecosystem: Environmental > Aquatic > Deep subsurface > Groundwater > Cave microbial mat | place... | reverse complement strand
GGGCAGGATGGTGAGGCCGATGCGGATCAGGTTGGGTCTGTCGGGCAGGGGGCCGACGTGGTGATACATGAGGACCGGCGCCCGGACTTCGCGCGTTCGAGCTTTGGCGTCGGGAGTGGGCCAGGGGGTGAAAGTGGCCGTGGGCGTCGGTGTGTGGGTGGGAGTAAAAGTTAGAGTAGGGGAGGGTGTGTTTGTTTTAGTCGCCGTTGGGCTGGCGGTGAGAGTCGGGGTCGCCGAAACAGTCGGCACGGCCGTGGGAGAGGCGCTGGCGATGTGGGTCAACGAGGGTGTAAGCGACACGAGCGCCACTGCTGGTGTTGTCGTGGGTTGCGTCTGAGCGCAGGCGGCGGTGAAGCCGATCGCCACAAAAAGGATCGCCATCAGCACAACGGGCGGGCGGGATTTGGGCATAGTCGGATAGAATACCACAACGAACAATGAGACAATGAACAATGAACAAACGCCGCTGTGGGTGTGGCGGTCAGTGCGATGGGGATTCCTTTTTCTATTGTTCAGCATTGCCGGGTTGATCATCGCGGTTGCCCTCGGCGTGGCCGATCCCAAACCGGTTGGGTCACTCAAGTGGGAGGATCATTTCACGCCGGGGCGATGGGAGACATTTGGCGAGGCGGCCTTTGTGACGGGTGGTTTAGATGTATCGGGTGAAGGAGGAGGGGCGATCACTGCCCCAGAGTCGGCTGACTTTACGTTTGAGGTTGCCGCCGGTCAATCCGCCGGAGAGATTGGGGCGGCCTATGGCATCGTCTTCGGCTATCCGAGTCTGCAAAGGTATACCGCAGTGTTGATCAACGGCAATGGTTACGTTCAGGTTGTTTCTGGCGATGGTCGCGAGTGGCGGCAGTGGAGTCAGTGGCCGAACATTTTGTTGGGTACAGAGGCCAACCGTTTGCGGGTGGATGTGGTGAACGGTGAGGGGCTGATTCGGATCAACGATGAAGTGTTGATGACGGTTCCGGTCCACGACGGCCAGGTGGGCGTGATCGCCCGCGCCTCAACGGGCGGCCAGACGGTGCGATTCGGTTGGGCGAAATTGTGGGGGCGGTAGGGGCGAACCTGTGTGTTCGCCCCTACTTGGGCAGCATCTCAGTGCCGAACAGATAGTCGAGCCAAATCCAAACCAGGGCGGCAATGGCGAGGCCCTGGAAGGCGGCGATGTCGCCATCGAACCAGATACGATAGCGTTCGAGCGTGGTTTTGAAAAGAAGAAACACGATGGCGGCAGAACCGGCAATGCCGAGGATGGTAGATATGGCCCAAACGGCGGTGCGTCTTGCTTGCATGGAAGTCTCCTGAAGGAAATAGCGTGTTTGAATTTTAGCGCGAAGGCAAAGAGGCGTCAACGTTAGGGCACCGTCTCGAGCCGGATATTAACGTTGGTGCTGCCGCTGCCGAGGTCCACGGCCTGCACCACGACCGATTTGCCACTGGCGTGGCCGTCATACACAATGCTGAAGGTCGTGTCGCTGACGACATGAAGCAGTTCACGTTCGGTCAGGCCCTGACCGGCCAGCCCATCCTCATAGAACTTCAACGTATCTGTCAGTGACGTGGCGGTTTGGAAGTTGAGAGTACCACCGGCTTCGATGCAATTCTGCGCGTCATCCGGCACGGGGAATTCGGATTGGCAGCCGCCGCCCCCGCCACTGCCGCTATCGTCCGGGGTCGCCGCCACCTCAGATGTGGCCACCTCGGGGATGGCGGTCGGTTCGTTCCCACCCCCACCGTCGCTGGCCGGGGTGTCGGTGATTTCAAGGATGAGGTCTGGCAGAGGTGTGGGCGTGGGTATGGGATCTAACGCGCCTCCGCCCAGCAGGGTGTTGCAGGCCAGTGAAGCCAGTAGCAGAATGGTGATGACAATCAGTGGACGATGGATTTTGATCATATGACCCTCCGCTGGCAATTATACACTTTGTGTCTCGTCAGCTTCCGTCAGAGCATTGTGAATTCGATTGGCGACTATTTTGACGAGCAATGCGACCCGCCAAAACGCCACTGCCGCCATGCCGTGCGCCAGCACCGCAAACAGCGGCGGCGTCTCCAGCGTGTAATACGTCCAGCACAGGCGCGTTGTCCCCCACCATTCCAAAAAGTAGCCGAGACCAGTCCCGGCGAGGAAGGTCAGAGTCGCCGCGCGATGGTCAGTCGGCGTAGCAATGAGGAAGGCGCACAATACCAATGCCGATACGGTGAGCGACTTGTCGAGCGTGGGCCAGACGAAGACGAGCATCAAAATATAGAATCCGGCGAACGCTAGCCAATAAACCATACGCCATGTGCTGTCTGCAATACGCGGGGTCAGGCGGTGGAGGTACCGATACAGCCGATCAATCGAAAGGCTGGCAATGGGCCAGGCGGGGATGATCCATAGCGGCGGGCGTTCGAGAGTGAAATAGGTCCACAAGTGCGTCTGCGTCCCCCAGCTTTCGATGACGAGGCCGCCCGCGAAGCCGACGACGACGATAACGGCATCGGCCTTAAGATCCGCCCCGGCCATGATGAGGAGTGACATGACGGCGAAGACGCCGAGCAACAGCCAGTCCATTTGCAACCACAGCGGCTGGCTCCAATCAATCAATTCCAGATTCGCCACCACCAACGGCCACCAGGCCCAACCGATGATGAACAGCGTGGCGGCGAAGGCGCTCATGAGGATGTAGCTGGCGCGATTCCAGTGAAGCATTTGCGGAAAGGAGATTTGTCCTGAACGTAGCCGAAAGATTGAAATCTGGAATGTGGGGTAGCGTTCCCTTTTCGACAAGTTGATTTCGGTCATGGTGTGCTTTCTATCGGTCAATGTTCAGCGTGAGGCTGTCCCTTTCAAGGTGTTGCCCGGTTGCATTCGTCAACGGCAATCGCTCCAGTGACGGCCACGAGTACCAGCCGACTTCAACGGTCAAGCCATCAAGCTGATCGAGCGAAAAGGCGAATCGATCCACGATGACTTCGCTGGGTTGCCACGCGCGGGTGGGGCGATAGCCGCCGAGGGGTTGGCGATCCTGTCCGGCGATGAGTGAACCGTCCGGGGCAAGAACGTGAACGAACATCACGTAATCATCGTCGTTGGCGGTTTCGACCAGCCTCCACTTCAACTCGACGAACAACATGTCGCCGTCGGTTTGAACACCGTATTGCGTGAGTCGAATCGGGCCGAACGAGTCATTCGCAGAATGGCGCTTGATGGCAGTGGGCGGGCGGACAAATTGAATGACCCGATAACCATCAAGCGTTTCTTCGCTCAGGCTGGCCCATTGTTCGCGTAATTGTAATTCGTACCAATTGCCCGGATCGCCAGAGCCATACCAGGTGATCATCCAGAGCCGATTCGGATCGCGCCGAGCGCGGGCGAAGAGGCGTTGGGCTAGTGGGTCGGCCGGGGACACATTGACGGGGAGACCGTAAGTTGGCGGGAGACCCTGGGTGACGACGAGCGGATCGATCAGTTCGGGGACGAGATAGAGGATAGCGACCTCATCAGTTGGCGAAGATTGTATCGCGCCGATGATGTTGGGAATAGAGGCCGGAGCCCACGCACCCGGCCACCATGCGAAATCGAGTGTGGCCGTCGGTAGTCGTTGGAAGTGAACGACGAGGGGAGAGCGGGCGATGTCATATACCAGCGCCGGATCGTGATGGTAGTACAGCGGCTGATCTTTCGACACCGGGAACTGGGCCTCGAGCTCGCTTTCGTAAATATTGAAGTCAATGGCAATTCCAGCGATTTGCACGACAAGCCCGGCGGCGAGGGTCAGGCCAACAATGAGGCGCTTGATCGAATCTCTGCTTTCGATGAAGGGCAAGCAGACGAGAATAATGCCGGGGACGATGGGCAGGAGAAAACGCGGCCCCCAACCATAGCCCCCCCACCACTCCCACCACATCCCGAAGGCCAACAAATGAGTGGCGATCACGACGACGATAAGCCAACTCAGTGGGCGATGAGTGCGATAAAAACGCAACCAACCGAATAGCGCCAACAGGGCGGGCGGGTTGTACCACACGAAACCCCGCGCCGGACTGATCGTCAGCCCCAACACGCCCCACCACAACGGCGTGCTGAATCCCTCTTGCCCCGGTGCAAAGTGATAGCCCGTCTGCCAGATGTCCCCGAAGCGAATGTAGTTGTACCCGGCCAACGCCAGGCCGAGGATGGCAATGGGCAGGCCGAAGCTGATTAGAGCAGTGAGCCGCCGGTGCTGGACGATGATGAACAGCGCCAAGATTGGGATGAACAGCGCATACACGGCGTTCGCCCCGACTGCCAGTGCTAATCCCACGCCGCAGAGAAAATGTTTCGGAGATCGATTCGACAGGCTCGCAAACAATGAAAGCAAAATTCCAAAGGCGGCGACTTGCTCGCCCATTGCCAATCTGGAATATGGAAGGGCCATCGTGCTCAGCGCGAATACCAATACCGCCAACGTGCTGGCCCTCAGGCTGTATCCCAGAGTCTGAGCGGTGTGGTGGAGCAGTAACGCTGTTAACGTAGTGCAGATCGGACCGAACAAGAGGGCCATGCGGATCATACCGAACCATCGCCCTAAGGCGACGAGTGGCACGAGCAGGGCGATCACGATGGGACTCTTTTTGGAATAGACATCGCCCGCTTCGCTGACCAGCCCTTGCTCTTCACCGGGGCGATTGGCCCACTGCGCCCAACCGAGTTGATTGGTGTGCAGTTCACGCCGGTTGACGATGTTGGCCGCCGTGACGAACATGGAGCCTTCGTCAATGGTGTGAAAGTGACTGGACAGGACGCTGGAGCAGGCGAGGAAGACGGCGAGGCCGATGGCAATGTAATTTTTCATCATCCAATCCAGCCATGTTGAGGGTGCCGGATACTGGCCGGGATTATAGCCCGTCAATGACTGTCCATTTTCTATCGAGGAGATAGCGCCTCAGGTGCGGGTCGTTGGGAGTGGTTAGATAGTGTGTTTGCGGCGTATACCGATCCAGATCAGCAAGAACCACAGGAGGCCATAGAGGAGAGCGGCGGGGATGAGGGACAGCCGCCACAAACTGCGGCCCGGTTCGCCGCCGGTCACCGGAATAACGCCGCCACTCCCCGAGTCACTTGTCGCGGTGAAGACTGGCGTATGCGTCGCTGTGCTCGTGTTTGTGGGCGTGGCCGTCATCGTAGGGGTGTTGGAGGGAGTGAAGGTGGCGGTGAACGGCACAAAGGTGTTCGTCGGCGTGCGCGTAGTGGTTGGGGTACGAGACGGCGACGACACAAGTGTCGGCGATGAGACAGTCGTCGGCGACGAAATGGATGTTGGCGGCTTCATTGTTGTTACCGTGAAAGCCGTGGCCGGCGTTCGAGTCCGGGTAGGGGTGTTGGTGCGAACGATGACGGGCATAGTGGAGGTGCGCGAGGGGGTGGCCGTCGCCGCAACGGTGGTCGCCGTGCTTGTCGCCGTAATGGTGCGGGTTAATGTCACCGTCGCCGTATTCGATGGCGTGTTGGTGATCGTTGGGGTTGAGGTGATGCTCGGAGTCAAAGTGATGGTCGGGGTGAGGGTGATTGTCGGCGTGTTGGTGACGGTGGGCGTGTTGGAGGGTGTGGGGGACGGGGTGACGAACGTGGCCGTGTAGGTAGCCGCCGCCAACCCAGTGGTGATGGCGTGGGAGGCGGCCCCACCGTCTGACCACGACCCGAAGTTATAGGGTTGGCCGCCGCTGGTTTGAGCCGCCGCAGTCACATTCAGTTGATACCCTTCCCACGACTTCACCGTCGTCGGGCCGGTGAGGGTTGTGCCGTTGACGGTGACTTGTAATCCGGCAGGGGTGGTGGCAAAGGTGACGTCAACCACATTCGGTCGAAGGTCTTGTGTGAGGACGGCCTTCAATCCTTGCGAGTCCGTCGCGGTCAATTCTATTTCGAGATAACTGTTGGTCGCTGCCGCTAAATCTTCAGGCGCGGGCGCGATAAAGCTGACGTTGTTCCCCGTCGTCGCCGGGAGGAAGGGGTGGGTATGCGTGTCGTGATGCAGAATGACGCGCCAACTCAGCGACGAGGCGGGCAGTGCGCCGTCCTGGGCATCGGTGGCCGAGCCAGTCAAGTTGATCACTTGACCAACGGCAAACTTCAGACTCGGCGCTGGCGAAGTGATGACGGGCGTGGGCGGCGTGTTGTCGGCAAAAATTTGAATCGTGGCCGGGGCGGATACAGCGCCTTGGTTGTCGCGCACGCGGAGGGCGGCTGTGTAGGCGCCAGCGATGTTGTAAACATGCGTCGGTTGCGCCGCGGTGCTCGTGCCGCCATCGCCAAAATCCCATTCGTAGGTAAAGGGGTTGCCGTCAGGGTCAGTACTGCCCGTGCCATCAAAGACGACGGTGAGTGGAATCAGGCCTGAAGTTGGATTGGCGGCGATGACGGCGACCGGCGGCTGGTTGGCGGTGATGTGGGTGATCTTCCTCACCTGGCCGCCGCCGGCGTAGGAGGTGTAGTACAACGCCTGTGCCGCCGCGTCCGGGCCAAAGGTCAGATGAACGGCGCTGCTGTTGCCGAGGCCGGTGGCGAAGTCTACGACGGTGTTATCCGGTTTGAGTTGAAAAATTTTGCCGCATACATAATCGCTGAATAAATAACTGCCATCGTAGGTTGCGGGCCAAAGGCCGTTCGGCACAAACGCGCCGCCAGTGATCGAGGCGCACCCGGCGCTGCGGCCATAGGCATAGATCGGGTTAGTCATCCCGGCCGGCGGCGGCCCACAGTTGGTGGTCGAGCCATTCACACACAACCCTTCACGCACGTTCCAGCCGTAATCCGCCCCCGCTTGTCCCAAATCAATCTCTTCCCATGCGCCCTGACCCACGTCGTTGATGTAGTAACGTGTGCCGGAATCGTTGGGATCGAAGGCTATACGAAACGGATTACGCAGACCCCAGGCGAATGTTTCCTGACAGCGATTGCCGGCCGTGGTGCGCCCGGTGACGTTGCAACGGGCGGTATTCGCGCCCTGAAACGGATTGCCCGCCGGAATGTTGCCGTCGGCGGTGACCCGCAGAACTTTGCCGAGCAGAATAAACTCATCGCGGGCGGCGTCGTTGTTGCCGCCGCAGTTGTTGGCGTTGGCGTAATCGCACCCTCCATCGCCAACGCTGATGTAGAGATTGCCGTCCTTGCCAAAAGCCAGATCGCCCGCGTTGTGGTTGCCGTTGGGCGAGGGCATGTTGTCAACCAGCACGACTTCGCTGGCCGGATCAATGACGTTGGTGTCGGGCAATGTGACTCGTGAAACGCGGTTGACAGGGCTGGTGGCGGTGTTGTGGTTGCAATTGCCAAACTTCTTGAAGGTGTAATAAAGGTAGATGAAGCGGTTGGACACAAAGTTGGGGTGGACGGCTATGCCCAGCAGGCCGCGCTCAAAATCCGAACAGACGTTGGCGCTGAGGTTCAGCGCCGGAGTCGCCAGCAGTGCGCCGGACTGAAAGACACGCAAAGCGCCGCCCTGGGTCGTAATCAACAACCGGCCATCGAGGGTGAAAGCCAGGGCGGTGGGCGCGCCGACGTTGGCGACCAGGGTGTCGGTGAAGTCTGGCGGCAGGGCCGGGGCCGGAGCAGAGTAGGCGCGCCCGTTGCCCATCATGCTGACACTCAGCAGGGCAAGGATTAGGGGGAGAAGCCGAAGGCGGAAGCGTGGGCGCATAAGCGACAGGGACGGTTGGTTTTTAGGACGAGGGCGGGCGCGCCTGAGGTTCATACTATTAATTTCGATATGCACGCGCCCATAGCCGGAAAGTCCAACTGAGGGCGCGAAGTGACAAAACCTGGTTGAAGTTTAGTGCCGTTTTAGTTTCGAGGCTCACTGGATCACCGTCACATCAAATCCTAACTGCGGTACGACCTCAAACGCGCCTTTGAAGAATTGGATCAACCCGGTTACTCGCACTCGTGTCCCAGGCTGAAGCTGATCGGGTACATATTTCAACACGTTTTGCCACAACAGCAAAGTGATCGTCCCGGTATCATCCTTCAGTATGAACCGGCTGCCTTTGGAAAATTCTTCGACGGAGTCGATCCGCCCCTCGACAGTGAGGGCCATGTTGATGTGGCGCAAGGCAATTTGGTTGATCGGGGTGGGCGGGTCAGTGGCTGGGAGGCCGGGAGTCACAATGGTGACCGCCTCCCCGTTGGGTGGCGTGATCTCCAACTCACCCTGATACAGGCTGACCACGCCGGTGGCCCGAACGACCGCGCCCGGTCGCAACGTCTCCACAGCCGCGATGGCGGAATAGATTTCCTCAGGCAACAACAGTGTAATCACACCGGTCGAGTCGCGCAGGCTGAATTTGAATCCCCCGGCGTAACTCTCGACGGCAATCACCTCGCCTTGCAAGGTGACGGTTGTCCCGATAGCGGCGTTGGCAACAGCTTGAGGCTGAGTCGGATCAATCGTCGCCACGATGACGGCTGAGGGCGGGGCGACTCGGGAGATGGCAGTGCACGAGGCTGAGACCATGAGGGCGGCAATGGCAAGAAACAGGCCAGCCCATTTTGAAAATCCTGGCCGCAGTCGCTGGCGCAACAAGGCCCCACAGTGAGCGCAGGTCTCACTGGCAGGAGTCTCGCGGCCACCACCGGGGCAGTTCATCGTTGAGGTTGAGGAGGCGGCCTCACGCAATGCAAAGCATTGACGATGCCGCCAAACAGCCGCACCTGGGTCGCTGGCTCCGCAACCAATAAATCATGAGGCGGCATCCCGCGCTGGGGGCGCTGTCTGTTTTCCGCGCGCGTAATCGAAAGAGGCATTGAAGGGCTGATCCACCATCCACGCCAACCAGGCCAGCCACAGCGGGGCGGTAGCCAGCGCGACGAGTCCGGGCAGGCTGATCACATTAAGGGCAGTGCGGATTCCGGCGATGTAATAAATTGCCGTACCGATCAGACTGATGGCGGCAATGCCGCCGATGAGGGCAATCGTCCAGCCGAGGTTGCGGCGGCGGGCGGCGACGAGTAGCAGGCCGACGAGAAAGGCAAAGCCACCAAAGGCGAGGCCGTTGCCCATTAGCTCCCACACCCCGCCAAACGTCCACAACTGCGCCCAGGCCGCCATCTGTTCGGCGATGGCGCGGGCGGTGGGATCGTTGGTGGCATACAGTTGGCCGAGGTATTCCATGCTCCCGGCGCGGGCGAAGTCGGCCAGCGCCCGCCAGGCGAAGCCGAAACTGCCGACGAGGATGGCCAGCTGGCTGAGGCCGGGGGCGCGGTCGCGGAAGTGCTGGCCGACGGCGACGGGAACCAGCGCCCACAGCAGGGCGGCGAAGGCTTGCAAGAGAAAGCCAATGCCCCACAGCCCGGGGCGCTCGGCGGCGAGTTGCAATGCGGCGCGGGTGCTGATGCTCAGCGTCACCCCGCCGGAGAGCCACAATGTATATGAAGCAACGTAGGCGATGGCGGCAATGACGGAAGCGATAAAGACGATGCGGGAAAATTTGAGAGAGGCAAGCATAATGCCCGCGATTATATCAGCTTGCCTGAAGAAAGTTATTGGCGAGAGGCAATGGCCTCTTGAACAGCGGCTAGCAGTTTTTCTATTGTTGAAGGTTTGACCAGGTAACTGAAGGCCCCGGCTTTCAGCGCGTCGTCAATTTCCTTGAGGTCGTCGCGCACGGTGAAGAGGATGACCGGCGGCGGGTCGGCGTAAGTCTTGTTGATTTTCTTCAACACCTCCAGCCCCGACATGCCCGGCATCATCACGTCGAGAATGACCACGTTAGGGTGGAACTCCGGGAGCAGGGCCAGCGCTTCGGGGCCGCTGTGGGCCTTGGCAACCTCATAGCCCATAAAGTGGAGAGTGCGTTCCACTAAATCGAGGTTGTCTTGTTCGTCATCCACTACCAAAACTTTTCCGGTCATCATCATCATCGTCATTGAGCCTAAACTATACACGAGTTTGCCGGAATCCGGCATAAGACGAACAGCCCCCGAAGCGTCAACGCGTCGGGGGCGTATGGCCGGGCGCTATGCGGTTGGGGCAACACGCGGGCTAATGCACGGCCAGGCGCTGGTTGCTGAGGAAGTCGCGCACCTGCGCATCGTCAGGCACGGTGACGAGACGCAGGCCGGAGTAGCGAGGGTGTTTGAGGATGAAATGGTAGACCGACTCTTCCTCGTCCAGCCAGCGCGGGCGGCGGTAGACCGGCGTTGAAATTTCCCAGCCTTGATCGAGCGCGGCCAGCAATTGCAAATAGCGCGGGTTCTCGGCCCGGCCATGGGTGGGTTGAATCAGCGCCGTCCAGCGATCTTCGGGCCAATCGAGGGTGAGGTCTATGGTGTTTAATCTCCTTGCTAACGGTCTCAGCATAAGCCAGGGAAGTTAGAGGATAAACAAGCAGGGATTAAGATATTTTCACGGGCCTCACCGGCCGAGTTGCGCTACTTTCTGCTCGAACTCCTCGATCTCTTTGATCTGGTTGCCCAGGTTCTCGAGGATGGCTGGAACGGCGCTCCCGGCTTTTTCCGGGCCAAGTGATTGCAGGCGGACGACATCGGCCAGCACCCCATCAATCTCGGCGTTCAGACTACCCAATTGCGCCTCCACCAGATCCGACTGGGTGGAGATGGCGCGGAAGGCGCTCATGCGTTTTTGGATCGCCGCTTTGGTCTCCTCATATTCGCGCTTCACCGTGGGGTCGGTGGTGGCGGCGATCTGCGACTCGATGCGGAAGAGTTCGCCCTCGAGATTGGCATTGGCCGACTGCACCACCCGGTAATTTTCCAGCGCCGTCATCCGCACGCATAACCGGTGAGTTTCCTCTACCAGTTTGTCTACCTCAATCTGAATCGGCTGCAACACACGCCGCACCCGCGAATTGGCCCCGGCGATGGCGTTGGCGATCGAGTTTTGCGTCCGTTCGATGCGGTCAAACTGAAGTTGAAAGCGCTGGGCGAGCGGCGCGCGGCTCTCGCTCACCTGCGCCGTGCGCAGAGCCGGGTCGCTGGCGATGCCGTAGACCATCAACCCCCATACGATCAGCCCCAGCGGGAACAGCCACCATGCGGCGCACAATCCGGCGGCGAGGGTCATGGCCAGCATGGCCAGGTTGAGAGGGTTGGTGAGGGCGATGAGGGTGGGTGAACGCATAAGCAAAACTGAATTTTAGTCGGCAGGGCGATTGATACGAATAAGTTGATTCGCCTATGCTTCCTCGTTGTCGCGTATCTGTTGCTCAATTTCGGCGCGGTGAGCGCGGGCATACGCCCAGGCATTTGCCAAATCTTCGGCCCGCAAGGTTGGATAGGAAAGCAGGATGTCAGCCTCACTCGCGCCAAGTTCTTTGGCTCGAACCAATAGCCACACCGGAATCCGGGTACGCACAATGCACGGTTCGCCGCCGCAGACTTTGGGATTTGAGTCAATGCCGGGAAACGCCTCGCCCAAATCGCGCGCTACCCATTGCAAGACCTGCGCTTTTTCAGCGGGGGTCATGGCGGATAAAAGTTTTTCAGCTTCTTGAAGTGCAGTCATCGCTTAGGAATGAGAATTAATTAACTGTCCGATTTGCACTTACATTTTCGGGCTGGCGTTGTCTGGTTCAAAGAGTTACGCTTCACAGTAGTCCTTAGACC
>Ga0247727_10017105_pt1 | contig 11590 bp, 5 predicted proteins | sample WisWelCaveWW1625_FD_202498 | JGI IMG/M metagenome (GOLD analysis project Ga0247727, IMG submission 202498) | Biofilm microbial communities from Wishing Well Cave, Virginia, United States - WW16-25 | ecosystem: Environmental > Aquatic > Deep subsurface > Groundwater > Cave microbial mat | place... | reverse complement strand
TGGCCGTCGTCCGCGGTCAAACGCAATACGTAAACGCCGTTGGCGCTAAAACTCGCGGAGGTTACCGGCGTGCTGACATTGCCAAAAGTCGTGACGCCCGGCCCGCTCACCTGACTCCATGTAATCGATAACGAGCCGCTGGGATCGCCGTCATCCGAAGCCTGCCCTTGTAAACTCGCAACGGCCGCGCCGGAAATATTTTGGTCCGGGCCGGCCACGGCGCACGGCGGCATGTTGACGATGGTCTGGGTAGACCACGTTCAGGAGAAACGTGGTGGCCGGCGAGGCGGTGTTCGTTGTCACGGTGATCTGCACCGGATCTTCGGAGACGCCTTTATTCACCTACACGCGATAAATATTGGGCTCGGGAAAAGGATAACTGGTGCTCCACGCGTGGCCGTGCCCATGCACAAAGAGAACCGGTTTGGCAAACGTCGCTGCCGCCGCGCGGAATGGCGTGGTAAACACCGTAAACGTGCCGGGCGGATAATGCGCAAAAACCACGGCGGCGCGCACCTGCGAAACTTTTGCTTCAAACTGTTGCGTCACCCAATCCGCGGCCTGCTGTTGCGCGCTGCTGCCGCCATAGGAAAGATTGATGCCGATAAACAGCACGCCGTTTAACGTGAAGGCATAATTTTCCGGCCGGCCGGTTTGTTTCTCCGTGTAAGGCGCGCCGCAAAAATTTTTCTCGAAGCTTTCAAAATATTCCAAATAATAATTGTAGCCGGAGAGCGGGCTGCTGCAATCGGCGCTTTCATTATCGCCGAGCACGATGTAACCCGGCACGGCCAGCGCCTTCATGCTGTTCGCCACCGTCGAGTATTTTGCTTCATCGCACGGATCGCTGCCGCTGATGATGTCGCCGACATGGATGAAAAACTGCGACGGGCTGTATTTATTGTGATTGGCAATCTGCTGATTAAAAACTGAAATCTCCGAGGTGCCGTAGGGAATATCGCCGGTGGCGGAAAAAATCACTTGCTGTCCTTGAGCCCGGCTCGGTTCGTTCACGCCGAGCGCCATCAACAGAAAAAATAACAGGCGGGTGAGCGCTGTTCGCTTTTTCAAATTCTTCATAAAAAGTCCTAATGATTGGGAATGATCCGCTCAATCCTCAAGCTTAGCCTTTGTAACCGTTGTTTAAAATTCCCGAAATTTTCGGGTGACCCGGGAGAAAAAAGTTACAAAGCCGTCAACAGGTTGCTCCTGCAAGGTGTTGATCTTCCAAAAATCCGTGGAAAAAATCGCCAAGTGGTCAGAGAAAAATGCGGAAGGCTAAAGCCGCCGGGTGTTCAAAGAGGGGAAAATCGCGGTTGGGCCATTCGCATTCTCGGCGAGAGGCAGGTGGGCAGAGCTGGCAAGGTTTTGAAAATTAAAGACTCGTCACGCGCCAGACCGGCTTCACCCGTCAATCGCATTCGCCCAATCCATGGCGGCAGGTTTAAAATTCAACAATGGAAAATACCGGCAGGCAAAAATTTTGCGGAAAATCCGGCGTGTAAATTCGGAGTGTCAAACTTCAGTTTGACCAAAACCCAAACTTGTATGGTCAAGCTGAAGCTTGACACTCCGATTGCTATTTCCAATAATGAGTTGCTGCAAAGCAACATTTGACCTTATTTGACCAGCATGAACTGTCGCACCAGCCGCACGTTGCCCGCCTGCATCACGTAAAAATACGCGCCGCTCGGCAAATTTCCGGCATTGAATGTCACCGCGTGCGTGCCCGCCGTGTAACGATCATCCACCAGCGTTCTCACTTCGGCGCCGCTCAGCGAGTAAACTTTGATGGTGACGTGAGACTCTTGCGGGAGCGCAAAACGAATTTGCGTGTTCGGGTTGAACGGATTGGGAAAATTGTGCGCTAAAGCATAATCCGTAACGACCTCGGACTTCGCAACTTCGGACTCATTCGCGTTGCGTTTCGTCGTCGCGCCCGAACTCGAGTAAACTTCAAACTCGGCAACGCGATAACTGCTGCGGTTCTTCACGGTGAAATAAAGCCGCACGTAGCGCGCCGTCGTCGCGGTAAAAGTCAGGGTTTGAATGCCGACCGCGCCGCTGCCGGAAGCCGCCGGCGTCCAGTTAACGTCATCGCTCGAAACTTGCACCTCATAAGTCTTCGCGTAATAATCATCGCGCCAATTGATCACCACCTGTGCCACCATCAGCGCGCCGCCTAAATCAACCCGCAGCCAGCAAATTGGGCTGCTGCTAAGACTGCCGCTGCGCCAGTACGTATTCGCGTCGCCGTCGACAGTTTTTTCAGGAGATTTGCTTGAAGAATACGTGCTGAACGCTGTCGCCGGTTTATTCAACGCGAGATTCGACGAAGTTGTGCCCTGTGTCGTTGCCGAAGCCTCGTTGCTGTAATCCGAATCACCGTTGGTATTGTTAGCACGCACGCGATAAGTGTAAGTCGTGTTGCTGTTCAATCCTGTATCGTTATAAGAAACTACATCCGCGCCCACTGTGATGATTTCAACAAAACTGCCGCTGCCGGTTTTGTGCTCGATTTTGAATCCGGTTTCGTCCGCGGAATTATCCTGCCACGTGAGCGCAATTTGAGAGCTACTCGTCGCATTCGCCGCGAGGTTCGTCGGCGCACTCGGCGGCGCCGGCGCGTCGTCGTTGATAATCGTGCCTTGTCCCTGCGCATCCGTAATTGCCGCATTCGTCGCATTCGACAGATTCACGAAGAACGTCTCGTCCTGTGCTTCATCAATCACATCGCCGTTGATCGCCACTGTAATCGTCTGTGTCGTCGTGGCGCCGGAGAACGTCAGCGTGCCGGAAGTCGTACTCGGTGTATAATCATCGCCTTCCGTCGCCGTGCCTGCGGTGATTTGATAATCCACTGTCGCAGTGCCCACGCTTGCGCCGGTCAAACTTACGGTGAAAATCGCGTCCGTCGGGCCACTGTTGCCTTCATTCATGCTCACGTCATTAATCGTCAACGTCGGCAAAGTCGGACCCGAATAAATTTCAAATTCATAAATCCGATACGTGCTGCCGTTGTTCAGCGTCATATAAACCCGAACGTAACGCGCCAGCGCCGGCGTAAAGGAGAAATCCGCGTTCCCGACAACGCCGCTTGTCGTGCTGTAAACCGTCGTCCAATCGACGTCGTTATTAGAAACTTGCAACTCATAGCTCTTCGCAAAATAGCTGCCGTTCCAGCGAATCACCGCACGGCCAACCGTTTGCACGTTGCCGAGATCGACGCGCAGCCACTGCGTTACGTTGCCGCTGTTGATGCTGACGGTGCGCCAGTAACTGCTGGTGCTGCCGTCGAACGCTTTGGGGGTGAGGTAACTCGGATCCGAGCTCGAAGCGCTCGACGCTTTATTCAACGCAATATTCACGCCCGGAGTGGCCACCGTGCCGCTGCCGGTTTCTGTCGAACTCGTGTTGCTGTAAGCCGAGCTTGCCGAGGCTGTGAACGCGCGAACTTGATATGTGTAAACCGTGCTCGGATCAAGTCCGGTGTCATTAAATGAAATTGCATCCGCGCCAGGAGAAGCAATTTCTGCAAAAGCGCCTGTGCCGGTTTTGCGCTCGATCTTAAATCCATCTTCATTGTTCGATTGATCGCTCCACGTCAAATCAACCGTCGACGTGCCCGTCGTCATCGCCTTCAAATTCACCGGCGCTGCAGGCGGCACCGGCGCGTCATCGTTGATAATCGTGCCCTGCCCTTGCGCATCCGTTATCGCCGCATTCGTCGCATTCGACAGATTCACGAAGAACGTTTCGTCTTGTGCTTCATCAATGGCGTCGCCGTTGATCGCCACCGTAATCGTCTGTGTCGTCGTCGCGCCGGAGAATGTTAGCGTGCCGGAAGTCGCGCTCGGCGTATAATCATCGCCTTCAGTTGCCGTGCCTGCGGCGATTTGATAATTCACCGTTGCGGTTCCGATACTCGCGCCGGTCAAGCTCACCGTGAAAACCGCATCCGTCGTACCGCTGTTGCCTTCATTCATGCTCACATCGTTAATCGCCAGCGTCGGCAATGGCGGCGGCGGCGGACCCGAATAAATTTCAAATTCATAAATGCGATACGTGCTGCCGTTGTTCAGCGTCATATAAACGCGCACATATCTGGCCAGCGCCGGCGTGAAGGAAAAATCCGCATTCCCGGCAACGCCGCTCGTCGTGCTGTAAACCGTCGTCCAATCCACGTCGTTATTAGAAATTTGCAACTCGTAGCTCTTCGCAAAATAGCTGCTGTACCAACGGATTACCGCACGGCCAACGGTTTGCACAGAGCCGAGATCGACGCGCAGCCACTCCGCGACGCCGCTGACCACCGAGTTGCTGCGCCAATATGTGCTTGAAGTGTTTCCATCAAATGCATTGGTTACCGGGTAACTCGAATTCGTCGTCGAGGCGCTGCCCGGTCTGTTCAACGCGATATTGGTGCTCGGCTTCGCGACAATGCCGCTACCGGTTTCCGTCGCGCTGCTGTTGCTGTAAGCCGAGTTTGCGGACGAAGTAAACGCGCGCACTTGATAAGTATAAACTGTGTTCGCGTTCAGTCCGCTATCATTATATAAATTGGCATTCGCGCCCGCCGTCGCGATTTCCGCAAAAGCGCCGCTGCCGGTTTTGCGTTCAATCTTAAAGCCGTCTTCATTATTCGATTGATCGCTCCACGTCAACGTGGTTGTCGAAGTTCCGGTTGTGATCGCTTTCAAATTTATCGGCGCAGCCGGCGGCACCGGCGCGTCGTCGTTCACAATTGTGCCCTGCCCTTGCGCATCGGCGATCCCCGCGTTCGCTGCATTCGACAAATTCACAAAAAATATTTCGTCCTGTCCTTCATCATTCGTATCGCCGTTGATCGCCACCGTGATCGTTTGTGAAGTCGTCGAACCGGAGAACGTCAGCGTGCCGGAATTGGCCGCGTAATCATCGCCGCTGGTGGCCGTGCCATCATTGGTCTGAAAATCAACGGTGACGGTTGAGCCATCGGAGCCGGCCAGGCTCACCGTAAAAATTGCATCCGTCGTGCCGTTGTGTCCTTCATTCACTATAACGTCATCAATCGTCAACACCGGCGACGCCGCGCCTTCCACCGTGATCTGGATGTCATCGCTGCCCTGCAACTGCGAGTCGTTCGCGGTCAAACGTAAAACATAAGCGCCCGGCAAGCTGAAACTCGCAGTGGTCGTCAAAGAATTCGCATTGCCAAACGTTACCGTGCCGGGGCCGGAAACTTTACTCCATGTCTTCGTCAAACTGCCGGAAGCAGGATCGCCGTCATCAACCGCGCTGCCCGACAAATTCACGGAAGTCGAAGCCGTCGTCTGATCGGCGCCGGCATTGGCGCACGGCGGCATATTCACAATGGTGTTGCTCGTCCACGGATTGCGCTTGATGATAAACGTCGTCGAGGGCGTTGCGGTGTTCATCGACACCGTGATTTCCACCGGATCTTCGGAACCGCCCTGCTCCACTTCGATGCGCATGGTGTTGGACAAAGGAAAGGGATTATCCTGAATCCACGAATGGCCGTCGCCATGCAAAAAGAGCACGGGCTTGCCAAACGCCGCCGCGGAAACTTCGAACGCATCAAAAAAAGTATCGCGCCCGCTGCCCGGCCCGGCCTGCGAAAAAACCACCGCGGCGCGCACAAGCAATTTTTTCGCGACGAAATGCTGATCCACCCACGCCGCGTCGATCTGCTGAATGCTCGTGCTCGCGCCGCCGCCGCCGACGAGATGGATGCCGATGTACAACACGCCATCGAGCGTAAACGCAAAATTTTCCGGCGTCCCGCTTTGATGCTCGGTGAACGGCGCGCCGCAAAAATTCTGCTCAAAATTTGTGAAATACTGGTACCAGTAGCCCATCGCTTGCGAGGGATTGCTGCAATCCGTGGTTTCGTTGTCCCCGGGAATGATATAAAACGGCGCGACGCTCGTCTTGAGAATATTCGCCACGTCGGAAAAAATCGACTGCGTGCAAGAGCCGCCGCCGCTTTTGATGTCGCCGACATGGACCTGAAATTTGGCCGGGCTGTATTTGTTATGATCCGTCATTTGTTGTTGCAAAGTCGAATACTCGCCCGAGCTATAGGGAACATCTCCCATCGCCGAAAACGTTGTGGTTTGGCCCTGCGCCCAACTTAGCGCGCTGGCTCCCAGGACGGCGCAGCAAAAAATAAAAATGGCTAATCCGTATATCACATTTTTCATGGTGGTTCCTGACAGTTAAATCCTGGCGCGGCGCCAAAGCACCGCCCTTATCAATCGCGTCAAACGTTATTACGTTTTATAACTTTATTTCAAGCTGAAGCTTGAAACGCCGCTTCAGTATTCCGAACAGGCTTTCCGGCTTCGGACAGGCGACCTCGAACTTCGGACCTTATTATTTGACCAGCATGAGCCGGCGCACCTGGCGAACCGCGCCGGCCTGCATCACATAAAAATAAGTGCCGCTCGGCAAATTTTTCGGCGTGAACCGCACCGCGTGCATGCCGGCAGAATAATGCTCGTTAACCAGCGTCGCGATTTCCGCGCCGTTGATCGCGTACACTTTAATGTTGACCGGCGACGCCTGCGGCAGACTGAACCCGATCATCGTGCCCGGGTTGTCGAAGGTTCCCCGCCCTGGCGGGAAAAACGGATTCGGATAATTTTGCTGCAGCGCAAATTCCTGCGGCATCGCCACCGCTTCGTTTTGTTTTCCCAATGTCGCCGCCGCGCCGAAATAAACTTCGAATTCGAGAACCCGATAACTTCCCTTATTGTTCTTCGTCAGCAAAATTCGCACGTAGCGCGCCGTCGTCGCCGGAAAGGTGATATGCTGCGGGCTTTTCGTGCCGAGCGTCGTTTGGTGAACGCTCTGCCAATTCAACGTGTCCGCCGCGACTTGAAGCTCATAGCTTTTGGCATAATACAAATCTTTCCATTTCACCACGACGCGCCCGACGGCCTGCGGCGTTCCCAAATCCACGCGTAGCCACGTGGTCGGCGTGCTGCTGGCGCTGCGCCAGTAGGTCAGCGCGTTCGCGTCGACGGCATTGACCGCGGGCTTGGCCGAAACCGTCGAGGTGCTCGAAGCCGCAACCGGTTTCTTGAGCGCCAGATTCGAATTGGTGGCGGCCGTCGTCGCCGTCGCTTCATTGCTGTAATTCGAAGCCGTCGCGTTGGTGAAAGCCCGAACCCGATAAACATACATCGTCGCGGCGCTCAAGCCCGCGTCGTTATAAGCCATAACGCCGCTGCCCACCGCGGCAATTTCGCTGAACCCGCCGCCGTTGCTGTTGCGCTCGATTTTGAATCCCACTTCGTCGGTCGAATGATCATTCCACGCGAGAGCAATATTTGCCGCGCCGGCGGCAGTCGCGGCCAGATTGCCCGGCGCATTCGGCGGCGGGATATCGTCATTAATGATCGTTCCCATTCCTCGCGCATCGGCGATAACGCCGTTTGTTGCATTCGACAAATTGATGAAGAACGTTTCGTTGGGCTCGACCGTGACGTCGCCTTTGATCGCGACTGCAATCGTTTTCGTCGTCGTTCCATTAAAACTCAAGAGCCCCGCGGCCGAAGTTACGAAAAAATCCTCGCCGTTGAGCGCCGTGCCGTTGACGATCTGATAAGCCACGGTGACGAGCGGAGCGCTCGCAAAGGAAAGACGCACGGTGAAAAGCGCCTCGGTCGCGCCGGAATGGCTTTCATTAATGCTGACGTCGCTAATCGTGATGGCCGGCGTCACGCCTTTCACCACGACTTTCAACTCATCGCTTTTTTGCAGTTGCCCGTCGTTGGCTGTGAGATTTAAAACATAAGCGCCCGGCGCGCTGAAGTTCGCCGTGGTGGCGAGTGCGCGCGCATTGCCAAAAGTCACCGCGCCAACCCACGGCCGGCGTTTCACCGAGAAAGTGTTCTCGGGACTCATCGTCACGGTCACTTCCAGCGGCGGTTCCGTGGAGCCGCGCGGCACGACGAGGCGCGTGATATTTTTCTCGGGCCACGGTTTGTTGAGCAGATATTTGTGAATATTGCCGTGAACATAGAGCACGGATTTGCCAAACGTCTTTGCCGCGGCGCGAAAACGCGAGAAGAACACGTCTCGACTGCTGTCCGGTCCGGCATGGCCGAAAACCACCGCGGCGCGCACCAGCGCCGTTTTGGCTTGCAATTGCTGGCTCACCCAGCTGGCGTCGTCACGCTGCCGCGCGTTCCACGCCGCGCTATCCACCGGGGTGCCGCCCTGCAAACTGATGCCGACAAAGAGCACGCCGTTCAGCACAAACGCAAAATTTTCCGGATCGCTGCTCTGCCGCAGCGTTGCGGGCGCGCCGCGAAAATTTTTCTCGAAATTTAAAAAATATTTTTTCCAAAAATCGAAAGCCCCCGTCGGATTCGCGCAATCGGTGTATTCGTTGTCGCCGGGAATGATATACGCCGGAACCGCCAGCGTCTTCAACAAATTCGCGACCTCCGCATATTTGCCTTCGGTGCAGGCGCCTTTGAGCATGTCGCCGGTGTGCACCAAAAAAGCGGACGGGCTATAACGATTGTGCTCCGTCATATATTGCAGAAACAACGGCGTTTCAACCAGCCCCGGCACGTCCGGCATGTCGCTCATCACCGAAAAAATAACCGGCTCGCCCGGCGTCTGCGCTGCTGCGGGCATTCCCGCCAGGAGCGGAATCATTAGCACACTAGCGACTACCCAAAAACTTGTTTTGATCATATTCATCGGCATCCGGATTAAAATTTTTTCTTTTTTATTTCAACAACACGAGCCGCCGCACCTGTCGCGCGTTGCCGGCTTGCATCACATAAAAATAAGTGCCGCTCGGCAAGTGTTGCGGCTGAAACGTCACGATGTGATTGCCCGCGGGAAAATTGTCATCAACCACCGTCGCGACTTCAACGCCGTTAATGGAATACACTTTGATCTGAACCGGCGAGGCCTTAGGCAAACTGAAACCGATCTGCGTGCTCGCGTTGCCGGAGATTCCGCCCGCAGAAAATGGATTCGGAAAATTTTGCTGCAACACAAATTCGTTCGGCAGCGCGGCGATGGTTTCCTGTGGTTTCGCTAAAAACTCAGATTCAACATTGGCCGCCGGCGCCGGCGCGCCGGGCTTAATTTCCAAAGCGACCACGGCCCAATCGACCGCGCCGCTGAAAGCGCCGTTCGTCACCTCGTCGCTTTTTCTGAGCGCGCCGGACTCGGCGGTCAAGCGGAGAACGTACGTGCCCGCCGCGCTGAAACTCGCAGCCGTGGCGAGCGCATTAACATTGCCTAATATCACCGTGTCCGGCCCGCTCACCTTTTCCCAGTTTGTTGTGAAGGCTTCGGTGGAATTGCTAATGTTGCCCTGCAGCATTGTGTTGGCCGCGGCAATCGTTTGATCGGATCCGGCGTTAACGCACGGCGGCATGGTGACGGTGGTTTTGCTGGACCACGGTTTGCGTTTTAAAAGAAACGCCTTCGCCGGCGAAGCCATGTCCATGGTCACGGTCACTTGCACAGGCTCTTCATTGCCGCCCATGTTGACTTGCATCCGAAAAATATTTTTTTCGGGAAAAGGAAAGCTCGTGCTCCACGAATGGCCGTGGCCGTGCGCAAAGAGCACCGGCTTGCCAAACGCTTTGGCGGCGCTGCGAAACGGCTTGGAAAAAGACGAATTCACATTCGGATCAAAATGGCAAAAAATCACGGCGGCACGCACCTGCGCGTCGTTGGCTTCCATCTGCTGCTCAATCCATTCCGCCGCCTGCTTCTCGATGCTTTTGGCGCTGTAAACGAGATCGATGTCGATGACCAGCACGCCATCCAATGTGAACGCCCAATTTTCCGGGCGCGCGCTCTGGCGCTCGGTGACGGGCGCGTTGCAAATATTTTTCTCCAGATTATTAAAATGTTTCAAAAATAAATTCATTCCGGACGCGGCGCTTTTGCAATCGATGGTTTCATTGTCGCCGGGGACAATGTACGCCGGCGCCGCGAGATCCTTCATGATATCCGCCACCTGCGAATAGACGGACTCATTGCACGGCGCGCCGCCACTCATGATGTCGCCCACGTGCACGAAAAACGCCGAGGGACTGTATTTGTTATGATTGGCAACTTGCTTTTTGAATGTCTTCACCTCGCTCGAGCTGTAAGGAACGTCGCCGGTGACGGAAAAAATAACCTGCCGGCCCTGCGCGCGGCTCAACGAGCTTATGCTGATGAGTACCAGAAAAAAAATAAAAAATCTTTTCGTCAATTTTCCTTGTCGCGAACTTTTCATGAAAGCTCTCACTCATTTCCAATTAAATCGATTAAATTCGAGGCCATACGTCAAGCGTAAAACTCATTCGAAACGTTTTACACATTTGGCGTCAAGCTGAAGCCTACGGCCGTAGGCTTGACACGCCGTTATTTCACCAGCGAAAAACGGCGCACCTGCCGCGCGGCGCCGGCTTGCATCACGTAAAAGTACGTGCCGCTCGGCAGGTGCTTCGGCTTAAACAACACCTCGTGCGCGCCGGCGGCATAACGATCATCGACAATGGTCGCGACTGCCGCGCCGTTGATCGTGTAAACTTTAATCGTAACATGCGCCGCCTGCGGCAAATAAAAATTAATTTTGGTGCCGGGATTGAAGGGGTTCGGATAATTTTGCTGCAACAAAAATTCATCCGGCGTCGCCGCCTCCGTCATCTCTGCACTGCGGCGTTTCGACGTTGCGGCGACGCCGGGATAAGCTTCAAACTCAGCCACCCGATAGCTGCTCGAATTGCTTTTCGTAAAATAAAGTCGAACATATTTCGCGGCTTGCGGCGCGAAACTAAACGTCTGCACGCCGCTTTTGCCGGTGGCGCCGGTTACGCGCTGCCAATTCACGTCGTCGTTGGAAATTTGTATCTCGAAATTTTTCGCATAATAACTTTTATACCAGTTGATCGTCACGCGCCCCACCGGCGTCGGCGCGCCCAAATCCACGCGGAGCCAAACCGGTTTGCTCGTTGTCGCGCTGCGCCAATACGTGCTCGCGCTGCTATCGACCGCATTTTCCGGTGGCTTCCCGGAATAATTGCTGGAAGCGGTCACGGGACGGCGCTTGGCCAAATTCACGTTGACAGAGATAAACGTGGCATTCACCGCTTTATTCGCGCTCATTGTTATCGTTGCTGGATGCAGCGAACCGGTTAAATCGCCGCTCCAACTTGTAAATTGAAACTCGGCGTCGCCGAGCGGGGTCAACGTCACCACCGTGCCTTCATTATAAATCCCGCCCGCAGGATTTAAGGACACGTTGCCGGAACCAAACGCATTCATGGTCAAAGTATATTGCGTGGGCGGCAAAATCGTAAAAGTTGCCGTCACGTTTTTATCGGCACTCATCGTCAGCGTCGCCGGATTAGTCCCGTTCGCGGGACTCAAATCGCCGCTCCAACCTGTAAATTGAAACCCCGCCGCCGGCGTCGCCGTCAATACTATCGTTGTGCCGTCATCATAAAACTCGCGCGCCGGATTCACCACCACGTTGCCGGAACCAACCGTGCTCACTGTCAACACTCGCGGCGGCGGCAACGCGGTAAAGATCGCGGTCACACTTTTGTTGGCGTTCATC
>Ga0247727_10017104_pt1 | contig 11591 bp, 11 predicted proteins | sample WisWelCaveWW1625_FD_202498 | JGI IMG/M metagenome (GOLD analysis project Ga0247727, IMG submission 202498) | Biofilm microbial communities from Wishing Well Cave, Virginia, United States - WW16-25 | ecosystem: Environmental > Aquatic > Deep subsurface > Groundwater > Cave microbial mat | place... | reverse complement strand
CACGACGCGCCCCGGAGCGAATCCTGCATAATCAGGTACTTGCGGGGCGCGTCGTGGAGAGTCTCGGCGCGGCACGCAGGAATGCGTGCGCCACGCCGCAGCCGCCACCACGTTGGCCTGGAGGCTCATTAGAAGCGGACCTTCAACTGGTAGCGTACCACCCGGCCGCCGCCCTCGACGAAGCTCGGGTCGAGGAAGCGTCCGGCAGGCGAGGTAGTGACGTTGGAGGCGACGCCGATGATCGCCCCGGAGCCGGGGGCGAAGGGGCTGGCGCTCGGGCTGCCGAACTGCGGGTGGTTGAAGAAGTTGAAGAACTCGCCGCGCAGCTCGATGACGACGCGCTCGGTGACGGGAAACCGCTTGAGAACACTGACGTCGAAGTTGTTGATGCCAGGCGTGCGCAAGGTGTTGCGGCCCAGATTGCCGGTGCGGGTTGGCAGTGGTCCGCCGGCATGGGCCGGCAGGCCGATGTAGCGGGCGGTGGCCGGGTCGATAGGGGCGTTGGCGGCGTCGGGGTTGACGTAGCCGGTGGGGCTGGTGACGCGGGGCACCGCGCGGACGCCGGGCCGGCCCTGCGGGTTGAAGTCGGGCCGATCGCCGCTGCCGTCCAAGCCATCGGCGTCCAGGCCGTTGGTGACGTTGAGGGGAACGCCCGATTCGAACGCCGTGATGACGCCGAGCTGCCAGCCGCCGAGCAGGCGTGTGGTTAGTCGATCCTGCGCGCGGAGCCAGGGCAGCTCGTAGAGGAACGAGAACACCGCGCGCTGGGTGCGGTCGAAGACCGAGACGGCGCGGTCGAACCGCAGCCCGCCGGCGAAGAACGCCGGCACCGCCGGGTTCTGGGTCTGGCTGACCTGCGAGATCAGGAAGATGTCGCCGCCGTTGTCGATCAGCTTGGACCAGGTGTAGGCCGCGGTTCCAGTCAGGCCGCGGGCCATCCGGCGGGTGACCTGCGCCTGTAGGGAGTGGTAGTTGGAGTCGCCACCGTTGGTGCGGATGAGGCGGGACCCCTGCAAAGCGTCCAGCCTCGGTTGCAAGCGGGCCGCCGGGATGGGCGAGTTGGTCTGCGGGATCACCCGCAGGCCGGAGGGCACGGTGGGGTTGAGCTGCTCGGTGAGGAACAGTTTGGTGCCTTTGGATCCGACATAGCCAACGTCGACCAGGATGTTTCCGGGCAACTCGCGCTGCACCCCCAGCGACCAGCGCTGGTAGTAGGGGTTCACCAGGTTGCCTGGCACCAAGGCCTGGCCGTCGAGGGGGGTCACGGCGCGGGGCGTGGTGGGGATGGCGCTCGAGAGCGCGGCGAGACCCCGCGGGCTGGCCGAAGTGGCCAGCGAAACGGTGGTGGTGGCCACCACGTTGGGGGCGCTGCCTTGGGCGTTCGAGGCGATGTTGTTGAAGAACGAATCGTACCCGATGCCGTAGCCGGCCCGCAGTACAGTGCGGTTGCGCCCGAGCAGGCGTCCCATCCAGCCCCGCTCGGCCGACGGCGACCAGGACACGCCCAGCATAGGCGAGAAGTTGTTGCGGTCCGGCCGGACCTTGTTAGGCAACCGGTACGGGCCGTCGAAGGTCGCCGGGTCGATGTTGAACAAGCCCGACCAGGCGGCGGTGCGGACGGAGTTAGCCGGCGTGCCAAAGTTCTCGTAGCGCAGGCCGAGGCTAAGCGTGAGCGAGCCGGCCACGCGCCAGCGGTCCTGGAGGAAGTACGCCTGGCGGAACAGCTCGGGATAGTAGGCCGCGTCGCCGAAGGTCTTTTCCGCCGCGCCGGATACGCCGCCAAAGTTGTCGAGGAAGTTGGCAAAGCCGGAATAGCCGGTGCTGGCCGCGTAGGTCAGCCGCCCGCGCTCGATGATGGGGGCGAACTGCTTGGACCGCTGCGACAGCAGGTCGAAGCCCGCGCGCAGGGTGTGTCTGCCGCGCAGGTAGCTCACCGTGTCCTGCAAGACGTAGTTGTTGGCGGTGCGTCCCTGGGGAAAACCGGACGTAACGCCGATGGAGAAGGCGCTATCCACGGTGACGCCGGCGATGCGGTGCTCGGGGATCGTCTTGCCCAGCGGGTTGGCGGGGTCGAGCGGCCAGTCCAGCGCGATGCGGTTATACGAAAGGCGCGTTTCGCTGGTCAGCGACGGAGAGAACACGCGCGTGTAGGCGGCCAGGGCGTTGTGGAAGACGTTTCGCTGCGAGGTGAAGAATCCGGGGAAGGAGGTGGTTTCCCCGCCGACCGGCCGAGTGCTTCGGTTGGTCGCGTAACGCAGCGAGAGAAGGTCAATGTCGGTCAAGCGGTGGTCGATTTTGTGAACCCATAGCCGGTCGGTGCGGGTCTGCGCGTAGGGAAACACCAGGCTGCCGAATTCCAGATCGGGCCGCCCGTCGCCGAGCGGAACGTTGAAGAACTGGCTGGTGGCGTCGCCGGCATCCTTGGACACCGCACTGAACAGGTCGGCGCGCGGGTTGCGTCCCTGGGGGTACAGGGCGTTTAGCGTCGCACGCCCGCGCGGCGACAGCGTTCGCACCAGGCTGCTCGACTGGGAGTTCTGGCGGCGCTCCTGGTAGGAGGCGAAGAAGAAGGTCCGGTCGCGGATGATGGGTCCGCCGAGGCCGCCGCTGAACCATTGCTCCGTGCCTGGCAGCGGGTGGCCGCGCTGCTGCACAGCGCGGCTCAACGACTGGATATTGGTGATGGCGTCGTCCCAGGTGGAGTCGCCCACGTAGGAGGCCGAGCCGCGGAACTGGTTGGTCCCGGACTTGGTGACCACGTTGATCACCGCCCCGCCGGCGCGGCCGAACTCGGAGTCGAAATTGGAGGCCTGCACCGAGACTTCGCTGATGGCGTCGGGATTGGTTAGCTGGAACCCTTGGCCGGCGACGGAAATGTCGTTGTTCTCGGTGCCGTCGAGCAGGAAGTTGTTGGAGCGCCCGCGCGCGCCGTTGACGATAAAGGTAGTGTCGCCGCGCCCGAACCGATTGGTCGAAACGCCTGGCAGCGTCAGGGCGAACTCCGTGGGGTTGCGGATCGCGTTGGGCAACTCGGTGATCTGAGCCGCCGTAATGTTGCCGCCGCGCACGGGCGCCTCGATTTGGAGCTGGACGGGTTTCTCGGTCACGTTAATCGATGTCGTGGCTTCGCCGAGTTCCAGGCTGGCGTCCAGCGTAGAGACCTGGCCGGCCTGGACTTCAAAGCCGCGCGTGACGTGGTTCTTGAACCCAAGGGCGCGGACGGTGACTTCATAGGCGCCGAGGTCGACGGCGTCGAAGCGGTAAAGGCCAGCTTCGTTGGACCTGGTCTGGCGGGTGACCCCGGTCTGGACGTTGCGCAGCTCGACGGCTGCGTCAGGAACCGCCGCGGCGGACGGATCCGTTATCAGGCCGGTGACCGTTCCCCGGCTGGTTTGGCCAACAAGGCTGACCGACAAGGCGGCCAGCGCCACGACTACACGAGTGGTTTTCATAGGACAGGCCCCCCTACTAGAACAGTGCTGCGAGTACTCGAATCCGTTTCATTGGACAGGCCCCTTATTTAAGAACATAGACCGTTGTAAAGGGGTTAGGGAACGTTCCTGGGGCGAAACGGACTGGAACAGGGGTGAAACGGCTGGCCGGGATTTTCTCAACACCCAGACACCAACGCAACAAGAACCAAGAGTCGTGAGATACGCTGCCCTCGGAGTAATCGACAAATACACGCCGGGCACGGGGAGGGGAAAAACGGGGCCAGAAACCGGAATCCGGAAGCCGGAATCAGGCGGCCGAGGGCGGGGCGAGGTCATCCGGGGAGGAATTGTCGTCGTCGGGGGGCTGGGGGAGGCCCGGAAAGGGCTCGAAGATGCCGGTCTCGGGGTCGACCCAGCCGCCGTTGATGGATTTGGCCAAACGAACTGGGTCGGCGGCCTCGGCCTCGGTCTGGGCTTTGGCCCTTGCGAGGGGCGCGGCGCTCGACCTGGAGGGCCTGGATCTCATGGAGGGCGCGGTAGAAGGAGCGCTCGGCGCGCATTTTGTAGCGTTCGAGGCTGAGTTGGAGCTTTTCAACCGCAGGGTCGCGGCGATCGGCAGACTCGACTTCGATGCGCTCGATGCGACGGAGGTCCCACGAGGCGCGAAGGAGGCGGTTTAACAGGAGAGTTTCGAGGACGCCTGTGGGGTTGAGCTCGGCGGTGAGGTCGGTCTGGAGGGCGGCGAAATCTTCGCGGTCCTCGTGGTCATGGAGGATGACGTCGCGGGCGGTGAGGCCGTGTTTGAGGGCGTTCATGGAGGAACGGGCTTTGCCTTCTGGGGTGCGAGGGCCGGTGGAGTGGTGGTCGGACATGGTGAAGCCTCCTTTGGAGTACAGACGTAGCTCCGCCCGTGACAGGGGCGGGGAGGGGACAAGGCTGAGCCTTGTCCTCCTAACTTCATCATAACATGTGTCAAGGGGGTAAGGGCGACTTCAGAAATACAAAGTGTTGAAAACAAAGGGAAAATATTGTTGCCGGCGTCGTGAACGACATTAACGTTTGGGGGGAGGAGTTGAGAACGGCTTGCGGTGCTGTCTTTTAACGCAGAGACGCAGAGGTCGCAGAGGTCGTTGGGGCTGAAAACAAAGGGACGACGTCGCCAGGCGGAAAGGTTCCTGCCGTCACGTTCAGACCCAGGGTCCCAAGCTGTGCGGTTTCACCCGGCTTGCGCATGCCGGACAGTCGCACGGCGCGGTCTTGGCGCTCTTGTAATGCACCAGCCCATGCAGTCGTGGGCTACGATGTCGGCGAGTTCGAAGCGGCGGCAGATTTCCTCCGTCGCGTACTCGACAGCCTTCTCGCCCCCAGAGCGGATCGGTCTTCTCGATCGCTGCCCCGAACAGCACTACACCTTCGTCATGGGCATGTGGGGCCAGAAGTCTTTGCCGCTTCGGATCGGGGAAGCATGGAACTCGACCGGCTGAGGTACAGCAGGTACACAAAAAGAAGGCAACTGACGGCGCCGAAATGGCGCCCCGGGTCCCACTATAAGGGAACACTAAGGGAACACTGCCAGTTGCTCCTCTATGCTAGCCTGTCATGTGAATGTATGTCAAATTGCGAAAAATAAGGCCGGCCCAAGACCGGGCCGGCCTTTGACTCACTGAAGTTCGTCCCCCCGGCTTCCCTTCAGCTCGTCGTCCCTGGTACATAGCGATTCTGCCAGTAAAGCCCGGCAGCGACAATAGAGCGACAGTCACATTTTGCGTTGGTACCTGGGTACCGGCATATGATCAGTGGAATACCGTACGACCGGATCAGTTGCGGGCGCCGGATTTCTCGGTCCGGCCGGCCAGGGGCGTCACCACCGGTCCCCCGCATACCGCCACCCCGGTGCTCCGCAGAGCCGACATGAGGTTAAACAGGAGCTGGTAGACCACCTGCTCATTGACGGTCTGCTGGAGCGGGAGGCGGAATCCGGCGGGCAGCTCCTTGGTGATGGCCAGGCGAAGGCTGTGCCGCAGCCGCCCCTCCGGATCGCGGCAGTTGGCCACGGTCATGGGGGTCTGGAGCACGTTGCCGGTCCGCCCGTCTACGTAAAACTGGCAGCGGGAAAACCAGCCGAGGTTGGCCGGGTCGGCGGCGTCGAACAGGAGCACGGGTTCCTGGGCATCCGTAGGAGTTAGTTCGAGGATGAGCCGGCGCGGCTCCTCCTGGACGGTGCACTCGAAGCCGGCCTGCTTGGCCAGGCCCGCCACCAGGTCCTTTTCCAGTTCCAGGAAGATCAGTTGCTGATCCCCAGCGCGTAGAAACTGCATGTCTACATGGATTGTAGCACGCGCTGATAGATCTGGAGGGTCGCGCGGTCGAACATCACCAGCGTCACGCGCTCCAGGCGGCAATCCGGACGGCGCAAAAACTCGCTGACCGTAAGCACGGCGATCCCGGCGGCCTGCTCGATCGGGTAGCCGTACACGCCGGTGCTGATGGCAGGAAACGACACCGTGCGCGCGCCCTTCTCCTGGGCCAACTGGAGACAGGTACGGTAGCAGGAGGCCAGCAGGCCGGGCTCGCCGTGGCGGCCGTCACGGTAGACCGGCCCGACGGCGTGGAGCACCCAGCGAGCGGGCAGATTGCCGGCCCCGGTGGCCACCGCCGAACCAGTTGGGCAGCCGCCGGTGCGGGCGCGGATCCGATCGAGGTCGGCCATGATCGAGGGGCCGCCCGCGCGGTGGATCGCCCCGTCGACACCGCCGCCGCCGGCCAGCGCGGAGTTGGCGGCGTTTCCGATGGCGTCGGCGGGGAGCCTGGTGATGTCTCCCTGCCACAGCGCCAGCACGCTCGATCCGATCCGCACCTCCATACGTTGCTATAGTAGCCTGTGATGTTGCGGCCGGCGGCTCTGGTTTTTTTCGCGTGGGGGCCCGTGTTCGCCACGCAGGAGGCCGCCGATGAGATCGTTGCTCGCAGCATCCAGGCGTACCGGGAGAATCAGACCCTGGCGCGCAACTACATCTTCGAGTGGCGCCAGACGCAGTGGACCCGCCAAAATCCGCCCAAAGTGATCTTCGATCGGACCTGGCTGTGCGTGCCGCTGGAGGGATCGCTGTACCGGGTGCGCATCCGGGAGAACGGCGAGCCCCTGCCGCCCGGCCGGCAGAAGCAGGAGATGCTCCGCCTGCGGCGGGAGGCGAAAAAGCGGCGGCGCGAGAGCGCGGCCGAGCTGGCCAGGCGCATCGAGGCGACTCCCCGCCAGGCGCCAAGCCAAGCGACCGGCAGGAAAGGGAAGCCTTGCGTTTCGTGATGAAGGCTTGGGTCGACCAGGAGGATCTTCTGCCGCGGCGCATCGAGGGCGTCATCTCCTATCCGGGCTCGATGCTGCGGAAGGGGAGCAAGATCACCTACGAATTCGCCCGGGTCAACGGCGAGGTGGTTCTCCAGACGGAGGGGTCCCTGGGTTTCCAGGTTCGTTTTCTCGGCTTTCTCCCGGTTAGCGGCGACGCTATGCAGGAGTTCAGCAACTTCCGAAAGTTCGATGTGCAGACGCAGATTCAGTACGTCGATGTGGCGTCGTATGTGGAATACCTGCTCGACGGGGAAGGCGGCCGGCAGTGACGCCGCCGCTGCTGGCCCTGTTCGACATCGACGGCACGCTGACGCGGCGGGCCGGCCTGGCCCATCGCGACGCGCTGGTGGCGGCGGTCCGCGCGGTGGTGGGCATCGAGACCCGCAACGACAACATCAGCGTCCACGGCAAGCTCGACCCGGACATCCTGCTGGAGATGATGTCGAACGCCGGGGTGGCGCGCAGCCGCGCCGTGGCCGCTCTGCCCGGAATCTACCGGGCTGCCGAGCGCTACTACCTATCGATGCCCGCCGACCTGCGGCGCAAGGTATGTCCCGGAGTCCGGCCGCTGCTGCGGAGCCTGCGGCGCCGGCGCGCGGTGCTTGGACTGGTGACCGGGAACCTCTGCCGCATCGGGTGGAAGAAACTGGAGCGCGCCGGCCTGGACCAGTACTTTCAGTTCGGCGTCTTCGCCGAGATGGCGTCCACCCGCACGGAGATGACCCGCCTGGCGCTTCGCCACGCGCGCGTGTGGGGATGGTCGAACGGCGCCGGGCGCGCGTTTCTGGTGGGCGATACGCCCTTCGACGTGGAGGCCGGGCGGGCCAACGGCATCCAGACCATCGCCGTCGCAACCGGCCTCAGCACCATCGAGGAGCTGCGCGCGTGCGGGGCCACCGTGGTCGCCCCCGATCTCAGACATCCGGCGGTGATCGATCTGCTGCGGCAGTGAACAGCCGGTAGGCTTCCGGTTTCGAGATGCCGCGCTCGCGCGCGGCGAGCTTGAGGGCGGTCATGCGGTCCAGGTTCTGTTCGCTCATGAGCTGCCGGACGCGGTCCGCGAGACTGCCGGCCGCGGGGGCGGGAGCAGGCCCGGCCCCCACCAGCAGCGTAATCTCTCCCTTGATGGTCTCGCGCTGCCGGAGCGCCGCCAGCACCTCGTCCGCCGGCCCGCGCAGAAACTCCTCGTGGATCTTGGTCAACTCGCGGGCCACCACCACCGGCCGCGGCCCCAGCACCTCCGCGATGTCCACCAGCGTGTCCACGATGCGGTGCGGCGCTTCATAGAAGATCAGCGTCGCCGATTCGGCGGCCAGGGATTCCAGCGCCTGGCGGCGTCGATTCCGTTTCGGCGGCAGGAAACCGGCGAAGCGAAATGCTTCCGCCGGCAGTCCGGCGGCGGCAAAGGCGGCTACCGCCGCCACCGGGCCTGGCACCGGCACCACCGGCACACCCCGCTCGATGGCCCGCCGCACGATTCGGAAACCTGGGTCGGCGACCACCGGCATGCCCGCGTCGCTCACCACCGCGATGGCCGCACCGGCTGCCGCCCGCTCCACCAGATCCTTGGCCCGGGAGGCCTCGTTGTGTTCATGAAAGCTCACCACCGGCCGCCGGATCTGGTAATGTTCGAGGAGCTTCCGCGTATGCCGGGTGTCCTCGCAGGCGATCAGGTCGGCTTCCCGCAGGACGCGCAGCGCGCGGAGCGTGATATCCTCCAGGTTCCCGATCGGCGTCGCCACCAGGTAGATCGTCCCGGCCATACACTCAGCATTGTAGGCCAGCGGGAACCGAGTCCATGTTCGAGATCCTGGAACACACCGCCGACATCGGCTTCCGGGCCCGCGCCCGCACCGAGGCCGAACTGTTCGCCGAGGCGGCCCTGGCGATGCAGTCGATCGCGCTCGACGCTGACGCGATCGAGCCGCGCGCGGAGTATCGGCTGGAGGCCGCCGGCCACGACCCCGAGTCTCTGCTTGTGAACTGGTTGAGTGAGGTGCTTTACTGGATGGACGGAGAGCGCCTGGCGTTCCACCACTTCCACGTGAGCGAAATCACACCGGAGCGGATCACTGGCACGGGCTTCGGCGAGCCCCGCGACCCGGCCCGGCACCCGGCCCGGCTCATTGTGAAAGCCGTCACCTACCACCAGCTCCGCATCGCCGAAACGACCGAAGGCTGGGAAGCCGACGTGTACCTGGATATCTGAACCCCATGTCGCGCGCGCTCCGTCAATATCCTTTGGAATCGACCGACGGTCTCCGCTTCCGGATCGCCAGGCAAGGCGACATGCGCACCGACGTGCTCGTTTACGCCAGCGCCGCGCTGATCGAGCACATCCGCCAGGACCTCTCGCTCGAGCAGGCCATGAATGTCGCGACGCTCCCCGGCATCGTGGGCCCGAGCCTGGCGATGCCCGACATCCACCAGGGCTACGGGTTCCCGATCGGCGGCGTCGCGGCCACCGACTACGAACACGGCGTGGTCTCTCCGGGCGGCGTCGGATTCGACATCAACTGCGGCGTCCGGCTGGTCCGCAGCACGCTGGCCGAGCAGGATGTCCGGCCGCGCCTGAAGGAGCTGGTCGACCAGGTTTTCCGCGACATCCCCTGCGGGACCGGTGGATCCGGATTCATCCCGATCGACGAGGGGCAGCTCGAGGACGTGCTGGCCCAAGGCGCCGGCTGGATGGTCGAAAACGGCTACGGGGACCGCCGCGACGCCGAGTTCGCCGAAGCCGGCGGCGTGTTGGGCGATGCCGATCCGGACCAGGTGTCGGCGCGGGCCAAGCAGCGCGGCCGCCCGCAGCTCGGCACCCTGGGCAGCGGCAACCATTTCCTGGAGATCCAGTATGTCGAGACCATCCACGACCAGCGCGCGGCCCGAGCCATGGGTCTCGAAACCGGCCAGGTGGTCGTGCTGATACATTCTGGCTCCCGCGGCCTCGGCCACCAGGTCTGCACCGACTACCTCGCGCTGATGGGTCCGGCTATGAAGCGCTACGACATTACGCTCCCCGACCGCCAGCTCGCCTGCGTGCCCATCCAGTCCGAGGAGGGCCAGGCGTACCTGGGGGCCATGTGCGCGGCCGCCAATTTCGCCTGGGCCAACCGCCAGGGCATGACCCACTTCCTGCGGCGGTCGTTCGCCAAGGTCTTCGGCGACGGCGCGCGGCTGGAGCTGATCTACGACGTCTGCCACAACATCGCCAAACACGAGCGCTACGAGGTGGACGGCAAAATGCGCGACCTGCTGGTGCATCGCAAGGGCGCCACGCGCGCCTATCCCCCCGGCCACCGCGAGATCCCCGAGGCCTACAGCGACACCGGCCAGCCCGTGCTGATCCCAGGGAGCATGGGCACAGCTTCGTGGGTGCTCGCCGGGGCCGACGGCGCCATGCGCGAGACCTTCGGCAGCGTCTGCCACGGCGCCGGCCGCCTGCTCAGCCGCACCGCCGCCCGCAAGGGCCGCAACGCGCGCGAGGTGCAAAAAAAGCTCGAGGCCGAGGGGATTCTGGTCCGCAGCGAAACGCGGGACGGGATCCTCGAAGAGGTTCCCGAGGCTTACAAGGACGTCGACGAGGTCATCGAGGTGGTGCACCAGGCCGGCCTGGCCAGCAAGGTGGCGCGGCTGCGGCCCATGGGTGTGATCAAGGGGTAGACGATGCCCGATGCGAATTGCCCGAAGTGCGAAGGGACGGGGTGGCGCCAGGTGGAGCGCGGCGAGGTCAGCGCCGTCGAGCGTTGCGAGTGCGGCGCCGCCCAGCGGCCCGCGAGGCTTCTCGAGGCGGCCCAGGTTCCGGCCCGCTACGAACACGCCGCCTTCGAGAATTTCCTCAAGCCCGGCCAGCGCGAGAATCCCGTCGCCAACGAGAACCTCAGCAAGGTTCTGCTCGACGCCAAGCGCTACGCCGAGGACTATCCCAATGCCGGCAAGCCCGGGCTGCTTTTTTTGGGGAATCCGGGCGTGGGGAAGACCCACCTGGCGGTAGCGGTGCTCAAGCGCCTTCTGGAGCGCGGATTCGAGTGTGTTTTTCTCGACTACCAGGCCCTGCTCGACCGCATCCGGCAGGGCTACGTCGAGGCCCACGGATCGAGCGCCCGCGAGGCCTACCAGACTGCGCTCGACACCGAGGTCGTGCTGCTCGACGACCTGGGCGCCCACCGCGTCACCGACTGGGTGAACGACACGGTGTTCTCCATCATCAACCACCGCTACAACGCCCGCAAAGCCACGCTGGTAACCACCAACTTGCCCGACCCGGACTTCGCCCCGTCCTCCAACCTGATCAAGGACACCCTGGCCGACCGCATCGGCGCCAGCGCGCGCAGCCGCCTGTTCGAGATGTGCAAGCTGCTGAAGATCACCGTCACCGAGGACTACCGGCTGCGGGGCGTCCCCCGATGAGGCGCGCGGCGCTTGCCGTCCTGCTGGCCGCGCCGCTCTGGGCGGCCGGGCCGGAGCTGGTCCTCAGCGCCGCTTTTCCCTATCCGGAATACCCAAAGGACCTGTGGGTGGCCGAGATGGTCCGGCTGAAGGCTCTGGGGTTCAACGCGGTGGAGACGACCGAGGCGGAGCCGGGGGAACTGGCCCGGCTGGCCCGTCGGCTGGGGCTGTCGTCGGGGTCCGCGCCGAGCCGGCGGCTGGCGCTGGAAGCCGATCCGCTGTTGGCGGTTCGCGAGGCCTGGGCCTCGGGCGTCAAGCAGGTGCACTGGGGACCGGTGCGCGAGGAGCATGCCGCCGTACTCGCTCGTCACGGCGCGGTGATCCGGGGCCTGGGGCGGGTGCTCGCCGGCCTGGAACCGCGGCCC
>Ga0247727_10017103_pt1 | contig 11591 bp, 8 predicted proteins | sample WisWelCaveWW1625_FD_202498 | JGI IMG/M metagenome (GOLD analysis project Ga0247727, IMG submission 202498) | Biofilm microbial communities from Wishing Well Cave, Virginia, United States - WW16-25 | ecosystem: Environmental > Aquatic > Deep subsurface > Groundwater > Cave microbial mat | place... | reverse complement strand
CCCAATAGGTATAGTGCCAGACGTTGATTTCGTTGAACCGGCTCAATTCGGCAGACATTTCGAAGGTTTTGAAGAAAAACAGGGCGGGCAAAACGAGAAGTCCTGAAGCGATGACCGGGGCAAGACCGATCAGAAGCCGGCGAATGGACTTTTCTTTTTCCTCCGATTTTCTGCGGCCATTGAAAGAGATCAATTCATATAATATAATTGAAAAGATAATGATAGGATATCCGGGAGCAAAAGTCATGTAATTCAGCCACAGCACAATCGTGAGAAGAATTCCTTTCAGCCATGTTTGCTTTCCACTGCCGATCCGCCAATGGAAAAAGAGAATCACCGCCGCCACCGTCAGCAACACCATCAAGGGGTAATACCGGGCCTGACGGAGATGAAGGATCAGCGGAACTGAAGTCATGACCAGCAAAAGAAATCCAGCCGTCGCCAGCCATTTCTCCCTCCGGTCAGGAAACAAATTTCGCAGAAAGATGATCAGCAGGAAAAGACCTCCGGCTGCTGCGAGGGCGAAACCTGATCTGAGAATGGCCGTCTTGAAACGAAAATTGTCTGTCAAATCGGCGAATACCAAAACCCCAGCAGCATAGTAATAGTGCCCCCAACTTGAACCTCCGATATAGGCATCGGTGCTTTTGTCAATCCCAAGCGAGAGATCAGGATGTTTCAGGTCATAGACAATATTCCTTCCATCGTGAACCTTGGGATAACCAAATTCCCTTACCCTTTGTCCGTGCATGACGGTCATACCTTCGTCGTTCCACAGCAAGGGAAAAGAAATGTGGCGGAACAGGCAAAAGATGAAAATTCCCGCAAACAGGAAAACCATGATCCGTATGGCCGTAAGGGTGCCGGGCTTCATCGTTGCAAAAATAGCCTTTACATGAAACAGTCCGGCCAAATTCCTTAATTTATATCGCCGATCATTCCGGCCTTTTTTCAATGACCATAGCCGCTACCGTCTTACCGTCAGCAATTCTCCCCTTTGGTAACAATCCGGAATCCCGTGGCTGACAACAAACCAGGAAGAAAACGGAAAAACCTTTTCCGGGTATTGGGCATTTTTGTCATCACCATCCTTCTCCTTGAATTTGCTCCCTACGCGTACTACCCCCTCATTTATCAGCGGAATTTTGACCGGTCAGAAATCCGGGGAAGGCTGCTTGAAGATGTGCAAAGTGAAAGGGATTCGAATTCCACGGAGGGAATCCGGAAAAAACGGGCAGATCCCGACTTCACAACATACCAAATCCTTCATCCGTTTTTCGGATTTGTGGGAAATCCGGAAATGAACTCCCGGATTTCTGACTTTGGAATGTATTACAATCTTGCGACAGATACGACCGATACGGTTTTCCGCGTGTGTATTGCGGGAGGTTCGGTTGCAGATGGGGTGTTTACGCATTCCTGGTTTGAATTGCGGGGCAAAATCGCGGAGCGCTTTCATGTGCATCCGCATAAGATTGCGATGCATTGTATGGCTCAGGCGGGTTTTAAGCAGCCGCAACAATTGATCGCACTTTCATATTTATTGTCTCTTGGTGCGATTTTTGACGTGGTGATCAACATTGATGGTTACAACGAGCTGGTTCTGACGAAAGAAGAAAACGCGGCGACAGGTGTTTATCCTTTTTTTCCCCGTTCCTGGAATTTTTATGCGGCGAAAGGCAATGACGCCATTGCCATCGCCCGTGCGGCTGAATTGTAAGTGATCCGTGATCGAATGCGAAACAGGACAGAATTGTTTTCGTCATTCCCGTTCAACATCAGCAATACCGCCCTTGCACTGTGGGATCGCCTTGACGCAAGATCGGGCGAGATGTTACTTGAAATCAACAAGATCATTTTGACAGAAAACCGGGGAGGAAAATTGAATTTGCAGGAGGGCGGACCTGCATACAATTCAAAGAATCGCGGAAAATTTCTGACCGATATTGTTTCGGTCTGGTACAAATCAAGCAGGAATATGGCCGCACTTTGTGCCGGGAATGAAATTGCATATTTTCATTTTATTCAACCCAATCAATATATCAGCGAAAGCAAGGCATTGACGAATAATGAAAAGCAACTGATGTTAGACACCGGTGAACCGATCGTTCAATTTCTCAATGATGGATATTCGGCGATGGCGGCAAAGCCGGCAGTAGATAGCAGCTGCCATATTTTTGACATGCGCTTCATATTTAAAAACAACAATGACGATCTCTACATAGACCGCTGCTGCCACCTGAACAAGAAAGGGTACGATCTCTTTGCACTTGCCATTGCAGATTCGATTCTGCCATTCCTGGTCAAAATTGAAACTGAAGAGCAGGATGAACAAAATTGAAATGGTCTCATCCCCACGGGCTGAAACCCGGTTTGCAATATTGGCTTTGATTCCATTCGTGACCCTTGCCGCTTTCGGCATGTTTTTCCACGAGCTCTGGCGGGATGAATATCATATTTGGGTGCTTGCGATGGATTCGCCCGGCATTTCAGATCTCTACCGGAATGCCGGAACGGAAGGGCATCCTCTTCTTTGGTATCTGATTACCTGGATTGTAACGAAATTATTCGATGATCCGGTTGCTTTTCAGGCCCTTCATCTTTGTATTGCTGCGACCACTGCATTCCTGTTGTTTCGCTTTTCTCCCTGGCCGAGGGTCCACCGGATCGTTGCAGGTTTCGGGTATTATCTGGCCTACGAATACACAGTGATCACCCGGAGTTATGCTCTTTCCATCTTGCTGATTGTCATTCTGGCAATACTTTTCACAGGGAAAACCGGGTTTTCCTGGCAAAAAGCAATCATGATATTTCTGTTGGCCAACACCTCATTTTATGGATTGCTGTTTGCTTGTCTGCTGCTTGCCTGGTGGATGATGGAACCTCCCAAAGCCGGGAAAAACCGCTTGCTTCCGGCGGCAGTCGCCGGCGCCGGAATCCTCATGGCCTATGCCGAACTTTACCGGCAGGTAATAAATGCAAATATTTTGAATATTATAAATGTGAATCCGCAGCTGACAGGACTGGAACGGTTTGCGGACCATTTCGGAATATTTACCGAAGCATTTCTTCCGGTTCCAGATTTCAGAAGCCCGCACTCCTGGAATACGAATATCATTTCTGATTCCTCTCCCTGGGTTGCCGCACTTGTTTCTCTCGCGATCGTTTCTTTCACGGCATGGAACCTGTACAGGTTGGGCGATGGAAATGCAAAACCTTTTTATTTTTTCTGTGCCGGCGTTTTTCTCATGGCTGGATTTTCGATGCTTGTTTTCCGTGGATGGGAGCGCCACCAGGGACATATGTTCATTTTGTTCCTGTTTTGTGTGTGGCTCACGGCGGAAAATGAAAATGCTTCGGCAAAAAAGTCAGCAAACTATCGCTGGTTCCTTCTCATTCTTTTTCTCCAGTTGCCAGGTGCAATCGTCATGTATGCCAAAGACATTTCGAATCCATTCAGCCATGCGAGCGCTCTTGGTATTCTTCTTAAGGAACCCGAATTTGATGACGTACTCATTGCAGGAAGCTGCGATTATACGCTAACCGGTGTTGCAGCCGCTTCCGGAAGGAAAATTTACTATCCGGAATCCAGAACATTTGCTTCATTTCCGCGATGGGATCAGAATTCCCGGGAAGAACTTCTTTCAGATTTGCCGGTTGTGCAAAGGGCATATGAATTGTTCAACGCCACCGGTCGTGACGTCATATTTATTATTTCGAAACCTGTTTTTTCGAAAATCACGCAGCAGAATGTTGGTCCTTACAACCGGTTTCATCCGGGGACCTTTGAGATGGATCTGAGATTCCGGCAGGAGTATTCCGGTGCAATTGTGGAAGACGAAAATTATTATGTGTACCGCCTGACACATCAGACGGCGAATTCCCTGCCGATGCCGACGCAGCCCGGAACCATCGTTCCGATCAGAGCCAATCCGCCAAGGGAGCGGCGAGATGTGAAATTTGATTTGGAAGGATTTGCGATCAATCGAAAACTCGTTCGCCTGGAAGGCTGGGCCTGGGCACCCGATCTGGATTCATCCGGAGTGGAAAGGACCATTGCATTTTCGGATGGGAAGAAAACCTTCATTCAGCCATTCCGTGCCACCCTGAGGCAGGATGTTGCCGATTCCCTGAAAGATGCGAAGGCAAAATTCTCGGGATTTGCATTGGACATTTATCCCACTGCTCTTCCGCCTGCCGTTTACAAATTGGGATTTTACTTTTGGGATAAAACCGGAAAAGTTGCGTTTGAACTCTCTGATTACAGTTACCAGGTTCCGGAACCTTCGATGAAACTTCCCTTTGGCGGAATGTACGCCCTGATGCATTTTCCATTTGAAACAGCGATATCGTCATCAACCGGGGCCTGGAAGGAAGAGTTTCTTTTTTCGCTCGGAATCAGGGGAGATCAGGATGGCGATTTCAACCTGGAGGGATTTGCTTATCCGACCGGGGAATTTGATCCATTTTATTCGGTAATTGTTATCCTCAAATCGGAAACAAAGACATATATGGCCGGCGTGAACCGCTTTCCCGATCCGAAAGTCACTGAGAATTTCAAACTTCATTCTTCCATTCTGCCAATTTTTACTTCGCGGATTTCAAAATCAACCCTTGCGCCAGGCTCCTATTCCTTAGGTCTCGCGATCATCACAACCTCTGGTGATGTATATGAGTGGTATCCGCCGGAGCCACTAACGATGGATTCAAATTGATGGCGGGAGTGGGGATTTCCGGAATCCGGAAAAGCAAGTGGCTGCAACCCGGTCTGCTTCTTGTCTTTGTTTCGGTATTGCTGATCGCGATTGTGAGAATCAGACTGATTGATTTTCCGCTGGAACGCGATGAAGGAGAGTATGCGATGATGGGGCAACTGATCCTGGAAGGAGAAACACCTTACGGCGCTGCGTTCAACATGAAATACCCGGGCGTTTATTATATGTACGCTTTGTTTATGTTTATTTTCGGCGAAAGCGTTGCGGGAATCCGCACAGGATTCCTGATTCTCAGCATCCTGACGGTATTCGCGATGTGGCGGGCCGGCAGCCGCTTGCTTGGCCCGGTTGCCGGCGCCGTTTCAGCTTCGGTGTTCGGATTGATGTCAGTAAGTCCAAACTTCCTTGGATTTTCGGCCCATGCCACCCAGTTTGTGGTGATGCCTGTCATTGCATCCCTCTGGATCATGAATTCCGGAATCGGCAGCGATTGGAAGAAATGGTCGCTTGCCGGATTGTTACTGGGAATTGCAGTTTTGATGAAACAACATGCCGTTGTTTTTTCGCTTGCCGGAATTGTTGCGGCCTGGGTGCCGGATCACCCGGCATTTCGTATGCGTCTCAGGCGGATCGCTTTTCTCACGATCGGAATCGCAGCCCCGGTTGGAGCAGCGATGCTTTACATATATTCGAAAGGAGTTTTCAACAACTTCTGGTTCTGGACATTTGAGTATGCTGCTTTGTATGCGACCGGAAAGTCTGTCCTCAGCGGATGGATGATTTTCGAATCCGCTTTTGCCAATGTGACTGGAATTTGGCTTGGGGTTTGGATTCTCGCAGGAATGGGAATTCTGATTTCCTTGGTTAGCCGGAAATCACGCAAGAAGCAGGGAACTGTACTTTTCGCATTCGGTCTGTGCGGTTTTCTGAGTGTTGTCCCCTCCATGAATTTCTTCGCGCATCATTTTGTAACTATGATACCGGCATTGGCCCTTGGCATTGGGTTTCTTGCCGGGCACCTTTCGAATCCGGAAAAGCCTGTCAGGAATGCTGCAATCATATCCGTTGCGGCCGTATTGATCATCGGCATCTGGCTCAGCGAAGGGAAAAAATATTTTGTGACTCATCCCGAGCAACTCAGCCTTGATGTGTACGGGAACAGTTCTCCGATCAGTTTTGTTACTGCAAGGCAAATCGGAAAGTACATCGGGGAAATTTCCGATCCGGAAAAGTCGTTGCTGATCATCGGTGCAGAGCCCGAAATTTGTTTTTACTCAAACCGCAGGCCGGCCAATCCATTTATTTATGTTTATGGCCTTATGGAAGTCCATACGCTTTCTGAAAAAATGCAGACCGACTGGATTCGTTATGCTGAAGAATCCGACCACGAATTCGCAATTATTTTTCCAACATTTTCCTGGTCACCGCGCTGGAACAGCAATCTGAAAATCGTGAAATGGACAGAATCGGCCAGGAAAAGGTACTATCCCTTTGCCTGGGTAATCCGCGACGAAATCGGCGGAACAAGGTGGATACGGGCAGAAAAGGCGCTCACATATCAGCCGGCAGATTACAATTTTATCCTCATCCTGAAGAAGATTTGATGAATCGGAGGAAATTGACCCGGGCTTTCATGTTTCTTCTCTCCGGAGCTGCCGGTTTTTCCTGCGTGGATATTTCCGGTGAGAAATTTCAATCGGTTCTAACTCTTGACTCCACACGTCGTTATCTGAGTTTTTCTTTTGATGAATATCCCGCCATTGATTTTACGATTGAATTCTTTGCCAGGACAAGGAACGATGATGAATCGGATGCAGGATTGGTTCGCAATCCCGGCCGCCTGGGGGGATTGTGGAATCAGCATTTTGTCATTGCACCGCTAAATCTGGGAGAGGGTCGCAGATCACCTGGAATTTCGATGGGGAAAAATTCAATGTCTTTGTATGAAATGCGCGACGGTGAATTTCAGTCAGTCATTTTCATAGAAAAGAACTTTGAAGACTGGCATCACCTGGCGATTGTATATTCGGAAAACCAGCCGGCAATTTATATTGATGGCAAATTATTCAAAGGTGGCCGGCCTTCTTCCGATACCGTATTTGCAGCAGTGGAAATTGGCCATGTTTTCGCAAAGAATTTACCCTTCGAAGGAATGGTAGATGAATTCCGAATCTGGAACCGGGCGCTCCATGCGGAGGAAATCTCCGGTATTTTTGAAGGCAATCGGGATGCCGGAAGGCCTTTTCTTCATTACAATTTCGAAGACATGGACGATCATCTGCTCGTATTCGATCGTTCCGGAAACGGGCGTCATGCTTCGGTTGTGTTGTCTGAACCTTTGTTTGGATTCAATCTCAGGCCGGACCAGGTTCCACCGGAAAGGGATATCCCGGAATTGGCTGATTTGCATCCGGGCACAGGTGGAAATGAGATCATACAGCATCTCGATTATTTCAAGCAGGGCCGCGACGGTACCTCTCTGGAAGGATGGGCTTTCACCGCGAATATACAGGATGAAAATCAGCAGGTATTTTTCTTCCTCGAAGGATTAAATGATTCATTCCTGTTGAAGCCCATAGCATTCAAGCGAACTGATGTTGTGAGGAAATTTCCGGAGGCCAATCAAACATGCGGATTTTTTAGTTTCATTCCGAACGAGTTGACGCCAAATCCGCCGTACTCTCTTTCCCTGATGATATTTGCAAATGGGAAATATTCAGGAAGGGTGAAACCGGAGGAGGCGGTAATCAGATGAGCAAGCAGACGGTGATCTCCGCTCCGGCAATGGGTTCCCGGTGGCAGGTCTATCTTCCCTGGATATTTCTTTCCTGCGTTTTACTCGCCGTCGCAGCGATCCGGATTCGTCTGCTTTCGTTTCCTATTGAACGGGACGAAGGAGAATTTGGGTACATCGCCCAATTGATTCTCGACGGAGGAATGCCCTATCGCGATGCCTACAACCTCAAATTTCCCGGGGTATATTATATGTATGCAATTTTTATTGGAATATTCGGCCAAACCGTGGAGGCCATTCACCTGGGATTGCTGATCGTCAATGCATGGACAATAACCGCGATTTTTCTGCTTTCCCGGGCTCATTTCGGAAATATTGCGGCTGTCATCTCGGCGCTTTCCTACGGACTTCTCAGTTTGAGTCCCGGACTATACGGATTTGCCGCGCATGCCACACACTTCGTTTCCGTTTTTGCGGTTTCCGGATTGCTGCTGATTGACATTGCATCCCGGCGGGGAAATTATTTCCTGCTGATTGCAGGCGGCTTTCTCATCGGACTTTGCGTGCTGATGAAACAATCGGGGATCTTTTATCTGCTTCCCGCTTTTTTTTTAATTGGTTCCCCGCAGGATGATGCATCCGGACAAGCTCCTTCAAACCGGTGGAAGCAGGCAGTATGGGTTTCCGGCGGATTCATCCTGCCAATGCTGGCTATGCTGATCTATCTCGCGGCCGCCGGCGTCCTGGAAAAATTCTGGTTCTGGACGGTTACGTATGCATTCGAATACGGGAGCCGGATTGCATTTGCCCAGGGAACCGAAAACCTGTTCAGGAATTCAGATGAAGTGATCACCGGATTTGGAAGTCTGTGGCTGACCGGCCTGGGAGGGCTGTCTGTTTTTTTTCTTGATCGGAAAATTTCAGGAAGATCCCGGTGGTTTCTCCTGGTACTGTTCGCAGCTGGTTTTGCAACCGTCGTTCCCGGACTGTATTTCAGGCCGCATTATTTTGTCAGTTTGCTTCCTGGAATCGCGATACTTTCCGGAGCAGGCATTGCATACCTGACGCGATTGATCACAGAGAAAATGAAAATGGCAGCGACCAATTATTCGGCCGTCATGATTTACTCCGGATTTGTATTGCTATCTGTGCTGATGAATGGAAATTATTTTTTTTCTGAGGATCCGATCATTCTCTGCCGCGAGGTATATCATGAAAATCCGTTTCCCGAAGCGATGGAAATCGGAAAATACATTTCGGCCCGTACCAATCCGGATGCAAAAATCGCGGTCATCGGTTCGGAGCCGGAAATCTATTTCTATGCCAGGCGACGTGCAGCAAGCGGACATATTTACACCTATGCCATGATGGAGTCGCATGAATATGCTTTGATCATGCAGAAGGAAATGGCGGCTGAAATTTCCGCTTCGAATCCGGAATTTCTCGTGATGGTGGCAGGCACCCTGAACAATTCCTGGCTGCAGACGCGAAAGTCAGAAAAATACCTTTTGGGTTGGCTTCAGGGATGGTACAAACCGAATTACAAAGCCCAGATGCTGATTGAAATTTATGAAGACCGCGCACTCTTCATTGATATTTCCGGCGGGGGCGCGCATCAGCCCGTATCCCCATATTACATTCTGATTTTGAAGCGGAACAGCTGAGCAATACATTTACAGGAACGGGAGCGAAGAGCAGGAACATGACAATCGAAGAAATACAGAAGGAAATTATTGATGAATTCGGATTCTTCGAAGATTGGGATGACAAGTACCGCCATATTATAGATATGGGTAAGGAATTGGCGCCCTTCCCCGAAGACCACAGGAATGATGAATACCGTGTACGGGGCTGCCAGTCACAGGTGTGGCTGTATCCTGTAGTTGAGAATGGAACCATCCGGTTTTATGCTGACAGCGATGCCTTGATTGTCAAAGGCTTGATTTCGCTTTTGTTGCGGGTTTATTCCGGACACACTCCGCAGGAAATCAAAAACAGCGAATTGATTTTCATTGATCAAGTCGGCCTTGGAACCCACCTTTCTCCTACACGATCCAATGGATTGGCTGCGATGCTGAAGCAAATCCGCTATTATGCGGTGGCGATGGAAGGAAGATAAATCCGGTGCAAAAATTTTGACCTTTCCACGTACATGAGATTTGATCTATTTCATAATCATTACCTGACCCGAAATCACGATTTTGACATGAAACAAATCGTTCCCATTTACCTGGTGGACGCATTTGCCGATCATCCGTTTACCGGCAATCCTGCCGGAGTTTGCTATCTGATGTCTCCGAAACCGGAATCATGGATGCAAAAAGTCGCAGCGGAAATGAATATGCCGGAGACAGCATTCTTTACGATTCGCGAAGACCATGTGGAGCTCCGCTGGTTTACTCCGAAAGCGGAGGTAAATCTATGCGGGCATGCGACACTTGCAACGGCCCACGTCATCTGGGAAACGGAATTGCTTTCTGATTCGCGGCCGATCATTTTTCGAACCCGGAGCGGCGATCTTGTCGCAAGGCGGCATGGGGATCTCATCGAATTGGATTTTCCTGCTGATCTGCCGGGAAGTGCATTGTTCAGCAAAGAATTGATTCGCGCCATTGGTGTCAATCCCGTATTTACCGGGAAAGGACGCGATTATTATTTCGCAGAATTGGAAAACGAGCAGGTACTGAGGGAAATTCAGCCCGATCTCCTTGCGCTGAAGAATTATCCGGTTGGTCTCTGTCTGACAGCATCAGCTTCCGGAAAAGATTACCAGATTGTATCACGATTTTTTGCACCGGCAGTCGGAATTGATGAAGATCCGGTTACCGGATCGGCGCATTGCCTTCTCGGTCCATATTGGCTGGCAAAATCAGGATTAAAAGAATTCAGCGCCTTCCAGGCATCAGCAAGGGGAGGAAAGGTTTTTGTGGTTAACAAAGGGGAGCGGGTATTGCTGAGGGGCAGGGCAGTTTCGATGATGCAGGGGGTATTGACAGCAGGGGATTGAAATAATGGCGCTGCTGCTGCATCGGTACCTGTTTTGAATTGTATACAATGAAGCAGAATGGCCGGGAAAGAAGTGATTATTATCGAAATAGCTTTCTATGTGTTCATCTATTTTGTTTTGCATTGAACTTATCTTTTTACTAATTATGGATATTGTAATTCTTTTTTCCCCCTAAAAGACCTTTTTTGGTAAAAATATGAAAGAAATTGAGCGTTTTTTTCAAAATCAGCTTGCAAAATGTTTAGAGCAGAGCAGAGCAGAGCAGAGCAGAGCAGAGCAGAGCAGAGCAGAGCAGAGCAGAGCAGAGCAAAGCCTACCCCAAGATCGGTCTGGTATTTAATCAGAATTTTTCCATTTTTTACCTTCGCGATGTTTTCCTTCATTGTTTTTGCACAGCCAGGAAATGTGATTTCGTGGCAGAAAATTTCAGCGCTTCAGGGTAATTTCACACTAAACCTTGATGCCAATGACCGATTCGGCGGAGCAGTAACACGGATTGGAGATCTCAACGGAGATGGTGTGCCGGAAATTGCCGTTGGCGCACCTCAGGATGACGATGGCGAAACAGATGCAGGCGCTGTTTACGTTTTGTTCATTGACAGCACAGGATGGGTGGACTCGTCGTTGAAAATTTCCGACTTGTCAGGAGGATTTGCGGGAGGGTTGAAAATCAATGATAATTTTGGGTTTTCTTTAGCCGGAATCGGAGACATCAACGGTGATGGCACTGAAGATCTGGCGATTGGCGCCCCATTTGATAAGGATAGTGCTTTAGATGCAGGGGCAATTTATGTTCTCTTTTTGGATGCGGATGGCAGTGTAGCCGGGTATCAGAAAATTTCAGATTCTCTGGGCGATTTTGATTCGAATCTGGATGCCCAGGATTATTTTGGTTATTCGCTTGCGGCTACATCTGATTGGAATGGCGACGGTCGTGCAGAATTACTGGTTGGTGCGCCCGGGGATGATGATGCCGCCGGTCAATCGGGCGCGATCTACATTGTTTTTATTGGAAGCGATGGCAAAGTGGATTCCACAGAAAAAATCTGTAAAACCTGCGGTGGATGGAGTCCTGCCGGGATTGGAGCATGGTCATTTTTTGGAGCTTCTGTTGCAGATATGGGTGATTTGAACG
>Ga0247727_10017102_pt1 | contig 11592 bp, 10 predicted proteins | sample WisWelCaveWW1625_FD_202498 | JGI IMG/M metagenome (GOLD analysis project Ga0247727, IMG submission 202498) | Biofilm microbial communities from Wishing Well Cave, Virginia, United States - WW16-25 | ecosystem: Environmental > Aquatic > Deep subsurface > Groundwater > Cave microbial mat | place... | reverse complement strand
CTTCTTTTTGGTCATGAAAGAAAATTTTTAGGTATTACCTTCACCGGCGCCGGCATTTTTATAATTTCCGGCTTGGGTATTATAGACCTTCTCTCGCCGAGTAATGGCGGCTTTGCCGGCCGCGTCGTGGGCGGTTTGGAAAATTTTTTCGGCTTTACCGCCTCACTCATTCTTACCGCTTCCCTCTTCCTCGCTTCCGTTTTGATTACGCTCAACATTCCACTTCGCCTCAAATTTAAAGAAAAGGATGAAAACGAAAAAGAAGAGATTGAAGAGAAAGAATTAATTATCAAATCGCCCGCCGCCTTCACGCCAGATGAAGACGAAGAGAAAAAAGATGAAAAAGAATCTGACGATGAAAAAAAGGGTGAAGAAAGCTCCGATTTAATTATTCGGGAAGCCAACGCCGCGCCCGCTAAGGCCACCGCGCTCACGCTTAAAAACGCCGCGGCTTATAAAAATTACGTTCCCCCGCCGCTCTCACTCTTGAAATCTTCCGTGGAAAAACCAACCTCCGGCGACCTCCGCGCCAACGCCAACATTATTAAAAGAACTTTGGACAGCTTCGGTATTCCGGTGGAAATGGGTGAAATTAACATTGGCCCAAAAGTCACTCGTTATACTTTGAAACCAGCTGAGGGAGTGAAGCTCGCTCGCCTCGTCGCGCTGAATCCCGATTTAGCCCTCTCTCTCGCCGCGCATCCAATTCGCATTGAAGCGCCGATTCCGGGAAAATCTTTGGTAGGCATTGAAGTGCCAAACAAATCCGCCGCCATTGTCCGCCTGGGTAGTTTGCTCGGCTATCCGGAATTCCAAAAATCTGGCCCGCTCGCCTTTACCATTGGCCGCGATATCAGCGGCGATCCGATTATCGGCGACATTGAAAAAATGCCGCACTGTTTGGTCGCCGGCGCCACCGGCAGCGGCAAATCGGTTTCCATCCACACCATGATTGTCGCTCTCCTTTATAAAAACTCTCCCGCCACTCTTCGCTTTATTATGATTGATCCGAAGCGCGTGGAACTTTCTGTTTATAATAATATTCCCCACTTAATTACCCCGGTTATAACCGAAGGTAAAAAATCCATTGCCGCTTTCCGCTGGGCCATTAATGAAATGGATCGACGTTATGAAACTCTGCTTCAAGCCAAAGCCCGCGACATTAAGAGCTACAACGCCAAAGAAAAAGAAAATCCTCTTCCTTATATCGTGATTGTGGTCGATGAACTCGCCGACTTAATGGCATCTTTCGGCCGTGAAATTGAAAATTCCATCGTCCGCCTCGCGCAAATGGCGCGCGCCACCGGCATTCACCTAGTACTCGCCACTCAACGCCCATCCGTGGAAGTCATCACTGGTTTAATCAAAGCCAATATCACCACGCGCATGGCTTTGCAGGTAGCCAGCCAAATTGATTCCCGCACTATTTTGGATTCCGCCGGCGCGGAAAAACTTCTGGGCGGCGGCGACATGCTTCTCATCTCCTCTGAATTTTCCAAACCTAAACGTATTCAGGGCGCTTATATTTCCGAAGAAGAAATCAAGGGCGTGGCCGCCTTCATCCGCGAAAACAACGAACCGGTATTGGACGAAGTGATTGACCCTTCGGGTAATGTACCGAATGTTTTTTCCACTGACATTTTTAACGGCTTGGAAGGCGAAGATGATGTGGAAGACGACATGTATCAAGAGGCGGTGCAGGTAGTGCGCGAATCTAAAAAAGCCTCGGCTTCCCTGCTGCAGCGACGCTTAAAAGTTGGTTACGCGCGCGCCGCTCGCCTTTTGGATATTATGGAAGACAAGGGCATTGTTGGACCGGGCGATGGCGCCAAACCAAGAGAAGTTTATGAGGCGCCGGGAGAAAATCCGCAGAATCCTAACTCTGGGGCATTGTAAGAAAATTTCCTTTCTATTAAACTATAGGCATATTATTTTATGGAGAATAAAATGCTCCGGGATATTTTAATCTCGGCCTTTGAACAAAAAGGCCTGAACGCGGAAAGGTTAGCCAAACTAACTGGTATTTCTGAAACGCACATCAACGCTATTTTAGACACCGACCAGAAAAGATTACCCTCCGCCCCTTACGTGCGCGGTTATTTGATCAAAATGGCGCAAGCGCTGGAACTGGACTCGCAAAAACTTTGGGAAATTCATAAGGGCGAATTAGGAGCTAAATCTTCCGGCAAAGAAGATACTTTGCCGGCCAATCGTTTTGTCATTCAAAGAATTCCCAAAAAATATTTCATTCTAGGAGCTGTCTCGTTAGTTTTAATCGGTTACTTTGCCGTTAACATAAATCGCCTCTTCGGCCGACCAACATTGGAAATTCTGAATCCGCAGGAAGAAATTATGCACACGGCCAACGCCACTTACATTATCAGCGGCAAAACCAGCCCAGAAAATTCGCTTTCTATTAATAATGAAGAGGTTTTCGTGGATGCTTCAGGAAATTTTGAAAAGGAATACTCTCTCCAGCCAGGATCCAACGCGTTTGAAATTATCGCCAAGCGCTTTCTCGGCCGAGAACTAAAAGTCGTCAAACAAATAATTTACGAAATGAAACAGGAACCTGGAAGCAAGAAGCAGTAATAAAAATAAAAAAACTAATTCACAATTTAAAAACATGACCAATAAAAAAGTAAAAGAGACAGAAAATAAAGAAGAAGCCGGAAAAGATTTAGAAAAACTTTTATCCTCCCTGCAAGAAAAATTCGGCGAGGGCGCGGTGATGCGCATGGGAGATATGAAAAAAATTAACGTGGACGTCATTCCCACCGGCTCGTTTTCGCTGGATTTAGCTCTGGGCGTCGGCGGCCTACCCAAGGGACGCGTGGTGGAAATCTTCGGTCCGGAGAGTTCCGGCAAAACCACTTTGGCGCTGGGTGTTGTGGCGCAAGCCCAACTTAAGGGCGGCCGCGCGGCTTTTATTGACGCGGAACACGCCATGGATCCAGGTTACGCTTCTCGCATTGGCGTAAAAGTAAAAGAGCTCTTAATTTCTCAACCTAATAACGGAGAAGAGGCGCTGAATATTTTAGAAAGCTTAGTCCGCTCCAATATGATTGACGTGATTGTAGTGGATTCCGTCGCCGCCTTAACGCCGCGCGCGGAAATTGAAGGCGAAATGGGCCAGCAATTCATGGGACTCCAAGCTCGCATGATGTCGCAGGCGCTCCGCAAAATCGCCGCCATCGCCGCCAAGTCCAACACTCTTATTATTTTTATCAATCAGCTTCGGGAAAAAATCGGCATTGTCTTCGGCAATCCGGAAACCACGCCCGGCGGCCGTGCCCTGAAATTCTTTTCTTCCGTCCGTATTGATGTTCGTCGCTCCGCTCAAGTTAAAAAAGGCGAAGAGATTATTGGCAACCGCGTCAATGTTAAAGTTGTGAAAAATAAAGTTGCTCCCCCGTTCCGCACCGCCGAATTTGATATAATTTATGGAGAGGGCATTTCTTACGAAGGTGATGTCATCAACGCGGCTATCAACAGCGCGGTTCTAACCCGCGCGGGCGCCAGTTATTCTTTTGGCGAAGAAAAGCTCGGAGTTGGCATAGAAAATTTAAAAATACGCCTCAAGGAAGATAAAAAGCTCCTCAAAGAAATTGAAAGAAGGGTTCTCGAAGCCAAAACCGCATAGTGAATATACTTCCGTTGCTTTTATCGTAGCGACTATTTTGTCATTGGCCGCCAGCGCTTATGGCCTCTACACCGAAGACCTAACGCTTTTCATTCCTTATCTTTTCCTACACCCAACCCTACTCTGGTTCGTCGGCTCCCTTCGACTCTTTAATCCTATCAACCGCATCACTACTCCCGATTGGAGCCACGCTCTGCAAACATGGATGGCGTGGGCGATTATGTTCAACATTTTTGAAAGCGTGTTTTTCGCGGAAATGGGATTCCAATACGACATTTTCCTGCACTTTGGCGTTTCTTTTTTCCTGACACTCGTAACTTTTCTTCTTTATCCTGTTATTCGTTATTTAATCACGGAAAAGGTTTTACGCCGTTATCACTCGGTTCGAGCCGTAATTTTAATTATGATTATTGGCGGAATAGGTTTTGAGGCCTTGGAAGCCGCCTCGGACACGCTTTTTCAAACCAAACTTTTTTGGGACGCTAGCCAATCTATTCAAGTGGACGTGGCAGTGGACTTGTTTATGGACGGCCTCGGGATTGCCGTCGCTCTAATGTACGCTCAAAAAAACTTAGACCTCAAAAAATATCTTTTGATTAAAAAATAAGCGGGTGATAGAATTCCTCTCGGAACCTTGAACTCGCTCTAAGCCCCTTAGGTCGGGCAATGGAGGTTTTATGTTGCGACGACCCGTCCTCGCGCTATTTTTGCTTTTCGCTTCTTACTGTTTTGCCTCTCCGCAAACCGAAGCCGAAAAAACTATTCAGGCCAAGTCCTTGGCGGAAAATGTTTCTTTTCTCGCTCATCCAAAAATGCGCGGCCGCGGAACCTTAGACAGCGGCTACGAATTACCCAGCGCCTATCTCGCGAAAGAAATGGAGCGGCTTCAACTGCGTCCGTTTGGCGATGGGCAAAAAACAAACCGAAGCTATCTGCAAGAATTTTCTTTCACTCATCTAATGGTTCTCCCCGCTAAAACCAGAAATGTTCTCGGTTTGCTGGAAAGTAAAACCAAAACCGAAGAAATAATTATTATCGGCGCCCACTACGATCATCTCGGAATAAATAAAAAAGGCGAGATTTATCACGGCGCCGATGATAACGCCTCTGGCGTAGCGGCAGTTCTGGCCATCGCTCAAGCTCTGAAGATTTATCGGGAACGGGGCGGTGAATTGAAAAGAAGTGTTTTATTCGCCTTCTGGGGCGCGGAAGAATTAGGTTTGGCTGGCTCGCGCCACTTCGCCAAACATCTTACTGAAGGCGTGAAACTGGAAAATATTATCGCTGTCATTAACTTTGACATGATCGGTCGCTCTCAAAATAATCAGCTCGCGGTCATTACCAATCCGGAAGGTCGCCTTCTTCGTCAGGTCTGCCCCGAACTTTTTATTGCCAATGAATTAGCCAATAAAAATTCGGAACTGAAACTGATTTACCAAGATCCGCGTTTCCAACAGCACTTTGCTTTCTACCGTAGCGACCATTACTCTTTTTTTCTAGCCAGCCCTGCCGGCAAAAAAATTCCGGCGCTTTTCTATAACACCGGCCTTCATCCCGACTATCATCAACCCACTGACACGCCCGAAAAAATAAATTACGAGGCGCTGGAAAAAATTTCTAAACACGCTTTCCGAGTTCTCGTAGAAATCTGCAATCTTCCCAACCGTCCGAAATACCAAGAACCATAAAAAAAGAACAGCCCCAATGCTCTCATGAGCATTGGGGCTTTTTAGTCCGCCACTTACCTCTTCTTGGGCGGACAAGGCTTCGGCGAGTGCGGTCGCGGACACGGGGGCGGCGAACAGTAGTACTTCGGCTGATGGTAATGGTGACGATGGCCACCACTGCCGAAGCTGAACAGCGGATACGACTGATAAGTCAGTCCGCTGTAACTCGGCGGGTACGGATTGTAATATCCGTACCGGGGCTGAGGCGGGTAATACCACACCTCATACTCCACCACCCCGGGAACCAGATCCACCTTCCCACTGGAAGGCGGAAGCGGAAGCGGGGCGCAGTCGGGCTTGCGCTTGACCACGCCACCGCCGTCGTGGATCACCATCCGATACCCACCAACCGCTCCCTGCTCAACGGCGCAACCGCCGAGCAGAACCACCATCACCGCAACCATCCAAATCTGGAACATGACATCCTCCTTTGTTTTTGCATACCAAAACGTAAGGAACCTACCTCACGTTTTCTTCTCTAATTATAGCACAATTTGAGTCCAAAGTCAAGCCAAAGATTTATATATTTCAAGATATCTTTGAGCTGATTTTGACCAGCTAAAATCAGCATTTTTTGCTCTTTTTCGAAACTGCTCTAATTTACGCTTATTTTGAAAAATTATCATGGCCCCCAACACCTCTTTTTCCAGCGCGCTCTTATTTTCCGAGCGCATTACAAAACCGGTCTTTTTATGCTGAACGGTATCTTTTAATCCGCCAGTGGCATGGACAATCGGAATAGTTCCGTAATGCATAGCGATCAACTGCCCCAAGCCGCAAGGTTCAAATAAAGAAGGCATTAGAAAGAAATCGCTTTGCGCGTAAATTCGGTGCGCCAACTTTTCGTTAAAACCTATTTCAACAAAAACTTCTTTAGAATATTTTTTTGCTAAATCTTTTAACTTCTTTTCATAATCCGGCCTCCCCTGTCCCAAAAACGCGAATTGCGCCCCTTGGCGAATAAATTGCGAAATCAACGGCAAAATTAAATTAATCCCCTTTTGACCAGTTAGGCGAGAAACTAAGCCAAAAATCGGCGCGCTATTATTCGTTCGTAAACCCAATTCTTTTTGAAAATCTTCCCTCCGTCGCGCCGGCACTTTCCAAAAATCGTAATCCACGCCGTTTAAAATTCCTGTTAATTTTTTCACCTTCGCTTTTTTCCGTAAAATCCCCTGCAATCCCTCCCCAAATTTCGGGGTTAAAATTTCTCCGGCATAAGTCGGACTGACCGTCGTAATAAAATCCGCATTCTTAATTCCTTCCGCCATCCAATTCTCTTTTCCCCAAATCCCTTGGTTCGCCAAATTATGAATGGTGAAAACTACCTTAGGCAATTGGTAATTATAAATTGGGAATTGGGAATTACTTTTTAGCAACTTTGCTAAAAAGCCCGTATGCCAATCGTTGCAATGTACGACATCCGGCTTAAAAGGAAGTTTTCCGTCGCGCAATAAATTAAAAACCGATTGAGAAAAAAACTTAAATCGCTCAATTTCTCTAACCGAACCTACGAAAGCGGTTTTAGAAAAATAAATCGGCCCGCGGCTTAAATATTTTTTATTTTCAACTAAAAAGACTTTAACTTTAGAATTTGAGATAAAAGTTTGATAAATACTAATCTTTTCCGAGCCAACTGGAAAATTTTTCAAAATTAATTTTCCCGGATTTTTAATTTGCTCATAACGCGGCAAAACCACCGCTACTTCCACGCCTAATTTTGAAAGTGCTTTCGACAAACTGCCAATTACATCCCCTAATCCCCCCACCTTCGCGATTGGTGTTAATTCTGAAGCAACAAATAAAATCCTTAATCTCTTATTCTTAATTTCTGACATGCTATTCTTTAACTTTTTCCATTTCTATCTGAAGTTCGCGAATTCGATCCTGAATCATGGCGGCGCGATGATATTCCTCCGCTTTACCCGCTAAACGCATTTGCTCTTGCCAAGTTTTAATCATCTCCGCGTATTCTTTCTTCGTAATAAAAAATTTTTCTTTTTCTTCTAAACGATCCCGCACCTCCTCGTCTTCCTGACGGGACAGCTCATCCACATACCCGCTCCTCTGCCAATTAAAACCAGTATAGATGGCTTCTTTGTATAAATTCTCCGCCAGCTTTTTTTCTTCAAGGGTGGCCTTCTCTGAACTTAAAATAATTTCTTTCAACTCATAGAGACCCCTTTCCAACATTTCCAAACTCCACCAAGGCCGAGCTGAAGCCCACCAATAATGGTCGGAGTGTAAAGCTTTATCTAACCTCTCTCTCCATTCAGCTTCTCCGCCGCGCCCCACTAACTCAATCGCCAAATCAGTCAGTTTCCACTGATTCACTTGAATCGGATTGTCCGGCCGCTTCCAGCGAGAATAAGGCAAATTTTCCTTCAGATTATTTTTTGTCACTGCCCAAGTGGAATCGCGCGGTTCAATCTCTTCCTTTTTGGAAACCGCGGAAAATAACTCGCTTAAAGTAGCCGGCTGGATTTTTTCGCTTTCCAAAAGTTCAAATAATAAATTTTCCAAGCCGGGACGATGATGGCCGAACATCTCGCAGTCCATCGCCGTCACCACATGATCGTTTTTCTCCAATCGCTCGCCGAAATAACGGATGATACCGGAAACAGCGCCTGTTTGCGCGGAAGAAATGGCGAAAGAGTAGCTTCTTTCTCTAAAAAAAACACCCAAGCCACCTAAACCTTTAATAGTATAAACTCGATCCGCCGACGGATGATTTCCCGGAAAACCCAGCTCGTCAATAATCAGCCATTTATATCCAAGCCGCTTCGCCACCTCCGCCACCTTGCGCGAATAAGCCATTTCCGTAGGAAAAAAACCATTTTTGCCGTTTTTTCTCCAAAGTTCTCCGAAGTGCTTATCTAAAGATCGTTCATTTAAAATAATTTGACGCTCAATCTCGCTTTCCGGTAAAAAAGGCAAGAAAGCGTGATATTTAGAGCTACCGGTAATTTCCAACTGCCCGCTTTCTAAAAGTTTTTTAATGGTTTCCAAAACGTCTTGACCGCCATATGCCGCTAAAAAATCGCAAAGCACGCCGTTGATATTCAGAGTCAGCTTGGCACGCTTTAATTTCAAAAGGCCGGAAAAAACTTTCCGGTAAGATTCTTCAATGACTCGCCGCACTATTTTTTCTTTCTGAAACGGCGGCTGATAAGCGTGAATAAAATTCGCCCAATACATAGAGTTAAGGATTGCCGCGCTTTTCCGCGAAGTTCATCGCCAAATTAGCCACTCGCTCGTATTCTTCCGCGGAATGCTTCCAAGAAAAATCGTGTTTCATCGCCGACTTCTGAATTTTTTGCCAAACCGCCGGATTGCGATAATTTTCGTAAGCTCGCGCCATTGCCACCAAAAGCGCCTGCGCGTCAAAAGCCTCAAAAGTAAAACCGGTGCCAGTATTGGTTTTAGGATCGTAATCCTTCACCGTGTCCGCTAAACCGCCCGTGCGTCGCGCGATCGGCACACAACCATAGCGCATCGCCTCCATTTGCGTTAGGCCGGATGGTTCAAATTTAGAAGGAATCAAAACCGCGTCCGATCCGCCGTAAACCAAATGCGGCAAATCGCGATCAAAATTAAGATGGGCCCCCACACGGCCAGGATGCTTAGTTTCTAATTCTTTAAAAAAACTCATATACCTAGAATCGCCCGAACCCAAAACTAAAATCTGCATTTTCAATTCACGAAGCATTACTTCTACTAAATCAAACAACAAATCAAATCCCTTTTGCTCGCTGAAACGCGAAACGATGGAAAGTAAAAACGCCGAGGGGTCTCGATCCAAACCAAAACGCCCCTGCGCTTCTTCTTTGTTTTTTGCCCGCTCGCTCAAAGTTTCTTCATTATAATTGGCCGCTAAATTAGGATTAACGGAAGAATTAAAAACTTCATAATCAATGCCATTCAACACCCCGTAAAGCCGCGAACGCCGCTCGCGCAAAAGATCATCCAATAACTCACCATATTCTTTCGTCATAATTTCCTTGGAATAATTTGGGGAAACGGTAGTAATGGAATCGGCGTGCAAAATTCCGCGACGCAAGGCATTTACCCTCAAAAGACGCGGATTGAAAAAAGAGGGAACGAGCGATTGACCATCATCATAATCGCTTTCATTCACGAAACGATGATCAAACATCCCCTGATAAGAAAGATTGTGAATCACGAACAAACTCGCGATTTTATTCAACTTAGCGTCGTTTTTATAAACCGTGTGCAAATAATTAACTAAAAAGCCCGTCTGCCAGTCATTTGCCACAATCACATCCGGCACCCATTTGGAAACCCTTAAAAACTCCAACGTGCCGCGGGAAAGGAGCGCCCAGCGAATCGCGTCATCCGTATAACCGTAAATGTTGGAACGGAACTCGTAATACTCCTGATTCTCCAAAAAATAACTGGTGACCGGCTGGCGAGTGTCCCCGCTCTTCTCCGGCGTGTATTTTTTCACGTTGCAAATTAAATAAGCTGGCGTGGTTTGCGTATCCTCCTCCGCATCCGTGGGAACCTGCAAGGCCTCGTGTTCCATGGTCAGCCGATATTTGCTTTGATCAATAGAAGCAAAGCGAGGAATCATTACCCGCGCGTCATGGCCAATTTCCGCCAACGCCCTCGGCAAAGCAAACATAACCTCGCCCAAGCCGCCGGCCTTAACAAAGGGAGCCGCTTCCGGCGCCACAAACAAGATTTTGAGCGCTTTTTTCCGGCCAAAAAACATTATTTCTATTTTACCACCTTCCGACCCTAAATCAAAAAAGAAAAGGCCGCCAAAACTTCGGCGGCTAAGGACTCCCTAGAAAAGCCAATCTCGTTCCGGGATTAAAGGTTATTTTTTTAATCCCCTTAGGATCAAAAAGCTGAGTCATCTGCACCAAACGGAACTCTCCGTATCGGCACAAACAGATTACCCGATCATCAAAAAGATATTCCACCTGTTCGTGCGGGAAAATTAAGAATCCACCCGGGCAATCTGGCGAGTAAGCGTTAAAACAAAGCGCGTCCTCGTAAGTCGGAATTTTCAAACCGAAACTCTTAGCCACCACCAAGACCTCTTTCCAATCGGTTTTTCGGGTAAAATCAAGAAATTCCACCAGCTTCTTCCCCGGCTCCAACTTTCGAAAAGGAAAATTCTGATTATTGATAAAACTATCCACCCACTTACTTTTGGGATTAACCAATCCTTCCGCGGTGGCTATCGCCGGAACTTCAAATCTGTATGTGGCGGAACGAATTTCGGATGGATCCATATATCTTCCTCCTCCCAATCAGAGAATCGGATGATGGCTGGCCAAACTTTAATAAAATTAGACTTTCCGGTCAAGCGCTCCTTCTCTTTTTAAAATTAAAAGCTTCTTTTCAGAACCGCGATTATAACCGCCAATTTTGCCATCCGAACGCACCACTCGGTGACAAGGAACGGCTGGATTGTAGTTTTTATTTAGAATATTCCCCACCGCGCGAAATGCTAACGGTCTCCCTGCCCGCCTCGCCACTTCTTGATACGTCAAAACTTTCCCGCGCGGAATTTTCCGCACCACCGCGAAAACTTTTTCTTGGAAGGTCATAAAAAGAAAATAGCACGCTTGCGCGTGCTTTAGAATTCAAACCATTGCGTTGTGAGATGTCCGTTTTTTCGGATCTCTACTCTTACTTTCCCCTCATCGAACTCAAGTGGAATATTCTTAGAGGTCCAAATAGTTCTCGCAGGAATGTTGAAAGTATAAACCTTTCGTTGTTCGGCGAGGTTATCAGCTTTCTCAAAAATCCTTACTTCAATTTTTTGATCAACAAACCCTCTGTTTTTCTCAAAACCATCCACGCTAATCTTCAGCCAAGATTCCCCGAGCCACTCGCTAGTTCCCGTTCGATACAAATCAACCCAAACTGTGTCTTCAAAAAATACAGCTCGCCGAACCAAACCGTCCTTGGCCATGCTCTGATCGAAAATCCCGTCATTTGCGCGTTCCATGCAACCAGTGAAGAAAAAGAATAAAAGAGAAAGCGAGGCGAGCATTGTCCGCATGTTCGCTACCTCCAAAGGTCTGTGGAGACGTTATCAAATTAAAAGCGGCTGTCAAGACGCTTTATTCATAATTCCTGCTTCATGATTCCGAAATTATTCGGATTTAATCCGAATAATTTCTTCCCAAGGCAAGCCCGCCTTCCCAAAATGTCCGTACGCCGCGGTTTGCTGATAAATCGGCC
>Ga0247727_10017101_pt1 | contig 11592 bp, 11 predicted proteins | sample WisWelCaveWW1625_FD_202498 | JGI IMG/M metagenome (GOLD analysis project Ga0247727, IMG submission 202498) | Biofilm microbial communities from Wishing Well Cave, Virginia, United States - WW16-25 | ecosystem: Environmental > Aquatic > Deep subsurface > Groundwater > Cave microbial mat | place... | reverse complement strand
GGAGCCATCATGCGCTACTTGCGAGAGTACAACCGGCACCCACAACCATTCGTCTGGACTGCCTCGGCGACGACAATCCTCCGCAAGGTTCGCCATTGTCAAGAAGCGTTAGACGCACCACACTAGATCTTACCGTCACGGACGCTCCTTTGGGAGGGAATCCCGAGGCGGTCCGAAGCGGACCGTCAGGGCAACGCTCGCCCGGCGGTCGATGATGTCCCCGAAGATGTGCTGCTGGATCTCCTCGTCGAGGAGGTTCGTGACCTGGGCGGAAAGCTCGATCCCCGGCGCGTGGAAGCGCCAGCCCCCGCGGATCCCGACCAGGTCGTACGAGGGCACGAACCCCCAGAACGTGGAGGTGAGCACGTCCTGCCAGAACGTCCTGTCTACGTGGTCCCAGGTCAGCCCGGCGTACCAGCGGCCGCGATCGACCTGGGCCCCGACACCCAGCCGGTCGCGCGCCGGGATGTTCACGAACTGGGACGTGTCGGCCACGACGCCGTCCCCGTCGAGATCCTGTCCCCAGGCGTTCTCGTGGATGAGCGTGGATACCCGGTCGGTCATCGAGACTCCGTCCGTACGCGGGACGTCCTGCCAGGACCAGTTGACCCAGGCGGAGAGCCCCCGCGGGCCACTCCAGTGCGTTCCCAGCTCGAGCCCACGGTTCTCCGTGCTCTGCGCGTTCTGGTACTGGAAGAGGGCGGGGATGCGGCCGTCGAGCATGATCGAGAGGAACTGGTTGTACGGGACGGGGCCGACGGGGCAGAGATCGCGAAAGGGCGGAAGCGCGTTCACGTACGGGCAGACGTCGATCGGGGGCGCCTCGTCGATTCCGTCTCCGTCCGGATCCGTCGGCAGGATCACGTCGTCGCCCGTGCCGGGCTCCCGATCGGACCCGATTCCGTAGAGCTTCCGGAGAGGAAAGTCGATGTCGTGGTGGGACTTCGTGCGATACACGGTCCCCGAGATCGCGAAGCGGCCGAGCTGCGCAGCGTAGCCGAGCTCGATGGAGGACGTGGTCTCCTCCTCGAGGTCGCGGTTGCCGAGCGCGGAGGTCACGGCCAAGTAGGAGGGGACCTCGCCCTCGTCGACTCCGCAGTTCCCGGGAGATTTCGCGCACACGACCTGCGCCAGGGGAGCGAAGAAGGGGAAACCTACGACCTCGGCGTCGATGACCTCCCAGTCGAGGAGGGCGACCGGGATCGCCGGCACGTCGAGGTCGGTTTCCACCACCGAGGGCGCGCGGAATGCCCGTCCCCACGCGAGCCGCACCGTCTGTCGTGGCGTCGGCTTGTAGCGGAGGGCGAGCCGCGGCGAGAGGACCGCGCCGATCGTCTCCTTCACGGTGTCGACCCGTGCGCCCGCGACGATGGAGAGCTTCGGGAGGAGCGTCACGTCGGCCTCGCCGAAGACACCTCCCCTGAGCCGGCGCGTCCCACCGGGGGCGATGCTCAGGTCATACGCCGAGCGCTCGATCTCCACCCCGAACCCCAGGGCCCCCCGCGTCCCGATCGGGCGCCGCCCGCGCAGCGAGCCGTGGAGCAGCGCCGAGGTGAAGTCGAAATCGATGGCGTTGATCAGGTTCGTCGCGGCGCCGTCGAAGAGGTTCACGTAGACCTGACCCTCGAGGTTCCCGTGCTGGTACCGGCCCTGGAGGTAGGAGGCCTGGGTCCCTGGCTCGATCTCGAACGGCCCGAGCCCCGTGGCGATCCATCCGCGCGTGCGCCCGGCCCCGGCCTGGACGATCAGGCGGCCGGTTTCCAGTGGATCGCCGACGTCCGCGCGGAGGTCGAAGCGCGGCTGAGAGGTCCCCGAATCGTTCCCACCGTCCTGGATCAGCCCGAAATCGGGATCGATCGTCTCGCCGAACACGTTCGCGATCGTTGCGGGCCTGTCGAACGGGTCGACCTCGAAGAACCCGGCGGACAGGCGCACGGCCCACGGGCCGGCGAGGAAGCTCTCGGAGGCCCGGACCCGGAGCGCTCCATGGCTTCCCGCTCCGAGCTCGAGGCTTCCACCCAGGGTGTCTTGGGGGCGCCTCGTGATCACGTGGACGAGGCCACCCACCGCGTTGGCGCCCCACAGGGCCGAAGCCGGGCCGCGCACGACCTCGATCCGCTCGATCGTCGCCGCGTCGGCCGGCGCGAACTCCCACAGGACGAATCCCAGGAAATCCTCGTAGATGTTCCGCCCGTCGATCAGGGCCAAGGTCGAGTTGTTGATCCCGCCCGTCGCCTGCCGGGAGGCGATGTTGACGTCGCGGGCGCTGAACTGCACCACGTTGATCCCCGGCACGCGACGGAGCTGGTCGACCAGGTGGTCGCCCGGCCGGATCGCGAGGTCTTCTCCTGTGAGCACGTCCACCGCGGCGGGGGAGTCGAGCGCCGCCTCCGCGGTGGCGGACGCGGAGACGACGACCTGCTCGAGGATGTTGGAGGGAAGAGGAGGCTTCTCCTCGGTCGTTTCGGCGGGCTCGTCCGGGGATGGAGGAGGGGGATCCGCCGACTGGGCCGTCACGACGGAGGCCGCCAGGAAGAGCGCGAGGGTGACGAGCGCGATCCTCGCCCGCATGGGTGCGGATGATAGCAGGGGACGAGGGCGGTCTAGCGCCAGAGGGCTCCGAGGTCGAGGGTGAGTCCCGTCCAGTCGGGGTGCGCGTAGGTCGCCGGGCCCTCGATCCGGCACAGAAGCTCGTAACCCTGGGAACCCGCGCGATAGAACTCCACGCACTGGGCCTCCGGGTCCACGATCCAGTAGTGCTGGACGCCCAGGGCGGCGTAGCGTCGAGCCTTCCGTTCTCGATCGTGAACCCGCGTCGAGGGAGAGAGGATCTCGACCGCGAGGATCGGTCCTCCCTCGATCCCGCGTTTCGAGATCTGCTCCGCGCGAGAGACAACGATGATATCCGGCTGCACGACGTCGTGCGAGGTCAAGATCACGTCGATCGGTGCGTCGAAGACCTCGGCCAGGGACCGGGCCTCGAAGTAGTCCTCGAGCTGGCGCTGAAGCCTCTTGGAGACTCGTTGATGGATCGGGCTGGGGGCGGGGGTCACGAACAGGCTTCCCTCGAGAAGCTCGTAACGCTTGCCGTCGTCGGGAATGGCCGCGTAGTCGGAGTAGTCGAGCTTCCGGTTCATTTCGAGGGGCGTCACGTCGGGTTCCATCGATGGACACGATATCGCCAGGGGAGCGCGGAGACAACGGGAGAGGTTTCTCTGCGGCAACCCGGCCGGGGAATGCTATGATCCCCGCGACTTCCAACCACACGGGCCGTTAGCTCAGGGGTAGAGCACCAGCCTTTTAAGGGACGGGAAAGCATGATAGGCGCGGCACTTCACAGGAGGTGCCGCGTCTTTTCTTTCTGCGGATCACGAGAGAGAACCACGAATCATGGGTGCGGGTCGGATTCGATGGACACGAGGTGGACACGAGATCGGCTGCGCTGGCGGACGGTGTTCTCCGTGGTGAACTCCAAGACCTCGTCAGAGCCGGGTTTCCACTTCCATCCCGCGAACGGCTCTCAGCTCGCACTTTGCTATACCGTGGCGCGAATAGTTCCGAGCGACCGGGAGCGTTCGCCTGCGGGCGGGGAGGGGGCAGTCCGCGGCATAATCCGCGGAGAGGAACCCGATGAAGTGTCCGGAGTGCGAGGGTCGTCTGACGGTCGTGGACGTGAAGACTCTGGCGGATCACGTCCGCCGGTGCCGAATCTGCGCCGGCTGCGAAAACCGATGGTCTACCGTGGAAACTTTCGACCGACAGCGGACCCTTGGCACCCGTCCTGACCGTCCCACCGCGCCAGTCCTTCCATCCCCGTGGGAGTCCGGGCGCCCGCGGATGTCGATGCGGGGGCGCTGGCCGAGGGGGGAGAGGAAACCGGAAGCCGGCGAAGAGGGATAGGATCGTCACGCTCTCTCGTTGCGGCGCGTGACGCTGCGATCCCTACCGGAGAAGCCTACCGGCACTGGGGCGGTCGCGGACGCGCGGTGGCGAGGGGGGGCGGTGGACCCAGAGCACGCTCCCGAGCTGGCGCGCCACAGACGGAAGCTCAGCGCATGAGACTCCCGAACTGGATCGTTCCACCGCGAGCGAAAGCGAGGGCCCCTCTTTTTCTCTCCCGGGGGACCCTACGGGGAACCGGTCGAGCAGGAGGCGAACCCGCGATGACGATTTTGCGGCGCTCGACGCGCCAGAGAGTCACGAATCGCAGCCACCGGAGTGGTGAGATCGCGCGTGATCTCGGCCCGGACTCATTTCCTCGGCGTGGAAAGCGGGTTTTGACATCGCTGTCAACCACCGGGTCGGGCGTTCGAGTCCCTCTTCGGGAGCCAGACCGGGCTCGGACCCTTGCGGGCTAGCCTGATGGTTGGACGGCCGAGGCGGTCGACGGGGACGAGCCACATTCTTCCCACCTGGACCGCCCCGACGAACCGGCCCGCCTTCGCCATCGCCTGCACCCTGCGTTCGGATACGCGGAGCATCGGCGCGACCTCGGCGAGCCGGATGTACCTGGGAGCATGCGGCTGAAACACGTCCGCGGTCCTCCGTGCTATCGCATCTGGCCGCAGCACGCGACGCTCCTCTGCAGGCCACAGGGGAGAAGATAGTAGCTGCCTCGGGTGGTCACCGCCCACGCTGAGCGTGACCCAGTATCCCAAGTCCAGCCCCAGCAGTCTTCACTCGGTGGCGGGTCCGTGAAGCTCTTCATCAACCAAGCCTCCGGAGTGCCGGCCGAGGAGAGGTCCGGGATGTTCGTTGTGGCAAGAACCTCGTCCAACTGGCATACACGGGTCCCTGGAAACTCGATCTGGCACGCCCGGACGAGGGCGAAAAGGCCGCTGGTCGTACCGACCGTGGCAGAAGTGAATCCGACCAACCGGAAGTTCGGCGGGCTCGCCGGAAAGTTGACGACCTCCACTTGTTTCGGCCGCGTGGACTGCTCCACAACCCGCAGGTTGCCGTCTACGTCCACCGGGAAGTTGGTCACGAGAACGGGCACGGTCGGCGCCGGCCCGCCGGCAAGCTCGGGTTCCTCGCCTGTCGTGAGAGTGGCTTTCGGTTCCACCCCGGCGGCAATGGTCACCGCGAAAGCGAGCACGAGCGAGACTGCAAATATGGTTCGCATCATGGTCTCCTCCTGGAATGGATCAGTTGGCTTCGGGTTGAACGCACGCGGGCAGGAGTGCCGGGTCGCGCCCGCTCATGACCGCGCCTTGCCGCTTCCGTCCGTACCGGGTCTGCCCCTGGTACGTCGCGGCGGTGACGTAGTAGTACCCGTGGCCCGCCTCGGGATTCGGGAGCGGATCCGGCACCGTCAGGTAGTCGCCCGGTCGCGGGGGCGCATCCGGGTACCGGCACTGCAACCCATGGACCTTGCTCCAGTCCCCGAGAGTCTCGAGACCACCCCGGTACGTGTCGAAGTCATCAGCGCCGGCGAGCCCGAACGGGAGCGCAGGAGCCCGGAACGAGATCGTGGAGACGGCCGGATCGTAGGTGTGGAGGATGTCGAAAAGCCTGGCGAAGCCGCTGATGACGAAAACCCTCTGGACCGAGCTGTAGCCGCAGCGGTTGTTCGGCCAGTTGGGGTCCGAACATAACGAGATAGCGGGGATGTACAGGAGGCCGTTGACGGCGTCGAACGAGAGCACGGACCCACCCCCAACGATGTCCCAAGGGTAGCTGTTACAGCCATAGCTGGTGAAGTTACAGGTCGGGACAGCGGTCGCCGTGTCCACCTCGCCAGTTGGTGTCGCGTGAGATCTGAGTTCTCCGATGAGCGTTCCCGTGCCCGATGGATGAACACGCGTGACTCGGAGAAGAAAAGGGCCGTCGAGAAAGAGTTGGTTCCCGGCGTTGTCTATCACGCGGGTTGACCCCGTCGAGGTCCACAGTCCGTCCGGTCCCAGAGTGCACGTGTAGCCGGGTTCGTAAAACACGAAGTCGCTGCAGTCCAGCGGCTGCCCCGGTTCGCTTGAGCGGACCTCGACCGCGCCAAGAAGCAAGACCACGCCCAAGACCGCTCTGCTGTTCATGCCGGCTCCCTCCTTGGCGGATTCTACGCCCGCACGGGAGTACTTGAGCGGGCCAACGCATACGAAGTAGTCTTAGCGGGACCGCGGCCGCGCAGGCCGGCATGGCGCACGTGGTGGGGTTCCGGAGCGGCCTCTGAGTGCCCTGCCTTTCGACCCTGGGAAAGCGACTCAGGAGGGCGTGATGGCCGAAGACGATCCAGCCCGCAGAGAAGCGCTGAAAAACGCAGACGCCGAATGCCTCGCGCAGATCGAGAAGGGACGCACCGGCTTCTGCTGGTCGGACGATCCACGCTCGCGCGAGCACATGCCGTGGGAAGTGCAGACCGTGACCTGGCCGCGCAGCGTCGCGCAGATCACGCCCTACCTGTACCAGCGCTACCAGTTTCGGTCTGGCTTTCAGATCGACGAACGCGGCGGGCTCCACGACCTTTTCGGCTTGGTCCACTCCTACACCACTGCCACCTGTCTCCAAGGACCGTTCTTCCGGGCTCTCACGGCGCGTCGTGCCTTGGGGAAGGACTTGAAGCGAGTTCTGGTGGAGCATTCAGGTGTCATTCGATCGGAGGAGAAGGCGGCCCTCCAGGAGATCATCAAGACCATCCGTGAGGAAGCGAGATTCGCCGCGGGGAAGCGCTGGACGCCACTGGCGGGAGGCGGACGCGGAGGGAAGATCCGGTACGGCCCGGAGAGCTTCAAGCCGCGGGGCGGACAGGGCGGACGCGGCACGGATCCGCACTTCAACCGGCTGGTTTACGACCTTGGCCGACTTTTCCACGACCGGTACTGCGAGCAACCCGCCGAACCGCCGCGGCGAAGGACCGATGCGCCGAAGGGTCGCACGAACTGGACGGATGTGGCCCTGTTCCTGATCGCCACAAGAGCCGCGTGGACCTTCGAAAAGCTGCCGGAGCTCTACCACGTCCCTCTCGGGAAGTGGCGGGACCCGTTCCGCTGGCGACGGGAGACGCTGCAGGCGCGTGCGAAAGGGCTCCTGCAGTCAAGGTCTCGGCGTTTCGAGAAGTCCTACCATCCACGTGGGTTCGCCACTCCGAGCGTGGCCAAATCCCTCCGCGTCGCACTCGCCCGGCCGACGTGGCGACGTGAACGACAAGCCAAGCGGGCCTGGGGTCGAGTGCTGGCCGCGATTGCTCGGCCTACCACCCGCTAGGAGTCCTCTCCTTCTTTCCTCTGACACCGCGAGAATCCACGACAGGAACGGGTTTCCGCGCGTGGCGGCGATTGGTGTCCTTTCGCACATTGCCCGTCTTGTGGCGGACCACGTTGGTCGCCGACGTGGTATTCGTGCTCACGAGGCCGCAGAAGGTTCGCGGTCAGAGGAGAGCGAACGATGCAGGTGCAACGCGTACTCAGCACTATCGACTCCGCCCGATACGTCGGCTTGGCCGCCGCGACATTGGAGCGGTACCGGCACGTTGGTGGCGGACCGGCGTTCATTCGCCTTGGCTCCAGACGCATCGTCTACGAGGTGGCCGCGCTCGACGCCTGGCTGGACCGCCAGAAGGGAAAAGCGTCGAAGGCCCTACTGGCGCGGTAGGTGCCCGTGCGCGCTCCTCGCTCCACCGCCCCCAGACGTGACCGCCAGCCCAAAGAACGCGGCTCCTCCGTTCTCCAACTCGTTCGCGCGGCTCGTGGCGAAGTGGAGGCGCTCCTACTTGAGCAGCCGTGCTCCCCAAGAGCCAGCCGCGTACTGGACCTCTTGCTGGTCCTCGAGGAGCGCCTTGTGGAGGCCGGCCGGCTCGGCCCCGCGGATGCCTTGGAGCGGCTCTCGTGACCGCTTCAGTGGAACGTGTGTTGTCAGCGCTCGACACGCGCGGATGCCGGCCGGAATGGACGCCCTCATCCCACGAGCCGCGCGGACTCACGGTAGTCCGCCTGCGCGATGACGAGGCGCCCTCATGAGCCCCGCGGTCGAGCGCGTTCTGCGCGCCCTAGAGGCTCATGGCTGTAACCCGCGCCCCAACGGGAAGGGCTGGGAGTTCCGGTGCCCGTGCCACGAGGATCGCAAGGCGAGCGGGTCTCTCGCGGAGGGCGAGGAAGGGCGCGCGCTCCTCCGCTGTCACGCCGGCTGTCCCGTCGAGTTGATCGTCGCCGCCCTCGGCCTGACGATGGCGGACCTCTTCCCCGCGAGACCGAAATCGAGGAGGGGGAGGGGGGGGCGCATTACCCCCTCGGTTACACCGCAACAGTGCAACGCCAGGCCACCCGACCACGGTGAGGCGTCGGCGACCGGGTGCACGCTCGCCTCCTACGCCATCGCCAAGGGGCTCCCCATCGACTTCCTCCGTTCCCTGGGACTCTCAGACCTCACCTACCAGGGCGTGCCAGCCGTCCGCATCCCGTACCGGAACGAACAAGGCGAGGAGGTAGCAGTCCGATTCCGCCTCGCGTTGGAGGGGGCAGAGCGGTTCAGGTGGCGCCGAGGAGACAAGCCCTGCCTCTACGGACTCCACCGGCTAGAGGAGGCCCGCGCGAAGGGATACACGGTCCTCGTCGAGGGCGAGTCCGATGGGCATACGCTCTGGTTCCAGGGAGAGCCCGCACTCGGTCTGCCGGGTGCGGCGTCCTGGAGAGAGGAGTGGGCTCACCACCTCGATGGCATCCCCACGATCTACGGGGTGATCGAGCCGGACAAGGGTGGCGAGACTGTCACGGAGCGGCTGGGGCGGAGCGCGATCCGGGACCGTGTGCGGCTGGTTCGACTCGACGGCTTCAAAGACCCGTCCGCCCTCCACATTCACGATCCCGCGAGCTTCACCGAGCGGTGGCGCCAGGCCATCGAAGCGGCGGAGCCCCTCCGGGACATCATCGCCCGCCGAGAGCAGGAGCAGAGGTCGGCGGACTGGTCGGCCTGCCGCGATCTCGCCTCCGAGCCCGATATCCTTGCGGTGTTCCACCGGGATCTTGAGCGCGCTGGTCTCGTTGGCGAGCACAAGAACGTCCGCCTCCTTTACCTGGATCTCACGACCAGGCTCCTCGATCGGCCGGTCTCCATCATCGTAAAGGGGCCCAGCTCCTCGGGCAAGAGCTACCTTGTGCAGGAGGTTCTTCGCTTCTTCCCGGAGGAAGCGGCCTACATCCTGTCCGGCATGAGCGAGCGGGCGCTGGCCTACTCGCAGGAACCTCTCGCCCATCGGTTCCTCGTCGTCTACGAATGGACCGGGCTGTCGGGCGACTTCGCGTCCTATCTTGTCCGCTCGCTCCTCTCCGAGGGCCGAATCCGCTACGAGACCGTCGAGAAGACGAAGGACGGGCTCGTGCCGCGCCTGATCGAGCGGGAGGGCCCCACCGGACTGATCGTCACCACCACGGAGATCAAGATCCATCCAGAGAACGAGACCCGGATGCTCTCGGTCACCGTTCGAGATGATCCCGAGCAGACTGCCGCGATTCTGGACGTCCGGGCGGACGAGGCGGAGAACACTCCGCAGGTGCAGGATTTCTCGCGTTGGCACGCCCTCCAGCGCTGGCTCGCCGCGGGGGAGACGAAGGTATCGGTCCCGTTCGCGCGCTTGCTCGCCAAGAACATTGCGCCCGTGGCCGTCAGGCTCCGGCGGGACTTCCCGGCGATCCTCACCCTCATCAAGGCCCATGCCTTCCTCCATCAGGTGAACCGGCAACGAGATTCCCGGGGCAGGATCCTGGCGATCCTGGGGGACTACGCCGCTGTGCGCGAGCTAGCCCTGGACGTGTTGGGGAACGCCGTCGAGGTGACCGTACCTGCTTCCGTCCGGGAAACGGTCGTCGCCGTGGAGGCCATCCCGGGGGAGGTCAGCAATACCGCTCTTGCCCAGCGCCTCGGGCTCGACCCGAGCACCGTGTCTCGCCGGGTCCGACAGGCGTTGGAGCGGCACTTCTTGAGGAACCTGGAGGAGCGGAAGGGTCGCCCGGCCCGCCTAGTGGTCGGGGACCCCATGCCCGAGGATCGGGAACTCCTCCCTCGCCCCGAGGCGTTGCAGTGTTGCACTGTTGAGCAGGGGGATACAGATCCCCCCTCCCCCCTCTTCGGAGATGCTCCAGCCGAAGACGAAGCCTTGCAGGAGGGTATCGCGACTCCCGGCATGCGCCCGATTCGGCCCTGCCCAGCCTGCCGCGGAACCTCGTTCTGGCGGTCGATCCACGGGGTGGTGACCTGCGCCGGCTGCCATCCCCCGGCCACTCCGCAGATCGTGGCACAGTGGCTGGGACTCTGATGGCTCGAGGCGCAGACATGAACCGAGCAGCGGCCGAGCATCGCGAGGGTGGAGCGCGCCCGGTCGAGTCGGTGCCACGTCTCGCCTTGACGCCAAGGGAGGCCGCTGTGGCACTTGGGATCCCCGAGCCCACGCTCCGGGACCTCATGCGTCGGGGCGAGCTCGCCTTCACGTCCTACGGGCGCGGACGCCACAAGGGCCGCTATCTCCTCGCGGTCGAGGATCTCCGTGCATGGCTGGGACGACACCGAACGCCCGCGAAATGGGAGCCCGCCACGAACGCCGACGCACCGCGAGCGTCGGGCGTGGCCTCACGTTGAGAGAAGGCTCCCCGTCGCGTGCGCCTGTCCCGAGCCCCGCACCGGCCACGCGGGCGGATGCGCCCGCCGGAACGGCAACCTTTTCACGCGGAACCGCTGGGAGTGTCCGCGGGGCGTCCATGCGTGCGTTCGGAGGGCGCGGGTCGGCCGGGCCTCCGAGGGAGAGCGCACCTCCTCTCCGCCTCGGCTACCCATGCGAACCCGGCGGGGCTTCTGTTCAGAGGTCCCGCTGGGATGCATTTTCCTCTTGACTCTCTCCTGATAAGCGCGGTATCATCCGCCTAGAACGAAAGGGGGCGCGCAATGGCGACGAAGCGGAAGCCGGAACGGAAGGCGACCCCGGCGAAGCGGAAGAAGAACATCACCCGCAACCGACCGAAGCGCCCCGGCGTGGTGTTCGTCCGCTTGTTCGAACACGAGGAGAAGGCGCTCCGAACCGTCGCACGAAGGGAGCCGCTCGCGACGTTCGTCCGCAATGCGGCGCTCGCCTACGTCGCGACGATGAGCGGCAAGCGGGAGGAGGACAAGTAGCCGACAAGCCCGGCGGGCGCGGTGCTCGCCGGAGTGAACGGAAGGAGGAACGATGCGCGAATCAGAAGACAGGACACGGGGGAGCCCGAAACCGCGCCGCGTCGAACGCTGGATCTTCGAGTGTCAGAGTGCTGACAGTTCGAGGTACTACCGACTCGACTACCGGGCGCGGGATGGTCGCAGGGTGCGGGAGCCGGCCGGGCGATACCTCACGGACGCGAGGAACCTCCGAGCGAAACGAGAGGCGGAAATCGCGGCGGGGACCTTCGAGCACCCAGACGACAGGAAGCGACGCGAGGAGGAAGCCCGACGCCGAGCGGTTGAGGAGGTCGGCCCGACCTTCGACGAGTTCGCGGACCGGTTCTTCCGGGAGTACGGATCGCAGCGAAGAACCGAGTACTACGACATCGGACTCCGGCCGCTACGGCGGTACTTCGGCGGGAAGCGAATTCGACAGATCACAGCGGCGGACCTCGACCGCTATCGCGTCCACTGCTC
>Ga0247727_10017100_pt1 | contig 11593 bp, 8 predicted proteins | sample WisWelCaveWW1625_FD_202498 | JGI IMG/M metagenome (GOLD analysis project Ga0247727, IMG submission 202498) | Biofilm microbial communities from Wishing Well Cave, Virginia, United States - WW16-25 | ecosystem: Environmental > Aquatic > Deep subsurface > Groundwater > Cave microbial mat | place... | reverse complement strand
ATGAGCCCTTCGTAGTAGATGGATGGAGCGTAGAGGGCAGAGAGGATCCCGGCGACGAGGGCGGCCGGCCTCCCGAGCCATGCACGGCCGGCGACGAAGATCAGGGCGGGGACGAGCGAGCCGAGCATGATCTGGATCGCCACAGCCTTGAGATAGCCGTGACCGAGCACCGTGTAGACGACCCCCAGAAAGTAGGGATACAGCGGATCCTGATAGAAGACCGAGCTTCCGAGCCAGTCTCCCGAGGCGATCCGCCTTCCCCACTCGTCGTACGCCAGGGGGTCGAGGCTCAGGTGGGAGAAGAACGGGGAATCGACGATCGTGCCCAGATGGGCGATCCGCAGGAGAAGCGCTCCCATGGCGAGGGCCAGGACGAGTGGGCGCTCCACCCTTGCGCCCCTTTCCGGACCTTCGTTATGCTCCCGTCTCTCCCGGAATCCATGGTGCCGACGTTGGCCGATCATCGCCTCCATTCTGCCGGAAAGCGCCCGCGGGGTCATGCCTGATGCCGCGCAGGCGATCCCCCGCGCGAAGGCTCCTCGACCTCGTGACCTTTCCGGCGCGCGCCCTCCTCCTTCCCGAGAGCGACCTCGGCCCCCTCTCTTCGCTGGCCTCGGAGAGGTACGACTACGTCAGCCATGAGGTGAACGGACGCTGCCTGGACGTGGGGTGCGGGAGGTTCAACCGGTTCATCCGCGACTTCCGGGACGGGAACGGCGCGGGGATCGACGTCCACCCCTACGAGGGGCTGACCGAGGAGAACCTCGTATCCGACATCTCCCGCTTCCCGTTCGACGACAGGACCTTCGACACGGTCACGTTCATCGCGAACCTGAACCACGTCCCGCGCTCGCTACGGGACGTGGAGCTCGAGGAGGCCCGCCGCTGCCTGCGTCGCGGAGGCCTCATCGTCGTGACCATGGGAAACCCCGTGGCCGAGATCCTGGCCCACGTCGTCGTCGCCGCGCACGATCGCCTCCTGGGGACCCGCCACGACGTGGACGCGGAGCGGGGGATGCACGAGGAAGAGGCCTACTATCTTCTGGACTCGGAGATCGTCGAGCGGCTCGATCGCGCGGGGTTCGTGGGAATCCGGAAGAAGCGCTTCTGGACCCAGTGGGGGCTGAACCACCTTCTGGCGGCGGTCAAGCCGTGACGCGGGCGCGAGCGGCGGAGATCCTGGCGTGCGTCGCGCTCCTCGTCGCATTCACGCTGATGGTGGTGGGGGAGGCGTCCCACCAGTCGGTCACCGTGGACGAGTTCCACCTGGTGCCGCAGGCCGTGGCGCTTCGAGACACGGGAGATCTCGAGCTGGGATACAAGACACCCCCGCTGCTCAAGCGCTGGATCTCCCTGGCGGTCCCCCCGGCCCGCGTGGATCTCCCGGACACGCGAGTGGAGGGGAAGCCGGCGGCGGAAGGCTGGACCCCCTGGATCTTCGGCACGCGGTTCATGCTGAAAAACTCCGGCGAGTACCACAGGATCTTCCACCGCGCGCGGCTCGCGATGCTTCCCGTGGCCTGGATGCTGGGGCTCACGATCTTCTTCTGGGCGCGCGCGGCGGGGGGGAGGCGCGCCGGGGTCCTGGCCCTGGCGCTCTTCGCGTTCTCCCCGGAGATGATCGCGTTCTCGAGCCTCGTGTCGCTCGATCTCGCGGTCACGGCGCTCGTCGCGGGGGCCCTGTTCTTCCTGCGAACGCATCTCGCGACGGGCAAGGCCCGGGCCTTTCTCGTATCGGCCGGGTTCTTCGGGCTCGGCCTGGCGGTGAAGCTCTCCGCGGTCACGCTGGCGCCGATGCTCCTCCTTCCCCTGGCGCTGGCCCGCGGGGCAAGGGCGCGGGTGCGGCAGGCCGTCGTCCTGGCGCTCGGCGCGTGCGTCGCGCTTCTCCTCCTCCACGCGAGCTACGGGTTCGACCGTCCATTCCCGCGGCTGGGAGATCTCGATCCCCGGAGCCGGACGTTCCGGGCGATCCGCGCATGGGCTCCGGACGCTCTCCGTCTCCCGGTCCCGTTCCAGTGGCTTCGAGCGCTCGACGGCCAGGCGGGCGACGTGCAGGCCGCGGACGTCCCCTCCTACCTGGACGGGGAATGGTCGGACCGCGGCTTCAGGCGCTACTACCTGATGGCGGCTCTCTACAAGACGCCCCTCCCGTTGCTCGGGCTCGCCGTTCTGTCCGCCGCCGTTGCTCTCTTCCGTGGTCCCCGTGGTCGCCCCGGGGAACGGGAGCAGCGATCGGTTCCCCCGAGTCTCGATGCGCTTCTGATCGGAGCGCCGATCCTCCTCTGGGGAGGCTCGTTCTCCCTGGCCGGAGGTCTCAACATCGGCATCCGGTACGTGCTGCCGTGCTACGCGATGGCCGCCGTCGGGATCGGGGTGGCACTGGCGCGGTGCGTGCCGCTCCGATCCTTCCTGGGAGCCTGCGCGGGGGGACTCCTGCTGTCCTTCGCGGCGTCCTCCGTGTCCGCATACCCGCACCACCTTTCGTACTTCAACTGGATCGCCGGCGGCGAGCGGGGAGCGCGCCGGCACCTGGTGGACTCGAATCTCGACTGGGGACAGGAGCTCGCACACCTCGCGCGCACCCTTCGCGAGCGTGGGATCGAGCGGGTGGGTCTCGGCTACTTCGGCCACGTCGCTCCCGAGATGTACGGGATCGACTACTTCGTTCCCGGGGGAGCGCCGCAGCCGGGGTGGTACGCCATCAGCGCCAACTTTCTCGCGGGCTATCCGTACCTCGTCTACGATCACGGGCAGCTCCGCCCCGTGGGCCCCGAGCGATTCCGGGCGTTCTCGAGCCTCGAGCCGGTCGACACGATCGCCGGGGCGATCCTGATCTACCGCGTCCCGTGAGGCGGCGTATCCCCGTCGGCCGGGGACAGCGGAGGACAGATCGGCACCGCCGGAGCGTTCGCGATATCCACGACCAGGGCCTGGAGCAGGAGCTGAAACCCCAGGATGACCGGCAGTGCGGCCAGCATCACCGTCCCCGTGGTCGCGGGAACGTCGGTGACCGCCGAGCGAGCCCATTCCCACGCGCCGAACCCGACTCCGAACAGAAGCATCGGGGCCCCGCACAGGAGGAACACCGAGACCGCGGTGAAGTCGTAGAGGAAATAGTGTCGGGCGACGCGCCGCGCGCAGCCGAGGAGGAGCCGGAACGGAAACTGGAGGAGCGCCGCCCCGATCGAGAGCGACGATCTCTCCCCGCGATAGCGCGCCGCGATCGGGACGTCCTGCACCTTCGCCCGGTGAAGGCCCAGCTCCATGAGGAGGCCGCTCTCGAAGAAGTATCCCCGGGGAAGCCGCTCCAGGCGCAGACGTCGCAGGAGATCGGCTCGCACCGCGAAATACCCGTTCGTCGGATCGAACATCCTCCAGTGTCCCGAGGCGGCCTTGAGCAGGAATGTGAGGGCCGCGTTTCCGAGGCGGCGCACCCATGGCATCCCCTCGAGGGAGCCCAGACGCTGGTAGCGGTTCCCCTTGGCGAGATCGGCCGTGTGGTCGAGGAGGGGCGCGAGGAGCTCCGGGAGGTGGGCGGGATCCATCTGGCCGTCGCCGTCCATCTTCACAACGATGTCCGCTCCCCCTTCGAGAGCCGCGTGCATTCCGGTGACGGTCGCGCCGCCGACGCCACGGTTTTGCGGGTGGTGGATCAGCCGCACCCGCGGGTCGGCGACGCGGGCCACGCGTTCCGCCGTCGCGTCCGGGCTGGCGTCGTCCACGACGACGACCGTGCGCACCCAGGGCGGGATGGTCCGGAGCACCTCCTCGATCCGGTCCTCGACACGATACGCCGGCACCACGACGGCGACACGGAGGTGCCGCCACCGCGCCGGCGGGAACTCGGAGAGGGACTGCGAGAGGAGCGCTTCGCTCATGTCGATGCGGCGCAAGGGTCGTCGGTGCCGCGAGCGCGATTCTACCGTGGATTCGTCTGCTAGAATCGCGTCCTCGTGACCGGCTCTCCCTCGGAGGTCTACTCCCTCGCGCTCGAAGAGCGCCTGAGCCTCGTCGAGGGGTCGCGACGGCTCTCGGCGAGGATCGCCTACCTGAGGCTGGTCGTCGCTCTGGTCGGCGCGGCCCTCGTAGGGTCCGTCCTGGTCCCGCGCGTTCTCTCGTGGCCGTGGCTTCTCGCTCCCGTCGCGGTTTTCGCCATCGCGGCCCGGATCCACGACCGCGTGCTGCGACGCCAGTCCCGCGCCGAGAGGGGGGCGCGGTTCTACGAAAGGGGGCTCGCGCGCATCCACGACCGCTGGGCGGGAGGAGGCTCGGCGGGGGAAGAGCACCTCGATCCGCGGCACCCGTATGCGTCCGATCTGGACCTGTTCGGGCGCGCGAGTCTGTTCGAGCTTCTCTCGACCGCGCGCACGCGGAGCGGGGAAAAGACGCTGGCATCCTGGCTCCTCTCGCCGGCCCGCCCCGACGAGGTCAGGGCACGCCAGGAGGCGGTTCGAGAACTTCGGAGTCGGCTCGACCTCCGGGAGGATCTCTCCGTCCTCGGAGAAGACGTGCGCTCCGGCGTGGATACCGACGGGCTGATCGCGTGGGCCTCGGCGCCTCCCGTGCTCGAGGCCGGATTGCAGGTCGGAGTGGGCGCGGCTCTCGCCCTCGTAAACGTGACGACGCTCGCTCTGTTTCTCGCCGCCGTCCACGGTTCGGGGCCGTTTCTTCTGGCTTCCGCGGCGTCCGCGGTCTTCGTCCGCGTGTACAGGAGGCGAGCGCTTCAGGTCCTGCGGGCGGTCGAGCGTCCGGCCGCGGAGCTTCGCATCCTGGCAGAGACCCTGAAGAGGCTCGAGAGGGAATCGCTTCGCGCTCCCCTCCTCGAGAGGCTCGCCGCGGCGCTCCGCGACGCGATGACGCCGGCCTCGCGGCGGATCGCGCAGCTCGCGCGGCTTTCGGAGTGGAACGAATCGAGGAGAAACCAGATCTTCGCTCCCGTCGCCTCGCTTTTTCTCCTCGGAACCCAGCTCGCATTTGCTCTGGAGCGATTCCGGGCCGCCTCGGGAGGATCGGTCAAGCGCTGGGTCGACGCGGTGGGCGCGATGGAGGCCCTCGGATCGCTCGCGGCGTTCGCGTACGAGCATCCGGAGGATCCGTTTCCGGAGATCCTGGAGAGGGGGCCGGCATTCGACGCACGGGGACTCGGACACCCGCTCCTGCCGATCGGTCGCTCCGTCCGGAACGACGTCACCATGGGGAACGGAGCGCACCTTCTGATGGTGAGCGGGTCGAACATGTCGGGGAAGAGCACGCTCTTGAGGAGCGTGGGGGTGAACACGGTCCTCGCGCTCGCCGGTGCCCCGGTGCGCGCTTCTTCCCTGAGGCTCTCGCCGGTCCAGGTCGGGGCGTGCATGCGCGTCCAGGACTCGCTCGCGGAGGGAACGTCCCACTTCTACGCGGAGATCCAGAGGCTTCGCGACCTCGTCGACCTCGGACAACGCGGCGAGCTCCCGCTCCTCTTCCTCCTGGATGAGATCCTCCACGGCACGAATTCGCACGACCGGAGGGTCGGCGCGGAAGCGCTCGTCCGGGGACTCCTGGACCGGGGCGCCATCGGCCTCGTGACGACCCACGACCTCGCCCTGGCCGGGATCGCGGAGGATCTGGCGCCGCGCGCCATCAACGTCCACTTCGAGGACCACCTCGAGGGAGACCGGATCGTCTTCGATTACCGCCTGAAGCCTGGGGTCGTGAAGAAGGGGAACGCCCTCGCGCTCATGCGCGCCATCGGACTCGATGTCTGAGAGGGGGCGCCGTCGTCAGATCCGGGTCGGCACGCCCACGGCCGCGAACAGCTCGTCGCGAACGGCCAGGTACTCCCTGGAGTCGAGATCGCGCGGATGGGGAAGGCCGCTCAGGTCCACGATCTTCCGGATCCGGGCCGGACGCTCGCTCATCACGACGACCCGCTGGCCGATCTGCACGCTCTCGTCGACGTCGTGGGTGACGAAGAGGATCGTGCGGGTCTCGGCCTGCCAGATGCGGATCAGCTCGGATCGCATCTTGAGGCGCGTCAGCGAGTCGAGAGAACCGAACGGCTCGTCCATGAACAGGATGTCGGGATCGACCGCCAGCGCCCGCGCCACCTCCACCCGCTGCTTCATCCCGCCCGAGAGCTCGTGGGGGTACGCGTCGCCGAACCCGTCGAGGCCCATGAGGGCGATGTAGCGCTCGACCACCTCCTCGACTCGCTTCCTCCGCTTCCCGCGCAGGCCGAAGGCGATGTTCTCGGACGCCGTCATCCAGGGGAAGATCCCACGCTCCTGGAACACGAACACGCGCCTGGGATCGGGGCCGGTCACGGGCTGCCCGTCGACGGTGATGCGCCCGGCGTCGGGTCGCTCGAACCCGGCGCAAAGGTCGAGGAGAGTGGTTTTCCCGCAGCCGGAGGGCCCCAGGAGGCAGACGATCTCCCCTTCGAGGACATCCAGGTCGAAGGCGTGGAGGACATCCACCTTGGGCTTCCCGCGCTCGGCGAAGCTCTTGGCGACCCCGCGAAGCGAGACCTTGATCCTCGCCTCAGCCACGAGCCTGGCCCCACTTCACCCGGTCTCCCCGCTCGAGCCGGCGGAGCACGGTGTCGAGGGCGAGCCCGATCGCGCCGATCGTTAGCATCGCTGCGACGATCCGGTCGTAGCGGCCTCCCGCGTTCCGGGCGTCGATGATCAGATAGCCCAGGCCCGAGTCGATGGCGATCATCTCGGCGGCCACGACCACGAGCCATGCGACGCCGGCGGCGATGCGCAGGCCGGTCAGGATCTGCGGCAACGTCGCGGGGAGGATCACCTTCCGGAACAGGAGGGAGCCGCGGCAGCCGAAGTTCGCCGCGGCACGCACGTAGACCGGGGGGATGGCGCGCACCGCCGCGGCGGTGGTCACGACGATCGGGAAGAACGTCGAGACGAAGATCAGGAGGATCGACCGCGGGTCGTCGTTGCGCACCAGGAGGATCGCGACCGGGATCCATGCGATGGGGGAGATCGGCCGGAGGATCTGCACGAGCGGATTCAAGGCCCAGAAGACCCTCTGGTACCAGCCCATGAGAAGGCCCAGGGGAATCGCCAGCGTCGCCGCGAGGACGAACCCCCAGGTCACCCGGAACACGCTGGCGATGGCGTACGCCAGAAGGCGCGGGACCCGCTCCCCGGGCGGCACCTCCAGGAGATCGACGAACGCTCGCAGCACGCGGGCCGGCGAGGGGAGGTCGGTGACACCGCTCCCTCCGGGGACGAGGCTCCAGGCCCCGAGGAGGAGGCCGAACACCATCGCCGGAAGGAGCCATCGGGCGAGGGCGGGTCTCATGGCTTCGTCCCTTCCGTGTCCCCGGGCATCGGGAGCGGGCTCCCGGGGAACGCGTCGGCAAAACTCGGATCCGCGTACTCCTCGAAGGCGATGGGACGCTCGAGCATCCCGGAACCCACGGCGAGGTTCATGATCTCGTCGAAGTCCTTCCTGAGGGGCGTGAGCTGCGAGTAGCGGACCCGGTCCGGCGGCTTCGAGAGCACGAACCTCAGAAGCTCGGGGTCCTGGTTGTAGTAGTACTTCCCCACGACGTCCGCGGCCTCGAAGCGGTTCTCCTGGGACCGATCCAGCCAGAGCCCCGAGCCGGCGATTCCGTCCACGAGCTCCTGCACGAGGTCGCGCCTCGTCCGGATCAGCTCTTCCCGGACGACGAGCACGCAGCTGATGAAGTTGGGCCAGCTGTCCTTCGTGAAGAGGAGCACCTTCCCCGTTCCGGCCATCTCCGCGCGGGCCGCATGGGGCTCTCCGGTCGCGTAGGCGTCGCAGCCACCCGTGGCGAGCATGGCGGGCATGTCCGGTGGCGGGCAGTCCGAAAGCTCCACGTCGGAGAAGGTCATTCCGTTCTCCCGGAGGAGCCTCGCGATCCAGAGCTTCTGGTTCGAGTACCGGGAGGGCACGAGAATGCGCTTGCCGCGGAGCTGGTCGAACCGGGTGATTCCCGAGTCCGCCCGGACCATGAGCGTCGTCCCGTCCCGGTGGCCGAGGTAGACGACCCGGATCGGGACGCCTCGCTGCTTGAGCGACATGGCCATCGGCGCGAGGAGGAACGACGCGGTGAGGTTCCCCGTGCTCAGATCCTCCGCGAGGGTCGGCCAGTCGGAGTACCGACGGCTCTCGAAGAGCGCGCCGCGTTTCGAGTGGCGAGTGGTCCAGTCCACGACCGGACAGGTGAGGTGTCAGGTGACGGGGAGAAACCCGACCCTCAAGGAGCGCCTCTCGAGTCCCAGGGCGACGCGCGCGTCCTCTGCGAATCCCGAGAACCCGACGTTCGCCGCGAGGTGGGCGAGGGTGATGAGGGCCGTCCACCCCGCCACGCAGATCAGGAGGAGACGGATCGGGTTCTTCCTGGTGCTCGATGCGGCCATGCAGCTTCCGGGGCCGAGGATTGTAGCCGAGCTGTCGTGGCCTACGCGGTCTTTCCTTCCGGCTCCGGGCCGCCGGCGGCCGCCGCGGCCTCCCGCAGCATCTCGGTGAACCGGTCGATCTCCAGAGCCACCTCGGCCTCCGCCTCTTCGGGAGCCTGCTCCACAACCGGCGGCGGTCCGTCCGCCGGGATCTGGAGCCTCTTGTACACGTCCATCCCCGTCCCCGCGGGGACCAGACGGCCCATGATCACGTTCTCCTTGAGCCCCCGCAGGGAGTCGACGCGGCCCGAGATGGAGGCTTCGGTCAGCACCCGTGTCGTCTCCTGGAAGCTGGCGGCAGAGATGAACGACTCGGTGGAAAGCGACGCCTTCGTGATGCCCAGGAGAAGGGGTCGCCCCCGCGCAGGGGCCCCACCCGCGGCCAGCACCCGCTCGTTCTCTTCCACGAAGCGGAACCGGTCCACCTGGTCGTCCACGATGAAGTCGGTGTCCCCCACGTCCTCCACCTTGATCCAGCGCATCATCTGGCGGACGATCACCTCGATGTGCTTGTCGTTGATGTCCACGCCCTGGAGGCGGTAGACCTCCTGGATGCCGTCCAGCAGGTACTTCTGGAGCTCTCGCTCCCCAAGGATCTCGAGGATCTTGTGGGGATCCTTCGGGCCATCGGTGAAGGCATCCCCGGCGTTGACCCGCTCGCCCTCCTGCACGTTGACGTGCAGCCCCTTGGAAATGCCGTACTCCCGTTCTTCCCCGTCGTCCGTCCTCACGACGACCCTTCGCGAGCCCTTCACGATCTCGCCGTAGTGCACGATGCCGTCCACCTCGGCCATCACCGCCGGGTCCTTGGGATGCCTGGCCTCGAACAGGTCCACCACGCGGGGCAGGCCGCCCGTGATGTCCTTGGTCTTGGTGGTCGCTCGGGGGATCTTTGCGAGGATGTCCCCCGGCAGAACTTCCTCGCCGTCCTGGACCCTGAGGATCGCGTTCACCGGTATGGGGATCTTCCGCTGGGTGGCCCCGCCGGCGCCCAGAACCAGAAGCTGCGGGTGCTTCTTTTCGTCCTGAGCCTGGACGATCACGGGCCGCGAGAAGCCGGTGACCTCGTCCACTTCCTCCTGCATGGTCACGCCCGCCTCGATGTCGTGGAATTTCACCTTGCCCGGGACGTCGGTCAGGATGGCGTAGGTGTACGGATCCCACTCGGCGAGCTTCTGGCTCGCCCCCACCGCCTCACCGTCCTTGACTTCGAGGACCGCCCCGTAGACGACCGTGTAGCGCTCGCGCTCGCGTCCCGCCCGGTCCTGGATGACGATGGATCCGTTCCGATTGATGGCGACCGGCTTCCCGTCCCTGTTCTCGACGAACTTGATGCTCTGGTACCGCACCATGCCCGGATTCCGGCACTCGATGCTGCTCTGCTCCTCGATGCGCGCCGTGCCGCCGATGTGGAACGTCCGCATGGTGAGCTGCGTGCCCGGCTCGCCGATGGACTGTGCTCCGATGACGCCCACGGCTTCCCCCAGCTCCACCAGCTCGCTGGTGGCGAGGTTCCGCCCGTAGCAGCGCACGCACACCCCGCGCTTGCACTCGCAGGTGAGCACGGAGCGGATCTTCACGGTCTCGATCCCCGCGTCCTGGATCTCGGTGGCCAGATCCTCGTCGATGAGCTCGTTCCGGGCCGAGACGATCTCGTCCGTGAAGGGGTCCCGGACGTCTTCGAGTGCCACGCGGCCCACGATCCGGTCGCGCAGCTCCTCGATGACCTCTCCGCCTTCCTCGATCCGGCCGACCTCGATCCCCTCGATGGTCTGGCAGTCCTGCTCGGTGATGATCACGTCCTGGGCCACGTCCACGAGGCGCCGGGTGAGATACCCGGAGTTGGCCGTCTTCAGGGCGGTGTCCGCGAGGCCCTTGCGAGCCCCGTGGGTCGAGATGAAGTACTGCAGTACGCTGAGCCCTTCGCGGAAGTTGGCGGTGATGGGCGTCTCGATGATCTCCCCCGAGGGCTTGGCCATCAGCCCGCGCATCCCGGCGAGCTGGCGCATCTGCTGCTTGCTCCCCCGGGCTCCCGAGTCGGCCATCATCAGGATCGGGTTGAACTCCTGGGTCTCGCGCTCGATCCGGGTCATCTCGCGGAACATGGCCTCGGAGACCCTCTCCGTCGCCTCGGACCAGAGGGCGATGACCTTGTTGTAGCGCTCGCGGTTCGTGATGAGCCCGTCCAGGTAGTGCTGCTCCACCTCGATCTGGCCGGCGCGGGCCCGGTCCACCAGCTGGGCCTTCTCGGGCGGCACCACCATGTCGTCCACACCGACCGACACGCCGGCGCGGGTGGCCCAAAGGAAGCCCAGGTCCTTGAGCCGGTCCACGAGCTCCACCGTCTTGTTGGACCCGTGGCGCAGGTAGCAGTAGTGGACCAGGGACTGAAGCCCCGCCTTCTTGAGCACGCCGTTGATGAAGGGGAGCCCCTTGGGCAGGCTGTCCTTGAAGAGCACCCGACCGACCGTGGTGTGGAGCCGGTAGCCCTCCACGGACTGCTCGGGGGCCCGCACCACGTTGTCCCGTTCTTTCTCCGGAAGCGTGGTGAGGTCGATCAGCTTTCCGGTGTAGCGGAGGACGATCCTGGTCAGCGTGTGGACCTCACCGGAGTGATGCGCGAGGGTCACCTCCTCCGGCGAGCCGAACACCCGGCCCTCGCCATGGGTGCCCGATCGCTCCTGGGTCAGGTAGTAGATGCCCAGCACGATGTCCTGGCTGGGGTTGACGATGGGCTTTCCGTTGGCCGGGTTCAGGATGTTCTGGGTGGACAGGAGCAGAACCATCGCTTCCATCTGGGCCTTGGCCGAGAGCGGGACGTGGACGGCCATCTGATCGCCGTCGAAATCCGCGTTGAAGGCGGTGCACACCAGCGGGTGGATCTTGATGGCCTTCCCCTCGATGAGGACCGGCTCGAAGGCCTGGATCCCGAGCCTGTGGAGCGTGGGTGCCCGGTTCAGCAGCACCGGGTGCTCCTGGATCACCTCCTCCAGGCAATCCCACACCTCCGGCGGCTCCAGTTCGACCATCTCCTTGGCGCCCTTGATGGTGGAGACGAGGTTCTCCTTCTCGAGCTTGTTGTAGATGAACGGCTTGAAGAGCTCCAGGGCCATCTTCTTGGGGAGGCCGCACTGGTGCAGCTTGAGCTCGGGTCCGACCACGATGAC
>Ga0247727_10017099_pt1 | contig 11595 bp, 5 predicted proteins | sample WisWelCaveWW1625_FD_202498 | JGI IMG/M metagenome (GOLD analysis project Ga0247727, IMG submission 202498) | Biofilm microbial communities from Wishing Well Cave, Virginia, United States - WW16-25 | ecosystem: Environmental > Aquatic > Deep subsurface > Groundwater > Cave microbial mat | place... | reverse complement strand
CCCGGAACTTTCTCCTGGAACCACCATCTACTCTGCACGTCTACATGAAAATGAAACACTGTTTGAAGCCCCTAAAGCCTTGGGCCAAATCATCATTCCTCCAACCCAGTGTCGCCTGGGCATTATTTCAGATGTGGACGATACAATTGTCGCCTCTCATATCAAGAATAGAGTCAGAATGTTACTTCATACAACTCTTACAAACGTGAGTGATATGGAGCCTACCCCAGGTTTTTCAACCCTTTTGTCTGAAATTGTTGGGGGTAGGACCGGAATTGAACGCAATCCGATTTTTTATGTTTCAGGCTCCCCTATCAACCTTCACGACAAACTGTATGCATTCTTAAAGGCGAACCGATTCCCCATTGGTCCCATTATCCTCACATCGATTAGCTTTGCCCCTCGTTCTGGTTTTTTTCAACAACGGATTTTTAAAACTGAGAGGTTAAGAGAGTTGTTTCTCACCTATCCAAACTATCGTTTTATCCTGATTGGAGACAATGGACAGTTTGATTCAGAAATTTACCAGCAAATTGCCTTGGAATTTCCTTCTCGTGTAGCAGGAATCTTAATTTATGAGCGAATCCCTAAATTAGTATTTCAAAAGATTCTTCCTTTAGGACAGCACCTAATTTCGACAGCCCTGGATGGTGGTTTGGTACTCTTTAGAAAGGGATTGATTTCCAAAGAAGGGCTTAAGTCAATCGTCAATGACCTGATTTCAAAATCGATCTTAAAAGAGTCATTTAACTTGGATCGCACCCTAAGTCGCTTGCAAAGGATGGAAAAAACGCGAGAAAAAAGATTTCGCCTGTTTTCAATGTAATATGGGGACACGTACCTATTACACGTTCATTTTATTCGGGCCAAAAACTGTCAATTAAACTTACAAATGTTGGAATACAATTCGTACGCGTCCCCAATTTACGCAAAATACTGAGGTTGAAAGACAAATCAATTTAGGATAATGCGATGCGTAGCCATGAATTCTTAGGGGTACGTTTCTCGTCAAGACTCTTCACCCAAACGCGTACTTTTCCCTAAAAGAGGACGGGCTCAGAAGATGTATCGGCAAACTATTTTAAGAAAAACTATACTTTTTCAAACTGGACTCTTCATCTATTTCTGGGTTCTGGGGAGTGTGGGTGAGTTAGATGCCCAAGAAAAACGCGAGAAAGTCGGTCTCCCTTACTTTCTCACAACTGTTTACTCTGCGCACACTGCGCAAGAACTTCGGGAATTTGTTCTTAAGTATTCTGAGTTGGAAAAACGAGGTGCAGAACTTAGCGAATCCGAATCGGACGAGACAATTTGGGACTCTTTGCTCATAGACTTAGGAATTGGAGTAGAGGGTAAACTCAAAAGATCCTATGAAACAAAAAAGACAGAACTTCTGGACCAAATTCCAGCTTTGGTTCAGAAATTATCCTTACCTGAGTTAGCTTTCATTTTGCGGACTTTCTATGACCCATCCGTTTCCATTCGAAGAGATTCAAAATACACCAATAAAGAAATTGCTGTGGAGTTTCAAAAGGCTTGTGAAGTTCGCTGGTTTGGATTGAATGGAGAGACTGATCCAGAGCTATATGCCCAAATATTTTGGTTGGCTCAGAAAACACAACGTCTCAACGTGCTGCACATTCAGGATCAGTTAAGAACTTTCGAGCAACGTTCAGAGAAAAGCCAACCATATCGATCAGACTTTGAGGGAAACAGTCACTCTTTTCGAACAGCTTTTGCCTTACATCTAGAAAAGTCGCTGAAAACGTTTGAGAAGAGAGTAAAACAACAGAACTCGTTCAATCTAAAACTTTTGTACAGTTGGACTGAAGACTTGATCAAAAAGAGTGAAGGCAGGGACAAGTCGATCGTCCTCCCCTTTGCGGCGGTGGCACTCATTTATGAGGAAGCGATGGAATGGGCGCTCAATGCCCGCAATCATCCAATGGATAACCTTTTAGGTACAAAAGATTTCTTCCAATCTCCAGACAAATTGGAACTGGTTGGTGTCGAAGAGTTAGGTTATCTCTCACACCCCGATAGCGTATTATTTCTTCATGACATAGCCGTTCTTGGAAGTGTGAAAACACCTTCCGGTGAACTGGTTCGTGAATATCCAATGCCAAGCCGTATCAAGGCTATCGAGTCTTTAGGAAACCTGGGATTGTTAACACCATTTGTTTTAGGAAAAGATGCCCAGACGTTTATGAAATGGATGATGGGCAAGAAGGTTGATCCAATATGGAAAACGGAAGGGACAAGACTCTTTGGAAGTGAAACTGCGTACGTTTCTAAAATAGATGAATGTATAAAAAGGATTCGAACTTTAGCATTGCCAAAAGAATATACAATGGAACGATACAAGGCGGCGCAGGATGCCCAATACCCCCGACGACTTTGGACTTTTCTACCTGACGTGGCTTACTTTCTAACAACATGTTTGGGGTATGATGAAGATCCAAAAATACGTGCTGCTAAATGTGAAATGAACGTAAAAACATGGGGCACAGCCATCATCGGTCGATTCGTAGCTGGAACCTTCGGTTTTTTAGTACACGAAGGAGGAGAAGCTCTTAAAATCCCATACACCTTTATTGCCGATCCACGAGAAGAAGAAACTTGGCAGATCCTTCAATGGGGACCACGTGGATGGGCAGATGCGTGGTTTGATTTGATTCCATTGACACTCATTACTCAAGGTAGCACTGGAGTTTGGAAAGGTGGACGAATTGGGATCTCTCGGTTGCGTAATTGGTGGCGCGAAACAGGAAGATACAAAACCATTGAAGATTTTCCCCGAAGTTTTCCAGGGAGGTCCTTCGATCCCGCAAGTTTGTCCGACGGATTGGATTTGCATTCAGGTTCATATCAAGACGTACTCATGCAACTAAGGAAACCCCAAAGCAGCTCCTCCGCTCCTAGTTGGTCTTCAGTGCCTGGGTACGGATTACCGCTGTCAAACAGAACAGTTCCAGTCGTAAAAAACCTTCCTACCCTTATTCAAACGCCACGTCTTTCTAACTTCTATCCATCAAAGGTTACTCCAAATATCGTCCAAGGACTGTCCCTGGGAATGACTCCAAGTAGAGGAGTTGTGGAGCCCTCCATGGAAACAAAAAGTAAACCTGTGGAAGTAGATCCTCTTTATCGTTTTTCTTCAGTTCAACCAAATCCATCACGAACAATTTCTTTGGACCGGGACAAGAAATGGCGCAGTGGTTATGCTTGGAGCAGTTTGGCAAGCGAAGAAGAGCCACAAGGCAAGTCTTTGCAAGATTGGCTTAGATCCTGGTTGATCAGCGATCCGAACCATAAAATCGAGCCTCCTTTCATAAATCCTTTTGTCATTCACAATTCTTCAAGTCCACAGGATGGTGAGAATAATGGAAATCAACCGAGTGGCAAATCTAGTCGCACACCACCCAAGGATGATCTAAAAAGCCTACTTGGGCATCTTGATGAGGAAGTTTTGTTTGCCAAGATGTTGGAACAGCTCTCCCAAGTAATGGCGCCAGAGGACCTCCTATCTAAAATTATTCGTGAGATTTGGCTGCCCGTCGTCCTGAACGCTCGTGTAACTGGCCAAAATATCTCTAACGTTGAGTTCGGCACTTTTTCAGACCTTACGAAATTAATGCAAAAATCAGGACTCTGGGGATCTGCGCTTGATCAATTCGTACATGGGTTAAATTTGTATAAGGCGCTTCCTTTGAAGGGGGACCTTTTGTCCCAAACTGTTCACGAATTACTTGGCGCTTCCTTTGACATAAGCCGTTTGATCGTGGTGGTCTTACCATCCAATGCCCAATTTTATGAAAGTGTGGAAGCACTACATCAAGCGCCTCCCAATCTTCCTTTTAATGTTGTTGCATTTGAGAAGGGCAACCAGTTAGAAGCCTTAAGTCATCCTCTGGCTACCATAAATATTAAGCCGTTTATTCCAATAAGGATTCCATCAATCATTTTATTGCGTGCACATAAACACAATGAATTAAACATGTTTTTAATCCGTGATGTTCTTCATGAAGCGCGCCATTTTGCAGATATTGAATTTCTTTCAAGATGGATCGAGGCAAACCAAACGCTGATTTCCTATGGAGAGCCAAGTGACTCCCTCTATTCAAATCCTAATATGATCCACACCACAAACGATGTCGTTGAGTTGAATGAAAGTTTTCATAGGGCATTTCTAGAATCTCGTGCTTACAGAGTTGTTTCTGAGAGTTTCCATGCCCTAGTTTATACTCTTAATGTTGCACCTGCTGCACAGAAACTTGGTACAGTTGGAGAAATAGAAAGGCAAGCTAGAGAAAATGCCATGAACGCTGTGGCAGAAGTAGATCCAAACGAAGGGATGATTCAATTTCTCAACCTTCGAACTGATAATATTTTCGAAATTGGAATGCAGCTGGGAGAAACCATGAGACAAACCATTGAAAGGGCTCATAAATTGCTAGCCGAGAAAGGATTGCGCCCTTTGTTAAAAAACAGATTACTAATCGAAGGAATTGCAAAAAATGAAATTGTGGGAGAAACTCGGATGTTTCCTATCCAGAATATTCTTCGTGTAACAACAGGCTTGTCGATTTCTAAAGATTTTCATGGTGTCAATTTTCTCCTCAATTTTCTCACAGGAAAGGCAATTGCCTCGAAAAAAGATGCCGACACGGCAATGTTAGATGCAAGAATAGCCTTGTATCGACAGTACCCAGAATTAGCGAATGTCGACACTTCTACGCTTCATGACCACAATGTTAATGATTGGGTCCAAGATCTAAGTGAACGTTTTAACGCAGGTACGTTGGAGGTTGTCTCGAAAATAGAAAAATAGCTTCAGAAAAAAGTCGAAGCTATTCCACCGTCACAGACTTTGCCAAATTTCTCTGGTGCCCAATGAAAGAACAACCTTTCAAAGGTACGGCCTACTTTTTTTCTTAGAGGCAGCCTTCCGTACTCCCCTGAAACGAACCGCTTATTTCTCCCGTGAGAGAATCATAAATGTTTCCACTGACTGAATTGCCTGAGATGGTTCCCTGGGCGTATCCTTCATCTGGAGTATTTACAGGTCTTACGGTGATCGTATTTCCACTGCGTGTTCCGATCAGAGAATCGGTGCTTTCCGTCCCGGCATAACTCCCAGACGCCTCAGAATCTGTTACGGTCAAAACCCAGACACCCGATTCCTCTGTGGTAAAATTACCGCAGAAAATCAAGACCTCGTTCTCTGTCGAATTAACACCAGAGACCGAACCGTTCAGTCCGCTTTCACTTGCCACCGTGCCGGTGAAAGTCCCCTTTTCCACATCAAAAACTCCCGTAAACGTGTAACCGCTTCCAGTCAGCGTGAAACTCCCTGTTTCAGGATTTATTCCGCCTGTAAGCGAAACCGAACCGGTCGGATAAATACATTGTCCGGTAATATCGATGTTAGAAGACGTTTGGGTCCGAATGCCTAAGCGCCCGGCATTGAGTGTGTCTGGAATCGTGATCTCGATAGTGCCGTCTTGTCCAGAATCAAACGCGACGGCCCCTTTCAGCGTTTGAGTACCTGAGCCGATTGCGGGGTTGCTATCCTCTCCTCCACAACTTCCTAGGAAAATGGTTGTCGATAAGAGAGTTAATAGAGTTCTCAATTTTAGGGCCATGTTTTCTCCTTTTTCACTTTTTACTCTTCACCAACGTTTTGATCCAGTCAAAAGATTTATGAAGAAGCTCGGATTTGTCTGTCGAAGCTATTCCACCGTCACAGACTTTGCCAAATTTCTGGGCTGATCCACATCATTGCCTCTTTTGTCAGCAAAATGATACGCAAGAAGCTGTAAAGGAATCACCTCAACAATGGGTCGGATAAAATCATCTATGGGTGGGATCTCAATGGTTAATGTCGCTAGCTTGGCTGCTTCTTGGTCCCCTTTGGTGATAACAGCAATCACCTTGCCCTCACGCGCTCTGACTTCTTGGATGTTGCTCATCATTTTTGTATACGTTGGTCCACCACTCACCAGAGATAAAACCGGCATATCCTCGTCAATTAAAGCTATGGGTCCATGTTTCATTTCGCCTCCTGCATAACCTTCGGCATGGACATACGAAATCTCCTTAAGTTTTAACGCTCCTTCCAGAGCAATCGGATAACTAGATCCTCTTCCTAAATAAAGGAAGTGTGCTGCATGCAAAAAATCAGAAGCGATTTTCTGGGTGGCCTCGTTGGTTTTAAGCGTTTGCTCGATGAAAGATGGCAACATCAGTAATGCATGGATGTATTTTTTGCATTCGTCTGCACCCATGGCCTTCCTTTCCCTTGCAAGATGAAGCGCCAACATCGCAAGCACACAAAGTTGAGTGGTAAAAGCCTTGGTAGAAGCCACCCCAATTTCCGGTCCTGCATGGGTGTATAAAACTCCATCGGACTTACGAGCAATTGAACTATCCACAACATTACAAACTGCAAGAGTATAAGCTCCACGTCGTTTTGCTTCTTCTTGTGCAGCTAAGGTGTCTGCAGTTTCTCCAGATTGTGAGATGAGAATCAAAAGTACCCCTTTATCCAGCACCGGTTTTCTATATCGAAACTCGGAAGCCACATCGACCTCCACAGGAATGCCTGCCAGGCTCTCCATCCAGAACTTGGCTACTAGAGCTGCATGCCAAGAAGTGCCACAAGCCACCAAAACAATACGTCTGATCTCGGCCATCGGAGGTAGTTTCACATCATCGAGAATGATCTCGCCCGTCGCCTCCAAAATCCGCCCTCGTAGAGTATCTGTAACTGCACGCGGTTGCTCAAAAATTTCTTTGAGCATGAAATGTTTGAATCCTTCCTTTTCAGCCATGATGTTCGACCACGTGATATGTTTCGGGAGTCGGTCAATTGATCGCCCTTTAAAATCAACAAGTCTATAGGCATCCCTTGTAATCACAGCCATCTCGCCATCTTCCAGAACAACTATGTCTCTGGTGTGACTTAAAAGTGCAGGGATATCGGAAGCAACGAAGTTCTCTCCCTTGCCGATTCCTAATATCAAAGGACTCGCATTTTTTACTGCAATAATCTTATCTGGCTCTTTGCTGCTAATAATACAAAGTGCAAATGCTCCTTTGATCTCTGAAATCGTCTTTTGAACAGCTTTTTCAAGCGAAAGTCGATCTCTGAGATAAAACTCGATCAAGAAGGGCACAACTTCTGTATCAGTCTCAGATTGGAATGAAAAACCGGCTGCCTCCAGCTTCTTTCGCAATTCTAGGTGGTTTTCGATGATCCCATTATGAATAACAACTACATGTTCTGATCGATGCGGGTGCGCATTTTCATCTGACGGTTTACCGTGAGTTGCCCACCGGGTGTGACCAATTCCAATGGATCCTTTGAGCTCAACATTTGAAATTCGCTTCTCTAACTCTGAAATTTTTCCTTTGGCGCGGGCTAGGTTGATTTTTTCTCCATAGCAAATGGAAATTCCCGAAGAATCGTAACCTCTGTATTCAAGCCGCTTTAATCCATCTAGAAGAACGCTTATGGCTTCGCGCTCTCCAACATACCCCATGATTCCACACATACATCCTCACTTTCCCAAAGTCGTATTGGCTCCTATAGAACAGTTTTTTCCTATTTTTGATTTCAAAATGACCGTATTTCTACCAAGCACAGAGGATGCTCCCACATCACTTTCAATCACCTTGCATCCAGTTTCAACGACAACGTTCTCACCAATTTTAGCTTCCCCTTGAATAACGACTTGCCTTCCAATGACAGTGTCACGTCCAATTTCGACTACAGGCTCTATGGAAGTGGTCATAGGATCCTCAAATGTAACCCCTGACTTTAAAAGTTCAGAAATTTTTTCATCTTCGAAAAATCGTGAGACTTCTGCAAGATCTTCTCGGCTATTTATTCCCAACGTCTCACTCGCATTCTTGAGTCTAAAACGACCAACGCTTCTTCCATCCTTTCGGGCCATGGCAACAAGATCTGTTAGATAAAACTCTTTTTGCAAATTGGTGGGTTTAAGAAGTTTAACTCCCTCAAATAAAAATTTTGGGTCATACAGCCCGATACCGGTGTTAACTTCTGTGATCTCTTTTTCCTCCTCGCTAGCGTCTTTATCTTCCACAATTTTTGCTACTGATCCATCGGGATGAGCAACTATTCTCCCATAACCAGTGGGATCCTCGAGTTCGGTTGTAAGCAAGGTAATGGTATTTTTTGAAGCCTCGTGCACCATCAGAAAACGTCTTAATGTTTCCACTCGAATTCCAGGAATATCTCCATAAAGAACGAGGATAGAACCGTCAAACCCCAAGAATGTTTTTGCAGCACAGCGCACTGCATCTCCTGTTCCCCGCATTTCCTCTTGATGAACCCAAGTAATCCCTTCCCACTTCGAGAACGCCTCTCTTACCTGTTCTTCTTGGTGGCCTATCACCACGACGAGTTTCGCTGGTTTAAGTTTTCGCGCAGCCCCCAAAACATAACTCAACATCGGTAATCCTGCCACACGGTGGAGGACCTTGGTGAGGTTAGATTCCATCCTTTTCCCCTTGCCTGCCGCCAGAATGATCATGCCAAGCCTTGTATGTAATACTTTCTTTCCCACTCGCCTCCTTAGCGATTTATAGGGAATTCACGGTTGAAAAGCAAAAGGTAACTTCTTATGATGGGTTTAGCCTTTATCTTATACAATACAGAAAACCCCGTGCCGTACAATTATCCCATCAAATTTGGCAAATATCTTCTCACACGCCGTATTGCTGTGGGAGGTATGGCCGAAGTTTTTAAGGCTAAGTTGATAGGGCTTAAAGGATTTGAAAAAACTCTAGCTCTAAAAAAGATCTTACCGGAATTTGGGGAAGATGAGGACTTTGTCCAAATGTTTGTGGATGAAGCACGTATTTCGTCCAATCTTCATCATAGTAATATTGTTCAGGTTTTTGATTTTGGACAAGTCGAAGCTTCTTACTACATCACAATGGAGTATGTTGACGGACCCAATCTAAAGAGTTTATTTCAACGCTACTTGACGCGACATGACCGTTTCCCTCAAAACTTCGTCTTCTATATTGCAATTCAAATCGCCAAAGCTCTTGAATATGCCCATAACGTCCATTTGGAGGGCCAGGAAAAATTACAGTTGGTACACCGTGATGTAAGTCCCCAAAACATCCTCATTTCTAGGTCAGGTGAGGTAAAAATTACTGATTTTGGCATTGCCAAAGCCGCGATTAAAATCTCCAAAACTCAACCAGGAAAAATCCAAGGGAAACTAAGTTATATGTCGCCAGAACAGGCTTCTGGTCAGCATCTTGATCGAAGATCGGATATTTTTTCTCTGGGAGTCATTATTTATGAACTATTAACTGGGGAAAAACTTTATGCGGCAGAAAATACCTCAGCTCGTTTTAAAGAAGTAAGACAAGCCGAAATACGTCGTGTGGGTTTTATCATTCCAGATCTTCCCTCGCAGGCCGAATCTCTCATCATGCGTATGTTAGCCAAAAATCCAGAGGAGCGTCCCCAAACAACTGCCGATGTGATCAAAGAGCTTTCTGATGTTCTGAGTGACATTTCTACTGAAAGCTTGGCGATAGAACTTGGACAAATCGTCAACGAACTTTTTCCCAAAGAGGAAAGCGATTCCGATGTTGCCAGAAAAATTCAAGATCTTGCAATGGCAAGAGAAGACTCCATCCCCCAAAGGACAGAAATTAGCCTTAAGAAGAATGCTTCTCTTTTGAACCAAAAGGCGAAAGAAAAAACCAAAAACTTTGCCCATGACGAGCGCACAGCCTTGGTCTGGTATAAAAGGTTTTTAGAAAATAAATGGCTTTACGCAATTTTAGGAGGAATCCTTTTAACCATCCCTATCGTCATGCTATGGCAGCAAAAAAACTCAAAAACTCAACCTCCCATCGTGAATGAATCTTCATCTGGCTCTGAAGAACCTTCTAATGACGCCAATATTTCGGGGCAAGATAAAGCTGAGATAGTTACTACACCACGCTCAGGCCAAGTGGATGCTGATTTATGGCAAGTAACGTTACAACGTGAAGCTGCTATGCGGGATAAACTCAATGAATTAGAAGACGAATTAAAGAAAGCTCAAGAAAACACTCTCCAAGCTGAAAAAGACTTAAGTGAGGTCAAAAAAGAGCTTGAAAAAGTGGTCGTAGCGCAAAAAGCCCATTGCCCAAAAGATATGATCTACATCCCTTCAGGACGTTTTGCCTCTGGTTCCTCCAAAAGTGATCCGGATCGAAACGATTTGGCTGAGGCAGACGTTCAAATCATTCCGAACCAAGCTTTTTGCGTCGATCCATATGAGTACCCAAATCAGAAAGGGATCAAGCCTTCTGTAAAAGCCACTTGGAACGAGGCTGTATCTTTATGTGCAAGATTGGGTAAACGCTTATGTCTTTCCGAGGAATGGGAACGTGCTTGTAAAGGCCCTGATGGAAAAAATCTACGATATCCCTATGGTGAAAAATGGGATCCACAAATGTGTAACACAGAAGGAGATGAAAGTTTGGGGGGACATGCGCTCCGCCCACTGGCAAAAGCAGGAGAATTTGGTCGTTGTGTTACGCAAGAAAACATTTACGATATGAGTGGCAATGTGGAAGAGTGGACCAAAAGTCCCGGACGTTTTAACCCAAAAGGTCGAATTGTCAAAGGAGGCTCCAGCCAAAGGCCTGGTTATCAGGGTCGCTGTGCTGCTTTGCGAGAAGTTCTCCCGGAGGCTGCTGAATCTGGCCTTGGATTTAGATGCTGCAAAGATGCAAATTAATTTTGGATCGCGGCTGTTTCGAGTCTTATCAATAGTGATCATTGCATTTTTTTGTAAGCATGTATTCGCTTCGTCAATCATAGTGGTTCAGGGAAATTCGTCTCCCTTTGGTCAAAAATACTTTGCAGGCTTCTCCTCTTCTGCAATCTCAGAGCGAGTTTCTGCCTTTCGATATGATGGGAAAAAGGATAAAGTCCTTTTATCCCAAGTCCAAAAAATGGCTCCTGATCTCATTCTAACCATAGGAGAGGTGCCAATTGGTTCGTTAACTGCTCTATTACCTTCCACCCCTTTTATCGTGGGAGACTATTACTCAACAGTAGTTGCAAAAAAGGCCAATGTGGTGATGATGGAGAGCGCACTACCTGTAGGGGTAGGAGTGAACCTCATTCACCAGCTCCTTCCATCACGGACGACGATTGGCACCATTTTTAACCCCAAATATTCACAAACTGCCGTGGATTCTCTCGTCAGCGCTTCTTCCAATAGTCCAGGACTTAAAGTGGCATCCATCAAAATTGATTCCCCGAAAGATTTAACGTCTTATCTTCCTGCTTTTTCTGGAAAGGTCGATATTTTCTATTTTATCCGAGATATCACCATGTCTAATGAAACAGTGGTAAAAGAAATTTATAAGTTTGTGGAACAAAATAATATTCCTGTGATCTCACAGGATCCTACCCATATTGAGGAGGGAGCCCTTTTAACGATTTCAGTAGATCCTATTGAGCTTGGGGAACAAGCTTGGAACGTGGCCAAAGTCATTTTAAAAGAGGGAAAGATCCCTCAGATGCCTGTTGAAATTGCGCCTTCA
>Ga0247727_10017098_pt1 | contig 11595 bp, 10 predicted proteins | sample WisWelCaveWW1625_FD_202498 | JGI IMG/M metagenome (GOLD analysis project Ga0247727, IMG submission 202498) | Biofilm microbial communities from Wishing Well Cave, Virginia, United States - WW16-25 | ecosystem: Environmental > Aquatic > Deep subsurface > Groundwater > Cave microbial mat | place... | reverse complement strand
TTATATTTTGAAGTTATTATTTCCATACAGATCATCCTCCGTCAATAACTTGTTTGCAAAATACAATTTACTGACGAGGTGATCTATTTAATTCCTTCTATTTTTGATTAGGGTTTCATATTAGCCGCTTAGAAGATTCTGCTTTTCTCTATTTTACTAAAGCAAAAACAACAACATTGGCACAGACGGCCAACTTTTTGGCTTCTTGAATCTGAAAAAAGCCAAAAAGCTTGTCCTACTCCACAAAATTTGCTTCAAACCTACTATACAAATCGCTTGGTTTTTGCAAATTTTGTTCCGTCTGGCCATGTTGTTTTTGCTTTTAGTAGAAACGCACAAGACCGAACGTTCCTGGAGGTCTTGTGCGCAGAGACGCGAGCATTTGTCGAGCGTCTCTCTGATTTTATTTTTGGACTAAACGCTTCTCTAAATGGCTTTCATACTTTGTTCATGCACTATTTTCCGAAAAGTATTTATACCCTCGTCACTAAAAAAATCAATAGGGGTGTTATATGGTAGATATGGGCAATCCTGTTGTAGACAAAAATATTCTTGACATTATTAATAAAAATCGGCCTCAACAAAATGTTGAAATCACCCAGGTAAAAATACAACCAAAACAGGAGAATAAACAAACTGTTCGCCAGTCGAAACCTAAAAACAAAGGCTCTGTCACTATTAAAAAAGTAACTATTCAAAAAACAACTATAGGGAAACAGTTGAAAAAAGTTTCAAAAAAACGAAAAGTTTCAAAACCTAAAATAAAAACCATCATTAAGAAAACTACCATTACTAAAACAAAACAAGCGCCAAAAAAAGATGGTTCTCTGAAACATGTTAAGGAATTAAAAAAACATGTCAAATCGCTTGCTTCTGATGTTCGAAAACGAGAAAAAGCACTTCAGAAGCGACATACAGCATTACAAAAGCAGATTGGAGAGCATACTGAAGCTGTACAGGATGTTGAACAACAACTTGCACAAACAAAACAAGAAGTTCTTGAGACAAAAGCACATTACGCGCACATTCCTAAGTTGACTTTAGAGACGCAGCTCATGATCGAATCGATGAACAAACTGAGTGCTGTTGTCAAACAGCTTCTTGTGCTCTTTAACGAAAAAATGAGCAAAGAAGAAGGACCATTGTTCGCAAAACTTGATTCAATCATGGAACAAAACGAAAAAATCGCAGAAGGAATGCTCGCAATCGCAGATATTGTCAAAGAACAACAAACGCCAAAAGCACAGATTAGAGATTTCAATCCGTACATGCAACGACAAGGACCACAACCTATGCAAGTGCGACAACAGATGCCTGATGTGCAACAAGCTCCTCAACTTCCTCAAGATTTGGGTAAATTCCAATATCCTGGCGCAGAACAACAAGCAGGCGAACAGATGCCCCAAGGTGTTCCGCAAGAACAAATGCAACCTATTCCGCAGTTTGGCGCGCCATTGCCTCCGTTTAGTGCGCCACAACCGCAAGAACAATTACCTTCGAGAAAAAGAATGTTGTTTTGAGTTTGTTCTGTTTAACTTCTTCTACTACTATTGCTTTTTTCTCATTCTTGAGATTCCATAAAAGAATCCTGATAACAACGCTAATCCTGCAGTAATACTTCCGCATTCTTTTATTTTTGCCATTTTATTTTCTTTCTCTTCTTCTGTTTCTTCGACTTTGCTTTCTTTAATGATTTCACGGACTTTTACATTCTTTGTATATTGGTTTGCTCTATCGGCACTCACTCTTGCTTTCATAAGTGAAACAATCTCATTCCCATCAAAGCGTTCATCATATCTTTCTGCTTCTTCAGCGGAAATATCATTTTCTACAAGCTTTTGAATATCAAAACCGCTAAAACGAATATCATATTTTATCGCTTCTTCATTAGGGACGTTATGTGTTACTAATCTAAAAACATCTTCGCCATCGAATCGAGAAGAGTATTTGTTTAGATCTTCTACTGGAATATTCTCTTCTACGACTTTTATGAGTAAAGGTCTAATCTCTCTACTTTCCTTAGCATCAGAGGTTAATTGGTATCTAAATCGTTCTTCATATCGAAGAACTATCTCTGGCTCTATTCCTGCTTCTACAAACGGAATTATAAAACTTACCTGCGCTCTTTTTTCATACTGTTCTGCAATTTCAGAAGAAATTCCCGCAGCAATGAGCTCGACAATATCTTTTCCATTAAATCGAGCTGCATATTTTTTTGCATTTTGTGGTGCAATGTCTTCCCTTACAAGGACAAGGATATCCTCCCCAGTAAATCTCCCTTCATATTCTAATGCTTTGCTTTGATCAAGATTTGTTTTGTACAATGCAGCAATATCTTTTCCCCTAAAACGTTGATTGTATTGTTCTGCAATTAGTGTAGGGATTTCTGCTTTTATCAGTGCGACAATATCTTCTCCATTGAATCTTTTTGCGTATGTCTGCGCAACTTCAGGAGTTATACCTTCAGTAACAAGAGCTCCAATATCTGCCCCATTAAATCGTCTTGGAAAGATATTTGCTTGCCATGGCGCAACAAATCCTGTTGTTAAATGCGCAATGTCTTCCATAGAAAATCTTTGATGATATTGTTCACCAACAAGCCCCACTTCAGACAAGAAAACGTTTGTCATCGTTTTGCTCATATCTTTTTTATTAAATTTGAGGCTCGATTTGCTGCTTCCTTGATAACTTAATCCTTGATATTCTTCTGCTATGTGGTAATGCGCATTTGCAAAAAGTGCGCTGTCCAAGAACGTTGTCTTTCCATCGTTATTGACATCAATACAGTGTTCAATTGCCTGCCAGACATACGGAATAAAGAGTTGACATTGCGTTTCTGTCTCTTCTACAATAGGAGCAAACGCATGTTTTACTTTAAATCCTGCATCTACTGCTTTCTTTGGAATTGAACCACTATAACATTGATCAGAAATAAAAATTCCTTCTACTTCACGCTCTTTCATGAAAGAAAGTTCTCCTAAGAAATTATCTACTGTATAACAGCCATGATTAAGGCTAAGACAATTATTAAGACCATGTCCTGTTGTGTATACAATAACAAGATCATTTTTTTTAACATGCTCACGCAAATATGCAGCTGCTTCTTTAACCCCTTCACCATTGCTTGGATAGACTTGATTTTCGCTGAATTGTGCATCGTACTCATCTTTATCTCTTCCACTAATGCTCACATTTGCTTGGTTGACTATGGTGATATTTTCTGGAGAGACTCCCAATCTTTCCAAAGTAGATTTTGCCTGCGTTACATTACCAAGATGTCTTAATTCATGTCGATCTCCATTAATTAAAAGTCCATACACATTGTTATACTCTTCAAATTCAGTAAATGTAGAACAGGCAATTGGAGCTTCCTTCTCTGCAAACATTGCTGCAACTTTTCTGAAATCAGAACCAACTCCTGCATGCGCAGGATTCATCAGGGAGAAATATAATAGGCCCGCAATACCTGTTACTGCACTATTTGTTTCACCCATAAGATAAAGAGAAGAAGAGAGGTTTATAAAGTTACTGTTACTTTTAAGTGATTACATTGCTTCATTTCCTACACGAATACACAAACGCAGGAGGGACATTTCTCCAGACAATATCTGATTTTTCGATTGTTGAGAAATTTCTGTGCAGCAGTTTTTTGAAGTATTTTCCTTCTTCAAGCAACGCAGTGTAAAAATACGAGAATGTGATAAACTGGCCGTTAGGCGCAAGCGCATTGTTTATTGCTTCGAATATTTTTTCCTGCACTTCTTCATCAAAACTTGCAAACGGAAGACTCGAAATAATACAATCGCAGCTTGCTTTATTATGAGCTGAAAGATATTTGCAGATCTCCTCTGCTCCTGCATTATAGACTATCACATTTGGACATCGCTCTTTTGTTTTCTCCACAAATGCTTCGTTTATTTCAAGCGCGAAGAATAACGCGCTTGGGTTTATGTGCTCTGCTATTTTCTCTGTAAAAATGCCTGTTCCTGGACCAAATTCAACAATAGTATCTGCGTGTTCTAGTTCTGCCATAGAAATGATTTTTTCTGCAAGCTCTTCAGAAGATTCTGTAATCGCGCCAATCTTTTTTGGCTCTGTTAATGATTGTTTGAGAAATGTGAGGCTCATGAGTACTTTGATTTCGTTGTTGTTTAAATAGGTTTCTGGAATATTATGTCACAACGTTTAAATAGGAAAAATTCTTAAACAAAAAGTATATATACTACTATTTCTTAAAATACTCATATGGCAACTGATAAAATAAATTTATATTTATTACTTATAGTAGGAATTGTTGCATTTCTAGGAATTACTGCTTTGCTTTTGAATATTGGAGTAGGCACATTAAATGTAAATGACAATATAATTGGACAGGCAATTGCTAAGGGGTATTCTGGAAAAGATGTAACAAAATGTCCAATAGGAACTGCCTGGGATAGCACAAAAGAAAAGTGTGTAGACGCTTATGTTGATAAAATGGGATCAAGTACTGTAAAAAAGCAAGAGACAAGCGCAGGACCAGATTGTTGTAAGTACGGTGACCCCCCCGATGAATTTAAATGTCTAAAATGGTGTTCACAATAATGATGCAAAGGTGCAGAAAATTCTTGTTTATTATTTCTTAACTTTCTTTAAATCTGAATGTGCACAAATTTATGTCACAACGTTTAAATAGGAAAAATTCTTAAACAAAAAGTATATATACTACTATTTCTTAAAATACTCATATGGCAACTGATAAAATAAATTTATATTTATTACTTATAGTAGGAATTGTTGCATTTCTAGGAATTACTGCTTTGCTTTTGAATATTGGAGTAGGCACATTAAATGTAAATGACAATATAATTGGACAGGCAATTGCTAAGGGGTATTCTGGAAAAGATGTAACAAAATGTCCAATAGGAACTGCCTGGGATAGCACAAAAGAAAAGTGTGTAGACGCTTATGTTGATAAAATGGGATCAAGTACTGTAAAAAAGCAAGAGACAAGCGCAGGACCAGATTGTTGTAAGTACGGTGACCCCCCCGATGAATTTAAATGTCTAAAATGGTGTTCACAATAATGATGCAAAGGTGCAGAAAATTCTTGTTTATTATTTCTTAACTTTCTTTAAATCTGAATGTGCACAAATTTATGTCACAACGTTTAAATAGGAAAAATTCCTACATGTACTATCAAAAATCATACCCCTCCTACTCCATGAAAGGAAAAAGACTCATCCCTTACGCACTTTTTACCCTTCTTTCTTCTAATAGTCCTACTCATGACCAAAGTGATGCATTACTCATGAACACCCCTCTGCTCCAAAGCATCGAAACACATCATCTTGTTGTTTCTCCAGATCCGCAAACAGACACCCTAGAATCTCCTTGGACTGTAGACTTTGATCCTACGGAATACACTCTAGAAGACCACTATCTTTTGTCTATGCGATCTCCAGATGGCTCCTCACTTTTCTGCACTCCTCAAGAACTTGAACAATTTCAATTGTATCTGGGATCTATTCAAGAAGCGGAACAGTATGCACTTGTTTTAACAAAGTTAAAGAATCCTCTCCATCGAGTTTGTGATAAAGCTGGACTCTCATTATACAAAGAAAAAGGCGGAGCACTGGAGGAATTATTGATCCTCCTTGATATCACCGAAGATGGTACTGATAAAACAGATTCTCTCTTTAAAACTTGGGAGGATGTTGCCCTCTACAAAGCGTCAGGTGGCGACGCTACTTTCGCACATGAGCTTGCAGGTATTACAAACGGAGATGGAAGCATTGTTTTCAGAAGACCGCAGGATTATACTTCTGCTGCACTCATAAGAAAAGATAAAAACATAACTGTTGACATTATACAGAAGGTTCATAACATCAAAGGTGAAGCAGACAACGAACTTTTTCGCACTGCATATGATCTTCTTCCAGTTCTTGCTGCGGTTCTAGGACCATCAATAATGCTTGATGATTTTGTTGCTCTTGGAGACATAAAAGCAGCAGATGGAAGACTGCTTTTCAAGACAGCGGAGGATTATTCCCGTGCATCGAATACTACCTTCAAAAAGGAACAACTTATTGCTCTTGCAAAACTCAAAAACCGCAAAGGGGAACCGCTTTTTACCAGAGGAGCTGATGCTGTTCTCTACGCGCATCTTGGAAAAAATGATACGTATCTTGAAACGCTTCTTGCAATCAGAAATAAAACAGGAAAACAAATTTTTTCTGATGGGAGTTACATCGCTCCTTTTGCGATGATGGATGGGAAATTTAGTGATGCACAAAGTCTTGCAGATCTTGTTGATGCAGATAATAAACCCTTACTGAAACCATATCAAGTAGCACGCTACGCTGCTTTAGGGTATAACGCAGACTCTCTTTTTCATGAAGCTGCCACGGACAAACCAAACATGCTGCTTCTTTTCTCACAAAGTGACTGGAATGGCGCATTTCAGAATACTGATGTCAAAGCAAAACTGTTTGAACTCAGAAAAACATACGATGTTGTCGTAGGATTTCTCGATGATGATACACTTTTTGAACGAGAGCCAAACGCATTGCAAGATAAGCAATTATTTACTGTTGCAGGGCATGGGAGTTCCTCTGCAATTACTCTTGGAGACGGAACTGAAGAGCACTATTTTCTTGATAAAACTGATACTGCATTCTGTCAGGCGTTAACGTATCTTCCTTCAGATGCTGTTATCTTTCTTTTTAGCTGTTCTACTGCGTCTGGTGGTGCAGGAGCTGATACATTTGCGAATTATGTTGCATTATGCGCCCCTGGAAGAAAACTCATTGCAAGTACAGAACCATTCGCCTCATCTGACTTTAAAATCACTTCATCATATCCATTTTCTGTCACAATAACAGTCAAAGATAAATATCCATACAACCAAAATCCAATAACGAACACTATTGTGACTATGGACGCAACCTATGAGCGCGTTGCGCAACAGCTTGTTATTACGAAAGTTGAATAGTAAAGAAAAAAAGAGAAGAAAGAAGCCCTACCTATGCCCATACCAGAATTTGTACGTATTCCCTTCAATTTCATCCAATCTGCAAAATCCAAATCGCTCAAACTGAATAATTGCGCCTACTTCTAATTCTCCAATCGTTTTTTCTCCAAGACCTTTGACGATACTGTTGTCTGGCATGCGGACTTCGACCACAATATGCTCGTCTTGTTTTGGAAGCCAATGAATGATGCGCTTTCCGTGCGCTTTGTAAGATTCATAATCTTCACTGACAAAGATATACTCTTTTTCTTTTTTTATGAAATTCACACAATCCATTAAACGAGTAAGCTCGTTTTCGTTCATTTGCTCCACATCTTCTTTCGCAAGGTAGAATGTGTCGTTTGCTTCGAATGTTCTGCCGCCTTTTTTTGTTTCAGGATGCAAATCTAACGCGACGTGCTTTTTTGGACTATTTTTTATGTGCACTTCCACTGGATCTTTGACAAAAAAATATCTGTTTGCTGCAGGATCAATAATTTCTTTGTTGAATGCATTTAATGATTTGAAGAACTCTGCCATATCCACTGTTTTATCTGTTAAAGAAATACCTATTTCCGTCGCGAATTTCTGGAACGCTTCTGGTTGATATCCTCTGCGCTTTAACGCGCCAATAAACGGAAGCCGGATGTCCTGCCATCCTTCAAAATGACCGCTCTCAATCATTGCTCTTGTTTTGGAACACGAAACTTCCACATCTGTTCCTGTAAAATTAATTCTTCCCACTGAAATCGAAATAGGCGTATCTACTTTCAGTGCCGCGTGGATGAATTCCTGCCGTTTTGCGTTATCTGCGTGATCTTTTCCTCGCAACGTGTGCGTGACGCCTGTGTCCATGTCATCAATTGCCACTGCGAAATTCATCAACGGCCAGATTTTGTATTTTTCTCCTTGTCTTGGATGGGGAGATTCATTTATTCTTAACATGGGGAAGTCGCGCATTGCAGGATTTTTATGCTGAATATCTGTTTTGAATCTTACGACTGCTTCTCCTTGTTTGTACGTGGTGATCATAGAATTCCATCGCTTAAGATTTTCTTCTGCATCATTATTTCTGCAAGGACATGCTTCCATTTGTTGTGCCATTTTTCTAAACTCTTCTGCATCACAGAGGCAAACATACGCAAAGTTTTCTTCTAATAGGCGTACTGCGTGCGAATAATATAATTCCATTCTGTCTGACTGGACAAGCACTTCTGCTACATTATTTTTTGTCAGCCAATTTGCATCTTCCGGAATGAGATGATACGCATCTGGATAAATGTTGTCTGGGTTAGTGTCTTCAATTCGCAGAATCATTTTTCCTTTGTATTTTTTTGCGTACAGGGAGTTTAGAGAGATAATGTATGCATGACCTATATGAAGTGGGCCAGATGGTGATGGAGCAAAACGGAATGTTACTTTTTCTCCAGAAGGATGCGTTGGAAGTTCTTTTAAGCCATGCTTTTCTTCTTTTGGTTTTTCCAGTTCTTCTGCAAAGAGCGCGAATTGTATTTTTTGTTCATCAGGCGTTAACGCGTTGACTTCTTTAATTACTGCTGCGATAATGGTTTGCATGAGCTGGATTTCCTTTTTGTATTCAGGTTTTTCCGCGAGCACTTTGCCAATGACATTGCCCATTGTCGCTGTGCCGTTGAATTTCACTGCGTTTTGCAACGCGTATTTTTTTGCGATTTGTTTTACTTCTTTTTCCATGATGGTCATTCCCTTGGGTTGGAAATCATAACTTCTTTTTAATGATATTCCTTAATTTTGCTATTATCTCCTTAATGTCTTTTACTTTCCTTTCAACATACTCTTTATCAACAAAGAATCCGTCATATGCTATCTTGTTTCTTGTTATTCGCAAATCATCAATCAGAGAAATTTCATACTCTTTAAATTCTTTGTAATGGGATTCTAAATATTCCACTAATTTCTTATGCGCTCCTTCACCATACGTCGTATATCCATCAAGCAACAGAATAACACTTATTAATTCTCTTATCACATCATAATATTCTTTTGTCACATTAGAACTGAATTGAGCAATATCAATATACTTAATCATCTCAACGGTTGTATCTGCCATCTTAAGTATGGATCTTGCTTTTTCTTTGTTAGGAGTAATTTTAATGAGTTCATCGTCCATGTTAAAATCGCACTCTCAAATATCCTTTTAACTTGTCCCCATTAATGATATTTTGTTTTAATTCTTCACTTAACTTGTCAAAATTCTTCTCAAAAAAAAGGTTTATCTTTCGGTTTAGGTCTTTTTCATATTTTTTTACTTCTAACTTTTTTGCACTACATTGCAGATATAAATCAATGTCACTATCCTTAATATCTTCTCCTCTTGAAGCAGAACCAAACAAGATAATGACATCAGGCAAACACTTTTCATGGACATACTCTAAAAATCCAGATTCTTTTATGGATTGTATTGTATTAAGCCGTTTAAGGAATCTAAAATAATCACTATCTCTATTTGCGTAATAAACAGGGTATTTATGGACCCTATGTTCTTTTTTCACTATTAACTTCTCTTTTTCAAGATCCTCTAAGTAGAGCTTTACTGACTTTGGCGCAAGACAAATCATCCTACTTATTTCTCTTAGTTGAAATCCTATTCCAGTTGGGATCGGATCATCAAAGAAGACCCCTAAGACCTTGTTAACGTTATCTTTTTTTAACATATGTAATAATATTATTACAACTGATATATAAATATTATGTTGCTTTTTTATGAGCAAAAATACTCTTTGGAGTTATTACTGAGTAGAAACTACAATAAGATTTAAAAAGGCTCTTCCTCTTCTTTAGATTATGAAAAGAATACTTCCACTTGCAGTTTTAGTTGCATGTGCAACGGTAAATCATAATCCTACTCCTGCCTCAGTAGTTGTACCTCTTTGCAATTCATACAGTCAAAGCGTTGAGTTTAATTCCAGCCAAAAATACAAATCTGGAACAATTACTGATTCAGTCTTTTTTGTTGCACGATCTGAAGGTGCACCTTATTATGAAGATCTTGTAAACATGTATACCTCTTTACAAGATCCAGCAGGAAAAAATCTTGATGCACAACTTTTTTCTACAGAATTCTTTGTCTACACTCAATTTGAAGATGCAAGAATGGCAAATGTACCAGATGATTTTCTTGTCTCTTCTGATGTGCACAAAGAACGAGTTTTTGTTGAATTTCGGAAAAATGCAGAGGGGTGTTGGGCATTTGGAAACATTTACAATTCAGCAGAACAACCTATTGTTCCAAAGTATAATTACGGAAGATTCGAAGATCCTTCTTTGCATTTACTTCTTCCCCAATAAGAATTCTAATAAAAATCTACTTCACTTTTACCACTTCCAAATTTTTTGGAGAAAACTCCCCGTCGTCAAACAAAAAACTTTATATACTTTGCCCATGTTGCAAATTCATACATCTCACATCCATAGGGATGACAGTAACACATTGTAGAGGATTATTTCAAAAAGAGGGTGATGTTTGATGAGGAAAATTTGTATTATAAATCAAAAAGGTGGTGTTGCGAAAACAACAACAACCATCAATCTTGCAACAGCGCTTGCAGCAAACGAAAAACGAGTTCTAATTATTGATCTTGATCCACAAGGAAACGTTGGGACAAGCCTGTGCGTACAAAACGAAAAAACTACCTATGACCTTATAATCAACGACGCTGATCCATATGATTGCATCGTCAATGTTTCTCCTGGCCTTGACATCATTACCAGTGACAGTTCGCTCGCAAAAGCAGAACTGATCATGAGCGGCCAGACAAGCAGAGAAACTATTCTCGCGCGAAAACTGGAACCTATCTTTAATTACGATTACATTCTTATTGACTGCCCGCCATCGCTGAGTTTATTGAACGTCAATGCGCTTCTTTATGCAAACGAAGCGTTTGTTCCTGTTTCAACAGACTTCCTTGCTCTCGATGCGCTCAAAAAGATGTCCAAAACTGTTTCTGAAATTAATGAACTCTTTGACCATGACATCAAGATTACATCCGTTATTCCAACGTTGTATGATCGACGAAGCAAAGCATGCGTCGCTACCCTTAAAGAGATTAAGCGTGGCTACGAAGAACTCGTGACAAACCCTATCCGCATGAACTCCAAGCTCCGTGAAGCACCAAGTCAGGGAAAAGATATTTTTGAATATGCAAAACGATCTCCTGGCGCTCTGGATTATAAGAAGCTTGCACTGTTAGTTATGGAAGCAGAAGAGTATGCGTGATTCAATTATTTTATCTTCTTATTTGATTTTTTTTATTACATTATTTGATTCTGTTTATTGTTTTTTATACTTTTATAAAACCCCATTGCTACGGCAATGGGTCCCCCTGACAGTAAAAGGTCTGCTAATGTGTGTTGTTTATTGCTGAGCGAATAGAGAACAAGAGGATGTGTGTTTTTTCATACGGCAAAGAAGAAATACACTTATTCAGGCCTTACCAAATGTAAATTCAACCTCACCCTCTTCGCCAACTCTTCTGTAGAAAACGGCTTCGCCAATAAGGGAATGCTTCCCTTATCAACCCATGTGCGCTTCACTTCGTTCAGCAGCACTTATTACTCTTGTTTCA
>Ga0247727_10017097_pt1 | contig 11596 bp, 12 predicted proteins | sample WisWelCaveWW1625_FD_202498 | JGI IMG/M metagenome (GOLD analysis project Ga0247727, IMG submission 202498) | Biofilm microbial communities from Wishing Well Cave, Virginia, United States - WW16-25 | ecosystem: Environmental > Aquatic > Deep subsurface > Groundwater > Cave microbial mat | place... | reverse complement strand
GTCGGTTCCTACGCGAGCGTCGACCCGCGGGTCGAGGAGATCGTGTGCGGGCGTCTGGGCCTGCGCGCTGCCGAGGCCTCGACGCAGATCGTTCAGCGCGACCGCCACGCCGAGTTCCTGAACGCGATCGCGGTGTGCGGCTCTACGCTCGACGCGCTCGCCACCGAGATCCGTCACCTGGCGCGGACCGAGGTCCGCGAGGTCCAGGAGCCGTTCGCGGAAGGCCAGAAGGGTTCGAGCGCGATGCCGCACAAGCGGAACCCGGTCGTGTGCGAGCGGGTGTCGGGTCTCGCGCGCGTCCTGCGCGGCCACGCGGTCGCCGGGATGGAGAACGTCACCCTCTGGCATGAGCGCGACATCTCGCACTCCTCCGCCGAGCGCGTGATCATGCCCGACGCCACCGGCCTGCTGGCCTTCATGCTCCGCGATATGACGTGGGTGATGGACGGGCTCGTGGTGTACCCCGATCGGATGGGCGAGAACGCGATGACGCTCGGTCAGATCGCGTTCAGCCAGACCGTGTTGTTGGCGTTGGTCGATGCCGGACTCGGTCGCGACGACGCGTATCGGATCGTCCAGCGTGCGGCGGCGAAGGCCTGGGACGAGGGTGCCTCGTTCCGCGATGCGATCACCGCCGACACCGAGGCGAGCGGCCGCCTTGACCTGGACGCGGTCTTCGACCCGGGCCGGTTCCTTCGGAGCCTCGGCGGCGTGTTCGACCGACTCGAGAAGCTCCCCGTGGAGGCGTAGATGCAGACCCCCATCGCCCAAGGCAAGGTCCGCGACATCTTCGACGTGGGCGAGGATCGTCTGCTACTCGTCGCCACTGACCGCATCAGCGCGTTCGACGTGATCCTCCCGACGCCGATCCCGGACAAGGGGCGGGTGCTCACGGCATGCTCCCTCTACTGGTACGAGCAGGTGGCCGACATCGTGCCGAACCACCTCTTGAGCGCCCGGCGTGCGTCGTTCCCGGCGCCCTTCGACGACGACACGGATCTGGCCGGGCGCGCGATGCTCGTACGCGCCGCCCGCGTGGTTCCGATGGAGTGCGTGGTCCGCGGCTACATCACGGGGAGCGGCTGGTCTCAGTACCGCGAGGGCGGCGAGGTCTGCGGGATCTCGCTGCCCACCGGGCTCGTGGAGTCCGAGCGTCTCCCCGAGCCGCTCTTCACCCCGACTACGAAGGCCGCCGAGGGCCACGACATGCCGCTCACGCCTGACGGAGCGCGCGAACTCGTGGGAGCCGGCCTATACGAACGACTGAAGGAGGTCTCGATCGGCATCTACGAGCGGATCGCGGCCGCCGCCCTGGAGAAGGGCATCATCGTCGCCGACACGAAGTTCGAGTTCGGGTTCGACGTCGAGACCGGCGACCTGACGCTCATCGACGAGGTCGGCACGCCGGATTCCTCGCGGTTCTGGCCGGCCGACGCCTACGAGGCCGGACACGGACAGCCGAGCTTCGACAAGCAATACGTCCGCGACTGGCTCGACGCGAGCGGGTGGGACCACGAGCCGCCTCCGCCGTCCCTGCCGGCCGACGTGGTCGAGGTGACCGCAACGAAGTACCGCGAGGCGTATGAGCTCATCGCGGGCGAGCCGTTCGGTGACTACCTGCGACGGATGGGGGCCGGCGTATGACGACGTTCACCTTCGAGGTGCTGGTCTCGCTGAAGCCCGGACTCTCCGATCCGGCCGGCAAGGCGGTCGAGTCCGCGCTGCCGGCGCTCGGGTGGACCAACGTCACGCACGTGCGCGTAGGCAAGCACATCAGGCTCGACGTCGATGCGCCCGACGAAGCCTCCGCGCGCACGCAGGTCGACGACATGGCCGAGCGCCTGTTGTCCAACCCCGTGATCGAGGACGTCCAGGTGCTGGAGGTGGCCGCCAAGTGAGCGGCCGAGCGCCCCGCGTGGGCGTCGTGACCTTCCCGGGCTCGCTCGACGACCGCGACGCCCAGCGGGCCGTGACGCTGATGGGCGGGGACGCGGTCGCCCTCTGGCACGCCGACCATGACCTGCAAGGGGTCGACGCGGTCGTCCTTCCGGGTGGGTTCTCCTACGGTGACTACCTGCGGGCCGGCGCGATCGCGGCACGAGCTCCGATCATGGGCGAGGTCGTCACCTTCGCCGGCCGGGGCGGTCCGGTGCTGGGCATCTGCAACGGGTTCCAGATCCTCTGTGAGGCGGGGCTGCTCCCGGGGGCGCTGATCCGCAACGCGTCGCTCCGGTTCATCTGCCGCGACATCTGGCTGCGGGTCGAGACGACCCAGAGCGTGGTGACGCGAGGGCTCGCGCCGGGCGAGACCCTCGAGATCCCGATGAAACACGGCGAGGGCCAGTGGGTCGCGACCTCCGAGCAACTCGCCCGAGTCGAGGGCGAGGGTCTCGTCGCGTTCCGTTACGCGTCGCGCGGGGGCCTCGTCGATGACTCGACGAACCCCAACGGCGCCACGAACAACATCGCCGGGGTGAGGAGCGAGGCCGGAAACGTCGTCGGCCTGATGCCGCACCCCGAGCACGCCGTCGACCCCGACGTCGGCCCGACCGGCGGTCAGGCGCTGCTCGCCTCGCTGCTCGAGGCTGCCCTCGAAGGCGCGCACGCGTGATCGCCGACGAAACGCCCCTGCACCGGTCGCTGGGCCTGCAGGACGACGAATACGCCCGGATCGTCGCGACGCTCGGCCGCGAGCCGAACCGCGCCGAACTGGCGATGTACTCCGTGATGTGGTCCGAGCACTGCTCGTACAAGTCCTCGAAGATTCACCTGAAGACGCTTCCGACGGAAGGGCCCGCCGTGCTGGTGGGGCCCGGCCAGGACGCCGGTGCCGTGGACGTTGGAGACGGCATCGCGGTCGTCTTCAAGATGGAGTCTCACTCGCATCCGAGCGCGATCGAGCCGTACCAGGGAGCGGCCACCGGGGTGGGCGGCATCGTGCGCGACATCATCTCGATGGGTGCGCGCCCGGTGGCGCTGCTCGACCCGCTCATGTTCGGTCCCCTGACCGAGGAGCGGAACCGCTGGCTGTTCGAGGGAGTGGTCGCCGGGATCGGCGGATATGGGAACTGCATCGGCGTGCCGACGGTCGGCGGCGAGATCCGCTTCGCCGAGCCTCATTCGACCAACCCGTGCGTGAACGTGATGTGCGTGGGGGTCGCGAAGACCGACGAACTCGTGACCGCGACGTCGCTGACGCCCCACGTCGGGTCGTTGATGGTGCTCTACGGCGCGGCGACCGGACGCGACGGCATCGGCGGGGTCAGCGTGCTGGCGAGCGCGACGCTGGACGAGGGCGGCGAAGCTTCGCGCCCTTCCGTTCAGATCGGTGACCCGTTCGCGGAGAAGTTGCTGATCGAGGCCTCGCTCGAGCTCATCTCGGCCGGGCTCCTCGAAGGGCTGCAGGATCTGGGCGGCGCCGGCGTCACCTGCGCCGTCAGCGAGTCCGCGGCGCGAGCCGGTATGGGCGCACGCGTGGACCTGGACGCTGTCCCGCTGCGCGAGCCCGGCATGGAGGCCTTCGAGATCCTGACGAGCGAATCCCAGGAGCGGATGCTAGCGATCGTGCATCCGTCGCGCCTGGCGGAGGTGCAGGCGGTCTGCGAGCGCTGGGGCCTTCGGACCGCCGTTATCGCAGAGTTGACAGAGGGCGGAGACCTTCACATCAGCCTGGGCGGCGACGTGGTCGCCCAGCTGCCCGCCCGCTCGCTCGCCGACGACGGGCCTGAGTACGATCGCCCGCAGCGAGCGCCCGGCCATGCGCAGACGGAGGATCCGACGTTCATCCCGTTCGAAGGCGATCTCGGCGAGGCCGTGCTGGCGCTCCTGGCGGCGCCGAACGTGGCCGACAAGCGTTGGGCGTTCGAGCAGTACGACCGGATCGTGCAGGGCAACACGGTCGAGGGTCCGGGCTCGGATGCCGCGATCGTTCGAGTGGACGGGACCTTGAAGGGGTTGGCGCTGTCCGCGGACGGCAAGGGTCGGTACGGGCGGCTGGATCCCTACCTCGGAGCGATGCATGCCGTGGCCGAGGCAGCACGCAACGTCGCCGTGAGCGGGGCCCGGCCGCTCGCCGTCACGAACTGTCTCAACTTCGGTGATCCCGAGCGGCCCGAGGTGATGTGGCAGTTCACCGAGTCGATCCGGGGGATGCGCGATGCATGCGAGGTACTGGGAACACCCGTCACCGGCGGCAACGTGTCCTTCTACAACGAGAGCGGCGACAGCGCGATCGATCCAACGCCCGTGATCGGCATGCTCGGCGTCCTCGACGATCATCGCCTGCGGGTGCCGAGCGCGTTCCCACGTGGCGGGTTGGCCATCTATCTGCTGGGAGAGACCTTCGCCGAGCTGGGGGGATCGGAGTTCGCCGAGACCATCCTGGCGGTCGGCGGTGGGCGTCCGCCGGCGCTCGACCTGGAGCGCGAACGGACCCTGTTGGCGCTGCTCGTCGAGGCAGCCGGTTCCACGCTGCTCACGAGCGCTCACGACTGCGGGGACGGTGGGCTGGCCGTGGCGCTGGCCGAGTGTGCGATCGGGGGCGGCCACGGGCTCGCCGTGACGATGTCCGGCGACCTCCCCGCCCACATAGCGCTGTTCAGCGAATCGGCGTCGCGGGTAGTGGCCTCGGTGGACCCAGCCGACGAGGGGAGCCTCGTCGCGCTCGCGGCTGCTCACGGCGTTACGTGTGAGCGGCTGGGCGAGACGGGCGGCCCGCGAGTGGTGATCGAAGGTCTGTTCGACCTGCAGGTCTCCGAGCTCCGGGGTGCCTGGTCGGGCGCGATCCCGCTGCTGCTCGGCGAGGCGGTCTGAGCGGCCGCATGATCCGCGCCGTCACGTTCGATTTCTGGCAGACGCTCATGTCCGAGCGACGTGGCCACATGCGGGAGCTGCAGATCGCGCGCTGGGTCGATCTGCTGGCGAAGGCCGGCCAGCCTCGCGGCCGCGCCGAGCTGGAGGACGCGTTCGCAGAGAACTGGCGGGTCTTCGAGGATCGGTGGCACGCGAACGGGGGAACGTGGGGAGCCGCGCAGGCGGTCGACCTGGTCGGGGAGCGGATGGGCCTGGAGTTCGCCGATGGCCTGCGCGACTCGTTGATCGACGGATTCCGCGTCGTGGGCGAGCGCGCCGAGCTCATGCCGGCCCCGGGCATCGAGGATTGCCTGCTTAGACTTCGTGCGGCGGGTGTCCGGCTCGGGATCGTGTGTGACGTCGGGCTAACGGCTTCGCCGACGCTGAGGTTCCGGCTGGATGGGTTCGGGCTGCTCGAGTACTTCGACGCCTGGGCGTTCAGCGACGAGACCGGGTGGTTCAAGCCGGCCGCAGAGGCGTTCGAGCCGGCATTGCAGGGGCTCGGCGTTGAGCCACGAGAGGCCGCCCACGTCGGGGACAACGGGCGAACCGACGTGGCGGGTGCGAAGGCCCTCGGTATGGTCGCGGTGCAGTACACGGGCTTTTCGGGAGCTGAAGGGTGGGGATCCGACCAGGCCCCGAGCTCTGCGGCGGACCACATCCTGCAAGACTTCGCCGCGCTGCCCGGGATCTTCGGCCTGTAGACCTCACGATCGGCGCCGCTCCGGCGTTGTTCCGGGTGTGGTTCCATCTGCGACCGTGGGCATGCGCGCGTTGCCGCCCTTCGAGCGGCTCCTGCAGGAGCAACGCACTACCGTCATGCGATTCCTCCTGGTGGCCGTCGGGCCCCACGACGCCGAAGATGTCTTCCAGGAGACCTTCCTCGCGGCCCTGCGTGCCTATCCGCGCTGCGACGATCCGCGCCACCTCGACCGGTGGCTCCTACGGATCGCCTCACGCAAGGCGATCGACCATCATCGGCGACGCGCCTCAGGGCCCGTGGTCTCGTCCCGCGTGCCCGACCGCGTCGTGGACGGCCCGGCAACGCCCGACGCCGCGCTCTGGACAGCGGTGGCGGCTCTACCTCCCAAGCAGCGCGTGGCGGTTGTGCATCGCCACGTCCTGGATCGGACCTACGCTGACATCGCGGCGATCCTCGGATGCACCGAAGACGCAGCACGCGCCAGCGTCTCGGCAGGTCTCAAGAATCTGAGGGAGCGTGTGGCATGATCAACTTGAAGCGACTGGCGTTCGACGCGGACCGACGCGCGGCAGCAGCCTCCGATGGCCTCGCCGATCGCGCCGCCGCGAGCGGCCTGGTCGACGTGGCCCTCGGGGATATGGACAGCCCCATCGGCAGGCTCACCGTCGCCGTCACGGCCCGGGGCCTGGTGCGGGTGATCTTCGCTTCCGAGGATCGAGAGCAAGAGGTCGAGGAGCTGGCTCGTCGGGTGTCGCCGCGGATCTTGGAAGCGCCTGCCGTAACCGACGACGTGCGTCGGGAGCTCGACGCCTACTTCGCGGGGGATCTGCACCGGTTCCATCTGCCTCTGGACCGACGGCTCATGAGCCCATTCACGCGCGAGGTCCTGCGAGCGACGGAGCGGGTCGGTTACGGGGGCCTAGCGACCTACGGGGAGGTCGCGGCCCGGATCGGGCGGCCGCGCGCGGCCCGGGCGGTGGGCGCCGCCCTCGGCTCGAACCCGATCCCGATCGTGGTTCCGTGCCACCGAGTGGTAGGCGCTGGCGGCCGGCTGACCGGGTACGCCGGAGGCCTCCCACGCAAGGAGTTCCTGCTCACCCTGGAAGGTTCGCTCGCGGTGTGACCTCCGTCACGGCGACCGGTGACCGGGCGTGGTTCCATCTCGGGCATGAGTGGTGATGGACAGCCATATATGGCATATGGCACGATGGCCGTCGTGGAGAAGACGACGGTGTACCTGGACGCGGCCCTGCGGCGGAGGCTAGCCGCGGTTGCACGACGGCGGGGGGTGCCTCAGGCCATGCTCATCCGCGATGCGCTTGCCGCCTACCTCGCGTCGAACGAGGCTCCCCGACTTCCGTCATGGGTGGGCGCCGTCACTGATGCTCCCGTGACCGACAGTTCGACCATCAAACAGGAACTCCGTCCACTCTGGGCTGATCACATCGCACGGCGTTGGGCACGCGACGGATCGTGATCACCCTCGACACGTCCTGCGTCGTGGCCCTCGCGACCACCAACGATGCGAACCACCGCGTCGCCCGGGAGGCGTTGGAAGGGTCGGACGACCTCACCGTGGTGCCGGCTCCGATCCTGTCGGAGATCGCCTACATGTTGGACGTTCGCGTGGGCCTCCGAAGCGTTCGGGCGTTCCTAGATGGATTGGTGCATGGCGAGACCTACCTCGACTGCGCCGACGCCGATCTTCCGCGCGTCGTCGAGCTCATGGACCGGTACGAGGATCTTGGGCTGAGCTTCCCCGATGCGTCGGTCATCGCCTGTGCCGAGCGCAACGGCGGCACGGTCATGACCTTCGACCGGCGGGACTTCGAGGTCGTCGCCCGCGAGGTTCCGATCACGCTCCTGCCCTGAGGAAGAGCTCGAGCTCCCGGTACACTGACCTCCTCGATGGGCGCGGAATCACCCAGGGAGGAGTGCGGCCTCTTCGGCGTATGGGCTCCCGGCGATGATGTCGCCCGTCTCACCTATTTCGGTCTCTTCGCGCAGCAGCACCGCGGCCAGGAATCCGCCGGCATCGCGGTCAGCGACGGACACAACATCCTGGTCTACAAGGACCTCGGCCTCGTCAGCCAGGTCTTCAACGAGGCGACGCTGACGACGCTGCACGGCGACCTCGCCATCGGTCACACCCGCTACTCGACGACCGGATCCACGACGTGGGAGAACGCGCAGCCCGTCTTCAAGACGGATGGTGGCCATGCCATGGCGCTCGGGCACAACGGCAACCTGGTGAACACCTCTGAGATCGCCGATCTGGTCGCCGGCCGGCGGGGAGCGAGCACCGACTCCGATCTGGTCACGACGATGATCGCGAGCGAGATCCCCGTTGCCGGAGGTGTCGAGGAAGCAGCGATGCGGGTCCTCCCGGCCCTTCGGGGCGCGTTCTGCTTCGTGTTCATGGACGAGCGTTCGGTCTACGCGGCGCGGGACCCCCACGGCGTGCGCCCCCTTTCGATCGGGCGTCTGCCCAACGGGTTCGTGGTCGCATCCGAGACCTGCGCACTGGACATCGTGGGCGCGACGCCGGTGCGCGACGTGGAGCCGGGTGAGCTGATCAGGATCGACGACCGCGGTCTGCACAGCGTGCGGTTCGCCGAGAGCCCCAAGCGGTCGCTGTGCGTCTTCGAGTTCGTGTACCTGGCCAGGCCCGACTCGCGGATGCGTGAGCGAACCGTGCACGAGGCCCGCCGTGAGATGGGACGGATCTTGGCGCGCGAGCACCCCGCGGAAGCCGACATGGTTATCGCGGTGCCCACCACCGGCCACTCGGCAGCCCAGGGGTTCGCCGAGGTGACGGGCATGCCCTACGGCGACGGCCTCTACAAGAACTCCTACGTGGGCCGGACCTTCATCGAGCCGTCCCAGTCGCTCCGGGACCGAGGCGTGAAGCTGAAGCTCAACCCCCTGCCCGAATCGATCCGCGGCAAACGCCTGGTGGTCGTGGACGACTCGATCGTGCGTGGGACGACGACCAAGCAGGTGGTCGCGATGCTTCGCGAGGCTGGTGCTACCGAGGTCCACATCCGGATCACCTGCCCGCCCGTGCAGTGGCCGTGCTTCTATGGGATCGACTTCCCGACGCGCCAGGAGTTGATCGCCGCCGATCTCACGGTCGAGCAGATCTGCGACTACGTCGGGGCCGACTCCCTCGGCTACTTGTCGCTGGAGGGCATGGTCGAGGCCGCCGGCGGGGAGAAGGCGTCGTTCTGTCGTGCGTGCTTCGACGGGGAGTACCCGATCGCGATCCCCGATGGTGCAGGCAAGTTCGTGCTCGAGGACCAGCTCCAGTTGCCAACGGGGTGATCGGCTCGTGAGCGAGGCGTACCGCGACGCCGGGGTGGACACCGAGGCTGCGGCCGAAGCCGTCGCGCTGATCGGCGAGCTGGCCGGGCGCGCACGCCGCCCCGAGGTCGCCGACGAGGTCGGCGGGTTCGCGGGCCTGTTCCGGATCGGGCAGGGACGCCTGTTGGCGGCGGCCACCGACGGCGTCGGTACCAAGCTCGAGATCGCCAGGACGACCGGACGCCTCGACACCGTGGGGATCGACCTGGTGGCCATGTGCGCCGACGACGTCGTGTGCACCGGGGCCGAGCCGCTGTTCTTCCTCGATTACCTGGCCGTCGGCCGCGTCGTGCCCGAGCGGGTGGCCTCGATCGTCCAAGGGGTCGCCGAGGGCTGCAGGCGCGCGGGCTGCGCACTGCTGGGCGGAGAGACCGCCGAGCATCCGGGCGTGATGCCTCCCGACCAGTTCGACCTCGCCGGCTTCTGCGTCGGCTCCGTGGCGGAGTCCGATCTGCTGGGCGCGCATCGTGTCCGCGAGGGCGACGCCCTGATCGGTCTGCCTTCGAGCGGCCTGCATGCGAACGGCTACTCCCTCGTGCGCGCGGCGCTGCTCGACCGCTTCGGCCTGGACGAGCAGGTCGAGGCGCTCGGGCGGACCCTGGGGGATGAGCTCCTGGAGCCGTGCACGATCCACGCCCCGGACGTCTTGCGCCTGCACCGCGACGGCTTGCTCCGCGCCGCGGCGCACATCACGGGCGGCGGGTTCTCCGAGAACGTCCCTCGTGCTCTACCGGCCGGCTTCGGGGCTCGGATCGAGCGCGGAACCTGGCGGGAGCACCCGATCTTCGGTTTGATCCAGCACGAGAGCGGAGCGAGCGACGAGGCCATGTTCTCGACCTTCAACATGGGGCTCGGGATGGTGTTGGTCGTGGCGCCCGAGCACGCCCGGGCGGTGACCGGCGGCGCCGACGGCGCCGTGCGCGTGGGGACCGTGGTCCCCGGCGCCGCCATCGAGATCGTCTGACCCTTCCTGACTACGAGGTGTTCACCCTGAGGCATGGACTTCCGGCTGGCTGTCGGGCGACCGGCTCCGGAAGTCGCGACCGAAGCCTCATGGGGGCGCGGGGCGCGGATGCCGTTGTTCGGAGCATGAGTGGGATGGGTCATGTGGGGAGCGTCCTCGTCGTGGACGATGAGCCGCAGGTGGTGACGGTGCTCGAGATCACCCTCCGTGCGGACGGGTTCCAGACCTTCACGGCCCATGACGGCATCGAGGCGTTGGATCAGATCCGGCGGCACCGCCCGGCGTTGATGCTGCTCGACGTGATGATGCCGCGGATGGACGGGTGGTCGGTTCTGGAGCGCCTCCGCGAGATGCCGATCGGCGAGCGTCCTCGCGTCGTCATGGTGTCCGCCCTCGCCAGCGCTGCCGATCGTTCACGCGCCTCCGCGCTCGGCGCTCAGGCATACGTGCCCAAGCCGTTCGACATCGATCATCTGCTCCAGATCCTGCACGGTCTCGAGTTGGCGAGCTGACCCGCCACGGCCGGTGCCGCGGTGGCGCTCACCCTGCTAGCGTCGGAGGGTGACCCCCGTTCCGGACACCACGAAACGACCCGTGGTTGCGCAGATCCTCGCGGCCGCGATGCCAGACCTCACCACCCGGGGGTTGAAGCCGGTCGCCTCGAACGAGGAGTTCGACTCGTGGGCGGTCGGCACCACTGTCGTCAAGTTCCCCAGATCGGAGGAGCACGCCGCGAAGGTGTCACGCGAACAGGCGATGCACCTGGCCCTGCGGGGCGCGGTCGGCGAGATCGTTCCCGACATCGTCGGGGCCGCGGACCCCACCGGCGCCTTCCCGTTCCCGTTCCTAGCCTATGAGCGGGCCCGGGGCAGGCCCGGACAGACCTCCGAAGGACCTATGGTGCAACCTAAGCCGTGGGCTCGGTCGAAGTTGGCGGGCCAGGTGGCGACGGCGTTCGGCGCCGTGCACGCGATCGCGGTCCGTTCGGCGAAGACGGCGGGCGTGCCGGTCCGTGCCGTCGAGTTCGATCCGGGCATCGATGCCAGCGAGGAAGCCATCGCGTGGGCGCGCAAGATCGCCGGCAACGGGGTGGACGACTTCCTGATGGACCCTCTCCCGGTCGACGCGCGAGCGCCGGCCAAGGGGGTGCTCTGTCACGGCGACGTGAAGGGCGAGCACCTATTCGTGAGCGAAGACGGGACACGGCTCACCGCGATCGTTGATTGGGCCGATCTGGTCATCGCCGACCCGGCCGTCGACCTCGCCGGATTGGTCATCTGGCTCGGTCCGGGATTCGTCGGCGATGTGGTCGACTCGTATCTGGGGCCCAAGGACGAAGGGACGGTCGCGCGTGCGGTGTTCCTGGCCCGCCTCGGCCTGCTGAACTACCTCGACGAGGTTCTCGCCAGGGGCGAGCAGGGCCCCGAGCGGATAGTCGAGGCGCAGCTGCGGGCCGCGTTCAGCACCGCCTGAGGCGTGTCGATCCGTCAGTGGTCGAACCGCTGGTGCTCCTTCGGCACCACGGTCGTTCCTACCGCCTTGAGCGTGAGGATCGGCTCGACCAGGAACTCGGCCGCGCTCTCGGAGATGTCGGTGCGCGCGGCGCCGATCTTGTGGATCTCGAACTCGCACTTCCTGGAGCTGTTGCCCACGCTCACGACCTTGCCGCGGGCTTCGATCCAGTCCCCCGCGTAGAGGGGCGCCAGGAACTCGAC
>Ga0247727_10017096_pt1 | contig 11596 bp, 11 predicted proteins | sample WisWelCaveWW1625_FD_202498 | JGI IMG/M metagenome (GOLD analysis project Ga0247727, IMG submission 202498) | Biofilm microbial communities from Wishing Well Cave, Virginia, United States - WW16-25 | ecosystem: Environmental > Aquatic > Deep subsurface > Groundwater > Cave microbial mat | place... | reverse complement strand
CCGGCCAGGGGCATCGCCGCTGGGGCCCGGCCGAGCTGGCGGAGTGGGTGGCGCGCCATCCCGGCGTCGACCTCCTGCGGCCCGAGCCGGAGACCTACCGCACCGAGAAGGAAGCGGTCTACGGCGCCGCGCACCGGGCCTTCGAGCTGCTGCTCCGGACCTCGGGCGAGACCGCCGTCCGCGAGATCCTGCGCCGCACCCGTGAGGGCGCGCAGTTCGAGGCGGCCTTCGCGGCCTCCGTTGGCCGGACCATCTCGACGTTCGAGGCGGAATCGGTGCGCGCCGGCTTCGACGCCGCCGCCGTCGCCGGCCGTGGGGCCTCGGCTTCGGGCGCAGGCGGGCCCTGAGTCAGGCGACCTGCGGTTCAGCCCATCCGCGGCAGCAGATATCCGAGGGAACGCTCGTATCGATAATTGATCCCCATGTGCCCGTCCTCGAACTCCTCGTGGACGACCTGCACCCCGGCCCGCTTCAGCGCCGCCGCCACCTGCCGCGTTCCCCAGCGGATGTTGAACTCGTCGCGCGTGCCGCAGTCGAGGAAGATGCTCCGCAGCTTTCGATACCCATCGATGCGGAGCGGGACGAAACGGACCGGGTCGTGCAGGAGCCAGCGCGCCCAGACCTCGTCGCGGAGTTGCCCGGTGGCCAGCTCGAAGGGCAGCTCGATCCCCAGCGGCTCGCCGGCCCGCGGCGAGTAGGCGGCGGCCATGGCCAGCACGTTGATGACGGTGTGGTCGTCGGACTTGTGCTTGGTCTCGCGGCCGCGCCGGAGGAACTCGTTGTACCAGGGAGCCACGCCGCCGCCCTTCAGCAATTGCGAGGCGGCCTTGGGGAAATCGGGCAGGTAGCAGTATTCGAAGTACGCGTCGCCGGCGTGCGAAGCGATGTGCGCGAATACGTCGGGGTGCAGTCCGCCGATATTGATCGCCCCATATCCGCCGCTCGATTTCCCCACCAGCGCTCGGGCCGTGGCCTGGGGCCGCGTCCGCAGCCGCTCGTCGACGAACCCCACCACGTCCTGCACCACGTAATCGCGGTAGCGGCCCACGGCTTCGCTGTTGTCCCACTGCGTCCCGCCCATCTCGGTGAACCCGTCGATGAAGACGCCGATGGCCGGGGGAAGCTTGCCGGCGGCGATGAGCGCGTCGAGGCGCTCGGGGACGTGGGGCGTGAAGGGCGTGACGTTGAGCCAGCCCAGCCCCGATCCGTTGAAGCCGTGCAGGAAGTAGACAGCCGGATATCGCTCGTCGCCGCGCGAATACCCGGGCGGCAGGTAGACGACCAGCGGCCGCGCGGCGGGCGAGCCGAGCGGGTTGCCCTCGAGGGACCGGGCGTCCAGCGTCTGGACCTCGACGGTCCCCTTCATCGGCGCCTCACCGCTGCAGCGACAGCGGCGTCGCCCACGGCGAAGGCAAGAGCGGCGGCCGGCCGCTGTCCTTGCGAGTGCGCTGCAGCTCGACCTCCTGGATGAGCACGGCCGGGGCCACCGTGCTGACCGGAATGAAGCCGCTCTCGGCGCCGCAGTAGCCGTTGAAGACGCGCGACTCGTCGCTGGTGGCGAGGATCTTGTTGATGCTGGTCAAGGGCGTGCCGACGATCTCCACGCCGCGCACCAGCCGCTCCTCGCCGGTGGCGGCGTCGACCTGCACCACCAGGCGCGGCTGGCCCTTGAACGCCTGATATGCATATCCGGAGGTATCGGTATTGCCGCCGGTGACGTCGCGGATGAGCAGGCCGAACGGCTTTCCTTGCCGGCGCGCCTCCTCGATCAGCATCTTCTTCAGCTCGGCCATCGGCCGCGTGCGGGAGGAGCGGACGATGAGATTCGCCATCCGCGCCACCGGGTCCCTCCCCGGGGCGGCCCGGCCGTGGCCGTTCGACTTGGCAAAGCCGGGGACGGGCGCGCGCGAGAGCAAAAAGCTGCGCAGCACGCCGCCCTCGACCAGGAGCGCACGCTGGCCGGGGACGCCCTGGTCGTCATATCGATAATGGCCGTTGAGCGAGCCGTCGCCGAACCCGGGACGCGTGGGATCGTCCTCGATGCTGAGAAAGTCGGGGAGGATCCTCTTCCCCACCTGGTTTCGGAACGTGCGCCCGTCCTTGTCGTCGTTCTGCCGCTCGCCCTCCAGGCGGTGGCCCACGGCCTCGTGGAAGAGCACGCCGGCGGCCTCGGGAGCGAGCAGCGCCGGCCCGGTGTAGGGATCGAGCACCGGCGCCTTCCGCAGCGCCAGCAGTTCGCCCACCATCGCGTCCACCTTGGCGGAGAGCGCGTCGCCGCGCGGCAGTCCTCCCTCGCTGGCGGCGTAGAAGTCGCGGCCGTTCTCCAGCAGCATCCCGTCGGCCGCGCGCGTGTGCGCCTGGACGTGGAGGCCGTAGATGACGTTTTCGGTGACCAGCCGCGCACCCTCGCTGGTGGCGAGCTGGCGCTCCTCGTGTTCGACGCCGACGCGCATCTGCGAATCGAAGAGCTCGGGATGCGCCTTGAGCCGCGCGGTCTGGCGGCGGACCTCGTCGGCCCAGGCGCGGCGGTCGAACGGGTGCGGGCGCCGCGGCATCACCTCGACCCGCGGCTCCTCGCGCGAGAAGCTCGCGGGCCGGTTCGGGTCCTCGACCTTGTGGATCTCCTTCCCCTTCTTCTTGAGGTAGGCCGAGAGCGCCTTCTTGTACGCCTCGTCGGTGAGGAGCCAGAGCGAGTTGCGCAGCGCCGTCGCGTCCTCGTCGAGCGGCGCGTCGCGGCCGGCGGTGTAGCTGGTGTCGGCGCCGTCGAAGTCGAACAGCTCGGTCGATCCGGTGTTGTCGAACTGGTAGCTGCCGACCCGGACGTCGACCTGCAGCCTGCGCTCGCGTTTCCTGGTGTCGAGGTAGAGCGCGCCGTATTTCCCGCCTACCTCTTCGGTGCTGATCCCGCGCGCCGCGTAGGCCACGAAATACGGCGCCTCGTGCGCATTGAGCTTGAGGCTCTTCCGGGTCCGCTCCAGCTCCGCCACCAGTGCGGCCAGGAGCCGCTGGCGGGGGTCGCTCTCGTCGGCCTGGAACGCAGGCGCACCGGCGGCCACGGCGCGCGTCCCCGCTTCCACGGAGGCGTCCGCGGCGACGGCGAGGAGCAGCGAAGCGCCGAAGGACAGCATGCGCGTGTTGTAACCCGGCCGCCGGCCCGCGCCTAACGGCCGGGCCCAAACCGCCTCAATGCCGGGGATCCACCGCCTTGACCTTCACCGTCACGCGCCGCTTCCCGCCCGATTCGTCGACCTGGATATCGACATCGCCGCCATGCCCCTGGGCCGCGAGCTGCGCCTTGATGTCCTGCCGCAGCTTGTCGATGGCCGCCGGATCGGTGGCGAAGAGGCGCACGCGGAGCAGGCCGGCGACGCTGGTGCGGACGCGGCCGGTGATGGGCGCGACCCGCACCTCGGCGGAGGGGAAGGCGGCGCGCAGGCGCTGGGGAAGGTCGGCGCGCGGGTCGCCCCACACATCGATGCGCACCTGCGTCGCGCCCCCGCGCCGCTCGACCCGCACCTCGACCTGGCGCGGCCCGCCCTCGCCCCCGGCCAGGATGCGCTGCAGCTCAGCGATCGCTGCCTCCGCCTTCGGCTCCGTCCCGTCGCCGGCAAAGCCGGCTCCTCCGCGGGTCGGGCCCTGGAGCTGCAGCTCCACGTGCTGGCCGACGTCGATCGGGTATTCGGCGGGCGCGCGGGCGGCGGCGAAGATGCCGAGGAGCAGCGCGGCGGCGGCGGCGAGGCGGGCCCAGGGCGCGACCCGGCGGGGCCGCGCGGCGCGGCGCCGATCGAACGCGGCGAGCAGCTCCTGCTCCAGCCCGTCGCGGTGCTGCGGCGAGGTCTCCGGCCCCGCGGGGAAGAGCTTGCCGAGGTCGGTCATGCGAGGACCTCCTGCCCGTCCGGTTCGCGCAGCGCCCGCAGCGCCCGCGAGAAGCGCTGCTTGACCGCGTCCTCGCTGGCGCCGACCAACCCGGCGATCTCGCGCAGCGACAGCCCGTCTCCGTAGCGGAGCGCGAACAGCTCGCGCACCTCCGGTGGCATCGCGTCGAGCCGGGCCCGGGCGGCGCGCAGCCGCTCGTCGGCCAGGACCCCGTCCAGTGGCGTCCGCTGGACGACCAGCTCCGCCGCGGCCTCCTCCAGCGGCACGGAGGCGCGGCGGGCGCGGGCATCGTCGAGGAGCAGGTTGCGCGCGATGGCCAGGGCGAAGGCGACGATGGTGCCGCGCCCGGCGTCGTACCCGTCGAGCCTCTCCAAGAGCCGGTGGAACGTGCGCGACACCGCGTCCTCCGCATCCTCGCGCCGCGCCGTGCGCCGGGCGGCGAAGCCCGCCACCCGCGGATGGAGCGCGCGGTAGAGATCGCGGAAGGCGTCGCGATCTCCCCCCCGCGCGCGCACCGCGAGCCGATCGAGGCGGGCTTCGTCCGACCAGGGCAGGCGCATCGGAGCGGTTCTACTCCTCGTCGACCGCTTCCACCTTCACCTTGATCCGCTTCTTGCCCTGCGACTCATCGACCTCGACGTCGACGTCGGCGGTCTTTCCCTCGGCCGCCAGCTTCTCCTCGATCTGCCGCTTGATCTCCGCCGGGTCGGACGTGCCCTCGACCTTGATGGCCGGCGCCTCGCCCTCCGGCACGTCGCCCACCGCGATGCGCGCGTCCTTCAACCCGGGGAACGCCGCACGCAGCTTGTCGGCGGCGTCGGCGCCGACGGCCACGCCCAGGATGTCGAGCTGCAGCCTGGTCGCGCCGTCGACCTTCTTCACCATCACCCGCAGGCCCCGCTTGCCCGGGCCACCCTCCTCGGTGACGCCGAGCGCCTTGGCCACCGCCATCGCGTCCGGCGCGGGCGCGCCCGCCGGCAGGTCGATCTCGATGCGCTTCCAGCCATCCTCGGCCCGCGCCCCCAGGGCCAGCGCGGCCGCCGCCAGCAATGCTCGTCCGAACATGTCGCGTCCTCGTTCCGGCCGGGCCCCGTGCCCGCGCATTTCCATCCTCTACGAACGAGCGGCCGGCAGGTGACGATGCGCGATCAGATCCCGCGCTCGACGGCCGCCGCCCTCCGGCGCAGCCAGAGCAGCACGAGCAGCCCGCCGAACGCCAGCGCGCCATATTTGATCGCCTTCCACAGGGCCTTGCCCCGGGAGAGCCCCGGATCGGCCGCCGGCCTGCCCAGCGCCTTCTGGTACAGCGCGGCGCCCGCCGCCCACTCGGCCCAGGGCACGCCGCTCTGCACCTCGAGGACCTTGAAGTCGAAGTGGTCGCGCAGGGCGATCAGGCTGGCGGTGACCAGCGCGTCGAAGGCCGGCTCGGCTGTGTGCGCCTCGTTGGCGATCTCCAGGCCGGGGAAGAGGAACGGCAGGCCGTGCTCCCGATCCAGCGGGGTGAAACCGATCGCGATCCACGCCAGCGTCGCGTCGCGCATCGCCTTGGGGATCTCCTCGACGGGAGCGTTGGCGGCCTCGTGGATCTTGCGGATGTCCTCCGCCGCCCGGCTGACCGCCACCGGATCGGGGCGCGCTTTCCAGTACCAGCTGTGCACCCGCATCGGGCCGGCTTGCGCGGCGGCGAGGGCAGCGAGGATCAGCGACGCCATGGCCCGCAGTGTACCCGGGACCATCGCGCGCGCGCCCAGGTCATCCCGGCTTCCCGACGCCGGAGCGGAGAAGGCGCGCGCTCATGAACAGGCCCACCATCGCCACCGCGGCGTCGGGCAGGAACGCCGCCGGCCAGGGCGCGAGCCGCCCCTGCTCCGCCAGCGTCACGCCCAGCTTCCCGAGGACGAAGAACCCGGCGAAGGCCAGCACCGTCACGACGTAGGCGAAGGCCCGCGCGCCGCTCGAGGCCACCGCCAGCGGCACCGCCAGGAGCGCGAACGCCAGGCACGCCAGCGGCACCGCCCAGCGCCGCGCGCGCGTCATCCGCAACCGGACGGCCTCGACCCTGTCGCCGCGCCCGTCGGCGGCCCGCGCATCGGCCTCCAGCCGATCGGAGGGGAGCGCGCCATCGGCGGCGTAGAAGCGGTTCTTGCGCCACAGCCGCTCGTGGACGCCGACCAGGAACGTGCCCTTCTCGAAGCGCGCCACCGACGCGCCCGCTTCTTCCGGTCGGTGCAGCTCGCCGCGCGAGAGCCGCAGCGCCAGCGACTCGCCGCCGACGTCGACGATGCGCCCCTCCTCGGCCAGCACCAGGAGCGGGGCGCCGCCCGAGACCGCGTCCTCGATGAGCAGGCCCTTGAGCCCGCCCTTCTCCACGCGCTCCACGTAGAGCGTGAGCCGCGGCAGATCCTCGCTGAAGGTCCCGGGCACCACCGCCGACCCCAGGTTGCGCTTGATGACGTCGTTGAGCACACCGCGGAGCTGCCGCAGCCCCCAGGGCTCGGCCCAGCGCGCGAGGGCCCCGGCCACGAGCGCCATGAAGAGCGCCGCCGCCAGCGGGATCCGGTAGAGCGCCAGCGGCGACCGACCGGCGGCCGAGAGCGCGAGCAGCTCGTGGTCGCCGGCCAGCCGGCCCAGGGCGAGTTGGACGCCGAGCATGAACGCCACCGGCGCGGCCATGACGAAGAAGTGCGGGGCGAGCGCGACGGTGACGCGGGCGATGTCGGCCAGCGTCACCGCGGGGCCCAGCACCACCTCGTGGAGCTGCAGGAGCTGCGCCGCCACCAGGAGCTGGAGCAGGGCGAGAAGGCCCACCAGGAGCGGCGCGATCAGCTCGCGGAGGATGGCCCGATCGAGGAGCGGCATCCCGGCAGTCATAACCCGGCGTGCGATCGCGGGCAGCCTCGGATACGGTTCCGCCATGGCCGAGATCCGGACCACGGTCTGCAACCGCGACTGCCCCGACGCCTGCTCCATCCGGGTCACCGTCGAGGACGGCCGCGCGGTGAAGCTGGGCGGCGACCCGGACCACCCGGTGACGCGCGGGTTCCTCTGCTTCCGGACCAATCAATTCCTCGAGCGGCAGTATTCGCCCGAGCGGCTGACGCGGCCGCTGTTGCGCAACGCGCGCGGCGAGCTCGAGCCGGTGAGCTGGGACGCGGCGCTCGACTTCGCGGCCGAGCGGCTCTCGCGCATCCGCGCCGAATCGGGGCCGGCGGCCATCTTCCACTACCGCAGCGGCGGCACGCTGGGCGCGCTCGCGCACCTCACGGACTATTTCTTCGAGCGCTTCGGGCCGGTGACGGTGAAGCGCGGCGACATCTGCTCCGGCGCGGGCGACGCCGCGCAGCTCCTCGACTTCGGCGAGGAGGACAGCCACGACCTCTTCGATCTGGTCAACTCGAAGAGCATCGTGCTCTGGGGGAAGAACGTCTTCGTCTCCAGCCCGCACACCATCCCCATCCTCAAGGAAGCGAAGCGGCGCGGGGCGAAGCTGACGCTCATCGATCCGGTGCACCACCGCACCGCCGAGCTGTGCGACCTCTACGTGCAGCCCAGGCCCGGCGGCGACTTCGCCCTGGCAATGGCGGTAGCGCGCATCCTCTTCGAGAACGGCGAGATCGATCCGCGGGCGCCTTCGTTCTGCGACGGCTTCGACGCCTTCCGCGCGCTGGCGCTGAGAAGGCCCGCCGAGGTCTGGTGCGGTCGCGCCGGCGTCACGCTGCGCGAGGCGGAGGCGGTGGCTTCGCGGCTGGGCGCGCTCAAGCCCGCCGCCATCCTGGTCGGCTGGGGCATGGGCCGGCGCATCAACGGCGCGGGCATCGTGCGCGCGCTCGACGCGCTCGGGGCGGTGACCGGCAACCTGGGCGTGCCCGGCGGTGGCGTCTCCTTTTATTTCTGGCGCCGGCGCGCGTTCGATCACTCGTTCATCGGCGGCGCCCGCACCGCGCCGCGCACCGTCTGCGAGCCTCTCTTCGGCCCCGAGGTCCTGGCCATGAACGACCCGCCCATCCGCGCCGTCTGGGTCACCGCGGGCAATCCCGTGGCCATGCTCCCCGAGTCGGAGACGGTGGCGCGCGCGCTGGCTTCGCGCGAGCTGGTCGTGGTTGCCGATTCGTTCCTCACCGACACCGCGCGGCTGGCGCACCTCGTATTGCCCACGCCGACGCTGCTCGAGTCGGACGATCTGCTGGGCGCCTACGGCCACCACTGGGTGGGCGTGGCGCGGTCGGTGGTCGATCGGCCGCCCGAGGTGCGGAGCGACCTGGAGATCATGCAGGGCCTCGCGGCGCGGCTGGGCCTGGGTGAGGCGATGAACGGCGATGCGCGAAGCTGGAAGAAGCGCATCCTCAGGCCGGGGATGGACTTGGAGCAGATCGAGGCGGCGCCGCAGCGCAGCCCGCATTCGCCGCGCGTGCTCTTCGAGGGCCAGAAGTTCCCGACGCCCTCGGGCCGGGTGAACCTCGTCGGCGAGGAGCCGCCGCAGGAACCGCGCAGCGCCGAGTTCCCGCTCTGGCTGCTCTCGCTCTCCACCGACAAGGCGCAGTCTTCGCAATGGGCCGTGCCGCTCGACGGCCCGTCGGAGTGCACCGTGCACCCCGACGCCTCGCCGGTGCCCGACGGCGCGCTGGCGCGGCTCGAGTCGCGCATCGGATCGATGGTGGTGCGCGTGAAGCACGACGCGAAACAGCGCCGCGACGTCGCGCTGGTGCCCAAGGGCGGCCATCTGCGCGACGGCCGCTGCGCCAATGCGCTGGTGAAGGCGCGCACGACCGACCTGGGCGAAGGCGGCGCGCTCTACGATGAGGGAGTGCGGTTGATGGAGTTGAAGGGTTGAAGGGTCGACTCCCTCACATCAACTGCCCGCCGTTGATGTTGAGCTGGGCGCCGGTGATCCACTCGCCCTCGGTGCAGAGGAAGCGCACCAGCCGCGCCACCTCTTCGGCGTTCCCGAAGCGCCCGAGCGGGATGCGCGCCTGCACCGCCTCGCGCGCCGGCTGCGGCATGGCGGCGATCATCTCCGTCTCGACGAATCCGGGGCAGAGGGCGTTCACGGTGATCCGATACTTCGCCAGCTCCATCGCCGCGCTCTTGGTGAAGGCGATGACCCCGGCCTTGGCCGCCGCATAGTTCGCCTGCCCGAAACCGCCGGTCTGCCCGATGATGCTCGAGACGTTGACGATGCGTCCCCAGCCGCGCGCGATCATCGACTCGATCACCGCCTTGGTGCAGTGGAAGACGCTGGTCAGGTTGGTGGCGATGACCTCGTCCCACTCGGCGGCGCCCATCTTGCGCAGGCTGCGGTCGCGGGTGATGCCGGCGTTGTTGACGAGGATGTCGACGGGCCCCATCTCCTGCGCGGCCGCGGCCACCAGGCGCGCGCACTCGTCGGGGCGCGACACGTCGGCCTGGAAGACGCGGGCGCTGCCGCCTCCGGCCTCGATCTCGCCGGCCACCTGGCGGGCGTTGTCCATCGAGCGCGCGCAATGGACGCCGACCGTCGCGCCCTCGGCGGCCAGCGCCTGGGCGATGGCGCGACCGATGCCGCGCGACGAACCGGTCACGAGCGCCACCCGGCCCGTCAGCCGGCTCGACGGCCGCAGCGCGGAGGTCTCCGTCGCTCCGCCGCCCATGTCTCCCTCTCTGTGCATTTTTCTACCCCTCCCGGATCCAACGATGGAGCGGCCGCCGCGCTTTGGCAATGTAATCCGACCTGCTACCGGCCCAGCAGCTTTCGCGCCCGCGCCAGGACCACGTCCATCATCGCCGGGGTGAGCCGGCCGGTGTTCGTGTTCTGCTGGCTCACGTGGTAGCTCGCCAGGAGCGTCGGGGCGCCCGGCAGCCGCGCCAGCGCCCCATGGGCGAACCTCGGTCGCGGGCGCGGCACCGCGATTCCCCGCCTGGCGAAATGGCGCAGCGCCGCCTCCCAGGCGATGGCCCCCAGGGCGAGGACGGCGCGCACGCGGGGCAGGAGCGCGATCTCCGCGTCGAGCCACGGCGCGCAGCTTTCCAACTCCTCCGGCAGCGGCGCGTTCTGGGGCGGCGCGCAGCGGCAGGGCGCGGTGATGAATGCGTCGCGGAGCGCCAGGCCGTCGCCGCGCCGCACGCTCCCTGGCTGCGAGGCGAATCCGGCGCGGAACAAAGCCGCGTAGAGGAAGTCGCCGCTGCGGTCGCCGGTGAACATGCGCCCGGTGCGGTTGCCGCCGTGGGCAGCGGGGGCGAGGCCAATGACGAGCAGCCGCGCGGACGCGTCGCCGAATCCGGGCAGCGGCCGGCCCCAGTACTCCTCGGCGGCGAACCGGCGCACCTTCTCGCGCGCCACCTTCTCGCGCCACGCCACCAGCCGCGGGCAGGCTCGGCACCCGACGATGCGCGCGTGCAGCGCCGGCAACGACCGCGCTGCGCCCATCAACTCCCGCGCGTGCCGCCGCGCCCGCCGCCCCGCTGACTGCCGCGCGGCATCTGCTGCCCCGGACCGCGACTGCCGAAGCCGCCCTTGGGATTGTCGCGATCGTGGCCATGCGCCGTGCCGCGGAAGCCTCCGCCGCCGAACTTTCCGCCGGCGCCCTTCTCCTCCGCCTCGTTGACCCGCAGCGGCCGGCCGCCGAAGTCCTTTCCGTTCAGCTCGGAGATGGCCGCCTGGGCAGCCTCCTCGCTGCCCATGTCGACGAAGGCGAAGCCGCGCGAGCGGCCGGTATCGCGGTCGGTGACGACCTTGACCGACAGCACCTGCCGTCCGCCCGACGCGACCAGATCGCGCACCTGGTCCTCGGTGGTCTCGAAGGGGAGGTTGCCGACGAAGAGGCGTGTGCCCATGGCCCTGCGTTCCTTTCCCGGTTCTGCTTGCGGCACCTTTACTACCACGTGGTATGCGCCCTCCGCATGGCCGTCCCCGCCGTCCGCCTCCGCGGCGCCACCAAGCGCTACGGCCCGATCACCGCCCTCGACGGCGTCTCCCTCGACATCCGCCAGGGCGAGATCTTCGGGCTGCTCGGCCCCAACGGCGCGGGCAAGACGACACTCATCAGCCTGGTGGCCGGCACTGCGCTCCGCACCAGCGGCACCGTCGAGGTGCTGGGCCACGACGTCGAGCGCGACTACAAGTTCGCGCGGCGCAACGTCGGTCTGGTCCCTCAAGAGATCAACTTCGACCCCTTCTTCACCGTGGCCGAGACGCTGCGGTTCCAGGCCGGCTACTTCGGGCACGCGCTGTCCGAGGAGCGGCTGGTCGAGCTGCTCTCCGCGCTGGGCCTCGCCGACAAGCGCGACGCCAACACCCGGTCGCTCTCCGGCGGCATGAAGCGGCGGCTCCTCATCGCCAAGGCGCTGGTCCATTCGCCGCGGGTGCTCTTCCTCGACGAGCCGACCGCGGGCGTCGACGTCGAGCTGCGCCGCGATCTCTGGGCCTACGTGCGGCGGCTGAGGGCGGCGGGCACCACCGTGGTCCTGACCACGCACTATCTCGAGGAAGCCGAGGAGCTGGCCGATCGCGTCGGCATCATCAGGGACGGAAGGCTCCTGGTGGTCGAGAGCAAGGACGAGCTCTTGCGCCGCTTCGGCAAGCGCACCGTGCGGCTGCGGCTCGATCCCGCGGCGGGCGCCGTGCCCGAGGCGGTGCGGCTCGCGGGCGGCACGCTCGACCAGGGCGCGGTCTCGTTCACCACGCCGCTGGGCGCCTCGCTGGCCGCGCCGCTGCAAGCGGTGAGCGCCGCGGGCCTGCGGGTGG
>Ga0247727_10017095_pt1 | contig 11596 bp, 13 predicted proteins | sample WisWelCaveWW1625_FD_202498 | JGI IMG/M metagenome (GOLD analysis project Ga0247727, IMG submission 202498) | Biofilm microbial communities from Wishing Well Cave, Virginia, United States - WW16-25 | ecosystem: Environmental > Aquatic > Deep subsurface > Groundwater > Cave microbial mat | place... | reverse complement strand
CAAGGGCTTCGCGTTTGATCGTCTCAGCAAGCAACATGGCTAGCAATGTGTGAAAAAATAAATGGCACGCCAGAACTTCACAGGATCTGCATGTCTGGAACAACGGCAGAGCGCCACGCAGGATGCTTAAAAAGGCCAGATTTCTCACCCGCCCGACCCTGGCGCGCCGAGACGCGCCTTGTCCCAAGCAAGGCCGCAGCTCTACGGCTGACCCTCGTTTCACCTTTCACGTCTTACCTTTCACGGTTCTTGACAGCGAAGCGAGAACGAAGCTGGCGGACTTTTCCAGCATCCTGCTAGTGCGATTATTGGGAACAGTCGAAGCGGACGCTAAACTGGACCGAACAATGGTCGGATTTGCAGCGGCCACAGGAGCCGATGATCTTGGTTTTCCAGTCTGTGACTTTATCGTCAAATCGGCAGAATGTCCTACCGCCCTTGGAGATGGTCGTCCAGGGTTTGTCGGTTCCGGGAATATTGGCCACGAGGCAGCCTGTAGGGAAGGGGACGTGACAGCTCTGCGAGGCCTCTCCCTTCCCCATACCGAAACTACAAGACTATTCCGTCGTGGCGTGTGAATCGTCCATGGGTTGCGCGTGAGCCGCTTCTGAAAGACTCCACAGGCTGATGAGCATGAGTAACAGAAAGGACCAGTATTTCATCAGACCGCATCGTAGCACAGAGATGTTCAGCAGGATGCTGAAAAAGTCCGCCAGCTTTGTTCTCGTGTCGCTCAGAGGCTCAACGTACCGAAGCGTACGCCTCGCCTCTTCTCTCACTGCGGCCGCGCTGGACGGCCATTTTGAGCATCCTGCGATCCGTTCTTGCGTCATCGCCATTCGCAAGATCACAGTGGATTCTGAGCGGAAATTGAGTTTTTCTACAGTCTTTTAAAGGCGTCAATCAGGGTTTGATACATAAGCAGGATGCTCCCAAGAACCGTGAAAGGTGAAATGTCGGACTGCCGAGTGCTCTCCCTCCGAAACGTTTCACGTTTAACGATTCACGTCTCACGGATCCCTGTTTGTCCTCGCCTGGTTCTCTATGGGTCTATATACTTGCGCTATGTTGTGGCGTGTGATGATCGTCATAGGCTGTCTACTACTTGGCTGGCCTGGGTGGAGCCCTGCGGCCGAGCCAGTCGTGCTGGATGTTCGTGCGGAACCCGCCGGCGGCGTGCGGGCGACGGCCACGATTCTCTTCCCGGTGGAACCGGCAATCATTAAGCGATTACTGACCGACTACGCACATTGGCCTGAGCTTTTCGACGTACGGATGCGCATGGCGGAGATACGGGAGCAAGACGGCAAGGCGTTCACGGATATTCGGATCGACCATGTCCTGCTCCCAGGAGAGCTGCGCCTCTTGAGTGAGACGAGGTCCCTGCCGTCCGGCGGGTTGCTGACGGAATTGAAGGGGGGCGACTTCAAGCAGTATCGCCGGTTCTGGAAACTCAGCCCCGTCAATGGTGGGGCTCATACACAAGCCGAGTTTGAATTGCTCGTCGAGATTGATTCGAACATGCCGGATTGGATGGTCGCCTTGGCGATGCAGCGAGATCTGGAAACGCATTTTCGAATCATAAGGGAAAAGGCGCTCGCGCAGCAGGAGTTGCAGCCGGGGCGATCACAGTGAGGGTGGGCGTATCGAGTGTGGCGAAATAAGATGTCATTCTCGCAGGATGTTCAAAAAGGCCGTTCAGCAAGGCCGCAGGCGGAGCAAGAACCGGAGGCGTACCCTCAGGGGTACGTTGAGGATTCTTGCGAGCTGAGAACGAAGCTGGCGGACTTTTTCAGCATCCTGCTACTGAGGAAACGTGAATTGAGACAGCTCAGCCTTGTCGAGCCCCTGCTTCACCAGCGCGCTCACATCGAACATTCGTTCGATCTTCTGAATGTCATCGAGTCTGGTTTTCGTGCTGGGGTGCGGCGGGGTGAAGAGTGAGCAGCAGTCTTGATCCGGCTCGATCGATATTGCGAAAGTCCCGATGTGCTGAGCCTGGTCGGTGATTTCCACCTTGTCCATGCCGATGAGCGGACGCAGGAGCGGCAACTCTGCCGCCTCTTCAATGACCGTCAAGTTCTCCGGTGTTTGCGAGGCGACTTGCCCTAAGCTGTCGCCCGTGACGAGCCCCCAGCAATGCTCGCGTTTGGCTAGCTCCTGTGCGATGCGGATCATGACGCGTCGGTAGAGCACCACGCGAAACGGGGCCGGCGCGTTGGCCACAATGTCCCGTTGAATCTCCCCGAATGGGATGACGTAGAGCGTCGACCGGTACTGATGGACGGTGAGGGTCTGCACGAGTTCGCGTACTTTCTCTTCCGAGGCACGGCTTACGAGCGGTCGGCCGGAGAAGTGGACGAAAAGGGCTTGGCATCCGCGCTTCATCATACGATAGGCTGCGACCGGCGAATCGATCCCTCCGGAGATCAGGCAGGCGACTTTCCCGCTGACACCCACCGGCATTCCGCCCGGCCCCTGAATCTTTTCGATCGCGTAGTAGACCTCTTTGGAGAGTAGTTCGAGATAGACCGTGAGGTCGGGATCTTTCAGGCTGACTTTTTTGCCAGTTCCTTCACGGATGGCAGTGCCGACGTCCCGCGCGACCTCCATAGAGGTCAGAGTCAGCCGTTTGTCGGCTCGTTTTGCCGATACGCGAAAGGTGGAAAAAGATTCCGATCGGAGCCCGTCGATGACCGCTTTGCTGAGCGCTCCAAGATCTGGATGGGCCAAATCGAGCGGCAACCCATGGGCGAGCGAAAAGTTGGCGATCCCGAAGACTCGTGTGAGCCGTTCTATGATGGTCTTGTCAGGAACTGTGTCAGGCAGGACCACGCGAATCCGGCTGCGAAGATTCTCGACGCGTCTGACGCCGAGGTCCTTCAGTGTCCATTGGATATTGCGTACGAGCCGCTCCTCGAAATATTCCCGGTTGCGGCCTTTGAGGGCAAGTTCGTGGTAATGGACGATCGCGCAGCGCATGGTTTAGCCGGATGCTGAAAATAGCAGACTTCTCACCCGCCCAGCCCCGGCGCGCCGAGACGCGCCGTTCCGCGAGCCTCGTTCTCGGCTCGACAAAATCCTCAACGTACCCGAGAGGGTACGCCTCCGGTATTTGTCTCGCCTGCGGCCTTGTTGGACGACCATTTTGAGCATCCTACATGCCTTTATGAGCTGTGAACCTGCGACTCCAAGAAACGTTCAGCGTCTATAGCTGCCATGCAGCCGGATCCGGCGGCGGTCACGGCTTGGCGGTATGTCGAGTCTTGGACATCGCCGGCGGCGAAGACGCCTGGCACGTTCGTGGCGGTTCCCTGTGTCGTGCGGATGTACCCCTTGGCATCCATGTCTAATTGGCCGCTAAAGAGATTAGTGTTGGGACGGTGCCCAATCGCGACGAAGACGCCCGCGCAAGGCACCTCTGTGGCCTTGCCAGTCACGAGATTCTTTACTCGCACGCCTGTCACCACGTCATTCCCCAGAATATCTTCGACGACGGAGTTCCACACGAACGTGATCTTCTCGTTCTTCGCCGCGCGGTCTTGCATGATTTTGGAAGCCCGCAGCTTGTCGCGCCGGTGGATGATCGAGACCTTGGTAGCGAACTTGGTCAGGAAGGTCGCTTCCTCCATCGCACTGTCGCCGCCGCCGACGACAATCAGTTCCTTTCCCTTGAAGAAAAACCCGTCGCAGGTTGCACAGGTTGAGACGCCGTGCCCCGTGAGGCGTGCCTCGTTCTTCACCCCGATCTGAATGGCCGATGCTCCGGTGGCGATGATGACGGTCTTCGCGTGGATTGTCTGTTCAGCGTCAACGGTGATCGTGAACGGTCGCTGCTTAAAGTCTACGGCTGTGACGTCACCGGTCAAAAACTCCGTGCCGAACCGTTCTGCTTGGGCCCGCATTTCCTTCATAAGCTCCGGCCCCATGATGCCCTTGGCAAAGCCAGGATAGTTCTCGACTTCCGTCGTCGTGGTCAGTTGCCCGCCGGATTGCCAGCCTTCTATGAGCAGGGGCGAGAGATTTGCCCGTGCCGCATAGAGCGCGGCTGTGAGTCCGGCCGGCCCCGAGCCGATGATCGCGACGTTTCGCATGAGCGAAAACTTAACACAAGGGGTAGCGGGAATGCACGGCAGAGGGTTCAGCGAAGAGTCGGAGGCTCCTGAATAACTGGCCGACTTGCTTGCGGAGAGACGGGCGAGGGAGGGTCCCATTCAACACGTAGTCCGCTCGTTGGATCTTCTTTGCCATGGACATTTGGCTTCTGATGCGGCCAAGCGATTCGGCGCGGGAGAGGCCGTTTCTTTTCTTGAGGCGCGCGAGTTGTGTCTCGCGGTCGGCGGTGACCACGATGATTTTGTCGACGCGTTTGTCTACGCCGGCTTCGAAGAGCAGCGGCACTTCGTAGATGACCACAGCACGGGGTTTGCGTTTGGCGATCCGACGCACGAGTCGTTGTTGCTCGTTGGCGACGTGTGGGTGGATAATACGTTCAAGCCGGCGGAGTTTGGAGCGGTTGCGAAACACCATAGCTCCAAGCACATGACGGTCGAGTGATCTGTCGGGACGGACAACTTGCCTTCCAAACGTATTCACGATGGCTCGCCAGGCCGGTTTCCCTGGTTCGACAACCTCTCGGGCCAGTTCGTCGGCATCGATCACGATGGCGCCGCATCGCTCGAACATCTTTGCGACGGTGCTTTTGCCGGTGGCGACGCCGCCTGTGAGCCCAACTAGAATCATGGCGTGGAGGATAGCATGCGAACTCTCGCCTCACAACCGAGCTTGATTGACTTCGGACCGGGGGGGCTTGTATGAGTTCGTGCATGAAACGGGTGATGATTTTAGGTTTCGTCGCGGCGATTGGGTTTTGGGCTTTCGGCCTGGTGTGGGCTGATGAGGGGACGCTGCGCGGTCCTCGGACCCTTGTGGTTGCCCTGGATGGCACCGGGGACTTCGTGTCTCTTCAAGAAGCGGTCGATGCCGCCAAGAAAGGCGACACCGTCTTCGTCAAGGCGGGCCACTATCCTCAGGACGTAACCATTCACAGCAAAGAAAAGATCAAGTTCGTCGGGGCTGGAGTGGATCAGGTGACGATTCTGGGGCGCGATATCGTGGTGGGCGCTCTCCATGTGGGCAAGTGGCCCTATGGGGCGACGGACATTGAAATCAGCGATATGACCATTAATGACCATGGGGGGCATGCAGTCGGTCTCTTCAATGGGCAAGGGATTGTTCTTCGCCGGATCAAAATCAATGGCATGTTGTTCAGCCAGCAAGTCCACGACGTGCGAATCGAAGACTGTATCATCGGTGGGAGCGAAACGACCGGTGCGCAGTTTGCCGATTCAGAAGCAATCCTCATCGGGAATTTTATTCATGATAACGATCATGGCGTCTCGATTGCCGGCAAATCGAATGTGCGGTTGGAGCGAAACGTGATTACCCGAAGTCTTTTTGACGCCGTCGTTGTCAGTGACCGTGCCCGAGCCGTGCTGGTGAGCAATACCTTGGTCAAGAATGGTGGCGGCGCGGCGTTTCTCGGGCAATCCCAGAGTGACGTTACCGGCAACGTGGTCGGGCTGAATCGAGTGGGTTTCGTAGTCGCCCCATCCAGTCAAACCACCACCTCTTTCAATGCGTTCTACAACACGGATGGTGATTATTTACGAGAAGGTAATCCGAACCAACCGGCCCCGGAACTGAAAGCCCGGTCAGATATTACCGGTGACCCGCACTTTGTTGACGCAGGGCATGATGATTTTCGCCTGCGTCTCGATACGCCGCTTCTCAAGATCGGTCATTTCCCATACCTCGGTGCCCTCGCACCTGCCTCAACCGCTGTACGCCGATCAACTGAAAAGTAGTTCTGAATCAATACGATAGGCCTTTCCATCAGGGCACGGATTTCCATGTGCTATGCTACCTATACGCCGTAAGTCAGATAGGTGATGAATCTCTGGCGTAGGAATTGCTGATCCAACTGTCAGAGAAACTGAGGGCGACCGTGGCAAGTTACCGACAAGAGCTGGAAAAGTGTGGACCTGATGGGATCCCGTCGCTCGACGACGTTGAATCAGGCAAGCTAGTCGGTGCCGTCATCCCCATGTCCGAAAAGGCCCAGATCCAGATGCGTAACAGCATCGAAGTGATCGATTACCTCCTCAATCAAGAGCGCGTCGTCTGGAGCTGAGCCCCGCGTTCTCCACTCCCTCAATCCCCGATCTTGCAGGATGCTGAAAAAGCCCGCCCGCCAGTCTTGTTCATTTGGTCTGTTCGGTCTGTCTGTTTTGTTTGGTTGCATGAGACTAACCAGATGGACCAGACAGACCAGATAACCAAACAGACCGGGCTTGTCTCAGACGTGCGGCCCGTCGAAGTTCTCGCGTGACAATATAGTTTTTCTGCAACCTGCTAAAGTTGCCCCTCTTGACAGTCCTCTCCTGCCTTCGTACGCTCTTTGCCATAGATCTTTCCTTTCTAACCAGGAGACACACAGATGGCATGCGTTCACCTGCCTATGGCGTATCGGCTCATGCTCGCAACAGCGTTCGTGATGCTGATGTCTTATCCGGTGCCGGCTTCTGATGAATTGCCGAGGGAGTCGGTGTTGCCGCTCTCGCTGGCCGGCAAGGCGATTCAGGCATCGTTGGATGCCTGCAACAAGGATGGCTACCGGGTGAGTGTGTCGGTCGTGGATCGAGCCGGGGTGCTTCGCGCCATGGTTCGAGCCGATGGGGCCGGACCCCATACGGTCGATAGCAGCAGGAAGAAGGCCTATACCGCGGCGAGTCTCCGCCGTCCAACGACTGAGCTGGCTGAGCTGATCAACAAGGTGCCGACCTTGCAAGCTCTTCGCGAGATGAACGATCAGGTGCTGATGCTCGGGGGTGGAGTCCCGATCGAAATTGGCGGTGAGGTTGTCGGAGGGATCGGCGTCGGCGGGGCACCCGGCGCCCAGCTCGACGATGCCTGTGCTCAAGCAGGACTGGGTGCGATTGGCGCTGTGCCGAAAGTTTCAGCAACCAAGTGATTGGGGCGTATCCGGCAAGGTGCTTGGCTGGCCTGCTCCTGCTTCTGGCGGCCTGCAACAGCGATGTGCCGGTGCCGGCCTCTGTCGAGTTCTCGGCAGATCAGGTGCGTCTGACGATCACCAGAACCGCCACCAATCCGTTCCTCTCCCGGCACGATCTTCGGCTCATGTTCGAAGGACCTGGAGGTTGTTCCATCGAAGAGGCTCTATTTCCCAATACCGGGTATGCGAGTCGACGGAATCTCTATCAAGCAGGCCCAGGTGTGCTCTACGTGGTGGGCCAGTTCGATGCTCGCGTCATCGATGTGCCGCACTGTACGATCACACTTGCCGAGTTTCGCACCCTCGATCGCTACGTGACATTCCTCGGCAGTTTCGACGAGAACGAGGAGAAGCGGTGGACCTACTTTCCCGCCAGTCAGCGGCCAGAACTCCCCTTTGAGAAACGGTGAGCCTATCTCGTTTCTCCTTTCACGTCTTACCTTTCACGGTCTTTGAATGTCAGTTCAGAGACGGCGGACTTGTCCAGCTCGCCCTTGCCGAGGGCAACCAGTCGCAGGTATTGATCGTAGGTCACTTGAGCTAACGGGACAGTGAGCCCGGCGGTCTTTGCTAACGCGAGGGCGATGCCTGAATCCTTGGCTGCATGGGCAGCCGAGAAATAGCAGTCATGGGCGCGGTTCTGCATATCCTCGCCGTCCGTCTCTAACACCCGCGACGCAGCCCCCGTTTGGGCGAAGATGTCTCGCAACATCGTCAGATCGAGGTCGAGCGCTGCTCCAAGCCCAAGCCCTTCTGCCAGTGCGGCTGTATTGCTGTTCATCACCATGTTGACGAGGGCTTTGACCTTTGCAGCCTCTCCTGCCGATCCAATATAGCGAAGGTGTGCGCTCAATTTTTCCAAGAGCGGCTTCGCCGACTCGAACACATCCGGACGCCCACCGCACATGAGGTAGAGCGTGCCTTGGCGTGCTTGCGTGATGCTGCTGGCCATGCAGGCTTCGAGGCTCCGACCTCCACGTTGCGTCACCAGAGTCTCGACATCGACGTGCACAGCCGGCGAGAGGGTGGCGCAGTTCACGAAGAGCCGGTCCTTGGCGTAGCGAAGAAGACTCTCTGTGTCAGTCGCGGAAAAGATCTGGCGCATTGCAGCGTCATCGGACACGACAGTGAAAATGATGTCCGCGACTTCTGCAACGCGGGCGGGGGTCGCAGCCGCTTCACATCCCAGCTCAGTCGCAAGATCGGTGGCCGTGGCATGATCCCTGTCGTACAGGGCTACGATTGTTTCCTGTTGATCCCTCAAGCGCCGGGCCATGTTGGCCCCCATTCGCCCGACTCCCACGAAGCCGATTCTTGAATCAGACTGCCTCATCACGCGTGCCCCTCCGTTCGTGCCAGTATGCGCTCGATCGAGCGAGTGTAGCTACCTCCAATACGATGCTGAGAAGGTTCGCCAGCAGCAGAAGACCGTTATTTGGTTTATTTGGTTTGTCTTGTTTATTTGGTTGAACCAGACTAGCCGGATAAATCAGATGAACCAAATCAACCAGATAAACAAAACAAACTAGATGAACCATATAGACCAGGCTCGTCCCACACACGCGGTTGATCTAGCAGGAATGCAGCGATTCGTTGACTGGGATTGTGGCTTTGCTACTCTGCAGAAGTCCATCCAGTATTTCTTTGGAGATGCTCTTTTCAGAGTCCTGCTGAGTTCTGACCGTTATGGGAATGATCGTGCGTCAATTCCGTCGCGTCACGATTGCCGTCGGCATCAGTTGGATGCTGTGCATCGCGCCGGCCTGGGCTCAGTTGCCTCACGAAACCTACGATTTCAGCATGTCGAAGGGGATCGCGGAGTTCGGCCGGGGCCACTACGACGTGGCGGCCAGCATGTTTGAACGGGCGCGGACCGCAAAACCCGACGATAACGAAGCCGCCGATTATCTAGGGCAAACGTATCTCCGTCTGAAACGCTATGGCGACGCAGAATCGCTCTTTCGGGAGATCCTCAGAAAGGACCCGAAGGCTGCGCCGGCCTGGTTGGGGCTGGGGATTGCGAGAAGTCAGCAGGGCCAGTATCAAGAGGCACTCGAGGCGCTGAGTCAAGCCGAACGGCTCGACCCGAAGAATCCGCTGGTGTATTTCTATCAAGGTTTGGTCGCCCAGGAATTGAAATCATTCGACCAATCCCCCGAGCTTTTCTCCCGTGCGATGGCCCTCAGCCCCGATCTCACACCATCCGCCCGGTACTACACCGGTATCTCGTATTATCAGCGAGGGCTGATCGAGCGGGCGCAGAAAGAGTTCGAAGCGGCGATCGCTTCGGGAGAGCCTGAGTCGGAGTTGGCGCGCTCGGCGCGGGCCATTCTGCAACAGCAATCCGTTGTGCCGAAGGGGCCGAAACAATGGGATCTGAACCTGAACGTCAGCGCACAGTACGACAGCAATATCGTGTTGTTGCCGATCGGGACACAGCCGCCGGGGGGAGCCACCGGGATCTCTCAGAAAGACGATTTTCGGACGGCCATCTATGCGCGGGGCGAGTACCGGCCGATTCAAACCGATGTCTGGACGGCCGGCGTGACCTACGGATTGTACCAGAGCTTTCACCAGAAATTGGCGAAGTTCGATGTCCAGGACCATTCGCCATCGGTATTCGTGCAGCGGCAGATCGGGCCGGTGCAAGCGCGGGTGCAGTATGTCTTCGATTATGTGCAGGTGGGCCAGGCTCCGTATCTGTACACCCATGCTATTCAACCTATCTTCACGATTGCCAAGGGGAACAGCTTGTTCACCCAACTGCAGTTCCGTTATCAACACAAGGATTTTCAGGACGACCTGTTCGCTACCAACTCGTTCCGTGACGGGAAGAACTGGCTCGGGGGTGTCACTCAGTACGCGCACTTCGCCAACGGAGCCGGCCACATTCGGCTCGGGTACACATTCGATATGGACCGGACTGGGGGAGGAGATCCGACGGTAGCCACGCCCGGTGTGCCGTCCAACGCAGATTGGGCGTACAAAGCCCATCGCTTTTCAGTAGGGTTCGGGGTTCCGCCGGTCTGGACGTTGAAGCCGACCTTCGCCTTCGACTACTACCGCCAGCAGTACGACAACCCCAGCTCGCTTTCGGCCAACGGCACAACGGTGCGACGAGACACGGTACTCTTTTTCACAGCTTCTATCGGCCGTCCCATCACTGACTGGCTCTCAATTGCCGCGGAATATAATTACACACGTGACCAGTCCAACATCCAGTTCTTCGACTATTCCCGCAATATATACTCAGTCACGCTTAGCGGTCGTTTCTAGGTCTTTTCCATTCTTCTCTCTCACCTGTCGTGCCGTTTTTTGTCGTGCTAGCGGCCGTATTACGGCAGGGCGCCGGCTACAAATCCAAAGAAATATAACCACTTAGAGGGGGGTGTTTCCAGAACACTGATCCAGATTCTGACTGATATCAAGGGGTTGGAATAGGGCCTTCCGTTGAAGGGCTCTCGGTATGGATTGTGCCATTCTCATGGGTGTCGAAATAGGCGGTTTAGGCAAGATCTGCAACCCCGGAGATACATATGAAGAACGAACGATTCACAATGAGCTTGATTGCCGCAACCCTGTTGCTGAGCCCGGCTTTCGCATCGGCTGAGGATTCAGGCCCTGGCGGAGTAGGTGTCTACACGGCCGTGATGGGAAAGGTCAGTGTGACCCATCCGGGTGAGGCTCGTGTGCTGCCGGTTAAGTTGCACGACGAGGTGTTGTTCAAGGATGTCATTCAGACTGAGAAAGAGTCTCGAACCAAAGCCTTCTTCCAGGATGACAGTGTCTTGACCGTGGGGGAGAACAGCCGGGTCGAGATTACCGAATATATTTACGATCCGGACGCCAATGTTCGGCGATCCGTCGTGAAGGTCATGCAGGGCCAAGTGAGGGCCCTGGTGAGCAAAGTGTTTAAATCGAACGGATCACGGTTTGAAGTCCACACGCCGTCGGCTGTTGCCGCTGCGCGTGGCACCTATTTCACGGTCTGGCACGAAAACGGGCAGTCGGGGATCATCAACGTGGGTGAATCAGGGCGGGTGGACTTCACTGCCGGCGGTGTGACGGTGGCGGTCGATCCGGGGCAGTTTTCCGTGGCGGAACATGGAAATGCGCCGTCATTGCCGGCGATTCATGGACTCGGGCTCTACAAGCCTGAGCAAACCGGGCAGGTGCAGGTGACGAAGAAAGACGGCAACGGACCCACTCTGGTCGATCGCCAGGGTGAGAAGAAGGGGAACTCTCACGTCGCTTCGCTGAACGAGGGTTCATCGAACAAAGGTTTGGCTCGTGCGATCCTGGCCGTGGAGAACACCATGGTGCGCGAAGCACATCCGGTAGAATTGCCGATGCAGGCGGCGGAGGCCATGCATCATGATGTCCATTTGGCGCACGCTCTTGAGACTCTGAATGGTCTGATGGGGAACAGCGGGCATGGGAACAGCGGGCATGGGAACAGCGGGCATGGGAACAGCGGGCATGGTGGTGGGATGGATACGGTTGCGGCTGCGGTCGTCACGC
>Ga0247727_10017094_pt1 | contig 11596 bp, 14 predicted proteins | sample WisWelCaveWW1625_FD_202498 | JGI IMG/M metagenome (GOLD analysis project Ga0247727, IMG submission 202498) | Biofilm microbial communities from Wishing Well Cave, Virginia, United States - WW16-25 | ecosystem: Environmental > Aquatic > Deep subsurface > Groundwater > Cave microbial mat | place... | reverse complement strand
CTGACCGCAAAGCCAAACCGTCAGCTTTCAAGCATCCCATACCGACTGGCGGCGAACCGGTCGTCAGCATCAACCTGTCCTCACAGCTTCAGATTCAAACAGCTAACTCCGACAGGCTGCTAGGCGAATCCAAGTACTCCAGCGAAGCCTTCGAGAACTGTCCGTCTTGGTTGTCTGAAGTACAAAATCAGAAAGTTTACGATGAATTACCGCAAGATGGTCGGGTCACAAGTACGAAAGCTGCGTCGTGCAAGGGGCTGGTCGCAGAGTGTGCTGGCTGCCAAATTACAGATTCTGGGGTTGGATATTGACCGAACCGAGGTGGTGAAGATCGAGTCCGGTCGGGCGCACGTGATTGACTACAAGCTCTTGTATTTCGCAACATTATTCAGGGTGGAGGTGGCTGATCTTCTCAGTCGCGGCGATGCCCAGAAGTGAGTTTCATGGCTTCGGTCGGCGAGCGGGGAAAGTGGAGCGGAGACGCAGGGGAGCGTCTAGCGAAACGTGGACGGAGCGTAACGCCGTTGCCGAAGCGCAGACGGAAGCGTTCGCGGTGGGGTCGAATTCAACTGCGCCGTCCGTGACGAACACGCGGGAAGGCGAAGCGGAGGGTGTGTTGGTCACGGCGTTTGCGGGTGGGAATTTTGCCGCCTACAACAAGCGTCTCCACCACGGGAACCATTTCGCGACACTTCCATCAGACTCCAGCGGCGGGAGGGTGACGCGACGGAAGCCGCGCTCGCAGTGGATGAGGACGCACTCGTGGTCGCGGAGATTGCGGAGTTTGTGGGGTTTGATCTTGTATTCCTCGGTCTCGGAGTAGTTGACGTTGCATTTGCCGGCGCTGAATCACCACGAGCGTTTCACCACGGGCTTCTTGCCGAGGAAATCCGCCGCCTGCACAGCGTCCGCCTCGTCGGCGGGGCAGTGGGCGCACGCTTTTGCCTCAGTCGCCGATGGGGACGGACAATCTCGCCGAGCACCTCGTGACAGAACGCGGCGATGGCGGTCTTGCTCGCCGGCAGACAATGCTTGGTCAGCAATTCGGCAATGGCGCGGTACGAGGCACGCTTCTGGCGCAATTCAGCGATGACCTCTTTCGCCGGGAGCAAGTCGTGGAATTTCTGGGGCCGGCGCGGTGTAAACTCCGCGACTGCTTGGCGGATTGTCGCTGGATCAAAGGTGGACATACGCGGGGACGCAACCTGTAAATGAATCGTTCGTGTCTATTGCCAAGGACTGTTCGTGGACAGGCCGATGCCGAGGACATGCGCGATTCGTGTCGCGCGGCTGCGCTGCGTTTTCACCGCGACCGGTTCGCGGACGAGGAAACCTTGTGCCAACAAGGGGTAAGGCTTCCCCTCTACTAAACATGGTGGGATACACTCTGCCGCTGCTGCTGCAGCAGTTGATCGCGCCAATTCTCCAGTTGCGCGGCCGTGGGAGTTTGCATCGTCAGACCCGGATGCCGCGCGTGCGTTGGCGCGAGAGTTCTTGTTGGCGTTTCGCCTGCTCGGCGGTGATGGGGTGCGCCCACGGATCGTTGAAACCGAGACGTGCGGCGGTTTCTTGAGCGGCGTTCTTCGTGGGCGCTTCAACGACGGTGCGGATCGGATCACCCACCTCGCGGGCGTACTCACGGTCGGTGTGATAGATGCCCCACAGCTGGTTGACCGCTTGAGGCTTGAAGGTCTGCGTCTTATTCATGGGCGCAGTTGACCACAAAGCGAGTGCGGGCCAGTGTAGCAGCTACACAGAATCCGCAGAGCGTCCGGGTAATGTCCGGAACATGGTCACAGTAAAGACGCAATACAAACTCAAGAACGCGCGGGAATACTTCGACGAACACCTCTGCGTTGGCGACTACTACGATGAAGGCCAGCGGGTGGCCGGCGAATGGCTGGGCATGGGCGCGGAACGACTCGGACTGTCCGGGAAAGTCCGCGCCGATGACTTCCTGCGGCTGTGCGAAAACCAGCACCCCGCCACGGGCGAGAAGTTAACCCAGCGACAGAATACCACCCGGATGGAAGGCGACAAGAAAGCGGCCAATCGGCGGATCTTGTTCGATTTCACCTTCTCTCCGCCGAAGTCGGTGTCTCTGGCCGGATTCTTGGGAGAAGATGAACGCATTCTGGAAGCTCACGCGCGGGCGGTTCGTCACCGTCTCGAACAAGTGGCTGGATCGTTCCACAGTCTGCCAGCCAAGCGAATTGCCGGTGGCGCAAGGCGACCGGCTGCATCTCAAATCAAATCGCCGGCTGGCTTCAGGTGGTCGCGTCACGAATGGTGAGCTGGTGACCGTGCAGGTCGTCCGCGCGGACGGCGGAATTGAACTGACGGATGGCCGGGTGTTGGACAGGAATTTCCGTGAGTTCCTGCCCGGCTACGCGGTCACGTCCTACGGCTCACAGGGGAAGACCGTGGACTACGTTCTGTTCTCCGACTCGACCATCAAGGCCGCGACCAATGCCCAGCAATGGTACGTGACGATCTCGCGCGGGCGGCGCGGTTTCCGCATCTTCACCCCGGATAAAGAGCAACTGCGCGAAACCGTAGCCCGCTCCGGTCACCGTCCGTTGGCGATGGAATTTGCCGGTCACGACGCACCTCGTCGTAGTGTCGTGGTTCGGGATCGGGTTTATCTTTGTATGCTTCGTTTCGGTCGTCGTGCGGCGGAGATGTTCTGTCGTCTCCAGCGCGCCCATCGCTATCGTCAACTCGAGGAGAAATATGAGCACAAAGCCACCCGAATGTTGGGCGTCTGACCCACAAGCCCGCGCACTGCGCGTGGAAGTCTCTCCCGAACGGTCGCTGCTGCTGCCGTTTGACCAGTTCAGTTTTTCGGAACTGACCAACGAGGGCAAGGAACAACGCCTGCGCTTCGTTTTTTCCACGCACGAAGTCGTGGTTCGCGGCCATGCGTTGCGCCGAATCGAAACGGTCATGCAGCGAATGGAATTGTCCTTCATCGCGAAGGCGCAGGATGGCTCACGGCCTCTGGCTGCTGAGGGTCAGCCGGTGATCCTTGCAATCATCGTGAATGCAGTCAATCCACCGGGCAGCGCCGCACAAAACTCCAACAACTGAATGGCGGCGCATCAGCATGCAGTCTGTGTGGTTCTCTCCGCTGGAGGCCATTCCGTGCTCGGAGTCGAGTTCAGGACGCCTTCCTCCGGCGCATGGCGCACCGGCCAGACTTTCTTCTGGTAGCCGGGGCAGATGCTTACGCGTCAGTCCCGCCCTGCAAATCCCTGCGGGTCGTTTGCAGCTCATGTCCCGGCTCATTGTCGCTGATTGCGGCCTATTTTCCGGGGTTTTCTCGGCTCACCTTTCGGCTCACAATCTGAGCCGCAAGCTCGTAGCTGACACTTCGACCGCGCCCGCGCGTCACCAAGACGTTGCATTTCACCAACTCGCTAAGATCGCGTTTAGCAGTGGCGGTCGGCGCGCCGGTGATCGTCTCGTATTCCCTACGGGTCAGCCGTCCCCGTTTCTCCACGTGCGGCAGGGCTGTCCGCTGACGTTCATTAAGCTCAAGTCCCATCAACCGTTCTGGCAATGAAACCAGTTTCTGGAACGCGATACGGAACGTATTCGCACGCGACTCAAATTGTGGTTCCGGCACGTCATGCTGACGACAGTCCTCGATCATCCGTCCGGTGCCAGTGCCGAACTGCTCGATGTACTTGATCAGGAAGAACGCCTCCGCGACCAGTTTGTTGCGCGGTTTTGATTCGTGGGTCCGCCGTAAATCGTCCACCGTCAATCCAGGTGGCAACTCGCCGGGATTCCACACTTCCAGGCTGTGGTCAAAGATCCGCACTTGGACGTTGCTGCTACTGGCATAATCGCGATGGCAGACCGCATTGGTAATCGCCTCACGAATAGCATCCAATGGGTATTCCCACCGCTCGGTGCGTTCCAGTTTCTCCTCAATCGTCACCGCCATGCTGATGTGGCGCCGCACAAACGCCATGGCCTCCTCGACCTGGTCAATCACCGTGCTCTCCATCACCTTCATGTCGAGGAAATCAACCGTGTCGTCTCCTTTGAAACGGGCACAGCGAAATTTGGCCTGCAGCAAGAAGCGCTGGGGATTTTCTCCAAACAACAATACGGCTGCGACGGTCGGCTTTTCATCACGGAGCAGATTCAGTTGCCGGAGCGCCTGCTCGACCGAGGTTCCGGCATCGACATTCCACTGCCGTTCGGCTTTGGCTCGCTCCAGAAAACGCCGCACCCGCTGGGCGTCAATATCCTGGAGCGTTGCTTCTGGCAGCGGCGTTTCGTCCCACGTTTGGCCGCGACTGGAAAAATACAACTCCGCCGCTTCGGGCACTGAGAGCCGCTGATTCGTGCGTCCTGACCGGGACAACGGCCGGTCAAACGCGTACACCGGTTTGGCTCGATTCCCCTGCACTTCGATGACGATGACGGTTCTCCCTTCCACCTGGTGTGTGGTGATGGAAGGAACAAGGCGTGGACTGGTGTTCTGGGCGATCTTGTTGGCGAGATCCTCCAGCGTCCCCTTACCGATTTGCACCCCAAGGACTGTGCCATCATCCTTGACGCCGACATAAACCTGGCCGCCCTGTGCCGTCGCGAACGCGGCACAGGTCTCGACAATTGCTGACCATTCACCGAGCGACTGTTTGCGCTCAACGGTCTGTCCTTCATCCGGAATCATCACCCCTTCTTGTGCCAGACGAACCGCCAAATGTCAGGCCGATTCTGATGGAATCTGCCTGCCCGGTGGGAGTGAATCCTTAGCAGCTCAGTCGGCGCGCAGCGAGCCGTACAATGAAAACGCGATTCACGCTGACTCAATCAAAGCGCGAATGCGCGGGCGAGTTATGTTGGGGAGAACGATGTGGCCGCGAGAAACCACGGCTCGCAGCGGTGACATCGCAGTCGCGTCTGTGATAGTCCCAGCCCGGAAAAGTCTGGGGACTTTGTCGCGCAGGCATCACGCCGTTTTGATGACCGTAGCGAAAAGCCCCAGTCTTTACAGGGCCACCGTGTAGGCGATCATCTTTGGCAGGTCAGTTAGTGTCGGTGGATCCGGTCTGGCCTTGGGGGATCACTCACCTGGCAACTTGGTGACTGCTCATGGGCACGACGTTGGCCGCCCGTTTCGGGCTGATGTTCCACCACGCGGCGGCGTCTTGCGGCAGGACCAACTCGCGGTAGTGCCGGAAAATCATCACGGGCGTGTTGCCCATTTCCAACGCGACCTTGGCGGCGTCCTGGCATTGCGCCAGCCGGTACGTGGCATAGGAATGCCGCAACCCGTTGTTCGGCCAATGCAGGCCAATGTCCGTGGCGAGCGCGGACGCCATCCGCCCGACGCGAACCCACCGGCAGACTTTTCCAGTGCGACCCCGATAGGGGGCGAGCCACGCTTGCAGGTTCGGCTGAATCGGTATCAGACGCCGTTGGGCGGTCTTGGCCTTCTTCGCCTTCACTTCCACGAACCCCTGGGCAAAGCGCACATCGTCCCATTCCAAACGAAGAATCTCGGCGTGGCGCAAACCAGTAAATGCCCCGATGGCCAGAAATGGCACCACCTCCGCATCGGCTTTGGCGATCAGCTGGGCGAAGGCGCCGGGCCGGAAAACTTCGATCTCGCCCCCGATTGTCTTCGCGCGGGGCAGGCCATCGGCTTCCGTGGAACGATCACGGGGCAAATACCCGCATTGTTTGGCGAACCGCCACAGGGTCACGATGACGTTGCGATAATTGTTCCGCGACCGCGGCGACACCGGGAGTGACCGCAGCCACTGTTCGATTTGCGGTCGTGTCACCTTGATGATCGGCCCGGACAACGCCGCCGTGATATGCGGGAGCCGGGTGCTCAAGTCTTTGATGTAGGACTCACTGGTGCCGTCACGGCGTTTGGCTTCCAGCATTTCCTGAGCGACTTCCGCGAGCGTTTTCTGTGGCACATCGGGCAAATTGTGACGGCAGTAAAACTCAATCGCCTCATTGAGGGAGGCCCCCCGGAGCTTCTCCCGGCCCGCAACGTATTCGTGGATTGCGGAACTGAGTGGGATCCCGAAATGTTCCAGCGCCTTCACGGAATACAGGTATCCCTCCAGGTCCTTGCCGGTGAGTGTCTTTGCGCTTGCCCGCTGATGGTGGACGGCCCCCGCAATCTCGGCTGCCCGGTCGCGGGCCTCGTCCTTCTTGCGAAAGGCTTCGGTTCGTCGCTTACCTGCAATGGAATAGGTGACGAACCAACGTCCATCACGACCCGCGTAGCATTTGACGCTGACACCGCCGACCGTCACTTGAAAAGACCGAGCGTCCGCGCCGGTCGGGTTTTTCCCCCTCAGCCAACGCCACCTCTGGCACGGCCGGGCGCAGCCGCTGCACCTGCGCACCGCCGTCGGCGGCGTTGAACTGACCGTCTGGTACGGCTGGGAGCCGACCACGCAGCGCTGGGGCTGTCCCATCCGCCAGCAGTGGGGGCTCACCGCGCACCAGCAACTCAGCCCCGGACTTCAAGACCGCCTCGCCTTCACGGAGACGGCGACCGGCACCTACGAACAAGCCGCCGCCGTCGCCACGAAATGGGGCGTGCCCACCGACGACGCCACGCTGCACGCGCTGGCGCAACGGCTCGGCACCCGCGCGGAAGCGCAGACCGTGCAACGCGTGGCGCGCGTGTCCACGGAAACCGTGCCGGCCCGCGCGCCCAGCCCGCTGACGGTGCTCCAGCTCGACGGCTGGCAAGTGCGCCACCGCGGCCCCGGTTGGGGACGGAAGAAAACCACGCAAGCCCGCGTGGAATGGCACGAACTGAAGACCGGCGTGGCCTACCGCCACGACCAAGCCGGCCAGACCGCCGGCGGGCGCGGCGTGCTCAGCGCGAAGGTCGTGGTCAGTTGGCAGAGCGAACCCTTGGAGCTGGGGCGGCGGCGGCACTGGGAAGCGATGCGGCACGGACTGGCCCGCAGTCGGGACGTGTTGGTCGTCGCCGACGGCGCGCCGTGGATCTGGAACGTGGCGGCGGACCGCTGGCGCGGCGCGACGGGGTTGTTGGACTTCTATCACGCCAGCCAACATCTCTGGGAAGTGGGCCGCGCCCTCCACGGCGGCGATGCCGCGCGGGCGGCGGCCTGGGTCGAACCGCGTTTGCATCGGCTGCGTCACGGAAAAGAACGGGTGGTGCGGCGCGAACTGGCCGCCCTGCGACCGCCGCGCGGTGCAGCCGGTGCGATCGTGCGACGCGAGCAACGTTACTTTGTTGGTCATGCGGCGCGGATGAACTACGACGAGTTGGCACGGCGGGGCTGGCCGATTGGCAGCGGCGCGGTGGAAGCGACCTGTCGGCAACGGCAATGCCGCTTCAAACGGCCCGGTCAATTCTGGACGGCGCGTGGGCTGCGCCACTTGGGAGCGCTGATCGAAGCCCAGTCCAACGGCCACTGGGACGAACTCTGGCCAACCAATTGACGGTGGTGGTGCATGGATGCGGAATTCGTGTCAGCGAATTGACCCGGCTCGGCTGGTCGAAGGTCAACCTTGCCGAACGCACCGTTACCATAGAGGCCCGCACCACCAAGACCAAGACCCGCCGCGTGGTCACGTTGAACGACACCGCGACGGCATGGCTCACGCCGCACGTCAGGAAGTCCGGTACCGTGGTTCAGACCGTGGGATTACGTGAGCAGTTGCACAAGCTCCGCGCCGCCGCCGGTCTCAAACGCTGGCCGATCAATGTTATGCGCCACAGCTTCGGCAGCTATGCGTTGAGCGAATGGCAGGATGTGGCGCGGGTCAGCTATCAGATGGGCAATAGCCCACAAATCTGCAAACGCCATTACGAGCAGATCGTCACCAAGTCAGCCGCCACCGCGTTCTGGGCATTGCGTCCCGATTCTGACGCGGCCGGCAAGATCGTGCCGATGAAAGCCGCCGCGAACGTGTAGGGAATCGCTCGGAAAGAAACCATGACTCCCTGTGCTATGCGCGTGTGGGAGGGAGCAAATTTTACGGTTGTATGTGTAACGAAAATAGGTGTATTTTCGTTACACAACGTCGCTGGTGAATCGCGTGCAGGACATTGCAAACAAGATAGTTAGTCGAATATACGGCCACGGTAGGGGGTGGTGCTTCACCCCCAAGAATTTCGCTGATCTTGGGAGCACGGAATCGGTGCGGGTCAAGCTGTTCCGGCTCGCCAAGCAGAAGATCATCCGACGGCTGGCTAAAGGACTTTACGATTACCCAGAGGAGCATAAGCAATTGGGCCTGCTTTCCCCCAGCCCTGACGCCGTGGCTGAGGCGCTGGCGTATCATGATCGGATTCGGGTGCAGCCAACCGGCGCCTACGCGGCCAACTTGTTGGGTTTGTCCGAGCAGGTGCCGGCCAAGGTTGTGTATCTGACCGAAGGGCGAGCCCGGCGTGTGAAGCTCGGCAATCGCGAGATTCTCCTGAAGCAAACCACCCCGCAGCACATGGTGACCGCCGGACGGATCAGCGGCACGGTGATTCAGGCGCTTCGTTACATCGGCAAGGATCGGTTGACTCCCGAACATGTGCGGGCGCTCCGGCGAAAGCTGAACGCGGCAGACAAGAAGTGTCTGAAGGCTGACCTGATTCATACACCCGCATGGATGCACAAATGCTTGCGCCAAATCTGCGAGGAACAATAGACTCATGCTGGATTTTGCTCAGAAGCCGACACCAGTACGCTTCCAAGCTTTTGCCGAGGCGGCGGAACGGCTCGACATCGGCCCACACATCATCGAGAAGGACTTTTGGGTCTGCTGGCTGTTGCGCCTGATCTTTGCCGATCCCGAACTCGGCGGGCACTTGGTGTTCAAGGGCGGAACGTCGCTCTCGAAGGTGTTCGACATCATCCAGCGGTTTTCCGAGGATATTGATCTGTCGGTGAACCCGGACTGGCTCGGCTTTGGCGGCGAGGTACGTCCGGGCACTGCATCCAGCCGGTCGCAGTTCGAGAAACGGGCCAGAGCGTTGGAGGACGCCTGCATAGCGGCGGTGCGTGACCGGTTCCTTCCGCCATTGAACCATCACATTGCCGCCAATCTGCCAGGTCAACCGGCGTCGGGGTTGACCTTCGAGGTAGATGAGGCGACGCATTCGCCTGTGTTGCTGTTTGCCTATCCACGAGTAGGTCAGACAGGTTCGTTGCGTCCGCAAGTGAAGCTGGAGTTTGGTTCGCTCTACGACCAGCAGCCCATTGGCACACACACGATCAAATCCCTGACAGCCGAGGTCTTCCCCGCTCTGTTTCGCGAGCCGTCCTGTTCCGTGGTCGCGCTCGAAGCGGAACGGACGTTTTGGGAGAAGGCCACGGTGTTGCACGCTGAATATCACCGACCAGCCGACAAACCATTGCCGGTCGGCATGTCGCGACATTACTCCGATCTCGCCGCGCTCGGCCGGCACGCAACCGGACAACGAGCGGTGGCGGAGTTGGATTTGCTGGCGCGGGTGCGGGCGCATAAACAGACGCACTTCCGTTCGGGCTGGGCACGCTACGAGACCGCCATGCCTGGTAGCTTCCACCTTGTGCCGTCACCGGAACGGCAGGCGCAGATCGAACGGGATTACCGGGGGATGGCGGACATGTTCATGACCACGCCACCGCCATTTGCGACGATCATGGCAGAGTTGAAAGACATGGAGAACCGGATCAATACCCCGTGAACGCTCACCCGAACTGACGTTTCAGCGGCGCATCGCCGATTACCTCGTCTTCCGATGACCTGTCCAAGTACAGTGACGGCGCTTCATGTGCCATCGAGTCTTGGTCAGATGAAGTTTGCACAAGGGCATGTTGAGCGCGCGTGACTCTTAGGTGCCTCCCCTTGGCGGAATGTTGAGAATGCAGAAATGTGGAGTTGGGGGCCGCTGGGGCTGATTTCAGCGGCTGCACCATCTCTTCAACTCCACATTTCTAAAATGCCTTTTTTATTTCGGCTTTACAAGGACTCCAGCCATTGAATGAGGCTTTCGCTCACCCGCGGTCGCGCCGCTGCGGCGGCCCGGGCGACAACGGGACCGGCGGCGGCCAGCGCCGCACGCTTGGCCTCCAAATCCATGGCCAAGTATTTGTGGCTGGTGTTGATGCTGGCGTGTCCGAGCCAGTGGGCAATCGTGCTCAAATCAACTCCGGCTTTGAGCAGGTGAACCGCCGTGCTATGCCGCAAAACGTGGGGATGGATGCGTTTCTTGGCTAGGGCCGGACACGAGTTGGCAGCGTGCCGCGCGTGACGCTGAACAATGAGCCGCGCGCCGAAACGGGTGAGCCGACCACCCTGACGGTTGCAAAACAGAGGCTGGGGTTCGTCCAGCGTCAACCCGGTTTCGTGACAGAACTGGCGGATCAGTTTTGCCGTTTCCGGCCACAGGGGGCAGATACGCTCTTTTCTTCCTTTGGCGAGGACCTTGATGGACGGGGGCGGGATCAACCGCAGGTCGGTTGTGTTTAAGGAAACGATTTCCTGGACGCGGGCGCCCGTGTTGAACAGGACGGTCAACAGCAAATAATCGCGGCGGCCCAGCGGGGTGGACCGATCCACCGCCTGCAAGACCTGGCGCAGTTCATCGGTGTCGAGGTAATCGACTGTGCGTTGCGTCGTCCGCTTGAAGGGAACGCTCAAGACGCGTTGGGCCTGCCACAAATGCTCCGGATGCTCGCGTCCCAGATACTCGAAGAAGCTGTGGATGGCGGTCAGACGGACATTACGTGTCGCGGCTTGGTTGCCGCGCTGGCGCTCCAAATGGTCAAGGAAGGCCGCGACGATCTGTGGACTGAGATGCTCCACGGTGAGTTCGGTCACCTGGCGTTTGCTTCCTGCGGCAAACTGAAGGAGCAACTTCAAGCTGTCCCGGTAGCTGAGGATTGTATGGGGGCTGCAAGCGCGTTGCTGCGGCAGGTAATCGCCCAAAAAGCCCTTCACTGCCGCCGACAAAATCTCGGTATCGGTGCGTTTCATCGAACACCTCCCTGGCGCGCGGCTGCTTGGTCAGCCGAGGCGAGCAGTGCGTCCGCAATGTGTCGCCGGAAACGGTCGCTGGCGACGACCTGCAACTGTTCGGTGAACTGGAGGTAGTAATGAGTGCCGGAGGGCGTGACGTGTCCCATGTAGCGCGACAATCTGGGCAAGGCGGCCTGTGGGTTCTCGCCGGCCCGATAGCTGCGACGCAAGACTTCCACGGCAAAGCTATGGCGCAGGTCGTGAAGACGCGGGAGCTTTCGGTGTCCGTTCGATACTCCCGCCGCGTGGCAGACCTGACGCCAGATCGTCCAAAATGTCCGGGTGGAAAGGGAACGGCTGTTCCCGGCTTGCGAACTCCAGACCAACGGCGATTGGGGATCGAGGGGGATTCCTTTCCGGCGGCGTTGCTGGAGGTAGTGCTGCAACACGTCGGCCAACGATGGCGCGAGCGGCACCAGTCGCGATTTGTTGAACTTGGTGTGGTTGATCCTTATTCTAATTCGCTTTCAAGATGAGACGAACAGTGGTAGAGTGGAGGCATGGCCAGACCACGTCAAATCGATCCGCTCGTCGTCAAACGGGCGCAACAGACCGCCGTCGCCTCCACCTCGGTCGA
>Ga0247727_10017093_pt1 | contig 11597 bp, 8 predicted proteins | sample WisWelCaveWW1625_FD_202498 | JGI IMG/M metagenome (GOLD analysis project Ga0247727, IMG submission 202498) | Biofilm microbial communities from Wishing Well Cave, Virginia, United States - WW16-25 | ecosystem: Environmental > Aquatic > Deep subsurface > Groundwater > Cave microbial mat | place... | reverse complement strand
GTGAGTTCGGCATCGCCCTTCACGTAGTCCTCGACCTCCTTCAACACGGCGTCCACACGCGCATCTTCGTTCGTGGGCTGGATGAACGAGCGCAGCATGCCGAGCAGCTTCGGGTCGGTCGGCGCGGCACCGGGAAGCTCGCCCTTCGGCGCCTCACGCTTCGGTTGCGCGTTCGGATCGCGTTTCGGCGCACCGGCAGCGGGGGCGCGAGACGCGGCGAGTTCGGCGCGAAGTCTCGTGACCTCGTTCGTCAACGCCCGCACGGCGGCGCGCAACGCCTGCTCGCTTCCCACATCGAGCTTCGACAAGTCCAACTCCGCAGCGCGCATCTTCATCGCGCCATCGCGTGTCGCGGGCCGGCCGCCCGCGCCGAGTTCGGCCATGCGCCGCTCGCGCAACGCCTCGGCGTCCGGCGGGCTCGGGTCGCCGATGACGCCCGCGAGCGCCTTGAGCACGGCGGGGCCGTCGGCGATGCCGGGCTGCACGAGCGCGAAGTTCGCGACGACCTTGTTGTCCTTCGCGATGACGAGCGTGAGGAGGCACTGCTTGTTCAGGCCGTAATTGCCGGGGCCTTCCGCGCCGTCGAGCGAGAGCGTCGCGGGCGCCTTGAGCCGGAGCGAGCCGGCCACGGCGGGGATGCGTTGCTCGGCGTTCACGCGGTCGCCGTTGAGGAAGATGAACGCGGCGCGGATCGAGTCCTTCTTCTCGAACGTGTATTGGTCCACGACGGTGAGCAGAGGCGTCATCGAACGCTCGACGCCGTGGACGAACGCAAACACGGTCGCTGCGCCCTTGAAGTCGGCGACAAGGTCGCGCTCCTTGCCGGCGTCGGCGCCAGTCATGGTGACGACCTTGAACGGCGTGACCTTCTCGCCCGGCTGCGGACCGGAGAAGACCTTGTCCTGCGCGAGGAGCGCGGGGCCGGCGAGGAGAAGAAGCGTGGCAAGGCAAACGCGGGAAGTGTTCATGGTCGTTCGGGTTATTCGGTGACTTGCGGATGATAACCGCATCCGACCGGATGAAAAGCGGGAAGAATTGCGCCCGGAACCGCGCCTCACGGCTGCGCGACGCGAATTCGCGCGGGCGGGGCGAGCACTTCGACCGGCCGGAGCAACTGCGCGGCGGGACGCGGTGCCGCCGGGGGAGGTCGCACTGGTTCCGCGGCGCCGTGCTTGCGCAACAGGTCCACCATGGCCTGCACGGGCACGCGGTTCGTGCGCGAGTTGAAGTCGCGGATCGCGACCGAGAGCGCGGGCGTCGCGCCGATGGGCGGCATCCCGGACGGCAGCGCGCCGTAACGCGCGGCGACGACGGGCGTGATGCCGAAGTGGTTTGTGGCCGCGATGTCCGCGCCGCGAGAGAGCAGCAGCGTGACGATGTTCGTCTGCCCGAAGCTCACCGCGAGATGCAGCGGCGTGTGTCCGGCGGGACGCGCGGAAGCTGGTGTGGAATTGCTCGCGGCAGGCGGCGCGGCGAGATTTGGATTCGCCTTGTTCGAAAGAAGCAGCCCCGACATCTCCACCGAGCCGAGCGCGGCGGCGTGGTGCAGCGGGCCGAAGCCCATCGCGTCCATCGTGTCGGGGTTCGCGCCGCGTGTGAGCAGCAGCCCCGCGAGGTCCGCGCGGTTCGACCACACCGCGAGGTGCAGCGGCGCAAGGCCCGTGCCCGGTGGCAGCGTGCCGGGCGCGACATTTGTCGAGAGCACCGCCGCGGACGGGTCGGCCTTCGCCTCAAGCAGCAGGCGCACCGGTTCCACGGCGCCCTTCTCCACTGCGACGTGCAGCGCGGTGAATCGCATCTCGTTCGTCGCGCGCGCGGCGGAAGGCTCGCGCGAAAGCAGCGCGCCCACAAGCGCCGCATCGCCCGAGGCGAGCGTGTCGAAGATGCACTCCTTCGCGCCGGCCTTGCGGAGCGCGGCGGCGGCTTCGTCGTGTTTCGCGGCGAGCGCGCGTCCGAGCGGCGTAAGCCCGCGCGGATCGGCGGCGTTCACGTCGGCCTTGTGGCGAAGGAGCAGCGCGATGGTTTGCAGGTCGCCGCTCGCGGCTGCGCGGTGCAGCAAGGTCTCCCCAGCGTAGCGCTCCGTGGCGAGCGCGGGTTTCGCCTTGAGCTGCGCCTCGACCAGCGCGGTGCGGCCGAGCAGCGCGGCGGACCACACATCGAGCGCCGCGCCGGCGGCGGTGAGGCGCTCGACGACGTTGCTGCGGCCCAGCTCGCTTGCGAGGCGCAGCGGCGTCTGGCCCGCGCTGTTCGTGAGAACCGCGAGCTTCGGGTCGAGTTTCAGGAGCTTGTCGAGTGACTCGATGTCGCCATCGGAGACCGCCGCGAACAGGCCGAGCTTGATGCCGGGCGGCGGGAGCGAGTGGGGCGAATTGCTCACGATGCCCAGCGCGAGCGGCGTGAGCCCCACGTTGTTGCGCACGGAGAAGTCTGCTTTGTTCGTCGCGAGCGAAGTGAAGATGTTCGCGAAGGGGTTGAGCACCGCGAGGTGAACCGGCGTGTTGCCGTCGCGATCGCGGAGATTCACATCGGCCCCGGCCTGGAGCAGCGACTTCAAACGGTCGCTGTAATCGTGCGACATGGAGTTGCCGGTGACGAGCAGGTGCAGTGGCGAACGGCCCATCGCGTTCGTCGTGTTCGCGGGCGCCTTGAGCGCGGCGAGCGTGCGCACCGCGCCGCCCTGCTGCATGTTCGTCATGGCGAGGTGCAGTGGCGTGTTCCCGTCGCGGTCGCGCGCGCCGAGGTCGGCGCCGCACGCGACCAGCGCGGCTATGGCGGCGTTCGTCGGCGCGCCCCACGCGTATTGGAAACTCATGTTCGACAGCATCACGTGCATCGGCGTGAGGCCGGCGGCGTTCGTCACCCGCGCGCTCGCACCGGCGGCGAGCAGGTAACGCCACTGCGCCTCCTCCCACGGCTGCCACGGCGGAGGCCACTCGTCGCGGCGCGGGTCCACGTTCGCCCAGTCGGCGAAGAACTTGACGCCTGAGTAAACCAGCTCGACCCAGTTCGTCGCGCCTTGCTGCTGCGACGTCGCGTTTGGCCGCCGCTGCACCTGCCCGGCGAGCATGATCCGCTGGTCCACCAACCGCTGCACCAACGCATCCGGCGCTGCGGCTCCAAGCTGCATCGCCTGCAACATCGCGGCGCGCTGCGGCTGCGCGGCGATGCGCTGGCGGAGGACGTGGTCGAGCCGCGTCTTGAAAAGCGTCCAGCCCGGCGTGCCCGGCGGGTCCGGCTCGTAACGGTAGTAGGGCCGCGTGAAGGCGAGGTGCAGCGCCGTGTCGCGGTTCGTGCCCATCGGCGCATTCACATCCGCGCCGCCCGAAACGAGCGCGTCCATCCACACGGTGTTGTTTGTGTTTGCGGCAACGTGGAACGCGCTGAAGCCCGCGGCGTTCGTCGCGTTCAACGGCGCGCCGCCCCAGATGAGCACGCGCGTCGTGGCCTCGTGGCCGCTCGCGAGGTGCAACGCGGTGTCGCCGTCCGCCTCGCGCAGGCGCGGGTTCGCACCGCGCGAAAGGAGCAGCGACGCGGCGCGCGCCTGCTGCCGGCCGGCGGCAAGCATCAACGCGCCCTGCCCCGACTCGTTCGTCGCGTTCACATCCGCGCCGCGCGCGAGGATTTGCTCGATCAGGTTCGTGTTCCCGTTCGCCGCGGCGAAGTGCAGCAACGGATCGAGCAGCGACTTGTCCGCGGGCAGCTCGACATCCTTCGTGACGAGCAGGCGGATGACACCATCGTTCGCGGTGCGCGCGGCCAGTTCGAGCGGCGTGAGCTTGTCGGCATCGCGCAGGGACAGCGTGGGCTTGTGCTTGAGCAATTCCGCGACTGCGTTCGTGCGCCGCTCTGCGACGGCCACGTGCAACGGCGTGCGCTGCCGCTCGTCGAGCGCGTCCACGCGCGCGCCGGCGGCGACGAGTTGCGCGATGACCTTGAAATGCCCGCCTGCGGACGCGCGATGAAGCGGCGTGCTGAAGTTCTTCCCCGCGACATCGAGCACCGGCTTCTTCTCGACCAGCCGCGCGACACTCTTCTCGTGGCCGCCCGCGGACGCGAGCGCGAGCGGCGTCGCGCCCGACTTGTCCTTCGCATCGAACGCCGCGCCCGCGTCGAGCAACTGCCGGACAATCTCCGCGTAACCGTGCAGCGAGGCGGCGTGAAGCGGCGTGCGGCCCTCGAAGTCCACCGCGTCCAGCGCGGGCTTGCGCGGGAGCAGCAACGCGAGCGAACCGGCCTGGCCGCACTCGCAGGCCCAGTGCAGCAGCGTGCGCGACTGCGCATCGCGCGCCGCGAACGCCGCGGGCGACTTCTCCAGCGCGCGCGTGAGCGACTCGGCATCGCCGATGCCCGCGAGCGTGAAGGGGTCGGCCTTCGCGCCGAGCACGAGCAGCTTGTAGAACCCGGGCGGCTCCTGCTGCTGCGGGCTCGCGGCCTCCGCGGGCGCGCGGCGACCCGCGAGCACGAGCGCCTGCATCGGCGTGAGACCGGCGGCGTTCGTCGCCTCAAGATTCGCGCCCGCCTCGCGCAACGTGGCGAAGACCTCGAACTGTTTCTGTCCCGCGGCGAAATGCAGCGGCGAATCGCCCTCCTTCGTGCGCACAAGGGCGAGTTTGGAATCGGCGGCGAGAAGTTGCTTGAGCTTGAACGTGTCGCCCCGCACGATGGCGTCCTCCCACGGCGTGGCGAACTTGGGCGTGAGGTTCGTTCGCGCCACGCTGGCCCGCACGATGCGGGTCGAACGGATGATCTCGTCCTGCGCGGACGCGGCGAACGCGGCGCAGCACAACGCAAGCAGCGAAACCCTGCGGGCGAGGCGATGGAACGTGCGCGTCATGAGTTGCCGAGTGACGCGCCGGACGCTATCGGCGCGGGGAAGCTGCGGCAAGTCTGTTTGCCGCAAGCACTCTTGTTGGAGAATTGTTTCGATTATTTCCAAGCCTCAATCAAACAGGCTCGCGCGCGAAGTGCGTGCACGCGGCCCTCGCGTCTTGACCTTCCGCCGCGGCTTACGCATCGTCTCGCCCCACACGCGACGCACACATGCCTCCGACTCCACCACCGGATTCCCCGGATCGCGACCTGACTCCCGGTGTCGGCGCGGAGACGGACGTCGCGCGCCTCGGCCACTCCGCCCCGCCACCGCCCCACGAGCAAACTGCGGACGAAGACGTGGACGTCGCGGACTGGGACCAAGTCGCCGCGATGGACGAGTTCAAGGCGCTGCTGCGCGCGAAGGTGGCGTTCATCGTGCCCGCGATGATTTTCTTCGTGGTCTATTACTTCGCCCTTCCGGTGCTGGTGGGCTGGTTTCCCGAGCTGATGGACAAGCGCGTCGGTCCGGTGAATCTCGCCTATCTCTTCGCGCTGTCGCAGTTCTTCATGGCCTGGGCGCTCGCGTTCCTCTACCTGCGCAGGGCGGCGAAGTTCGACGAACAGGCGCGCAACATCCTCGCCAAGCTCGACGCGTCCAAGAAGGGCAAGCCGAAATGACGTTTCTTCTCGCCGCAGCTGCGTCCACCAGCGCACCAGTTTCAACCGGCTTCCATTTCACTCCCGCGCTCGGGATGTTTCTCACGTTCGTAGTCGTGACGCTTGGCATCACGTATTGGTCGGCGCGCAAGTCCACTGGCGCGAGCAACTACTTCGCCGCCGGCCGCGGCATCAAGGGCTGGCAGAACGGCCTCGCCGTCGCCGGCGACTACATGAGCGCCGCGAGCTTCCTCGGCATCGCGGGCATGATCGCCTTCAAGGGCTACGACGGCTTCATGTATTCCGTCGGCTGGCTCGTGGCGTATCTCACGGTGCTGCTCGTCGTTGCCGAACCGCTCCGCAACGCCGGCAAATACACCATGGCCGACGTGCTCGCCTACCGCCTCCGCCCGCGCCCCGTGCGCGCGATGGCGTCGCTCTCCACCCTCACCGTCTCCACGTTCTACATGATCGCCCAGATGGTCGGCGCGGGCGCGCTCGTCAAACTCCTGCTTCCGGGCGTGAGCTACGAAGCCGCCGTCACCGGCGTCGGCGTGCTTATGATTGTCTATGTCGTCTTCGGCGGGATGCTCGCGACGACTTGGGTGCAAATCATCAAGGCCGTCCTGCTCATGGGAGGATCGGTGTTCCTGAGCTTCATGGTGCTGAAGCATTTCGACTTCAGCTTCGTGAAGTTCTTTGAAGCCGTCGGCAAAGTGCCCGTTGCCGGGGCGGACGGCGTCATCGTTCACAAGGATTTCCTCAAGCCCGGCCTCATCTTCGGCCTCGAAGTCACGAACGGCTGGGGCCCCATTGACCTCATCTCGCTCGGGCTCGCGCTCGTGTTCGGCACGGCCGGACTGCCGCATATTCTCGTGCGCTTCTACACCGTGCCCGATGCGAAGACCGCGCGGGTGAGCGTCGTGTGGGCGATGGTCCTCATCGGCGCGTTCTACATCATGACGACCTTCCTCGGCTTCGGCGCGGCGACCATCCTGACACCGGGCAACATCCTCGTTGACGGCAAGCCCACGGACAACATGGCCGCGCCGCTGCTCGCGCGGGCGCTCGGGGGGGAGATTTTCTTCGCGTTCATCAGCGCCGTGGCGTTCGCGACGATCCTCGCAGTCGTGGCCGGACTCACCATCAGCGCGAGCACGAGCTTTGCGCACGATTTCTACACGAACGTGCTGCATCACGGCCGCGAGCGCGGTCCCGGCGAGGAAGTCCGCGTCGCCCGCATCGCGGCGCTTGTCGTCGGCGCCGTGGCCATTTTCCTCGCCATCCGTCTGCAGACGATCAACGTCGCCTTCCTCGTCGGCCTCGCCTTTGCCGTGGCCGCGAGCGCGAACCTCCCCGTCATCGTCCTCTCCATTTTTTGGAAACGCTTCAGCACCGCCGGCGCGTGCTGGGGTCTCGGCGTGGGACTCGTCAGCTCGCTCGCGCTCATCGTCATCAGCCCGAGCGTGATGGGCATCGACGCCCCCGGCACCGCCGACAGCGCACGCCACCTCATCCAGCACGCCGCGCTCTTCCCGCTGAAGAACCCGGGCATCGTGAGCATCCCGCTGGGCTTCCTCGCCGCCGTCCTCGCGACTCTCTACAAGCGCGAACCGCAGGCCGAGGCGAAGTTCGCTGAACTCACCGTCCGCGCCAACACCGGCCTCGGCGCGGAGAAGGCCACGGCGCACTGAATCCGACACAACTTGGCCGGCCCTGACACTCACCACTTCAATCTCAAGAAAGCATGCGGCCCACTCGGTGTTCCGAAACCCAGACCCAACCTCGCACGATCATGAAAGCTTCGATCCGATTCCCGAATTCGCCCACGCGCACCGGCTTCACACTCATCGAACTGCTCGTCGTCATCGCCATCATCGCCATCCTCGCCGCGATGTTGCTCCCCGCGCTCGCCTCCGCGAAGGCAAGGGCGCAAGGCATCACCTGCGTCAGCAACATGAAGCAGCTCCAGCTCGCGTGGATACTCTACAAGGACGACCACGACGAGCGCATCTGCGGCAACCGCGGCGGCACTTCCACACTCTCGCAGACCAATCTCTCCTGGAACGTCGCCAGCATGGACCCGACCGGCGCCGGCTATCTCGCCGGCTACGAGACCAACATCAACCTCTTCATGCACGGCCAGCTTGGACGATACGCCGTGGACCCGAAGCTCTTCAGGTGTCCATCCGACAAATACGTCAAACCCGGCCTCACGCAACAGTTCGCCCGCAGCGTCTCGATGAATCGCTGGATGAACGGCAGCCGAACCCCCGCCGGCGCGCCGTGGGCGCTCTACACGCGAACCCTTGAATTGCGCCAGCCCAGCGAACTCTACGTCTTCATCCACGAAAACCCCGCCTCGATTGACGACGGGCTCTATTCCATCTCGATGGGCGACACCAACACATGGACCAGTTGCAACGCCCCCGCCGCACTCCACAACCAGGGCACCAGCCTCGGTTACGCCGACGGCCGCGCCGAGTCTCACAAGTGGGGCCACACCGCAACAACGCCGGCGTCACCATCGTCAACACACTCGGCAACGCCTTCTCCACCGACGCCGTCTGGATCAAGCAGCACACCACCGAACCGGAGTAGGATCGCGCCCGCTCACAAGCCCACGAGGATGCGCGCTGGTTCGACCGACCGACTGCGGTCGCCCGGACAATTGACATCGGTCTGTCTCTCCCCGCAAATTCCCGCTGCGCCGCGCGACAACGCGCACCGCTCATGTTGACACTCGAGAAATTCACCATCGGCGTCGGCGACCGCTTCGCGCATCAGGCCAAAGCCCAGCTCCGCGCCTTCCAGCTCGCAGCCGCACAGGGCGTCGCCGCCGTGCCGGTCTGGAACAAGTCCAACCGCGAGCACACTTTCATCGGCTCGCATCCGCAAAGCGTGTTTGATGCTGCGCAGGCCGCGGTGAAGGCGCTCAACTGGACTGTCGGCTGGCATGTGGACGCCGATCATATCCGGCTCGAAACCGTGGACAAGTTTCTCACCTGCTCGGACTTCTTCACCATTGATGTCGCCGACAGCATCGGCCAGCCCGCCGCCGCTGCGGATGTCGCCGGCTTTGTCGCGCGACATCCCGAACTCGTCGGCACCGTCAGCATCGCGGGAGTTGGCGCGCCGTTCACCACCACGCGCGCGGATGTCGAGCGCGTCGCCGGCAAGTATCTCCTCGCCGTGCAGGACGCCGGAAAAATCTACCGCCACATCATCGCGCAAAAGGGCGAAAGCAGCATTATCGCCGAGGTCTCCATGGACGAGACGGACGCGCCGCAAACGCCACCGGAGCTGCTCATCATCCTCGCTGCGCTCGCTGACGAGAAGGTCCGCGCGCAGACCATCGCGCCGAAGTTCACCGGGCGCTTCAACAAAGGCGTGGACTACGTCGGCGACCTCGCGCAGTTCGAGCGGGAGTTCAACGACGACCTCGCCGTCATCGCCCACGCCGTCGCGCGCTACGGCCTGCCAGCGAATTTGAAACTCAGCGTCCACAGCGGCAGCGACAAGTTCAGCCTCTACCCCATCATCCGCCGCGCGCTCCAGCGCACCGGCGCGGGCGTCCACCTCAAGACCGCCGGCACGACGTGGCTGGAGGAACTCATCGGCTTCGCCGAAGCCGGCGGTGACGGCCTCGCCCTCGCGAAGGAAATCTACGCCTACGCCCTCGCGCACGTAGACGAACTCTGCGCCCCCTACGCCAGCGTCATTGACATTGACCGTGCGCAGCTCCCGAGCGCCGACACCGTGAACACCTGGACCGGCCCGCAACTCGCCTGCGCCATCCGGCACATCCGTGGCCACCCCGGCTTCAACGCGAACATTCGCCAGCTCCTGCACGTGTCCTTCAAGCTCGCCGCCAAGGCCGGCACCCGCTACACCGACCTCCTGAAAGCCAACGAAGCCATCGTCGCCAAGAACGTGACTGAGAATCTTTACAACCGGCATTTGAAGCCGCTCTTCATCGGATAGGTTCGTTCAATGTCCCTCCAACAAGGCATCCTGAATCCCGGCATCCTCTCGCTGCTCGCGCGGGCGCGGCACACGAATGCCATCGTGCTCGCCGACTGCGATTTCCCGTCGTGGCCCGGGCTTGAGACGGTGGACGTGTCCCTTGTGCGTGGCTTCCCGACCGTGTTGCAGGTGCTCAAGCTCATCCAGCCGCACTGGAAATGCGGCGCGGCGTTCATGGCGAAGGAATTCCTCCAGCACAACGACAAGCGCACCCGCGCCGCGTTCGTGCGGGCGTGTCGCGGGATGGAACTGACTTTCGAGCCACACGACGAGTTCATGCGACGCATCCCGGCCGCCATCGGGCTCATCCGCACCGGCGACGCGACGATTTACAGCAACATGGTGCTTGTCTCGGCGTGACCTCGTAGCAGCCGACGTGAGGAGGCTCACCTCACAGTCGCGCGAATCGAGGCGGAAAAGTTTGAGCCTCCTCACGTCGGCTGCTACGAATCTTGAAGATGAAATCCGCCGTCACCATCTCGCTCGTCCCCGAAGCCCGGGGCGGGCCGTTCGTCTTTTGGGACGACCTCGCGGCAGGATTCGCCGCAGCCGCGCGCCACGGCTTTGACGCGGTGGAGATCTTCCCTCCCGACGCAAACGCTGTGAAGTTGAGCGTCGCCCGTGAGTTGATGGACCGGCACCATTTGAAGGTCGCCGCCGTCGGCACGGGCGCGGGCTGGGTGAAGCACAAGCTCCGCCTCACCGATCCCGACCCCGCCGTGCGCCAGCGCGCGCGCGAGTTCATCTTCGGCATCATCAACTTTGCGGGCATCCTCGGCGCACCGGCGATCCTCGGCTCGATGCAGGGCCGGTGGGAGGGCGCGGTGTCTCGCGAGCAGGCGCTCGACTGGCTGGCCGATTCGCTGCATGCGCTCGGCGAGCGCGCCACCGGTCACGGCCAGTGCTTCCTCTACGAGCCGTTGAATCGCTACGAGACAAACCTCTTCACCCGCGCGGCGGAGGCGGCGAAGTTCATCGAAGACCGCGGCATCAAGAACGTGAAACTCCTCTGCGACCTCTTTCACATGAGCATCGAGGAGAGGGACATCGCCGTCGCGTTGCGCTCGGTCGCGCCGCACCTCGGCCACGTCCACTGGGCCGACAGCAACCGCCACGCAATGGGCTTCGGGCACACGGACGTCGCGCCCATCGCAGCGGCATTGCGTGAAGTTGGATACGCGGGCTACCTTTCGGCGGAAGTCCTGCCGCTGCAAGATGGCGATGCCGCCTCGAAGCAGACCATCGCCAGCATCCAGCGTTGGTTCTCCTGAGTCGAAACTCCAAACACAAAGCTTGCAACCGTGCTCAAAACCCAACTCCTCCATCCTGACATCCTCCGCATCTGCGCGCAGGCGGGACATCACGCGAAGATTCTCATCGCCGACGGCAACTACCCCGCCTCGACCAAGAAAGGGCCGAACGCCGAGCTGGTCTGCCTGAACCTCGCGCCCGGCTGCGTGACGGTGGCTGAGGTGCTCCGCGCCGTGCTAAGCGCTGTGCCGGTGGACTTCGTGAACACAATGGGCATCCCCGCCGACGACAGCTACTCGCAGAAGGGCGAGCCGCCGGTGTGGAAGGAGTTCCGCAAGGTGCTCAAGGAATCCGGCTTAACGGTCAAGCTGGAGCCGATTCTGAAATGGGATTTCTACAAACACGTCGAGTCACCCGACCACGTGCTCACGGTCCAGACTGGAGACCAGGCGCTGTGGGCCAACGTGCTCCTCACGCTGGGCTGCCGGACAAATTGATTGCTGAACGATGCAAACTCGCCCCCTCGGCAAAACCGGCCTCAACCTCCCCATCCTCAGCTTCGGCGCGTCGTCGCTCGGCGCGGAGTTCCGCAGCGTGAAGCTCGACGAAGCGCTCGCCAGCGTCCGCGTCGCGCTGGACTGCGGCCTCAACTTCATTGACACCTCGCCTTTCTACGGACGCGGCATGAGCGAGGTGCTGCTGGGCATCGCGCTCAAGGGCGTGCCGCGCGACAGCTACACGCTCTGCACCAAGCTCCTGAAGAGCTGGACACGCAAGTGCCTGATAAACAAAGCAGTGCTGGAATCCAGCTCTTCACGTCATTGCTCCGCCTCGGAGGCGGTTGGTTCGCT
>Ga0247727_10017092_pt1 | contig 11597 bp, 9 predicted proteins | sample WisWelCaveWW1625_FD_202498 | JGI IMG/M metagenome (GOLD analysis project Ga0247727, IMG submission 202498) | Biofilm microbial communities from Wishing Well Cave, Virginia, United States - WW16-25 | ecosystem: Environmental > Aquatic > Deep subsurface > Groundwater > Cave microbial mat | place... | reverse complement strand
AATGCTCTGTCCCAAATTAATGAAGCCAAGACACCTAATGCTCTTGAAACACCGAATAACACTGTGTAAAAATCATATTCTTTCATTCCATAATGCAACAATAACGCACCGGAATGTGCATCCACATTGGGCCAAGGATTTTTTATTTTTCCTGTGCTTTCTAATATTGGCGGGGCAACTTCATACACCATTTGCACGATTTCACACAAATCATCTTTCTGAATAAAGTTTCTAAAAAATTCTTGTTGTGCTGTAAATCGTGGGTCTGTCTTTCGCAATACTGCGTGTCCGTAGCCCGGCACCACTTTTCCTGCTTCCAAAGTTTTTTTGATGTAAGCAGCAATTTGTTCTTTTGTTGGCAATCCGCCTCCTAATTCTTCTCTTAATTTTAATAACCACATTACCACTTCTTGATTTGCTAAACCGTGTAATGGTCCTGCAAGTCCATTCATTGCTGCCGAAAACGATAGGTATGGGTCGCTCAATGCAGACCCAACTAAATGCGTTGCGTGTGCCGAAACATTGCCTCCTTCGTGGTCAACATGTATTGTGAGATACAGTCGCATCAAGCGTTTTACTTCATATTTATCAAATCCTAACATGTGAGCAAAATTGGCAGCCCAATCTAATTTTGGGTCGGGTTCAATATGAACATCATTAAAATAAGTTCTGCGATAAATATACGCTGCAATCCTTGGTAGACGGGCAATCAGGTTCATTGAGTCCTCGTAAGTATAATCCCAATAATCTTTTTTATTAATTCCTTTTCGGTAGGCAACAGCAAACAGCGATTCGGTCTGCAATGCCAGTATTGCCGCACTAAATTGCGTCATCGGATGAGTAGTTTTCGGAAAAGCATCCAGCACATTAAAAACATGTTTTGGCACAATACTTCTGCGAGCCCAGTTATTACTGATGTTTATGACATCATCATTCGTTGGAAGTTCGCCAACCAGCATCAAATAAAAAATTCCTTCGGGCAGTGGCTGACTTCCGCTTGGTGCTTTTGGTAATTTTTCACACAGTTCAGGAATTGAATATCCTCTGAAACGAATACCTTCAGCAGGGTCAAGTTTGGATGTCTCGGTAACTAAACCGACAATTCCTTTCATTCCGTGATACACTTGTTCAACGGTGTATTGTCCGAGCACAGTTTCACCGTGTTCTTTGATTAATGCTTTCACTTCAGCCGCCATTGGCAGGGCTTTCGCAGCGAATTTTTCTTTTATCGTATCCATAAAAATTATTATTTGAAGTTGGGAAATATACTAAAAATGTCGGGTGCTAAATTATAATTCTTTTTTATTGTTGGGACGAAAATAAAAATAAATTCTTTACTCAAACAATACTTCATATTCGCTAATTTCAGCCACTTTCATAAAGTGCTTGAATAAGCAGTAGTGGGTAAAATTGATGTTTAGGTTTTTTCGGTGCATCATTGCGAGGAACGAAGCAATCTATTTGATTGATTGAGATTGCTTCGGGTGAAAAACCCTCGCAATGACGCTATCAAAAGACATTTTTAAGACATTACCAAATGGAAACAGAATCTGCATTGGATAATTGGTGCTACTCACAGAAAATGAAATTGACCCCCAAAAAATAGTTTTTTATTCTTTTTGAAGTTGCGACAAAATCTTTTTTCGCAAGGCAGTTGTGGAAAATCCGTGGTCGCGGTTGGTGTAATAAATCGGAATGTTTAAATCCGCTCCTGTAATTTTTTTGTTTCTATAATCATCTCCTAAAAACCGCACATTTATCTTTTTTGTTTTTAAAATTTTCAACAATTCTTCTTCTGAATTATATACCAAAACTTCGTCCACAAATTTGCAATTTTCTATGATTTTTTTTCGCTCTTCAATGCTAAAAATTGGTTTGTTTTTATCCGCACTTAAATTTTCTGCTTTATTTAGTGCTACTATCAGAAAGTCGCACTGCTGCTTACATTCCTCCAACATCAAAATATGACCAAGATGAAATAAATCAAACACTCCGCAGGCAAAACCAATTTTCATAAAACAATAAATAGTTATAAATTATTTTTTTCTTTTTTGATATAATCTCCAATAAAATAAGTAGGCGACCATCCCAAAATATTTTTTGCTTTTGTAACATCTGCAAAAGTTATTTCTGCTTCCCCTTCGCGTTTCGGAATGAAATCAAAATCATCAGAAATCATCTTTGCTAAATCCAAAACGCTCAGCGTAGAACCATTGCCAATATTGAATGCCGTATTAATTTTTTTTGGATGAATGGCAGCCAGATAATTTGCTTTTGCTAAATCATAAACATGAATAAAATCTCGTTTTTGAAGCCCATCTCCTGTAACTAACATTTTCATATTATTTTTTTTTCTGTAAAGAAAAATCCCAACAACACTGCTGTATGCGTTGAATTTGTTTTCAGGGTTAAAACTCCTCGGACCATACGGATTAAAATATCGCAAAGCCACATAATCCAAAGGATAACGAGTGGCAATTAATTCTAAATATTTTTCCACTTCATACTTCTGAAACGCATACGGACTGAGGCAATCGATGGGTTCGTTTTCAGGAGTTGGAATTGTTTTTGGCGTTCCGTAAATGGCACTCGAACTACTGAAAATAAATTTCGGAAAATGGTTTTCTTTGAACATCAATTCTATCAGGTGCATAGAACTGATAAGGTTGGCGTTGATATGCTCGTTGATGTATTCAAAACTCGGCTGAATACGAGGCAAAGCGGCAAGATGAAATATTTTATCAAACTCCTTTAATGACTTTATTTCTGTGCAATTTTTTTGAGAGAAATGAAATCTTTTATTGTTTAATTGTTGTGAAATATTTTGGAGATTTCCAGTGCTTAAATTATCCACACCAAAAATTTCCCAATCGGTATTTTCAATTACATAATCTAATAGGTTAGAACCAATGAATCCCGCAACACCAGTGATTAAAACATTCATAATAAAAAAGAATTTAGCGTCAAAGATATAAATTTTGAGGGTTATTTATTTTTGTGCGAAAACGAACAAAGATTAAGAAAACCGTAAGAGGAGATTTTTATTTTTTATCTCTCCATAAAATAAATTTCAAAAATCAGCGTATTGCTAAATGAAATTATCTTTGCAAAAAATAAATAAGACACGAATTACACAAGTTAGCACGAATAAAAAATCCTCAATATTCATTTGTGTTATTGGTGTCAAAAAATAAAAATAAATGTTGTTGAAATCGCTATTAATTTTTCTTTTTTTTTCATCTTTTTTTATCTTCTCCTGCAAAAAAGATGCTAAAACTGACACCACTGGCAATCTTTCGTTTTCCGCTGATACCATTCAGTTTGACACCGTTTTTACTACCGTTGGTTCTACCACCAAACATTTCAAAATTTATAATTCTTCTAAAGAAAAAATAATGATTTCGTCCATCAGAATTGCGAGAGGACAGAGTTCAAATTTCAGAATGAATGTGGATGGTGTGAAAGGAAAAAGTTTGTCCAATATTGAAATTCCTGCAAAAGATAGTTTGTTCGTTTTTGTGGCAGTTACGGTTGACCCGAATAATCTCTTAACGCCTTTTCTGCTCACGGATTCCATCGTTTTTGTAACGAATGGAATTGTTCAAGATGTGAATTTGATTGCGTATGGACAAAATGCACATTTCATCAAAGCCACAAAACATCAACAGTGGTTGCCTTCTTATAAAATTATTTGCAAAGAAAAACACGATACCACTTGGACACCCGAACTCCCAATAGTCATTTACGGTGGCTATGCTTTGATTGATAGTTTGTGCTGTCTGACGATTGAAGCGGGAACAAAAATTTATTCGCACAATAATTCTGGTTTGTGGGTGTATCAAGGCGGTTGCTTGATTGTGAATGGAACAAAAGAAAATCCTGTCATCTTTCAAGGCGATAGATTAGAAGCGGAATACCGCGAAAAAGCAGGGCAATGGGACAGAATTTGGATTAATGAAGGAAGTAAAAATAATGTCATTAATTATGCAATTATTAAAAATGGATTTATCGGCATTCAGGCGGAAACAGTAGAAAAACCACTTGGAAATATTTTGGTTTTAACGAATACAAAAATTGAAAATATGTCGGGAATGGGCTTGTTTAGCCGTTTCTACGGGATTGTTGGTTTTAATACACTTATCACAAATTGCGGACAATATGCAGCAGCATTGACTTGGGGCGGTGCATATCAATTCATACACTGCACTTTTGCAAATTATTGGAACGAAAGCACTCGAAAAACTCCGTCATTGCTGTTAAATAATTACGCAGAAGGAGAAGACAAGATTTATGATTTTTCATTAAGCCAAGCTGATTTTCAAAATTGTATTATTTATGGTGGGAACGAAAATGAATTATCGTTGGACAGTGCGTCAACAGGGAAGTTTATTTATAATTTTCAAAATTGTTTATTGAAATCAAAAGGTGTCGGAATTGTGAATGGAAGTGCCGTAGATAGTGCTATTTATTCTATGGAAACGATATATAAATCCAATAAAGATTTTCATTTGAATTCATCTTCTCCTGCTATTGACAAAGGAAATGCGGAATTGAACAAAAATTATTTATTTATTTTAAACACTGATTTAGATGGAAAAATTCGTGATGGGAAACCGGACTTGGGAGTGTTTGAATATTGATTTTATTGGTATTGCGATATAGACCTTCAAGGCTTTAAAAACCTTGAAGGTCTGAATATATTTGATTTTTGACTTTTAACTTTTTAATTATTTGATGAACAAAATACATTTCATAGCCATCGGTGGGAGTGCAATGCACAATCTCGCTATTGCCTTGCACCACATGGGTTTCAGCGTTAGCGGTTCGGATGATGAAATTTTTGAACCAAGCAAAACTCGTCTTCAAAAATTAGGATTATTGCCCGAAAAAATGGGGTGGTTTCCTGAAAATATTACAAATAATTTAGACGCAATAATTCTCGGAATGCACGCAAGGGCGGATAATCCCGAACTTCTGCGAGCAAAAGAATTGGGTCTGAAAATATTTTCTTATCCTGAATATATTTACGAACAAACCAAAAATAAAATCAGAGTCGTAATTGGCGGAAGTCACGGAAAGACAAGCATTACAGCAATGATTTTGCATATTTTAAATTTCCATAAAATTGATTGTGATTATATGGTTGGTGCACAATTAGCAGGGTTTGACACGATGGTGAAGTTGAGCCACAATGCAAAAATTGCGATTTTGGAAGGCGATGAATATTTGTCTTCGCCCATTGACCGCAGACCCAAATTTCATTTGTATCATCCCAATATAGCCGTAATCAGTGGAATTGCGTGGGACCACATAAATGTTTTTCCGACTTTTGAAAACTATGTGGAACAGTTCAAAATATTCATTGATTTAATAGAAAAAAATGGAACTTTGATTTATTGTGAAGAAGATAATGAAGTGAAACAAATTTCAGAAAACGTAAAAAATATTATCAAAAAAATTCCATATAAAATACCGAAATATAAAATTGAAAATGGTGTTACTTCCCTTGTAAATTCTACTACTCAAACTCCGTTACAAGTTTTTGGAGAACATAATTTGATGAATGTAAATGCTGCCAAATTGGTGTGCAATGAATTAGAAATTACAGATGAAATGTTTTACGAAGCAATACAAAATTTTAAGGGTGCGGCAAAACGATTGGAGTTAGTTGCCAAAAATAATTCTACGGCATTTTATAAAGATTTTGCACACTCGCCATCCAAACTGAAAGCCACGACAGAAGCGGTAAAGAAACAATTTCCTGACAGAAAATTAGTTGCGTGTATGGAGTTGCACACTTTCAGCAGTTTGAATGAAAGTTTTTTGCAGCAATATTCAGGTTCGATGAGCAATGCAGATGTTGCGATGGTATATTATAATCCGCATACTATTGAACATAAAAAATTAAATTCGATTATGGAAAGTCAAGTCCAATCAGCGTTTGGAGGAGATAATATAAAAATTTATACCCACTCTTCTGCTCTGATTTCTGACTTAAAAAAAATAAATTGGGAGAACAAAAATTTATTGATGATGAGTTCCGGAAACTTTGATGGGCTTGATTTTAGTGCGTTCGGGAAAGAAATTATAAAGAACAATTAATATCGCTTTTGAAAGAAAATTAAATTTATATTTTTGCGAAAAATAAAAAATTATTGTCTGATTATGTCAGAAGAAAATATTAAAATATTTGACATTCAATCCCCAGCAATTCCTACGGGAAGCGTGTATTTTTTTACTACCGATAATGGGGTTCAATATGAAGTTCGTTTTGGCAGAAAACAAGATAGTTTTTTGAGTGCAACCATTGTGTTTGGCGTGTTGAATGATGAATATGAGGGCGAAGAATATGTGGTTACGAACAAAGGCGATATGTATCGTGTGATGGCTACGATTGTTGAAGTTGTGAAACTTTATTTACTCCAACATCCGAATGTAAATTTTGTAGAATTTACGGGTGAACCGAACAAGGAAACCACAGCCACAGAGCCATCCACACGGATAAAATTATATGCCCGCTATATGGATAAAATATTTGACAAAAGTTGGCATTTTGAAATTGTTGGCAATAAAATTATTGTTACAAAAAAACAATAAAAAACTGCTTCTTCTTTCTTTCAAACAATGATAAAAAAAATTATTATTTCTGCTGTTACCATTGTTTTTTTAATTGTTTTAGTGTTTATTTATTTTCAATTTAAACAAAACAAAGCACCGCTCACAAATGCTCTGAATGCCGCTTCTCCAAAGGCATGTATCATTATTCAAAGCAAAGATTGTTCTTCACTTTGGAAAAAAATCAAGGACAATAATCTGATTTGGAAAGAATTAATTTCTGCAAATTATTTTAATGAAATTGATAAACAAATTTCGTTTTTAGATACACTAATAAATCAAAATGAAAATGCTGCCAATGTGTTGAAAACACAGCCCGTTATGGTTTCTGCAACAATGAGCGGTGCTAATAATTTTCACTTTTTGTTTTCTATCGCATTGCCAAATAATTTCAACGAAAGTTGGATAGAAGAATTGATTTCGGAGGAAAACAAAAAAAACATTTCCACAAAAAATTTCAATGAAAATATAATTTATATTTTTAAATTTAAAACGGATGAGAACGCTTTGTTTTATAGTATTTGTAAAGGAATTTTTATTGCAAGTTTTAATGCCGTTTTGGTAGAAGATGCGATATTGCAATTAAATTCTAATGTGTCTGTTTTGCAAGATATTTCGTTTCAAAAAGTGTATGAAACTGCAGGAAAAAAGACCGATGCAAATGTTTTTATCAATTATAAAAACTTTACTCCGCTGCTTTCAACTTTTCTAAACAGTCCGTCAAAACAGGCAATTCAGCCGCTTTCTAATTTCGGGAATTGGGCTGCGGTGGATTTGAATTTGAAACAGAACGGATTAATGTTAAATGGTTTTGCATTCAGTGCGGACACTTCAAATAATTTTTTGAATTTGTTTTCAAAACAAAGACCACAGGAAATCGAAATTGCTCATATAATGCCCGATAACACAGCGTTTTTCTTGTTTTATGGTTTCAGTAATTTTAATAATTTTCATACTGATTATAAAGAATATTTGAAAAAGAATAACAATTTTATTGACTACGAAAAAACCATCAAAGACCTTGACACGACTTATCAAACAAGCATTGAAAACAACTTGCTTTCGTGGGTCGGAAATGAAATTGCTGCGATAATTACTGAACCGAAACAAGATGGTTTTTCTTCTAATTCTTTTGCACTATTCCGAACAAATAATCTTGAAAATGCAAAAAATTTATTGAATGATTTGACCCATAAAATTATTCTAAATAACAAGCAGAGTGCGGTTTTTGAGAATTATAAAAACTTTGAAATCAAACCGCTTTTGTTAAATAATATTTTTGAATTATTGTTAGGAAGCTCCTTTAAAAATATCGAGACGCCACACTATACAAACATTGGTAAATACATTGTTTTCGGCAATTCTGTGGATGCCCTGAAAGAATATATTGATGCTTTTTTGGCGGACAAAACTTTGGAAAGAGATTTGAATTTTGCTTCATTTTCTGATAATCTTTCTGGAGAAGCAAATATTTATTTGTATTCCAACATTGCACGCTCTGCCAGTATTTACAGGCATTTTACAAATGACCGTTGCACAAAAAACATAGATGAGAATGTTGATTTGCTGAAAAAATTTGAAGCCATTGGAATACAATTTAGTGCCAACGGAAATTTATTTTTCAATAATATTTATCTGAAACACAATCCTGTTGTGAAGCAGGAAACCTCCTCCCTGTGGGAAACACAGTTAGATACGACCATCAGCAGTCAGCCGAAAATTGTGATTAATCACAACAATAATTCCAAAGAAATTTTTGTGCAAGACGATGGAAATAAAGTTTATTTAATCAGTAATACTGGAACGATTTTATGGAAGCAGCAGTTGCCAGAAAAAATAATGGGAGAGGTGCATCAAGTGGATATTTTTAAGAATAAAAAACTACAATTTTTGTGCAATACAAAATCAAAAATTTATTTGATTGACCGCAACGGATTTATTATGGATAAATATTGCGTTTCGCTCAAAACACCTGCTACTGCTACACTTTCGTTGTTTGATTATGACAACAATCGGGATTACAGAATTCTAATTTCGTGTGAGGATAACAAAATTTATAATTATACAATACTTGGAATTTCTGTGGCGGGATGGGCTTTTGAAAAAACGCAAGCGAAAGCGATTAATCCTGTTCAGCATTTTAATTTGAATGGCAAGGATTACCTTGTCACTATTGATGTTTTAGGGAAGATTTATGTTTTTGACAGACAAGGAAAAACACGATTGGAATTGAGAGAAAAATTATTTTTATCAAAGAATAATAATTTTTATTTTGACAAAGGAAAGGACTTGGCACAAACAAAAATTGTGTGCACCGATTCAAGCGGAAATATCAATAAACTTAGTATGATTGACGAATTAGAAAAAATTAATATCAAAGAATTTTCATCAAATCATTTTTTTGATTTCAAGGACATAAATAATGATTTTCACAAGGAATATATTTTTATGGACGACAAGGAAATATCAGTATTTGACAAAGAAAAAACGAAATTATTTTTCTATCAATTTAAAGAACTGATTTTCGCTCCACCAATGTATTTTTTATCTTCTGACAACAAAGGAAAAATTGGAATTGTTGATACTGTTTCGCAAGAATTATTTTTATTTGATGATACAGGAAATCTTCGGGAAGGGCTACCATTAAAAGGGAAAACACCTTTCGCAGTTGGCGATATTAATAATGATGGGCAACAAAATATTATAGTCGGGTTTGAGAAAAATGTGTATTGTTATCCATTAAAATAAATGAATTTAGCCATTGACATCGGAAATTCTTTTACAAAATGTGCCATATTTGAAAAACAAAAATTGGTAAAAGTTTTTGTTTTTGATGAATTGAATTTAAAGAATATTAAAAACATTTTAGCGAAAAATAAAAAAATAAAATCTGTTATACTTTCTTCTGTTGTCAAGCATTCCAAAGAAATAAATAAGTTTTTATCCGTTCATTTTAATTTTACAGAATTAACTTACCAAACATTTTTACCGATTAAAAATTTATATCAAACAAAAGAGACACTTGGCAATGATAGAATTGCTGCTGCGGTGGCTGCCAATGCTATGTTTCCGAACAAAAATGTTTTAATAATTGACATAGGAACTTGTATCAAATATGATTTTGTAAATAATAAAAATGAATATCTTGGCGGAGGAATTTCGCCCGGTTTGTTGATGAGATTTAAGGCATTAAATAATTTTACTGACAAACTTCCGTTACACACCCCTGACCCCTCTCAGAGAGGGGAAATCCGCTTGATTGGCAACACAACGGAAGCATCAATTCGTTCAGGAGTGCAAAATGGAATGTTGGCTGAAATCATTGGTATCATTGGCGAATACGAAAATAAATTTAAGAACCTAAAAATAATTTTGGCAGGCGGAGACACCGATTTTTTTGAGAGAAAAATAAAAAAGACCATCTTTGCCGACCCGCATCTCGTGCTGAAAGGGTTGAATTTAATACTGAATTTTAATGAAAAAAAATAGATTACAGATTGCAGATTGCAGATTGCAGATTATTAAAAACTGGTCATTGGTCATTGGTCATTGGTCATTGGTCATTTTCAAATTTTCAAATTTTCAATTTAGTTTTTTCTTTTTTTTAATTTTCAATTTTCAATTTTCAATTTTCAATTCTTTTTCCCAAACTTCAACAAACTCGCCCTATTCGCAATTCGGATTGGGAGAAATAGATGCTGCCATCAATCCGCAAAACTTTGCTTTGGGCAGAACGGGATTTGCGATGAACAATCCTGCATACATCAATTTAACAAACCCTGCATCTTACGCTTCGCTTGATTTGACAGTGTTTGAGGTGGGTGCATCAAGCAATTTGAATAGGTTAAGGAATCAAACGGACACTCAAAAAACCCGCACATCTTCTTTTGGATATTTCGTTTTCGGAATACCGATAAAAAAATGGTGGGGAGCAAGTTTTGGCTTGTTGCCATACAGCAGCACGGGCTATAAATTAAACACTTCTGAAGAAATTACAAACATCGGAACGGTTCAGTATTTTAATCAGGGTTCGGGTGGAATAAATAAAGTGTATCTCGGAAATGGTTTTAAAATCAAAGAAATATTATCTATTGGAGTTAATGCTTCTTATCTGTTTGGTGCAATTAACAAGCAAAGCAGAGCAATTTTTGATAAATCAAAAGTTCCATTTAATACTTTAATTGATAACAACATTACTGCACAAGGTTTTGCTTTTGATTTTGGAATACAATACAAACAAAAAATTAATGATGAGTGGATTTGCAATGTTGGCGGGGTGTATGGAATGAATACAAAACTAAAAGCACAAAACGAAAACTTTGCTGCAACTTATATTTCAAGCAATTCGGAACTTGTTTTTAAAGACACTTTAAAAAACTTTACTGACACAGGAAAAATTTCTTTGCCCCAATTTTTTGGTTTTGGATTTTCTGTAGAGAATGGCGACAAATGGCTGTTTGCGATGGATTATTCAAAAAGGTTTTGGAGTGATTATTCTGCTCTCGGACAAAACGAAGAATTAAAAAATAGTTCACAAATTTCCTTTGGCGTTCAATATTGTCCTGAAAGATTTGGCGGGATGAGTTTTTGGAAAGCCACTCAATATCGTGTGGGGATGCGGTATGCAGATAGTTATTTACAAATCAAAAATATTCCTATAAAAGAATATGGTATAAGTTTTGGATTAGGAATGCCGCTGAAAAAAAGTCGCTCATCAGTTAATCTCGGTTTTGAAATCGGCAAAAGAGGGACTATCGAAAACGGATTAATTCTGGAAGAATTTATAAGTGCTAAATTTGGTCTCACAATCAATGACAGATGGTTTATTAAAAGGAAATACGATTAATTAATTTGAAAATTTGAAAATGCGTTAATTTGAAAATTAAAAACTAAAATAAAATGAAAAAAACATTCTTGATAATCGCCATCGGAGTAACCCTAATTTACTCTCAAACAAATGCTCAAACAACGAGTAAATATGG
>Ga0247727_10017091_pt1 | contig 11597 bp, 14 predicted proteins | sample WisWelCaveWW1625_FD_202498 | JGI IMG/M metagenome (GOLD analysis project Ga0247727, IMG submission 202498) | Biofilm microbial communities from Wishing Well Cave, Virginia, United States - WW16-25 | ecosystem: Environmental > Aquatic > Deep subsurface > Groundwater > Cave microbial mat | place... | reverse complement strand
AGGAAGAAAAGTTTGGTCAGGGAAGGATTTTAACAAAGGCTTGGGAAACACTAGGAAGTCCTATCTCAAGCAGCTATTTGTATGGCAGACCAGCACCAGAGTTCAGAGATATCAGGCATGCTTATGCACAGATTGCATACGGAACAACTGGAATATTCCAATCATATGTACCAAGCAATGATTTCACATTATGGAGCAATGTGCCATTCGAATAAGCATTACATTTGTTTTGCCATCATTATGCGAGACTCCTTTGACTAAATCATAAAAAGAGTTGGGAGGGATGGCTCCTACGGAGCACCAACGATAGAATAAAAAATAGAAGCGAGAGCCGAGCCGATGGCAAAACAGCAATAAAGCTTTTAAAGTGTTGAAAGATAATAAGTAAAAAAGAGGTTGTATGGAATTCAAGATACCAAAGCGAGAGCATTGGAATATTAAGAAATATGGCACTGAAGAGTATGCTATTGCAAGAAAGCTTTCTGATGCATTGCTCAAAGAAATGCCTGGTCTTATAAGTTCAATAGTTTTGTTTGGCAGTTCTGCACGTGGAGAAAAGACAGCACATGAAAAAGACATTGATGTTCTGCTCATTGTGAATGATGTCTCTGTTATCTTTACTCCTGAGGTTTCTGAGACATACAGGATTGTTACAGAAAAAATATCTTCAAACATATCAAGGAGATTTCACATCAATACACTCAAACTTTCAAATTTCTGGGATTACATGCGAGCAGGAGATCCTATTGGCATCAACATGCTGCGCGATGGTGTTCCTCTATATGATGCTGGTATCTTTGAACCTGCACAGCAGTTATTGTTTCAAGGCAGAATAAGACCAACAAAAGAAGCAATGTGGGTGTACTGGGCAAGAGCACCAAACACCATACAGAATTCACAGTGGCATATTTTGCAGGGAGTTGTTGACCTGTATTGGGCAGCCATTGATGCAGCACATTCAGCTTTGATGAGAATAGGAGAGATTCCTCCAACACCTTCACATGTGCCTGATATGCTGCAGGAGAAATTTGTCAATGCAGGGTTGCTTGAGAAGCGGTACGTTGAAGTCATGAGAAATTTATACAAGGCTGCCAAGATGATTGCACACAGGGAGATTAACAAAGTTAGCGGCGAATCATACGATCAATATCTGAAAGAAACAGAAGAATTTGTCAAACAGATGAGAAAGATCATTGAAGGTTAAATTACAAATACTTGTCTTTCTTGAGGTCTATAATTATTTTTGAAGTGATATCTGAAAGGGAGTATTTGTCTGTATCACGTACCCACTCAAAAGCTCCAATTTCTGCTGATGCCGGATGTAAGGTACCATCTACCGCTGCAAAATATACCGTTGCCTCCAATACATACCCTTTGTATGGAGTTATCCCCTCAACTCTTTTGTAAAAATCAATATCTTTTAAGTTTGTTCCAGAAAGTTCTTCTTGTACTTCTCTTTGTAAGCAGTCGATGTCTAATTCTCCTTGCTCAGGCTTACCGCCGGGAAGAATCCACACGTCTTTCTTTTTAACAAGAAGAATTTTTCCATCTTGTATAATTGCAGCATTAATTGCTCTTTTCATAAAGAAAAATAAAAATTAAGGTCTTGGAATTACTAGCAAAGCAACTACAAGGCCAATGATTAATCCGCCTACTCCAATAACAGCTGGAACTAACCAGTCCATGCCAAGGTTGTAGCCTGATACATCCTTCAGTGTCACATAGGATGGATTTACTGTTGGAGATAATGATGTAGTAGGTGTTGTTGTAACAGTTGGTTGTGTTGTTGTAGTAACAACTGTCACGGGTTCATTAGTTGTTGTTGTTGTAGTATCTTTAGGACATGCCTGTGAAGTAATTACGATGTCTTTTTGTACTGTTGAATCACCATCATTGTAGTAGGCTACAAGTGTATAAGTATTCTGTCCTTCTTTCAAGTCAGTGAATGTAACATATTCTTCAACAGTCTCGGTGAAGTCTTCCTCATCTTCATACTTGTTGTCAAGTTCTACTTCCTCTCCATTGTTGAGCTGGTATTCTTTGCCTGTTGCAAGATTTCTAAGGAATAGTTGTACGTCTTCGCTGCTGTCTCCCACATTTCTTACTTCAGCAGTAATCTTTGTTCTGTTAGTTCCACATGCTAATGTTGATGGAGTTGCAGTTAACTTTGTTATTTCTACTTTGTTATCTGCTACTGATGCTGATATCTCTTTTGTATCCTTAGCATAGAATGCTGAAGGAGTATCTTCGCTGTCTCCAGTAACCTCAGCCAGCACAGTGAATTTGTCTCCATCGTCAATGTCAAATGGCATCTCGAAAGCAAACGTTGCTGAGTCTGACTTTCCATTAGCCAAATCGCTTACATCCTTATCATCTTCGAGATCGTCGCCATCAATATTAGTGAGAAGCTCTGAAAGCTTTGATTTGTCTCCTTTATACACAGCAACTCTTACATTAAGATTCTCAAGATCAGTTTGGTCGGCAATATTCTTGTAATCAACAGTAACTGTAAATTTCTGTCCTTTTTCCAGTTTTGTGTCAGTGAGATCTGACACTTTATCCTTTACTACGGTGCTGGTAACTTCAAGCGCAGGTACAAGAACCTTTACATCAACTTCGTCAAATATTTGTGAGGCATTTGCATTGTTGACAATTTGAAATTTTCCGTTATATATCCCTGCTTCAATATTATTAACACTAGTTACCTTAATTTGAACATTATTCTTTATTTCTAGCGGATTTAGTGTGATGACCTGATTTGTAATATTTACCTTATTGTTGCTGTTACTTTCATGTGTCAATTCTGTAGTACCAAACTTAAGAACGACTGTACTATTTAATTTATTAACAAGCGGCAGGGTTCCTTGATTGCTCACAAATGCTTTTGAAACATCGTATGCATCTTTACTTCCACTAAAATATAAGAGAGTGCTGTTAATGTCAACATTTACTCCATTTTCGCCTGCTGCAAAGGTAGCTGTCAGAAGCATAAGAAATGCCAAAACAAAGCTTAAAACACTGTTTTTCATTATTGTATTAACCCCCAACAATAAGTTTTGATGTTTTCTCAAATTGTTAGTTATATTTAAACCTTTCGAATATTTTAGCTCTTGCGAGTAGTGAAAATAATGATATTTTTCGAAGTATTTATAATAGTAACTATTCTTCCCTCTATTATGGAATCAGTTATAGATTTTACAAAAGAGGACATCTTTCCAAAATACAGAGTAATCATGTGTGCCTACTACGGGACACCTGAAGAGGATGGGCGCCATAAGCATGCAATAATAAATTTGATTCGCTTTTTTACTTCAGATGAACTTAAAATAGGTAGTGTTGATAAAAGAACAATTATTGATATGGCAGACATTGTTGGTACTCACTGGTATGACCAACATATTCAATTAAACGTAAAAAGCATAGAAGACATTTCAAGATTTAATATGAAAGAGGTAGGCACCGGTAATATTCTTGCTACCAGAAAAGTTCCTGTTTTAGTACGTCCTTTTGACTTTGAACGGCATATTGATACTCTCTGCTCTAGATTTAAAACAGATAAAATGTGTATTGCTACGGCACAATACCCTGAGCGAGATGGAAACTCTGCTGATGAAGGGGTGCATAGACGAGAGAAATCTTATTCTCAGGAAATAAAAGACTTTCATTCTGCTCGGATACCTATTAAGTACTTTAAACTGCCACCTAGTGATGCTATTGTTCCAGAAGAATTTGGAAATTTTCGTCGGGAAGATTTTGAGAAGTTTCTCTCAAATACTGCCAAATATTATTGCTCTAGTTTGTACATGGAGAAGAGAATTGCCAGAGAACTTCTACGATACGTTGGTCAACAAAGAGACTCTCTTCAACAACCACTATGCTCATTAATGACAGCAGCAGAGCGCGGGGATGCAACTAGGCTTCGTTTGGAAATCAAAAAACTAGGTGCCATTGTTACTAATGATTTTGAAGATGTAGCAATAAAGGGAAAAGAAATAGAAGCTATCGTGAACCAGAAAAATTAAAGAATTTCTCTACAGAAACATCAGATGAGCTGTAACCACCGCTTCGCGGATGCTCTTTCTTTTCTTCTGGCTTAAACACCTGTTGCCGCTCAGCAGGATTTTTTGTTGGAACTGTGCTCTGCATTTTCTTGATTTCCTTTATTATCTCATTCACTACGCCCTGAAGCTCATAAATCAATTTTGCCTGCTGCACAATTAACTCACTCTGTTCCTCAACTGATTTTTTCAAATCAGAAATTGCATTATCATCCATCTGGCTTCCCTCTTTTTTGGCTATTGACTGTTGATATGCTTCTTCTTTTTGGCGCAATACCTTTTCTCCCGGTGTCTGTGAAACCTCTTCAAAGCTAGGCACCTTAGTGCCTCCTACATATATATCACGGCTGACAGAATTGATTGCTTCTTGTGGAGAAACAGTTATATTATGAATACGAAGGGCCTTTTCAGTTTCCTGTATCTTTCTCAGTGTTTCTATGTCCATCTTCTTCTTTCTATTTTAAAAGAACCTCGAGAATTTAAATCTTGCTTTTTTATTTATATTCATGCTTATTTGGTAGTTAAAATCATCATTTTACTTCAATATACTTGCCCTTCATTTTTGAGTCAATCTTCTCCCCGCTTTGGATAATCCCAGCGATCATAAACACTACTAAAGGCAAGTACTGTATCTGGAAGAACCTAAACCCGAGTGCAAAGAAGATGATGTCTAAAAAGACTGATAGAGAGATTCCATACATAGCGCAATTGAACAGGCTCTTTGTAGTTATGCGGTATCTCATCAATGGAGCAAGCAGCATCGCAGCAAGTGTTGCAATAAGTACGATTATGAAATATTTAAGCAACAAATAAAAGAAGAAAAGTAAAGCCAGTGTTGGAGCCATAAGCAGAAGAAGGACTCCAATAATATTGGAGACTGGAGATTTATTCGCCTTGGCATCTTCATAGATACTAAAATCTTTTACATATCTCTGAAGGAGGAAACCAGTGTAAAGAACATTATTGTTTAGAATTATATTTGCATTTTGTGTTGGTGTTTCATTTGCATAGTTAATAATCAGCAACGGATTTCCTTTTGTAATCACTATTGGTGCATTTGTTTTGAAATTGATATTAAAGTTGAAAGTATCAATATTATTAAAGTAGGATTCAACAGTGTTTGGCAGCTGCACAAATGCAGGAATCAAAACAACAAGCATCAGCACAAATGCATTAAATACAAGCGAGGCATAATAATTGAAAGAGTTTTTCAGTGTGCTTTCTGCAAAGCCTTCATAGCTTTTGATGTTAAGTGTCTGCCAGAACATTCTATAAAAGCCTAACACCTTTTTCATAGTATTATTGTGGCTTAGTTCTTTATAAACTTATTCTTTAAAAATAAAGATAATGTCTTTGTCTTCTTCTATTCGTTTTGTGCTTAGAAATAATTGTTTAATTATTGTTTCAATATGCTCTGCTTTTGATGATTTTTTAAGGTAACTTATTGCAAATTGCTTCTTGCCAACACGTTTCATTTCCTGAATTCCTTTTTCTATATCAGAAAAATTTTGGATTGCTGTTAGTGAAATAACAACATCAAATGAATGGTCTGGAAAAGGAAGCTTTTCTGCTGAGGCTTGAATAAATGTTGCTTTTGGATGTTTTTTTCTTGCTATTTTCAATAGTTCTTCGCTAGGATCAATTCCTGTAACTATGCAGTCAAACCATGAACTGATTCCAGTGCCACAGCCAACATCAAGTAGTTTTGTTTGAGGCGTTATTTTGAGCTCTTTTTTGATAATCTCCAGCTTTCTGAGCTGTTCTTGTTCATGAAGCCGGTCATAGCCTTGAGCAATGGTGTTGTAATAAACATCTTTTTTCATGTATTGTTTAAAATATACAAGAAATAAAAAATCTTCTTATTTCATCAATTTGTAAGAAGTATATGAAAGATAGCCAGCAACAATAAGTGCTACCCATGAAAGCCATCCTGGCACTACGAATGTTCCAATCTGTGCAGGCCATGAATTGAATATTCTTAACAAGTGGAGGAGTGCAATCAAACCAAAAATAATTGAGGTAATTGTGTGGAATGTTTTTCCTTTCATAACTACGCTTATACATCTGAAACTTATAAATCTTTACTATTGGTTTTTAAACATAACTTTTATAAGACACAACCTTCTCATATATATCATGGCATTAAAATTCCCAAACTCAACAGGTGAATGCATTTATTTCACTCGACGTGCTGATGATAAATCCAAGATCATTGCCTGGGTTTTCAAAAAAGTTTGTCCTAAATGTGAGAAAGGCATCATGGAAAAACCACGTGATGAAAAAACAGGAAAACCAAAGATCAGAGCAACAGAGTATGTGTGCAGCAAATGCGGTTATTCTGAAGAAAAGAAAGCACATGAAGAATCTTTGACACTCAATGTGCAATACACATGTCCACATTGCGGTCATGAAGGAGAAACAACAACGCCATATAAACGAAAAACATTTGAGGGTATTCCTTCGCATGTGTTTGAATGCGGCAAATGTCATAAGAAGATTGCTATAACAAAAAAGATGAAAGAGAAGAAAGGCGAGCCTGATACAGATGAGGAATGAGTATTTTCTACAGCAACGTTTATAAATCCTCTTTCTGTGTAATAATATATGCCTCAAGCCAAGAAAATCCTAGTCACCTCAGCACTACCCTACGTAAATAACGTTCCGCATTTAGGCAATATTATTGGTTCTGTTCTTTCAGCTGATGTATTTGCACGAGCAATGCGCATGATGGGTCATGAAGTTCTGTTTATCTGTGGCACTGATGAACATGGTACTGCAACAGAAGCAAAAGCTTTGGAAGAAGGATTAACACCACAACAAGTCTGTGACAAGTACTTCAAGATACATAAGCACGTTTATGATTGGTTCAATATCTCTTTTGATCATTTTGGCAGAACATCAAAAAAGAATCATCACAAAATTACGCAAGATATTTTCAAAAAAGTTTTGCAAAATGGATTTATTTCTGAAGAAGAAATAGAGCAAGTTTATTGCAAGCAGTGTGACAAATTTCTAGCCGATCGTTTTGTTGAAGGCAAATGTCCTTACTGTAATTATATTGGTGCGCGTGGAGATCAATGCGATAATTGCGGAAGCCTGCTTGATCCAAAAGATCTGTTAAGTCCAAGCTGTAAAGTCCATGGCACACGTCCTGAGTTAAGAAAAACAAAACACTTGTTTTTGGAATTAGAAAAATTACAACCACAATTAGAAAGATGGGTAAAGAAGCAAAGCAAAGAAGGTAAATGGAGTGAAAATTCAATTCGCATCACAAATGCATGGTTCAAAGAAGGATTAAAGAAACGAGCCATTACACGTGATTTGAAATGGGGAATCCCTGTTCCATACAAAGGATTTGAAGATAAGGTATTTTATGTTTGGTTTGATGCAGCGATTGGTTACATTTCAATTACAGAAGACAAACTGGGAGAAAAGTATAAAGACTGGTGGATGAATCCTGACAATGTTAAGTTGTATCAGTTTATGGGGAAAGATAATATTCCCTTCCATACAATTGTATTTCCAGCAACATTGCTTGCAACCAAAGATAACTACACATTTGTACATACCATCGGTGCTACTGAGTATCTCAATTATGAAACAGGAAAGTTCTCTAAATCAAGAGGCATTGGGGTATTTGGCAGTGACGCAATGCAGTCTGGTATTCCTGCAGATGTTTATAGATATTACTTAATGATCACACGACCAGAAACCTCTGATGCAGAATTCAAGTGGGATGAATTCAAAGAACGGTTGCATAATGAGCTTGTGGGTAATTTTGGCAACTTGGTGAATCGCTTGGTTGCGTATCTGAATAAATCATTTGATTCAAAGATTGAGGATGTTGAACTAGATACTGAATCAAAAAAATTATGGGACACTGTTGTTAAAGAGGGAAAAAATGTTTTGCAGTTGTATCATGGATGTCAATTACGAGAAGCATTAAGACAGATAATGCACATTTCTAATCTAGGAAATGAATATTTCCAGAAGCGAGAGCCATGGAAAAATGTAACATTAAATCCAAAACATGCTGCAATCACTATGAGGACAGTAGCAAATATTGTAAAGGATTTAGCAATTTTAATGAAGCCATTCCTGCCCGTAACATGTGATAAGATTTTTGCACAACTTAATATCAAAGAAGAAGACAGTTCAGAGCTTGGCAAATTAAGCATCAAGAAACATACAGTAGGCAAAGCTGAGGTGTTGTTCCACAAGCTTGAAGAGAGATTTGTTGCACAATTGCGAGAGAAGTTTGCAGGAAAACAGGAAAAAGATCCATTTGCAAATCTTGATTTAGTTGTTGGAGAGATTGTTGCAGCACAAAAACATCCACAAGCAGATAAATTATTGATAGAAGAAGTTGATATCGGTACTGAAAGAAGAATGATTATTTCTGGCATTGCACAGCATTACAAACCAGAAGATGTTGTTGGAAAGAAAGTCATAGTGGTAAAAAATCTAAAACCAGCAACAATTCGCGGTCATGTAAGCAAGGGCATGTTGTTGGCAGCATCAAAAGGAAAAGAACTAAAACTGCTTGAAGCTCCAAAATCAAAGCCAGGAACAAAAGTCTTTGCTGAAGAGATTGAATCAGAACCTGCAAAAGAAATTGATATTGATTTTTTCAAAAAGATTAAAATAACGACACGAGCAGGCAGAGTAATCTATAATAATCTCAAGCTCAGAACAGATCATGAAGATATTGCCTGTGATATCGGTGATGGTGCTGAAGTGAGATAAAAGTAATAGTTTCAGTATGGCTTCTTTACTTTTAATTCTTTTATCTTTTCAAAGTCTTTTGCATTGCGCGTAACAAGCAGAGCATCTTCCTGGAGTGCCGATGCAGCAATGATTGCATCAGGTATCTTAATGTCGTTTTTTCTTCTTAAATCACCCGCTACCTGAGCAAGGGGATTGCCAATAGGTATCTTCTCAAATTCGGAAAGGAGATGGAGAATATCTTCACGCTTTTTGGTATCATCACATTCTTTACCAGCAAGAAGTTCTGTTTCTGTTAAAGCGGAAAATGCAATTTCTTTAGAGTTCTTATTGAGAAATTCATAGGCATATTTCATCCCACGAAGAAAATCAATAAAGATATCTGTATCGACAATTATCATTTCGTTAGCCTTTTAGTCCTTTCACTCCACTCTTTTCTAATTCTCCTTACATATTCTACGCCACGTTCTTTAGTTTCAGTCCAACCTCCAAATGCTTTTTTCAGCATGTCTTCTCTTTTTATTTTGAGAAAATCAATTTTATTGCCTTCAATGGAAAACAGCACCGTATCTCCTATCATGATGTCTTGAGTTCTTCTGATATCCTTCGGTATTGTTACTTGATAATTCCTAGTAACTTTAGCTATACCCATACTAGTAGAATATACGCACTTTTATTTAAACCTTTCTATCTATTTACAATAAAAGTATTCAACGACTAGTTACAAAAAATTTATATAGCACCACTCCACTGAGGTTCCATGAAAAAGCTACTTACCTCAGCTCTTTGTATTGCAGCACTCTACGGCTGTGCAGATAAAAGCAGAATAGTACGACATGATCTTGTACCAGGCGAATTGACAGGAAGATCTGTCACACTAGAAGAGCATTTGAAGGATATTGAAGCTGTTTCAAAACAAATAGAGCAAACTCCAAATAATGCTTTACTATACGCCAAGAGAGTAGAGTTATATCGTGATACAGATACAGACCAACAAAAGGCACTTGCTGATTATAACAAAGCTCTTGAGCTTGATCCAACAAACCCTGATTTTTATAATGAACGTGGAGTATTTTATCATGGAAAAGGAATCAGAATAGCTGATGAAAATAATATTCCAAATAAAAATCTCCCCTTAGCTATCAAAGGGTATGTCAAAAAATTCTTGGCAAATCAAGAAGATCTAGAGAAATCAATTGAGGATTTCCTTGCTGTTGTTCGATTTGCAAAGAATGAGAAAGATGTAAAGGCTGGTTACTGGCATGCTGGAGAAAGCTACTTCTTTTTGGACGATTATCCTAAAGCAATTGAAATGATGAACAAGACCATTGAACTCTTTCCTAATGATCCAGAAACATACTGGCACAGAATCCTTATCAATGAAATGGCTGGCAAGTATGCAGAGTCTATTCCTGATTGGAATACTGTTGTAAAGCTCGCTCCTTTGAATGCTGCTAACAGACTAGCTAGGGCAGGTACATTGGAAATACTGGGCAGATATAAAGAAGCAATCGATGATTATGATTTTATTATCAATACTATAAACAACGAGTCTTTTCTTGCCTACGAAAGCAAGTCAAAAGCACATGAAGAGCTTGGCAATTATACTACAGCGCTGAATGATTTGAAAAAAGCAAGAGAACTCTCACCTATTGAACAAAAAGGATATGCACAAAAAATAAATGAATTAGAACTTAAAACAAAGTAGTAGTTATTCAACAAGATTTATAAATACGGTTTATTCTTGTTCTTGTGATGAAAGAGGTGCATTACGTTACTACTTTTATTGTTTTTTTTATTCTATTAACCATGCTTTCTTTTGCACAGGTTCCTCCCCCAGCACCTCCCCCAGCACCAACGTTTGAATGTACTCCCTCTTGGACATGTACTCAATGGTCTGTGTGTAGTTCATCTGGAACTCAAACACGTACTTGTGTTGATAGCAATAGTTGCGGAATCACAACAGGAATACCTCCAGAGTCACAATCATGTACTTATGTAGCTCCTGCACCAGCACTTTCAGGAGGAGGCAGAGGATCTATAGTTATTCTTCCAAATAAAACACAAAATGTAACTAATGCAACAGCGCAGCAACCAATTACTCAACAACCAGCTGTGCAGCCAATAGCACAGCAACCAACTGTTTCTGATGATGTAAAGGAAAAAGAGGCAGAGCTTAAAGAGGTGCAAGCAAAATTAAAAGAAGCAGAAGAAAAGGCGTTGCAAGCAAGAGGTAATACAAGCTTATACGCCATCATTGGTGCCACACTCCTTGTTATTGTTCTCGGAATTACAATTTTTTTATTTGTACAAAAACCAAGAATACAACCTCAAATATCACAGAAATCAATACAACTACAAATTAACCCCCAACTTATTCAATTAAGAACTTATGTTGTTCAAAATATCCAACGCGGTTACAATAAAGAGCAGATACGCGCTGTTCTTTTTCAATCAGGTTATTCTCAGCAAAGTATCGATGAGGTAATGAGAAGTGTTTGAGAAACTTTTCAATCTTAAACGCAATGATGCATTAGCAAACTCTGCTTTATTTGGAGGAGTGTTTTTTACTTTAATTTCTTTTATTACTTCTTATTTGATATTCAGGAAAACAACTTTCGTTGGTGCAGCAACAATATTATTTACTGTTATGTTAAGCATTCCTGTTGTGTTTAAATTCTTGGAATCAGCAAGACCTGAAGATAAAAAATATTTTTTCTCGAAAACAAGGCAGCTTTTTGATTTTTACATCTATTTTTTCATAGGTTCTTTTGTTGTATTTTTCCTTATTTCATTGATACTCCCTTCCAGAGT
>Ga0247727_10017090_pt1 | contig 11598 bp, 13 predicted proteins | sample WisWelCaveWW1625_FD_202498 | JGI IMG/M metagenome (GOLD analysis project Ga0247727, IMG submission 202498) | Biofilm microbial communities from Wishing Well Cave, Virginia, United States - WW16-25 | ecosystem: Environmental > Aquatic > Deep subsurface > Groundwater > Cave microbial mat | place... | reverse complement strand
ACCTCAGCGGCTTTGGAGGTCGCCTTGTAATCCACCACGATTAACTCGCCCTCGTCGTTGATCCAAATGTCGTCCACAGCGCCAAAAACGTGCAGGTTGGTCGGCTGGTGCAGCGTGGAGACCCCTGTAAAGTTGGCCCGCCACTTATCCAGGTCGGCATGGGCGAAGGGCACGGCTTTAAGTTGGTTGTCGGCCATAATCGGGTGCGGCTGGCCCTTTGCCCGATAGCTATCAAACTCCCTTTTGTACAGTTCGTCGATGGTCTTGTTGATATTGAACGGCGGCGAGCTGGGCCGGCCGATCTTCAGCCGGGCGTCCAGCCAGAAGCAGCGCGGGCACTGCCTGAACAGCTCGATTTTCGAGCGGCTAACCTTATGAACGCCCTGCTGCCCCGGTTGGTAAGGCAGCGACCTTCGCCTGGTGTATGCCATGGTAGTAATTGTACCAGTTAGCCACGGAATCGGTTACGAAATGCTCGGTACAGGGCAGACACCGCTGCTAATCCAACCACGCCCATAATAATATAATCAAAAGGTATGTAGTAACCCAAAGAAGCACCGGCCAGGATTAGCACCACGCCACCGATGACACCCAGCAAGCTGTATCGCGATCTTCGCAGTAGGCGTTGGCGCGGAGCCAGGGCCGTGGCTGTCATTGACTTGACGGCTTCGGGGGCGCTGGAAGCCTGCCAACTATCATCTATATCACCTATGTGCTTCAGCACTATCTCTACGGCCTTAAATAACTCTTTAAGAATTTTTTCTTGGAAAGTGTCCAGGGCAGTATCTGAGTGGGCCATCACAAATAGCTTATTGCCGCCGAGCTCTATGTCTATCTTAGGGGGTGCTTCGAGCAATTCAGACATGAAATCCGGTGTCATAAATTGCAGAACTTCTAGTTCGGTACCTTTTAGAATCGTCAAGTGATAGTCTTTCTTAAAGTTTCCCTCAAGCTGGAGTGGCCGGCTATCCGGTATGCGGTTGGGCAAGGTACTAAAACCCCAATAATCATTACCTCTGCCATCTAATACTAATAGCGGAAACAACTGTTTAAGCTCGAGGCCCAGACAAATAAACTGGTGCGTTGTCTCGCTTTTACCGCTCCCCGTCTGGTACTCATAAATTATGCCGGCTATTGGCAAGCCTTTGTATTTACCCCGAAAACTCTGTTTCACTTCGCCGTCATGGCCTAAACCCAATAAGGCCGTAGGCGCAAGCTCAGCCGAGCTTTCATAAGCGACTTTCCAGTTATTATCAGCCGCGAATTGCTCGAAAGCTTTTTTTCGCAATTTACTCTTTTGCCAGGCATATAGGTAAAAGAAAGCTCCAACCGCAATACACCAGCCTGCAAATGGCGCTGCCCCTACGTAATCAGCTAGCTGACTGCTTTGAGGAATACTCTCCCCCTTAAACATGGCAATTGTAGTTATTGGCACGATGATAATTAAGGCAGCGCCAACCAGTACCCATCGTTTTGAAGGGCTGCCAATATTATGAAAGGCTTGGTAGTTTACCCAGCCATTCGATCCGTTATCGTTATTATGTTCAGCTTGCTTCATTACTCTCAACAGTATACAGCTAGCGGATCAGAATTGGCTTAAAGTTCTTCGAGGATGCGCATTAGTTCGGCTGGCGTGTCGGCGATGGCGGTGGGTTTTAGGGCTTTGAGGCCAGCCGGTTCGGCGAAGCCCCAAGTAACGGCAATGCACCGCAGGCCGATTGATTGGGCAGCCTCGATGTCGCGGCTTTCATCGCCGATATAAACGGCCTGCTTAATGTCTAGATTATGGTCTTTGATCAACTGCCTGAGCGCCGGCGCCTTGCCAAAAAACCCGACGCCGCCGTAGATTTCCAGAAAGTATTGGTGGATTTTTTGGTGGTGCAAAAAATGACTGACATTGCGCAGCGAATTGTTGCTCAGCACGAACAGCTCGTGGCCCTCGGCGTGCAGTTTCTTGATAATCTCTGGCAGGCCTTTGAATGAATCCAGCTTATTGATGGCTGCCTTCATTTGGTGCCGGCCCTTAAAGAATAGGATGGGGCCATTCCACCAGTGGTAACCAAGCTGGCGGGCCATGCCCATCATCGACAAGCCGCGCAAGGCCTGTTTTTGCTCAGCGCCGAGCGGCGCTAGGCCCTTCTGCCTGGCCAGAAAGTCCGAGACGTAGTCGAAGCTATCGGCAATCGTGCCATCCATGTCAAAAATAATCGCCGCCATGATTATTAGAATACAGCAGTTTGGTAAAAATCCCCGCGGCCGTTACCGTGACAAAAGCGCGGATCTTGTTGGCAGAAATTGGCGTAGGTATTCAATTATACCTACTGTGTATGCACTGTATACCTACGCCCAAACCAAGGAAGGCCCGGGCAAAGTCGGCAAAGTTAAGGCCTAAGTAGTTGCCTGGGGTCGGCAAAACACTTAACATAACTAGTATGAAGCTGGAACTTGGACTAGCAACTTTGGGCGGCGGCTGTTTTTGGTGTTTGGAGGCGTTTTACCAAAGAGTTAACGGCATTTCATCCGTCGTCTCGGGCTATAGCGGCGGGCACGTCGACAACCCTACGACCGAGCAGGTTTACGAGGGCGATACCGGCCATGCCGAGGTCGTCCAGCTCAAATTTGACCCCAAAACCATAAGCTATAAAGAGATATTGGAAATCTTCTATGTCATGCACGATCCCACCACCCTTAACCGCCAGGGCAACGACGTTGGCGAGGAATACCGCTCGGTGATTTTTTACCACGATGATGATCAAAAAGGGGTTGCCGTTTCGGCAACCCAAGACTTCGCCGCCCCACTCTGGCAGCAACCGATAGTGACACGAATAGTAGCTTTTGAAGGATTCTGGCCGGCCGGTGATTACCACCAGAATTTCTACAACAATAACCCTCAGGCCGGCTATTGCCAGGCCATTATTAACCCCAAACTGCAAAAACTGCGCCGGGAGTTCGCCGCCAAGCTAAAGCCGGCCGGCCCAGACCCAAAAGCCTGATCCTGTGTATAATCTGTTGCAAATTTCACAGATTAAGTCTACATTTATGGTTAACTTATCAACTAGGATACTTTAGGAGGTGCCTATGAGCGTGCTGCAACCATTAGAAAAAAGTTTAGCCGAGGCCTTGAAAGGGGTGCCGGCTCTGCCGCCAGGCGCCAAGAAGGCGCTGGTGGAGTTCGTGCCGTGGATTAACCTGGTGTTCGGCCTGTTGGCCTTGGCTAGCGTTTACTGGTTATGGCAATGGGCCCACGTGGCCAACAACGCCATCAATTACCTGAACAACCTCAGCGTTACCTACGGTGGCGGCCAAGTGGTGTCCAACCGGCTCGGTTTTACCGTTTGGTTGGCGCTGGCTGTCTTAACGGTGCAGGCCGTGATCATACTGGCAGCGATTTTGCCGCTCAAAGACCGCAAGAAGAGCGGCTGGGATCTGTTGTTTTACGCTTTAATCCTGCAAGTGGTGTATGGCGTAGTGGTAGCCTTTACGGCCTACGGTATCGGGCATTTGTTCTCGTCTTTGATTGGCGTGGCGATTGGCCTGTACTTCTTGTTCCAGATCCGCGACGCTTACCTCAAGCAGCCGGCGGCCAACAAAAAGGTCTAACCAGAACCGGTTTCGGATCTGTTTTCTAGTTCGAATTGAGCGTTTTTGAGCCAAAATCACCGTCAAGTTATTCGAGCTCGCGGATCTTGTCGTGGTCTAGGCCATAGTAGTGGGCGATCTCGTGCCAGAGGGTGTGTTTGATCTGTTCTTTGAGTTCGTCCGGGCTATCGGCCTGCCGTTGCAGCGGGCCTTTGAAGAGCGTGATTTTGTCCGGAAAGATTCTAGTCATGCCCTGACGCTGGCTGAGCGGCAGGCCTTCGTAGAGCCCCAGTAGGGTCTGGTCATGCCTGAGAGCCAGCTTGTCGCGCTGCTCCTCCGTGGGCACGTCTTCGTACAAAATCGCCACGTTTTTGATGTTTTTAACGTGCTCGCCGGGCAATTCCGTCAAGGCTTTATCAATTAGCTGCTGAAACTCTTCGTCGCTAACTTCTACCATTCAAGCCTCGAGCCTGAGACGTTGGATCAGCCAATCCCTAGGCAATAGGCTCAGGAACCAGCCAGCCCGCGGGCCGGAGTCTTTGCCTATCAGCGCCCTGTAAAGCGTCGTGAACAGCTCTTTTGGCGGCAAGCCGCTGGTGTCTTTGAGCTCGTAAATCGCCTGATGGAACCAAGCTCCATCGGCGTCCTCTGGCGCAGCGGCAATTTTGTCGGCCAAAGCCGCCAAGTAAGCCTTTTCTGTATCTGTAAAACCACTGGCTTCGATTGTTTCACGCAGCTCGAATTTAACATCTTCCGGAGCCCGTTTTTGCAGCCAAGCGTCAATGAACTTGAGTTCGGCTTTGATAATATCGGCGTCTTCGTTGACTATTGCGGCGTGCTCCGTGCGCTTGATAATCTCCAGGGTCTTGGCCGGGTCTTTCAAGGCGGCCTGGTAGCTGGCCACCAGATGCGAGAACGGCACCCGGCTGACCGTCGGGCGTTCAACGCCATGCAGGCAAAGCTCTAACAACTGCTTTTCCCCGTCTGACTTATCTGGCTTAACCAACAGCTCGCCAAACTCGTCTACCAAGTGTATTAGCGTCGACCCTTCATCAAAAAATAACTGTTTGCCGGGCGCGTAACGCACCACGAAAAACCAGACTACCTCAGCTGGCAAAACCTCAAGCAACTCAGCGGCGCTGACGGTATCGCCGGCACTCTTACTCATTTTTTTGGTATCGCCGGTCGGGTTTATAAAATTATACGGCAGAGGGAGAGGTGGCTCCGCCTGAAACACTTCTTTTACTATCGCGGAGCCAGTGTCGTACGAACCGCCTTTAGTGGCATGGTCGCGTCCAAAAGGTTCAGCCTTCACGCCAAGCAGCCACCAACGTGCCGGCCAATCAATCCGCCAGTTCAGCTTTACGTTGCCCTTAGCGTAGCTGATTTGTTGGTCAGCGCCGTTTTTATCTTTAACGATCAGGCTTTGGTCGGCTTTGTTGAGGCTAACGAAGGGGCGATTTTTAAGGTAGCCGTCCTCTATAACTTGGATTGGCGACCAGTTTTCGTCAACCGCATGGCCAGAAATGTCTTCCAATATTTTTTTGACAGTTTCTTTATATTCAAGAGTTGTTTCGATAGCACCTTTAAAGAAGCCTTGCCGATATTTTTCACTAGCCTTCACGACTTCCATATCCAGGTGCATTTTAACGACGGCCAGGGCTAAATCTTGCAAATAATAATCCGCGTAAGACTGTTTGGAGCCATCTGGCGCTGGCACGTCACACAGTGGTTTACCTAAGTATTGTTTAAAATCCGGCGAAACATTGGCCGGAACTTTACGGAATACGTCTAAGTCGTCAACAATATGCAGGTGGCGGGCCTGTCGGCCACGTCGTTTCACCTCCCAGGCAATAGCCTCGGCGGTCAAAACCTCACGTAAGGTACCAAGGTGATAGGTTCCGGAGGGCGACACGCCCGACGAAACCACAATCTCGCCTGTTGGGTGGCGCTCTACCAGGTCATCGACAATCTTATTCAACCACTGCATAATGGCCTAAGTATAACCGAGTTTTAACCTGTCAGCTAGCTGACGCTGCCAGTATAGTCGGTTGATGCGTTTAAGGTACGATAAATGATAACAGTGGTTGGTAGCTTTTGGCCAGGGGCTTGTCGATAGTCATGAAGGACGCGCAGCCATTGCGGAGGGCGCAAGCCACTTGCAGGGCGTCTTCGAAATCCCTGCCCTTCTCGTTGATTTTGGCCCACTGGTAATCCTCTGGGGTCAGCGCTAATATTAGGTTAGGTGACAAAACATCTTCCAGGACATCGTCAGGCACCTTATATTTACGTCCGAAATGATAGACAAGGTGTACTGTCAGCACAGAAACAGCTATGTCAGTATCAATCTGATCCAAACGATCAGCTACTTCCCTAGCCAGTGGTCGGCCGGGCAGAATTGTCTCGATAAGTATATTAGCGTCAAGATACACCATACTTTTCGGCCATATCCTCGGCGTATTGCTGTTTGTAGGACTTTGCCGAGTCAAGCGTGCCTTTGGCGCTGTTGCGGGCTTTCTCGGCCGCCACCAGGAACTGCTTGATGTTACGCTTGGCGTCACGCCTAACGGCTGCCACGCCTTCAACCGAGCCACTTAGAGTTACCACTGGCTTGGAACGGTTGAGAACCACGTATCGGCGGCCCGCGGCTAATTCTTGCAAAAAGCCCATTAGATCCTGGCGGATTTCTTGGGTATTGATGTAGTTGATCTGGTTAGACATGACTTTAGTATAACTCTAACGTCACGTTAACGTCAAGTTAAGCTGAGCTAGCCGATGTTGATGATTTTGTAGGTGGTGGTGTCGGCCGGGGTTTGGATTTGCACTGATTCGCCTTCTTTTTTGCCGATCAGGGCTTGGCCGATCGGTGATTCGTCGCTGATTTTACCGCTCAAAGGATCGGCTTCCACCGTGCCCACAATTTGGAATTCTTTGGCCTTGCCACCGGATTCTTTAAGCTTAACCACTGAGCCCAACTGGACTTTGCTGGCACCGCGCGGCTTCTTAATGATCTCGACGTTCTGCAAGATATTCTCTAGCTCGGAGACGCGGGCTTCGTTACGCTCCTGTTCGGCCAGGGCTGATTGGTACTCGGCGTTTTCGGTTAAATCACCCTGTTCGCGGGCGGTTTTAATAGCCGTGGCGATGCCGCCGCGCTTGGCGACCAGCACGTCCAGCTCGGCCTGCCGTTCGGCCACGCCTGCCTGGGTCAATCGAAATAACTTCTTCATCAGCCTTGCCTCCTTTATAGATCTTATCGAAAATAAATCAAAATCTTTGTTCCACCGGCGACTGTATCGGGCTCAATTATAGCAAAGTTTAGGCGCTTACACCTAGCTTTTTAAGCAACTTCTCCAGACTGGCTGGCTCGGCCGTGTCGCTGCCCCTGGCTTTTAGCTCGTAAGTCTTGCCGGCCACGGTTTTGTCGCTGACTACCACCCGATAAGGGATGCCCAGCAGGTCGGCATCGGCGAACTTGGCGCCCGGCCGCAAGTCGCGGTCGTCGTATAGTACTTCTACCCGCGCGGCCGTCAAAGTTTTGTAAAGCTGGTCGGCCTGCTTGACCACCTCTGGGCTGTCCCCCAAACGCGCCAGGTAGACCTGGGCCGGCGCCACCGCCGCTGGCCACACCAGGCCCTTATCGTCGCTGAATTTTTCGGCGATCACGCCCATTACCCGGGTGATGCCGATCCCATAAGAACCTAGATGCACGAATTGCTTTTTGCCGGCTTCATTAGTAAAACTAAAATTCATCTTCTCGCTTTTGTCGGTGCCAAAATTAAAGATGTTGCCGACCTCGCTGCTTTTGACCTCTTGGAGCTCGTCGCGCTTAACGCCCAGCTTGGTAAGGCTCTTGTCGTCTAACACCTCTTGGTTGATGGCGATGTTTTTGCCGCGGTGGAGGTAAATTACGTCTTCGCCAGCCTCACAGACCGTCTGGAATTCATGGCTGAACTGGGTAAAGGCACCGCCGCTGGCAAACGTCACGTAGGTGTCCTGGCCAATCCCCAGGCGGTCATAGACCCGCTTGTAGGCCTCGATAACTCGATCGTAATAGGCATCGTGCTGCTTGGCGTCCAGGCTAATGGAGTACATGTCTTTCATGATGAACTCGCGGCCACGCATGATGCCACTCTTGGCCCGCAGTTCGTTGCGCAACTTGGTTTGGAACTGGTAAACACTAATCGGTAAGTCTTTGTAGCTGCTGACGAACTGCTTCATCATTTCGATTATGGCCTCCTCGTGCGACCAGGCCAAACCAAGTTCCACCCCATCCTTGAGCTTGGTCTTGAACCAAACGTCGACCGCTTTATCATCCCAGCGACCGGTGGCTTCCCAGGGAGCGCGGTGTTGCAAATTAGTCATGATCAGCTCTTGGCCCTGAACGGCGTTCATCTCTTCGCGAACGATCTGCTTGATGTTTTCAACTACCCGCAAGCCGAGTGGCGCGTAAACATAAACACCAGCCATAACCTTGTAGATAAAGCCGGCCTGGATCAATAGCTGGGCGTTGCGGGCCGTCTCGTTGGCCGGCACGGTCTTGCTGGTTTTGGTAAACAGTTGGCTCAGACGCATCCAATCCTCTCCTTATTCTTTACCTAATATACCACTCTTGGTCAGGCCGCGGCTTTTTACGATCCACTTGTAGGTGGTTAGGCCGGCCTGGCCAACTGGGCCGCGAGCGTGCAGTTTGCCAGTGCTGGTACCAATCTCGGCGCCTAACCCGAACTCGTAGCCGTCGGCCAGCCGCGTTGAGGTGTTATGCATCACCGATGCCGAGTTGACCTGTCGCAAGAACCGCTCGGCCGCACTGGCGTCGTCGGTTACTATCGAGTCGGTGTGGCCTGAACCATACTTATTAATGTGCGTGGTAGCCGCCGCCAGCGAGTCAACGACTTTAACCGAGATAGTCGGGCCGAGGTATTCCTGGGACCAATCCCCTTCGCTAGCCGGAACGGCTTGTTTAACGATCCGACAAACCGCCTCGTCGCCGCGAATTTCAATTTTGTGGTTGCTAAGCTCGCTGGCCAACACCGGTAATATTGCCTCGGCTATATCGCGATGAATCAGCAGGCTCTCGGCGGTATTACAGGTGCCAAGCCGCTGGGTTTTGGCATCCAAGGCAACCCGTAGCGCCATTTTTGGATTGGCCGCCGCGTCAATATAGACGTGGCAATTGCCTTCCAGGTGCAGCAGCGTTGGTATATTGGTATTGGCCTGGACGAATTCCAACAGCTGGCGGCTACCCCTGGGGATGACCAGATCGATGGCTTCGTCGTGTTTTAGCAGTTCCTTGGTGACCAGGCGAGATTGGCTGGTCAGCACGGTGACGGCGCCGGCCGGTAGGCCGGCCCGCTTCAGCGAACTGGTTAGGACGTCGCCCAAGGCCTTATTGGTACGCTGCACTTCATGGCCACCTTTGAGGATTATGACGTTACCGGTCTTGATAGCCAGGGCGGCGGCGTCGATGGTCACGTTCGGGCGGCTCTCGTAAATCATCAGAATGATACCCAGCGGTATCCGCATTTTGGCGATCACCAAACCCGAGGGCTGAGTGGTCGAATCATAGATTTTGCCCAGAATGTCTGGCAGACTCATGATTGATTTAACAGAGGTAACCATATCATCAAACCGCTGGTCGTTAAGTACCAGGCGGTCTATAAAGGCGTCGTCCGACTTGCCGGCCACCTGCTTAACGTCGGCTTGGTTGGCGGCCAATATTTTTTCACGGTCCCGCTCCAGGCCATCAACCAGTAGTTTTAGGATTTTGTTTCTTTGGGAACTATCGCCAGCCGCGAAAGCCGCTTTGGCCTGCTGGGCCTGGCTGATTAGCTTGCTAATGTCCACCCGACAACTCCTTGGAGCGATTAGCGGCCGCCCGGGCGGCCGCTAGGACAATGCCAGCAAAGTCATGTTTGGCGAATACGTTTAGGGCGGCCTCGGTCGTGCCGCCCTGGCTAGCAACCTGCCGCGCTTTCTCGGCGGCCGATTCGCCACTGCCGTCGAGCATAGCGGCCGCGCTGGCCAAGGTGCTGTTGGCGATTTGCCGGGCCAGTTCCTCGTCGAAACCAAGTTGCTCGGCGGCCTGCTGCAATTGGGCCGTTAGCTCAAAGAAGTAAGCCGGCCCGCTGCCAGCCAGGGCCGTGAAGGCGTTGAAGTCAGCTTCTTTTTGAAGCCAGACTACCCCGCCCCACAGGGACAATAACTTGTCGATTTCTTGCCTGTTATTCTCCCTGTTAGATGAGTCAAGCTGGTAAACAGCCGTCAAACTTTTAGCTTTGGCCAGGCCAAGGTTTGGCATCAGCCTAAAGACATGTTTGGCGCCCAAACGCTCGGCGACCTGGCCTACGCCCACCCCGGCCATGATCGACAATACTGTTTGATTTTCTACATGTGGCCTTAGGCTTTGGCTAAGCTCCTCGAACGACTGTGGTTTTACGGCGATGATGACTATATCGGCCGCTTGGGCCCTGCCCAGGTCGTCGCCCTGATCCAGGCCAATTACCGCGTAGCTTCCGCCCAGCGACCGGGCAATGGCTGAGCCCATCGTACCCAGGCCAATTATGGCCACGGTTTTCACTTTATTACCTCCGTCCCGACTTGCCCGTCAAGAACGCGTTGATAGTTTGGCGTTTCGGCATTGGCTATAAATGCCCGGCTATCGGCCGCGGCAGCCCTGGCGGCAGCATTGAGCTTGGAGCGCATACTACCTGTCCCTTCTTCGTTGGCCGCCTGTAAATGGTACTGCAGGTTCTCGATCTGTGATTGTTTGACCTGGCGCCGGACCCGGCCCTGTTCCAAGTAGCCCTCGGTATCTGTTAGCAACAACACGGCTGCAGCCGATAGCTTGACTGTCAAGTGCGACGCCAGGCCGTCGTTATCACCACCGTAAGCCAACTTTTTTAACTCCTTGTTACTCAGCAAGTCGTTCTCGTTCACCACCGGAACCACACCGTGGCTGAAAAGTTTTTGCAGCGTAAGGATCAAGTTATCGCCCTCTTTTTGGTCTTCGATCTCGCGGTGGGTAATTAGTACTTGGGCGACTAGTAGGTCTTGCTGCTTAAAAGCCAGCCGCCAGGCTTCATTGGCGCCTGCGCTGCCAATAGAAGACAAAACTTGGGCATCGGGTATTGGCTGGGAGCCGTAATCTTTAGGCCAAAAACGCTGGCCGGCAGCCACGGAACCCGAGGTGACCACCAAAACTTCATAGTCCTGGCGCAAATCGGCTATTTTGCCGGCGTAATCATCAATCCGTGCTTGGTCCAGACCAGCCTTGTCTACCAGGCACTTGGAGCCGTACTTGACCACTACAATTTTTTTATTAACATTCATCGCTTTGCCTCTTCAAAATTAAAACCTTCTTGCGTTATGAGGGGAGGTACTTGTCTAAAAAAATAAACAGAGACTACACCCTGGCTGGTGGCAGAGGTAGGTCGGAGGCGAAGTATATTTTCTTGATCATCACCCTCAATCATACCATTACCAGGCATGGATTAGGAATATTGCCGTGAAAGCGATGCCGTTTTTGATAGCGTGGAGGGTGATGCAGGGCCATAGGCTGCCGGTCTTTTCGCGCAGGAAGATTAGCACTAGGCTGAGCATGAAGGTGTCGAGCGCCGCGACGTACAGCAGCCCTTCCGGGCCGCCTTCCGACAGATGGGCGGCCGCGAACAACAGGCTGGTCAGCAGCACGGCCGCCGCTATCGGTACGGCCTTCTTGAGACTGCTGTAGAGAAAGCCGCGCACCATAATCTCTTCGGCCAAGGGCGCCAAAACAACCAGGCTGATAAAGACCATGGTCATCTGGGCGGCGCCATGGGCGTCCTTAAAGCCAATCTGCTGCTCTTGGTCGACATTAAAGCCAGGCACAAAATGGCTGACCAGCGCCAGGCTGGCAAGTAGCAGGCCAAAGTAAAGCGGCACGGCCGCCAGGCCGTAAAGCGGGTCGATCCAGCGCGGTTTTTTAAGCCCGATGCTAGCAAAACCCCGCTTATAGTGCCTCAAAAACAGGTAGATAGA
>Ga0247727_10017089_pt1 | contig 11598 bp, 13 predicted proteins | sample WisWelCaveWW1625_FD_202498 | JGI IMG/M metagenome (GOLD analysis project Ga0247727, IMG submission 202498) | Biofilm microbial communities from Wishing Well Cave, Virginia, United States - WW16-25 | ecosystem: Environmental > Aquatic > Deep subsurface > Groundwater > Cave microbial mat | place... | reverse complement strand
CTCTGCAACAAGCTCAGCAAGTTCTACAGCCAGCTCTGCAACAAGCTCAGCAAGTTCTACAGCCAGCTCTGCAACAAGCTCAGCAAGTTCTACAGCCAGCTCTGCAACAAGCTCAGCAAGTTCTACAGCCAGCTCTGCAACAAGCTCAGCAAGTTCTACAACCAGCTCCGCCTCAAGTGATGTTAGCTCTACTGTCAGCTCTACAACAAATGATGTTAGCTCTACTGTCAGCTCTACAACAAATGATGTTAGCTCTACTGTCAGCTCTACAACAAATGATGTTAGCTCTACTGTCAGCTCTACAACAAATGATGTTAGCTCTACTGGGAGTTCTACAACTTCGCTGGAGGATGCTTATTCAAATTTAACAAGTGGATATTCTATAGAGGAACTTGATCTTGCAACCATTGACATAACAAATTCTACAGATGCGACAATAATCATTCCTATCATAGTTACAAATGAAGAAACTTCAGGCCAAACTGTCACCACTCTCCCATCTACTAAAATAATCCCAGGTCAGCAGATTGTAATCTCAGTGGATGACTCGTTAATCCCAAGCTATGGGGGTTTAAAACAAATTATTTTACCAGTTTCTCAAACAGCCAAACCAATTGGAGAAACTTTACTTAAAGAATTGTTTGTGGCTGAAATTAGCAATAAACTTCCATCTTCCATCCCGCTAGGAAACTTGAATGAAGACCCAATCCTCTTTGTCAGCGTCAAGTACCTGTTTGAGGAAGCAGGAATAGGATACAATTGGGGAGACCCAGCTAATTATTCGCCAGCACCCATGATGACACTTGTAGTCAATAAAACAGATATGGATTCTGTACAGCGTGATTCGTTGGATTGTCCAATACTTGAAGCATTTACCCTAAGCGATGGGTCATGGACTAGCAATGGTTTAGGAGAGATATCTTCAAGACCAATTAGCCAAACTCAATGCTATATAACAGTGCAGACTCAGCACTTTTCCAAATTTGCATTCTCGCTAAAACATATTGATTCCATTGAAAACACAGGTCCTGGCCAGTTTGGCGTCGGAACTGTTTTAACAGATCTTCAGGGACCAAGTTCTGGCGTCATTGGTGAAGATAACTCGGAAGGATCGATATCACTTTTTTCGTTAATGAAATTCATTAATCCAAGTTTGATAGCTAACGCAGAACTGTCGGAAGGTTTTAGCAATCCAGGTTTCATAGCTAACGCAGAGCAGCTTGAAGGTTTTAGTAATCTAGAGTGCAGCCAAGGAAGAACCCATGTCATAATGACAGGACAATATACCAACGGTGATACCCCATACAAAATAATTTTCCTAAAGATTCATCTGCTGGACAGTAAAGGTAACGTACTTTCTTCTGCAGGCGATTATATTTCTGATGTAGGCCCACATGAGACAAAAAACTTTCTGATTCTAACAAGACACCATGGAAATTATGATTCTTGTTCAGTTCAGATCCAACAGAAATTTACTAGATAGCTAGGTAATTTTCCAGCCCTTTAGATCTTATCTTAGATCTTTGAAATCACCAAGGGATTTTTTCTTTGGTGATTTGAAAATTTGTATGTGGTGATAAAGACCAAATGCAAACAAGACGTATGCAGACAAGTACATGATATCAATTGGATTTCCAGTGTAATATGTTCTGTCTGGAGCTATGAAGAGAACTCCCGAGTCGGCAACAATATTTAGCACGATCGCAATAAATGCAAGAGACCACAACAGTCCAACCTTTCCCCTGAAAAATAATAGCATTCCCAAAATGGTCGGAAATAGTACTACAGAGTCAAAGACAGGGTATAGTGAAGCCCATATTATTTGGAACAGGTCTGCATGTATGTGAAATGAATAAGTGTAGTACAGTGTCAGGCCAAGAAATGTCAAACTTCCTGCTAGTCCATACCACACCATTTTTCTTGAAATCCCAGCCCAGAATGGTTTTAGGTAATAGATTGAGAAGAAGAAAAGGAAGCCGTATCCACAAAAGTACAATATCTCTGCCTCTTGGGGAATTGCAGGCAAATGGTAAACAAGCTCTGAAAATACCGAGACAAGTTCGCCCCCAAACCAAGAAGATACAAAGCCTGCAAACAACAAGTATGCCTTTGACTGATTAGAGTCTCCACGATTCCTTGCCACAATTACCACAGAAAAAGCAAAGAGTGTTCCAGGAACGATTACATAAAGTGTATTAGTCACGATACTCGCAGCCTCTTTTCCAAATGCATTTGCAATCAGTATAGAGCATCCTATAACAGTTAACAAATAAAACAAGATCTGGAAAGTTTTCATTTCGAAGTCTTCTCTTTACAAATTGAAAAATTCCAGCTTTTCAAGCTGATTAGGATTAAATTTCATATCTTTCATCTTTTTCCAATTCTTTGAGTATGTGTGTGAAATTTTTTAGTACATACTATCTATCATTTGAATGTACAATGAGAATAAAAATTATGATATTTGTATATTTAGGTAACTACCCAAGACAGAAGATGAGATCCTATTACATGTGCAGCTCATGTAACAAAAGATCATGGAAGGAAACCTGAAGATATAACAAACGAATTGAACGGAAAAATATCATTGTATCAAAATGAATATTTCATCCTGGCAGAGGAGAGAGATTCCATGGATTCGATTTTGTTTTATCCAATTCAAGTAGAGGGATTATTCGCCAAATTGTAATCCAAGGTCAAGGAAAACCTGGAAAAAACAAGATCTAAAAAGAAATAGTTTATAGCTGAGGCGTCATTGGAATAAATTATACGACATTCTTAAATGGATTTATTGCAATGAGAATTTGCTCATGAGGATCCAAAGCTTGTTTGTTTTAACCGTACTTATTACAGGCACTCTAGTCCCGGTTGGATTTTCACATGCACAAGAAACTGCAGACAGCACTGATATCTCCGCCTTTGTTCGAGAAGCTGTATCGCTTTTCAAGCAACAAAGAGATGATACGTTAAATGTAATAAAAGAATGCCATGAGAACGTAAAAAATGCTAGTGCAGACGACTTGAAACAGGCCCGTGAAGATTGTAAAACTAGCTTGGACGCAATCAGGGAAATGTACAAAGACATGAGACAGCAGATGCGGGAATTATTCAAAGAGCAAAGGGAGAATGTAAAGATGTTGATAAAAGAGGCCAAGGCAAGTTTGGAAAATGAAGTTGAAGATGATAATTCAGAAGATGAAACAGAAGACCAATCAGAAGATGAAACAGAAGACCAATCAGAAGATGAAACAGAAGACCAATCAGAAGATGAAACAGAAGACCAATCAGAAGATGAAACAGAAGATAAATCTAAATCTTGATTGTTACAAGATTAATCAGGTCAGAAACTATTCTAATAAATAAACTTGGGGTGACAGGACTCAACCCTTATAATGGCATGAAATGAAAAACTATTATGCTAAAATTCAAATGCAATGACGTGGGATTTGACTGTGGTTTTCAAGCAAAGGGCAAGACAGAAGATGAGATCTTATCACAGTGCGCAGCTCATGCAACAAAAGATCATGGAATGAAACCTGAAGATATCACAGACGAATTAAAAGGAAAGATCAAGGCCAACATTCACAAATCATGGTTTTAACCTATGGATAGGAAAAGTAAAGTTATCGTCCTAGGGCTAGTTGTTACACTGATAATCATTTCTGCGTCTTTTGCAGTATATGCAGCCTCCAACTTATCTAAAGATCTTACCATGATTAATGACAAAGTTAATTCCATCCAAGTTTTTGATTCCCCACAAATCAGAGTCGATATTCTTATACCTTCAAAACGTAATGACGGCACAGCAATAGAGAATGAAAAATTCGACGAAATAAGGACAGAGCTTGCAACTCGTTTTGGTGGGGTTACGGTATTGCCGCATTTTAATGGCACATCAATTCGTAACGATACGAGATACGACGGTACCAATAATTCAGGTTTTTACGTGGTTGCACCAAACACTATAGAAAATTTGGAATGGTTTGCCAATTACAAACAAATATGGAAAGAAAGATTAGACCAAGATAGAATCTTTATGACTGTATCTCCAACGATGATTGTCCCCTGAGTACTGCCTTTGAATGGTCATATCCAACCGTCATCGCTCCATCCTGTATACCCTATTCTGATATCCAATGAGAATCAAAATTGCGAAGTAAAATCTAAACTTGATTACCATTATCGAGGAAATTCATCTTCAAGAAATTTCCGAAACATTAGATGGATGTTTCAAAATTGGGAAGATCATAATTAAATAAGCCAAATAACTAGAAGTCGCAATGAACAAAACAATACTCCTGATAGCATTAGGAGCTACAATACTTACGGTAGGAATGTTCGGAACAATGGCAACACAGGACGCAAGTGCTGCTTTTGGTGGAGTTAAAAAATCTCCATGGACTGGCCCTGGTGCGGCTTGTACGGGTGAAGACGGTGCCGGTTTTGAATGGACTAAAACTGGCGGCCCTGGTTCGCCTCCACAAGTAGAATGTAGGGCCTGAGATGCCAGATTCCTAAACTCTTTTTTTTGTTTTTAAAAGAAATCCTCAAAAGCTAGGGAATTACTGCAACAAGCCTCAGCGGTGCGCCACTTCCATCTTTGATCTTCATTGGTAATGCAATAACTAGAGCACCCATGACAGGCACCTTATCCAAATTTGCAACATTTTCAAAAAAAGGAATGTCTTTGGTGCAGAGAACACGATGAGTCTCAAAAAACTCTGATCTTCCATAATCTATGCTTTGAGTGTCTAGTCCGATTGCGTTTATTTTTCGATTCTCAACTAGCCATTTTGCAGCATCAGGATGTAATCCAGGAAAGTGTAAATCAGCCAATGCCTCTCTTCCTTTTTTAACAGTTCCAAGATACTTGAGGCGGTCTGGCCAATACCTTCCGTATCCAGTGTGTAATAATACAATGACTCCATCTGGGATCTTGCCAAAAGATGACTCCCAATTTGAAAAATCCTGAATTGATATCTGGTAGTCAGGATTTGTCAATGCATCTTTTGATACATCGATTACAATTGCAGGCCCGATAAGATTGTCCAACGGAATCTGATCAACTGTCTTTCTATCCTTTGCAAAATGAATCGGAGCATCTATGTGGGTCCCACCATGTTCAGGCGCAGAAAATTTTTTTGCAGAATAGTAATATCCTTTTTCTGTAATCCCACTGAATTCATCATCGATTTTAAAACCATCTTCAGTAGGCCAATAGATTGTTTCTGGAGAGTAGCTATAAGTAAGATCTACTAGATGTCCTGTGGGAAATGAAAATTTATTTTCCATGTGAATTGATTATTTGTAAAAGGATATAAAGAAATTTTTACAGTTTTGGTTCTAACTTTATTTTAAAATTGTATAGTGCCTTGCCTTGATGATTTTGGAGATTAAGGTGATGGACACAAGCTTGGAGTTTTGGAAAAAGTAAATCCATTGATACTAGTATTTGCCAAGGTCTCTGGTTCTGATAAATGAACACAAAGGTGGATGTTGTTCTGATCATCACTAATCACTCTGGTGTTAAACCTATACACTTGTCCCACATCCGAATTTGCAGAATTATTACATACCTGTGATGGATCTACCAACTCGTTTAGAGTTGCATCGACATTTGCCAACCTAATGACGGTCTTGTCTTGACCGGATTTGTAAGCTATGTGGCCAGTACCTAAATCACGGACAGAGCCTTGAATGCTCTCAAATTCATAATCTGCATCTGAACAAGTTGGGGATGATTCTGCTATACGTGATACGTGACCATGAACCCTGTAATCTCCACAATCAAAACCTTCACAATTATTGTATGTGTGAACTCCCACCGTATACACATGATCGTTGTCAGGTTTTATCACCACCCCAGCACCCTTGCTATCACCATCCAATGCTTTGGTAGATTCTACCAGGTTTCCATCGAGAGTGGCTTTTAATTCCCAATAGGCATTTTTGCCATCTGCCTTTACGACATCTTTCAATACTGCAGACTCGATATCAGGTAATGAAAATTCTGCTGTCAATTTTTTATCGTTATCTGAAAATGCTGGTGACACTGTTAAAGATACTGCAACGATTGTTGCAAACAAAATACCAAATGATATCGTTTTATTCAGGAATTTTTTAGAAAAACTTGACAAATAAATCTATTTAAAAATAATTAGATGATTTGATTGATTTCCAAAAATGGTAAGAAATATTTATACATGATAATCGAATTTTTTTACGATTGAGGATCGTCTTTTTATAGTTTGTCATACTGTTGTGTTTATTGAAAAATTGGAGTCTTTTTACAATATTTGGAATTTCTGTTTTTGCAGCATTACTGATGATAGGTATGGTAGCAAATCAAGTCATGGCAGCTACACCTGCACCAAAAGTAACTATCTGTCATAAAGATCCTGGGGATCCTGATACCACCATAATCGTAGGAGGTCAAAAACTGGCAGCCAAACATATCTCACAACATGGTGATCATTTAGGAGAATGCAATGTTTGTGGCGATGGCAATACCGATGATCTTGAAGCATGTGATGATGATAACTCAGACAACACAGATGCATGCACTAATGTGTGTGAACTTGCTGCTTGTGGCGATACTCATGTCCAGCCTGGTAATGGTGAGACGTGTGATGATGGAAACACTAGCAGCGGTGACGGATGCAGTTCTACTTGTCAAACTGAGGCGGTCTGTGGTGACGGTACTGTAAGCGGCAGTGAACAATGTGATGATGGAGACACTGACAGCGGTGACGGATGCGATGGAAGCTGTCAAATTGAATTAGGATACAATTGTACTGGAGAACCATCAATTTGTGAACTACTCTGTGGTGACGGTAATTTAGATGCAGGTGAACAATGTGATGATGGTGGCACTTCAGATGGGGATGGTTGCAGTTCTACTTGTGTAACTGAATTCTGTGGTGATGGGATTATCAATAATGTGAATGAAGTATGTGACGATGGAAACTTGGGTGGAGAATCATGCATTTCTCAAGGATTTCCTCTTGGTGGTTCCCTTTTCTGTGAACCTAACTGTGAGACCTTTGACACTTCTTTTTGCAACCTCGATTAGTCTAACAGTGGAGTAATAACATTTAATAAAATTCATACAAAGCGAACTTCTATAGGACGCTAGAACAAAAAGCAATTAAACTTGATTATACCTTCAACACCAAAAGCTGTATTTTATAATAATTATTTTAGAAAATTTTTGATGCTGGTTTTTACACTTTTTTTAATCGAAATTTTTATCGTAATTTCCAACTCTCAAATCGTAGAAGGACAGATGATGTCTCATGATGGGGAAATGTCGCATGATGACAATAATTTGCCACAAAATAAAAAAGCTGAAGAAAACCAGCCTCCACTAAAACAGATAAGGCAAGGAATTTTTCTATCTGAGGTTGAATGTAGATCAGGACAAGTGTTGTTAATTGATTCAAAAATGAATAACTCAGTTTGTGTTAGTCCTCAAACAGCAAAAAAACTAATTACACGCTCATGGGGAACCACGTCAACAAAATTATTGTTGTCTGAAGATAACGAGATCAAAGTAGATAAGTTAGTAGAAAAAATAATGACAGAATGTGAACGGGATGTTTACTGTGCCATAAATTCCTTAAAAAACATGACAAGTGTTGAGAAAAAATTCATAGTACTTAGAACCTCAGGAGATATTGCTAGTATCTATCAGTCAAAGGGTGTTTGCCATGGATTTGGACACCATCTTGGGATGTTTCTGTATGATTATGTTGATAATCTTTCAGAATCTCTTTTTTACGCTAATCAACTGTGTGGCGGTTCACAATATCATGGAATAATAGAAAGATTTTTTGAAAAAAACTTAGTGGGAACCGAACCCAAAAAATTAAACATAACAGCCATTTGTCCTGAGAGTTTTGATAATCCATATTCGCTGGAACGTTTGGAGTGTGTTCATGGGATAGGTCACGGTCTTACTAAATTTTATAATTACGATGTTTTTTCAGCCCTCAAGGAATGTGATGAGTTGAGTTCAGAAGGTGAAGAGATACTTTGCTCAAAGGGAATATTTATGGAAAATGTGGAAACATTTCTGGAATCAAAAGAAGGAAACTTTGATGAAACAGATATTTTCTTCCCGTGTGATGCTGTAGATCCAAAATATGCTCCGGCATGTTATCATTTTCATACTAGTTACATCCGTTCACAACCAAATTATTCGCTTGAGTATGCCTTTGGACTATGTGACATGATCGAGCCTGAAGAATTTGTGAAATACTGCTACTATGGAATGGGACGGATATATACTGGCAACTCTGCTAATGATTTTGAAAAAGCCATAACAGTTTGTAAAACTGGAGATGCAAATTATCAAAAATATTGCTTTGCTGGGATACAATTGACTCTAGTGGATAATTATAGTATGGACAAAGGATTTGAATTTTGCAAATTCCTGCCTTTGGAGTTTAAAGAGAATTGTTATGATGGCATTGGAAAATGGATAATCATGCTGCATTCTTCGCAAGAACAAAGAGAGATTGAGTGTTCAAAAGCTGAGAGTGTGGAGTACTCTAAAGTTTGTATTAATGCTAGCCTTGATAACATAGATTTCTTGTAGCTTTACGTCTAGCTATTTACTTTTCTTTTTATGATTCTCTAACAATTCTTTGATCGCATCTTGCCAAGGGTATTACAAAATTACCTCCTTGCAAATCTCATCTGTATCAGTTTCTAAATGATGATTGGTTTCTGTCCATGTGACGCTAGAACTTTGTTTATTCCATAAATTATATCTTGAATTCTTGGATAGTCCATCTTGTTTTTTACCAGTCCAGATTTTATTACATTAATATTGTATAGTTTCTTTTTTACATACTTTGATTTTCTTGTCTTTGACCAACTTGAATTTTTCAACTCTTTAAGGTTTGATGATATATCGCATAGCTTTATCAGAAGAGCTTGCAAGGGTGCATTTTTTAGCTGTTCTACATATTGACGTTCTTTTTCTTTTTTTGGGAGACTGGCATCTCTTGATAATGACAAGACCATAACAGCTACCTTGCTGCCAAATCTTTGCTCGATATCATCAAAGGTTGCATCTGTGTCCTCTATGGTATCATGCAGCCATGCAGCGCACAAGACATCCTCATCATTGACTCCAATGTTTTTGAGTGTGTCAACAACAGCTTCTAAATGAGTATAGTAAGGCTTGGTGTCATATTTTTGATTACGATGTTTGTCTTTAGCAAATGATTCTGCACTTGTTAACTTTGTACTCATGATATTTTCTAAAGCCAGTTATTATTGAAGATTATTTGTCAGAACCGATTGGTTAGATTTATTTTATAAGGCCTTTTTTGTGTCGCAAAGACATTAGACGTCTGTTGTCGTTATTAAAAATAATTTTACAAGTTGGAGGAGTGATTTTTATGATTTTATCTATCGTGTTTTTAGGTGCAGAGCCTTAGAGACTGGATATGAAAAATATCAATGACGCAAATTATTCACGTAAAAAATTTTTAATCCAAATACTTGATTATCTGTCTGCTGCCTTTAAGATTGAATTTTTATTAATTTCCGTCAAACAAGAATTAAAACGATACCACTACATTGTTTTCAGGTAGGCTGCATCTTGATCGAATCCAGTGTCAAACATGGATTTTACAGCTTGTCTTATCATGTCGTCATTCATGCTAGTAGACTTGAATTCACCAACCACAGTTATGCCCGTCCTGTTTCCGCTTGGAATATAATAATTGAAGAACTTTGAGCCAGCCAACGGACCTTCTATCATCTCAAATGCCAATCCAAGCGGATAGTATGCTGTTATCTTTATCTTGCTCCTAATTGTTTGTCCTTGCATTTCATTATCATAACCTACAACGTTGGAATTTTCGCTTACCATCTCAGCCTTGACATTTTTCATATCAGGATGGATTTTAGTTAAATCCGTTCCGTGAGCCTCAACCAGCTTCCAAATTTTATCAATCGGAGCCTCAAAAAAACTGCCTGAATCTTCGATATGTACCAATGTGGTAAAAAGCCAATACTGCCTTATATTATTTCATTCAAGAAATTTTTAATCCAAACGCTTTTCCACAAATTTCACATTGCCAGTGATCTGAAACAACACGCCATACGTGTTCGTGTTTTTCTTTGTTACTGCCTGACTTATTTTTGTGTGCTGTGACATACATTACGCGGTCTATAAAAATAGAATTTTATTTTATAAAACAATTACGTATCTTTTCTACTTTTGCAAACAATCTTTTTTAGACTATAAGACTACAATTTATCAGCAATCTCTAAATCAATCCTTGAGAAAATCGCGACAAAGTATCTTGACAGCTTAGATCACCCATGGGCAGAAAGGATGGTCGAGATGGCAAAAAATGTTGAGTCCGTTGTAATTGAGATAAATCCTAGTTTCTTTTCAACTCGGGATTTTTCGCATCTGCCATAACAACTACTCCAAGACTCGATTTATCAAAAATATATTAATCCCTTCAATTCAAGCTGATTATAGATTTGCTATGGTCTACGTCGACGGATTCGTAATTCCTGTACCGAAAAAAAATTTACAAACATACCGCCGTATGGCTCAGCAGGGTTGCAAGATGTGGGAAAAGCATGGTGCCATTGAGTACTTTGAGTGTGTTGGTGACGATCTCAATCCAAAGATGGCTGGGATCAAGTTCCCAAAAACAGTCAGAGCAAAGCCTAGTGAGAAAATAGTGTTCTCTTTTATCGTGTTCAAATCAAAGACACATCGAGATCGAGTCAATGCAAAGGTGATGAAAGAATTCATGAACGATCCCAAGTTTAAAAACATGCCAATGCCATTTGATCTAAAGAGAATGGTCTACGGTGGGTTCAAAGTTTTAGTAAAGATATGAGTTATTACACCTAAAAATTAAGCTTCTTAGCATTGGTTAATCCTGTATGGATTACAAAGAAAATATTTTTCATCTTTTGATCAAAATTATGAATAAATCAATATAACGATTCTGATGCATTTCTCTAACTGAACTAGAAATATTCCTCATAAATTAGGAACAATCTACAATTTTAATATCATATGAAATTAGATGACTGTCTCACAATTGTTTTAATTTCAGAATCAAAGTAGGAGCAATGAAATCAAAACCGATTTTGTTGATTGCTGCAATATCAATAGTTGCTGTAATCGCAATAACTAGTACATACAACGGAATGAGCATAGCTGGTGCTGAAAACGGCCAAGGATATGGTTCAGATACCGTAATTCCTCTCAAAGAAGCCAAGCTGAATATCGAGCACAATGCAAAGGACGAAGATACCGGATTCCAAGGGGCTATTGATAGCGAGGGTTGGAACAAGATCACGCTTACTGGTCCAAAAGGAACGGTGTTGGAATTCAAAGCAACAGGAATGCTAGGAAAACTTGGACTAACTGAACTTTTCTTTGAGACTGTAGAGCCAGCAAATGCCGACGTGCCTATTGTCGAGGTGTTGAAAACTCTACCAGAAGGCAATTACATCTTTACTGGATCTGCAATCGAATCTGGAGAAGAGAAGGGCAAGACGATAGGGACCGCCTGGTTGACTCATGACATTCCTGAGGGTCCTGTTCTTTTATCA